>CETC01005746.1_pt1 | contig 14817 bp, 15 predicted proteins | sample 326911 | NCBI WGS metagenome assembly CETC01 (sample SAMEA2622694, study PRJEB7988) | marine metagenome | isolation source: saline water (ENVO:00002010), including | reverse complement strand
AAAGCATTGTGGGCCGCGGCGTACGCTGCAAGTTGCATTAAATAATCCTGTATCCACTCACGTTTCTTTGGTCTGTTAGTTTGTTTAAAATCCATAATAGTAGGTTTATTTTTATATACACCTATCATGTCCGCAGTGCCCGCGTATTTACCAGGATTATACAAGTGTACCTCTGATCCCCATATTTCTGTTATATCACTAAAGGCTTCGTCTATTATTTTTTGTGCCATTTTTTCTGCTTGCACACCTATTTCTGTAAGATCTTTGTATTTATCTCCGTTCACAAAACGTTCTATGTATAGGTGGAGCGCGGTACCAATTTGACCTGCTGTCTTTATTATCTCCTCTGCTTTTTTCTCACCAACTTTTGCACGCCATTGCTTTAAGAACGTTTTATCTTTGGTTTTAGAAAGTATAGTGGTAACGGAAGGTAACGCTTGACCATCAGGTGTAAGGTATAATCTACCATCCCCTTCTTTGCGTTTTAGTTCTGCGTAATTATATTTCTTAATTAATTGCACGCGACATTATAGCACAGATTGTATTATAATTCTAGTGCTAACTCGGTTGTCTCTTCTACTCTTCTTGTCCAACCTTTTCCAAATGTTTTAAACGTAGAAAGACCCTCATAATATTCGTGTCTAGCTACTTGATATTGTTTTATAGTTTCTTCCAAACCGTTATTATCTACGTACTCATTTACTTTAGCCAAGGTCATAGGTCCTATGCCACCGTCTACTGTAGTGCCAATCATTTTTTGTAAAAATTTAGCAGCACGTCCTGGTCCTGCATTAACACCAAAATCAAATACACATAAATCTAAACCGCTAGGTAAGTCATCACCTTTCATTTTATCCCAATAACCTTTTTTATAAATTGGTGCTACGTCTTCTACTGTTAAATCTTTCATGTCTTTTGTGCCACCGTGTTCTTCGTACACTCTTTTTGTAACACCTAAATTTGTTTCTCCACCTGGGTCTTCGGGATGATTAACATAACCACCTTCGTGGTGAAGTATAGTTTCTAAACATTTGTTGTAATTTTCTTTCATTATCTATCCAATTTTTTATTTATATTTTTTATTTCGTTTTCTATGACAGCGATTCTAGCCTCCATTTTTGTAAATAAAATTAAAGCTTCCTCTATTCTATCAATATCACGCTCCATAGCATTTATTCTTTGAGATGTCATGCCCCATGTAGCACCTAACGCAATAAAAATTCCTACAATCCACACTGCGTCTCTTATACTCATGACACTAGAGAAATTATACCACCTTTAGCAGCTAGACGTGGCATTTGTTGTACTGGGTTGTTTCTATTACCAAATTGATTTGCTAATGCAGCATCTGTATTTCCTGTGTACAAACTCGCTGCAGCTGCAGGATTCATTGTAGTGTTACTAGCAATAGAAGTGCCTACGGCAGGCGAACCTACCGTAGACGTTGGCGAGGATGGAACTCTATTAGTTCCAACAACCGTGGGCTGTATGGATTGCTCACGGAACTGATTAAACTGTCTTTGGTTTTGTATATTTTTTAAATTCTCCTGTTGTTTTTTTATTTGTTCATTAATCATGTTTGTATTGTTTGTAGGAGGATTTGTTATAGTGTTTCTAAAATTTTGTATGTCATTGTTTCTTAGTTGCTCTGCCTCTAAGCTGGCTAAAGTTCTATCCAAATCATCTAAATCAGATTTAAAATTAATACCAATTACTTCTAATGCTCTTGCAACAGCAACACTATTTTTTGCTGAATTAGGATCTATTAATTTCATAAATGCATTCATGTTTACAGGATTTGTAAGTATCTTACCTGTTTGTCTAGCAAGTAAAGAAAATAAAACTGTAGAAAATAATGATGATCCTAACATCGCACCAGCACCAGAACCTGCAACACCAGTTTTTGCACCAGGTGCAAACGATCTAATAGCTCCTCGTAATCCAGAAATCTGTGCACGTCTAGCTATGAATGTACTAATGTCAGGAACGCCACCTTGAAATGCTCTTTCTAACACTTGTGTAAATTCTAACACTTCTTTTGTAGTAGGCATTCTACCAACTTGACCATACTTTCTAGACCCATCAGCTAATATTCTAACGGTGTCTTCTCGTGCACCTGCATCTATTAATTCACTAGATCCTGTCTTTGCCCAATTAGGTAATTTACTACCAGGCGTGTAAGATCGAGAAGCTAGTTTAAAAGCTTCGTCTAGTGTTTGGAATTGATTACTACCAGGATCAGACAATCCTAAAGCACGTATAAATTTTTTAGTATCTAAATAACTTGCTTCTTGTCCTTTAGCTGCAAGTTTTCTTGGATCATCTCCAGATCTTAAAAACCCTGCAAACAAAGGATCTATTTCTGATTGACCTTTAAATGGCACAACAGCACTTTTGTATGCATTGTCTACATGTCTTCTTAAAGCAGCTCTAAATATATCATCTCCTACTAAACGATGAAAATTTTTCATAGCTTCTGGTGATTCCATAAATTTTGCAGTGTCTAATAATTGATCTGCATATTTAGTGCCTTGTTTTAACATTTTGACACGATAGCCATACATGTCCATGCCTTGTATACCTAAAGCTTTTGCTACAGGTGTATCAAATAAAAGTTTACCGTCCATGTATGCATTATCAAAAGCTTGTTTTGCACCTAATACTTGTGCACTTTTAGGAGATGTTGCCATAGCTCTTTCAAATGCTGTTTTTAAATCCATTGCAAATTGTAATGAATAACCATCTTCTCCAATAGCCTTCATTAAATCAGGTAATTCTTTTGTTAAAATCTCTTTTACTTGTGAATAATTTATTGCATCATCACGCATTAACAAATTGTTTTCTATATAATCTCTCAAAGGTGCTGATTTAGGTGTTGGTAATATTTGTCCATTTAAACCTACTCCAACACGGTTATCTAAAGATAATATATATTGTTTTGCAATTGCTTTTGGATCCATCATGCCACCACCAATAACAACAGTGTCACCTTGTGAATCAGCTAATTTCATCCAATCGTCTAATAAACCTTGTAAATATTTATTGTATTTTGTTGCTGTAGCATAAGCTGCAGGTTTTGTTATTTCTGATAACTTTGCATATGTCATGTAAGGACCAATAGAGTCAGTCATGTTTTGTAAAATTAAATTTAACTTTTGTGCTTTTATTTTTAAATTACCTGTAATACCACCGGATATAATTGGAAATTTACCCAGTGTTTGTTTAACAGTTCTTATGCCACCAAATCTTGTAAGGTCTGATATACCTAGTATTGCATCACCTTCTTTTGTAATTTTAAATTTACCCAGACCAGGATATTCATATGTGCCCGGTTGAGTAAATTTTTTAGTTAATCCTTGTGATAATTCTGCAAGACGCATTTCGTTTTTACCAGCACCTAATGCACCTCGTGTCAAATTTCTAACTATTTGTACTGCAGGTACAAAAGAAGCAACACCTAGTGTCATCTTTGCATCAAACTCACCAGCATTCATTGCTTGCATAATTCTTTCTGCTTGATCTGGACGGTTAATACCTTTTTCTCCAAATACACCAGCTTGATTCATAATATCTAATGATGTTTCATATCCATAATTAGCTGCCATGACAGCTGTAAAACCACCAACCATAGCGCCACCAATCTTTGCATAAAATGGTCCTGGTGTTGTTCTAAAACCTTTCATTGCACCACTAGCAAATTTTCTTGCACCTAATTTATAACCAAGTATGTTACCACCAATAGAAGCTGTAATTTCTCCAGCTATCCTAGCTTCAGGAAAAGGATCAGGACTACTTGTTTCTAAACCAAATGGATCTGGCATTAGATTAGCTTGTACATCTGGACCACCTTGTATTTCTCTTGGCGTATATCCTTGTGAATATACAAACGCTACAAGATCTCTTTCAAACGCATCTTGGTTTACAGATCCAGGTTCTAGTTGTTCTCTTTTTTCTGCAGCTGCAATTAATTGTGCTACTTGTGCTCTTACACTTCTTATGTCAGGTCTGTTTCTTAACTTTTCTTCATTTAATAATGCAAGTGATTCTTTTTCTTTTATTTGTTCTAACTCCAATTGTGCCTTTTGTGCACGTTCTTTTACAACACTTTCAGGTGGACCTTTAGGTCCGTAATTGTAAAAATCAAAAGCTGATTGTGCACCACCCTTAACAGCATTATAGAAACCATCTAAAATTTCATCTTTCATTGTGCCAAATTTGTTTCTTATTTCTCTAGTTTTCATTTCAGCTTCGCTAATAGGAATGTTACCTTCTGTTAAATAATTTAATTCAGGATCACCTGCTTGACCTACATTTTTAGGTAAACCCTCTTCTCCAACTATAAGACTAGAAAGTTGGTTAGTAGAAATAGGATTTAATTTTACTCTGTCAAATTCTTTTTCAGCCATTATTCGTTCCCTGTGTAATTTTTACCACCAAAAGTTTGATCACCTTCTGGTAGCCATTTGTTCATTAAGTCAAACCAGTTTATAGGTCCAACTGCATCTATAGTTGCACTTGAATCGCCTGAATATGCCGGTGCTGAACTTGTAATACTATCATTAACTTGTATCCATGACATGTCAATTGGTAAGTTAGGGCTGTTTTTTGATCCACCAATAAAATTGTAATAACCATCTTGGTAATCTTTTATTGATATTCTTTCTTTCCCGTAAATACCTGGGTCCACGGCCCAAGATGTGGTAATTCTACCACCACCCATCAATGAGTGTTTTACATATTGTTGGTATAAATCTTTTGTAAATTGATGTAGCCTATGTGAAACCTGCACTGGATCACCAGCTCCTAATCCTAACATTTTAACTTCTTCGATTGAACGTCTAATTGTATCTGCAAGTAGACGACCAGTTGGCTGTTTAAGACGTGCAGCAAGGAAACCCATTCTATTTTGTAGTTGTTCTACTATGTCAAGTGATGGATTAGATATTAAATTTTTAACATAAGCGTCTGTAGCCCACTCACCTGTCATTGTCACACCGTCAGGCCCTATCGCATCACCTTTGTAAATATCTTCTTTTCCTGTTTCTGATATACTGTTTGCTTGCGAGCTAGAAAAAATCATGTTGTTATTCATTTGCACATCTAATGCAGCTAAACTAGCACCGCCAACATTTTCTGTATAAGGTATTAACCATGCAGGTATGCCTAATCTATCTGCTATTTGTTTTGCCTCTCTTACACTTGTTCTTGCAAACTTACCAAAACCCCCTGTTACACCAGTAGGAAACTGTCCTGAATATAATCCGTATTGTGGATTCATTTGTATGTTTAATATGTCAGGTAATGCTGCTTCAAAAACTGAAGACAGTGCTAAATGTTCACCACGTTGTGATTTTGTTAAATCACCTTGATATGGATCATTACCAGCTGATGCAGACGCTTGATCTAAATCACTTGATATTCTTATGTCTCCTGGCGCTAATTCTAAATCACTGTTACCATTTCTCGACAAATCTAAATAGTATTGCGCTCTTTCTCCTTTGTCAAATACTTGATCTATAGGACTCCACGTTTCATACTTTTGTCCATCCGGTAATTCTACGGTGCTTTTTTTCATCACCGTACGTAAAGTGCCTTTAGGTTGATTACCTTCAAATTCTTTTTTAATTAATTCTTTCATGTAAAAATTTTGTATGTCTGTATATTGTTTGTTTTTTGCTCTTCTATCTTCGCGTACAATATCATAAGCAGCTAATGCTAATTCTTTATCCATCTTTGATTTGTTTTGTAAATTTTGCATAGCTATTGGTAAAATTTGTGATCCTGTTTTACCAGCAACATCTAAAAATCCTCTTATACCACTTTGGTTTGTTGTATTAGTCATCATGCCTAAACCTAGTTGTAACAACATCATAGTGTTCATAAGTTTACTATCGTCACCCATTAATTCTTTAAGCTCTGCCTTTACTTCTTTTACACTTTTTTCATCAACAGACGTGTCATTTTCTAAGTAGGCACTTGTTAAATCAAACATGTCGCCTGGCATATCAACAGGACCTGTTTTACTACCACCACTTGCAATATTTTCTGCTTCTTCTTGTACACCGTCAGCTAAAGAATTTTCATTACTTTCTTGTAGATCAGGATCATCATTATTACTTAATGCAGAATTAGAACTAGAATTTAATATGGATTCTTCTTCTTTTAATTCGTTTATTTTTTCAGTATTTTCTTGGTCTATTATACTTACAACTTCGTTTATATCTCTTTCTATAGGATCGCCGTAAGCTTCATCATAATTTACAGCAGGTTGTACTGGTTGTGGTAAATCCTCTTGCTCTAACGTTGCATTTACATCTTCTTGTATTATTTCTTTTGCCACTGGATCTTCTTTTAACCATTGTGGCATCATGGTCCAAGCAGTTCCTGTAGCTAGTATGTTTCTATATACTTTTTTCTTTTGTACAGGATCCATTGCTGCCCATCTAGCTTTTATAGAACCAAAATTTGTAAATGGTTCGTTGTATAAATTACCAAAATTAAAAGTTGTTGATGCAGGTGTTTTAATTGTATTACCAAACAAATCAGTTGTTTCTGATGCTTCTGTTCTATTAACAATTGGTGGGAACTTATTTCTGTTTTCTTTATTAAAAGTACCAGACATGTCATAGAACTGGTCATTTATTGGTTGACCATAAATATTTGTTTCTACATCATATCTTTTTTTAGGATTAACTGTTTGCGTGTTTACTGTTTTAACTTGGCCTAACTCATCAACGGTTGTCACAGGAACATTAGGTCCGTATTTAAAAAATTCACCTTGTTTTGGCGTACGAAAAAATAGATTATAAAGACCTTTTAAGCCTCCTGTAAATGCATGTACTCTTTCTCTGTCACCTCGTCTAAATAGAGGTCTATTTAAAGTGTTCCCCGCCATGGTTCTCCTTTATGATGTTAAATCTTTATACCCTTGGTATGCAGCTAATCCTGATATACCAGCACCTACCGCTTGTGCTAATGGATTAGCCTGCGGTGTTGTTGCCATGGCAAGTGATGATGCACTTGTTGGTGCGCCTTGGAATATGTCGGATACAAACCCTAATCTTTGGTAAGGTTCATACATTTGCTGTAATTGTTGTCTGTAATCTGCGTCTGCTTGCATCTGTAAATTTTGTTGTTGTTGTCCACCTAGTTGCATTAAGTTTGATATATCTGCCATTCTTAAACTTTGCGCTTGATTAAATGCATCTGCATTTGATTGACCTACAGCTTGTGCTCTTTGTCTATCTAATTCTGCATTTGCAATTTCTAATCTTGATCCACCGTAAGCACCTTTGGCAGCTGCGTCTAAATTTTGTTGATTCTCTGCTTTTGCAAATTGATCCTCTATACCTTGTGTAACAAAGTCTTGGTATGGATTCATGTATTGTTGAAAAGAACCTACACCTTGATTTGCAATGTCAAATGCTTGTTCTTGCATTTGTGTAAATGGTGTAACCTCTTGTGTGGGTATCGTAGGTTGGAATACAGGTTGTTCACCCTTTGCTAATTTTACTGCTTGATCCATAAGACCAAGCTTACGTCCCATTACCTCAGGTAATTCTGCTTGATAACGTACGGCATAATCTGCTCCGCCGCCTATTGGACCTGGTGTGCCTGTTGCCATTACAATATACTCCTATACTTAGCTTCTTTTACCATACCTAATCGTTTAGCAAAAGAGTCAAATTTGTTTTTATTCATGTTATGCGTTGATGGTTCAAAATATATTTCTCGTGCTTTATTATTTTTAGCCCAATCTATAAATTTTCTCATCATAAACAACGCTCCCATCTTGCCTCTTTCAGAAGGAACCACATATAATTCCGACTGTCTTGCGAAGATATCTTGCATAAAAGAGAATTGGTGTATTGCACCTGTTAAAAATCCTATCTTATCTTTTCCTCGCAAACCAATAATCCCAAACATATGTAAAGGATTATTAATTACATGATAAAAATAACGTGATACCTTATCTTTATCATACTCTCCATCATTCCATTCAGATTCCTCAAACATGTCCTTTGTGACACTTAGAATCCAATCGAGGTCGCCCTCTTCAAAAAACTTCCAATCCACTAAACCCTTCCAGCTGTCATCATTTCAGCTGGTGTTTGTGAATTAGGATCTAACGAATTCATCATTTGATACATTCGTTTTGCTCCTAGCATGCGGTTACCACCGCCTAAGTTCTCTACAGCTTTTGCTGTGACAACAAACTCTCCATCACTCAACATAGCAGGAATACTGTCAGAAGTTCCTGTGCCTGGGCCGTTAGTCGCGCCACCAGCTGTCATATCCATCTCTGTAACACCTTCAACTGCGTTACCTGTCATACCACCATAACTTAATTTTTTATAACCACCTCTTGCTGCATTGTCAGATGGTAAAAAGTCTGCGTTTTCCATGTAGTATTCTTTAAAATCTTCTAAGCTGTCAAACTGCATGCCAGGGTTTTCTAATATAAAATTATCCATTAACTGTTTGTATTCAGCATCTGGATGTGGAGGTGACATAGCCGTTTTATCTAAATTCATTTTGTCCATTAATTTTTGTATTTGATCTTCTATTTGTTTATATTTTGGATCGTTACTAGGTGTTATTATTCTTAACATTTGTAGCATTTGTAATTCTGATTTATCTGAATCAGTTAATCCTGCCATCTCTTTGCCTTCATCTAATGATGCAATGCCCTCTGGTTTTTGTCCACCAGCTGCAAAACCACCACGTGCATATTTCATTAAACCACCACGTGCAGCACCAGCCATGTAACCTTCAAAAGGATTATTATAATAACCACTGTACATTTCCTCATTTCTTTTTCTTCGTGCTTCCATTTCAGCCATCATAGCTTCTTCTTGTTTTTTTCTATCTGCTTCTGGATCTCCTGCTAAGTATGACATACCCGCACCTCCAATTGCAGCAGCTCTCATAGGATTAGCTGCAGCCATTTGTAATAAAGTTTTACCAAAACCTGGTTCCATTCCAGATATGTAACCAGCACCAGCTTTACTTCCTAAAAATGCACCGCCAAGACCACCTGTTATGCCACCAAATATAGCGCCACGCATTGGATCTTTGCCTTGTATTTTATTTACCAACGCTCCTAGTATTGCACCACCTACCATACCACCAAGAAAATATCCTGGTCGGTTAGCATATGCACCAATACCTTTAGCCATATCGGATCTACGCATTAAATTCCTGCACCAAACATTGAGTAAGGGTCAAAAACACCAAGACCTCTTTTATTTCTAAGCGCACGTTGTTTCATAGGAACTCCTTGTGCCATGTCCCTAGGATTAAATCTTGTAACACTTGGATCTATGTCCATATCTTGTGGACTAAAAGGCACACGCATTTCTTCTGTGCCAGAAAATCTAGGATAAGTAATTCTTTCTGTTCCAGTATCGTATTGACCAAATGAACCAGGTACATAATTCATTGTAAAACCAGGATAAACCATATCAGCGGAATCAGGTCCATCTCCCATTTGACCTATTCTAGGGCCCATATAAGTAAAAGCTTGTCCTGGTCCTTCTGTATCTATTTCTTGAAAAAATAAATCTTCATCTGTTAAGGGTCCTGTTCTACTGTAACTTTGATCTTGTATAAAAGGATTACCTCTTCCCTGTACTGGAGCGCCAAAACTATCGCCTGGTTTTCCATAACCTTCTGGAAGATTATAACTCTCTGTTCCAAAACCACTACCACTGTAAGCATTAGAAGGAAGATATTGATCGCCTGGTCTTACAGCCATTCCTACATCTTGTACTGGTAAATTAACACCTTGTTCCATAGGAGCAACTTGACTCATGTAATTCATTATAGGATTATCGCTATCACGATACATGTCGTCAATTAATTCTGGATTTAATGCTCCTTCGTTTAAAGAATTTACAGCTGTTGAAATGTTCATAAGATCTTGATAATTATACATTCTATCAGGACCTACAGTATCTCTGCCCTCTTCGTCATCAGCATATAAATCCATTACAGTGTTTATTGCTGCTCGTGTGTTTCTGTTTGCCCCACCTGCATAACCTGCCATGGCATCGCCATACATTTGATTTAATATGTCACGATTAAAACCTTGTGAATCTATATTAGGATTATTTGCTGCTCTTGCAGCCATAATTCCTCTACCATAATTTATTCTATCTGCTGTTTGTGAAGCTAACTGTTTATCTTTTATTCTATCTAATATAGATGCCATTATACGTCTCCTGCTTTACCTTCTAGGATTTTGTGAATTGCTGCACTAATTTTTACATCTTGTCTAATGTGTTCTGCTTTAGTGTCAGTTGCAGGGTTAGCAACATCGTCATCAGCTTCTTTAGCTGATCCATATTCCTGTCCTGTTACAGTGTTTGTAATAGTTATTTCTGCCGGAACAACAATTTTAGGTACCTGTTCTCCGTTGATCTCGACATACTCTACTACTCCGTCATCATTTATAGGCATAATCTCTCCTTATAGCAAGTATTTTGTTTGATTTCAATCATTATGATATCTCTAAAAATGTTACATAAACATTAATTGGTTGTGCATTTGTGTTAATTTTTAATGCATCTCCTGATTCTAATACATCTGACCCAGAAACAAAGGTTTTTGTAGCATTATTAGCCAAACTAGCTTCATTATCTATTGATATAGCATTTACTTTTATGGTCACGTTTGCAGCTCCACCACTAGCATTAAACACTTTGACTGTTTTTACTATGGTAGTTGTAGCTGTAGGACAAGTATATACAGTATTATCCCCCGTGCTAGTTAAAGCAGATATTACTCTTTTATATGTATTAGCCATTAATTTAAAAACCAGGCAAAAGCCTCGTCCTCTTCTCTAAGTGTTTCTGGTGTATAGGAACTATTAAGTAATTGTATTAATAAATCTAATGATTGTATCATTTGATCTATTTGACCTTTACTATATTCTTCAGTTGCTTGTGGTAATCTAGGTATATTTATTTGTGCCATTATCTCATACCATCTGGTTGTATATCCGCTCTGTATGTGCCGTATCTCCATTTAGTATCTATGGCAGAACTTGTTATTTTTAAAGATGCTTGTCTTCCTCTAGCACGTGTATCTATTTTTGTTGTTGTAGGTGATACTGTAAAAGGACCATTGGTTGTAGCCGTAGAGCTTGGATATAATTTAAAGTTTAATTCTACATTTACGTCGCCTAATTGATCTTTAAAATCAGGTATAAATCTTTTTATAGACATTAATCTTTCGCCTGCCTCTGGTATAACAAAATCACCTGATGTTATTGACGATGACAGGGCTATGCCATCTGCGTTGTTACCATTTTCATGACTATATAAAAAACTTCTTCCAGCAGTTAATCCGGTTATCGTACTAATTGTAGATGCTGTACTAGAATTTTCAAATTCAGTTGCTTGCGGAAATTCATATACACCTTTATCAAACCAAGATGATCTAGCAAGAGTTCCTACGTACCAAATATTTTCTAAATAATTATAAGTTACAGATCTATTAATAACGTTAGATCCTTTAGAACAATAAAACCAAGTAACCTCATTAAACTCTGTATTTAATCCAGCAAATGTGTCTTTTTGTGATGCTTCGTCTATGTCTGTAAATACATAATCCTCTACACTACAAGGTATTTTTTGAACTGAACCATCAAATAAGAAAAAAGAATCATTGCCCATCCAATAAGATCTACCGTTTGATTCTACAGCTGCGTGTTGTCCTATACATCCGCAAGCAGAACCTAGTTGTTGAAAACCAAATACAAATGGTGCACCAATTAATTGCATTTGATACAATGCAGTATCTGACCATACAAGAACAGCACCACGTGAACGTTTTGCTGTTACTAATTTAGAACCATCTGTAAGTCTTTGTGATCCAGCTGTGTTTGTAGCAGTTGGTGTCCATGTTGCTGGATCTTCTTGATCTGACCAACGAAGAAACATGTCATCTCTTGTAGATGGTGTGCCTATAGTTGTCTCTGTGCCAAAACAAATTACATGCCTATCTGTACCAGAAATTAATACAAATCTGCTAGAAGTTGGTGCTCCAGAAACTTGTGTCCTGTTTGCACGTTGCACTGTAGATGTGCTAGCTGACGTGTCCCAATAATATAAACTGCCGTTAAGTTGTTGTGCTAATATATCTTCACCCCAATTGTCTAATGACCATTTACCTGAGTCAAGTTGCACAGAATTAGGTGATGCAAGACCAGCACGTGTGGTATTCCAAGTTGATAATCCCCATGTACCTGCACCCCATCCATAACCTTGAATAGAAAAAGCGGGATTAGTATTTATTTGATACTCTGCCGTGCCAGTTCTACCACTAGCACCAGAACCAGAAGCTGCTGCTTTGGCAATAATTACATAATTATTTGTATCTGTAACAGATTGTATTTCAAATTCACCTTCTAAATTACTAGCTGTAATTCCGTTAGCTGTACCGGATACACTAGATATAGTAACAAAATCACCTTCTATTGCACCGTGTGTAGCATCCGTAACTGTAACTGTTGTAGATCCTGAAGTGGTAGTAAATTCTGTTATAGATGCGCCACTTACACGTATTGGTGTGATGTCATGAAAAGCTTGATTTTGATACACATACAATTTTTTGTTTGTGCCCGTCATGAGATATTGATCGCCATCAAGAGAAAACCAAGTTATGATACCACGTGCTGCGCCAACAAGTGCTTCTGCAGTTGTTTTTGCCCAACCACCTATTTTTTCTGGTAAACTATATCTAAAACGAACGTTATCACAATCTATCCAACGTCCTTCAGCACCGTATTCCGTGTTTTGTTTATCTATGCCCGGTGCTACTTGAACTTTTACTAGCGTCATGCAAGATCCTATATTGCGTTATCGTAAAATCTTATCCAACGTTCTGTGCCGTTTATTCTTATTCTAATTGCACCAACTTTATTAGCAGCTGTTGCTGTAGAAGAAGATAAACTTTTTGATGCATCACTAGCTGAAGTTCCAACAAAATTTGTAAATGCATAATCTTGATCTAATTGTTGTAATTCTAAAACTGGTTGCGCACCTGTAGCAGAAGATTGGTTTATGTGTAACTTTGCGTTAGGTGTCGGTGCACCCATGCCTACTCTATCTGTACTGCCATCCGTTATTATTAAATTTTGATCTGTATCTCCTTCAAATCTAGCATCTACAGCTGCACCTGATTGGTTAAAAGTAAAAGCACCCCCATCAAATGATACATCACCTGTAACAGTTAGCGTTCCTGACAATGCCATGTTTGCTAAATTTTCTGGTATTTGAAATGCTGATGTACCGTCAGTGTAAATTAAATGTATTGCACCAGATGTAAGTGTTACAGCAGAACCACCAAATGGTCCAAATGTCAAAGCGTGTCCAGCTCTTGTCGTTGCATCTTTTATTATATACCAATTAGGATTTGCTTCACACGTAAGTGCTGTTGATCCTGAAAGTGTGCCTGTTAAATTAAGAATAGCTCTACTTTGTTGGTCACCTGTACCGCCACTAGCAACAGTTAATGCTTGTGACGTACCAGTAATCGCAATGCTTGCATATCCTTTTATTGCGTTTTCTATTTTTTCTAGATTATCGTTTGTTTTACTGCCCCATGTACCAGCGTTTGCACCAGTTGTCTGGAGGTCTAAATTTAATATTGTCGAATCAGCCATATTATCTCCTTATCCTGTTGTAACGACAGTCCATGAATTGCCGCTGGAATCGTCTACACCATTCCAAATTGTTAATTTTGGATCCCCTACTTGTGCAGCTATACTTACACCATCTGGTATTACTAAGGCTGAACCTGAAACGGTTACTGTGCCTAAACCAAATGTTGCCTGTACGCCAGCAGGAAAATATCTTGACTCTAGTGTAACACTTCCTACAGCAAATGTCGAGGACACTCCTGTTGGTGCAACCAGAGCAGAACCTGATACGTTAGGATCTCCTACAGCAAAAGTAGAAACTACACCTGTAGGTTCTACAAGAGCAGAACCGCTTACAGTTACTGTGCCAAGAGATGATGTAATTTGTAAACCTGTTGGTAAAACTAATACACCAGCTGTTACAACAACATCTCCAAGTGACATTGTTGCACCTACACCTGTAGGTGATACTATAATTTCAGTTACAACGGTTACAGTGCCAACGTTAGCAGAAAAAGATATACCAGTTGGTTGTACCAATACACCAGCTGTTACTGTTACCGTTCCAAGACTACCTGTTAATTGTTGTCCAGTTACCGATACTACGGCATTTTGATCGACGTCCTCGGAAAAGGCACGCTCACCGAATGATGCAGCGCCAAAGGTCATTTACAGCTTATCCATCTCCGCCTTAACGGCTGTCCAACTTAATTCGCTATGTGGATTAATTAAAGTTGTGATAGCTTCATTGTCACTGTTGACTCCAGTTACCCATTTAACTTTATTAAAATCTTCTTCTGTTTCAATTTTACCCACATAAATATATTCAGTATTTGGTCTTAAATTTTTTACTGCTTGATCAAATTTTAACAACATACTATGCTCCTATTTCTTGTGCAATTAAATAACCAGTCATGCTATCATAACCATAATAAGCAGTTCCACCCCAAGAAGCAGCTCCTTGCATTTTATAGTTTACAACTGAAGTCGTGTTTGGGCTATCAATTATTGTAATACATGGCGCATCTAAACCTGCGTTATTACCACCTACTGAACCGTCAACATCAGAAGCAATATTAGAAACACCAGCACTTTGAGCAGATAAATTAGAATAAGTACCACCAGCAATATTTCTTAATATTTTTGTTGAACATCCATTTTGTGCATCAGTA
>CETC01066289.1_pt1 | contig 14836 bp, 17 predicted proteins | sample 326911 | NCBI WGS metagenome assembly CETC01 (sample SAMEA2622694, study PRJEB7988) | marine metagenome | isolation source: saline water (ENVO:00002010), including | reverse complement strand
TCCACTTGAATCAAAATCTAAACTACCTGATATAATTTTATCTAAACTTGAGATAGTTAAATCGCCTGATGAATAAGTAACATCTGATAAATCATTTAATGCTGATGCTCCACCACCTGCTGCGCTTGTTCCGCTTGTTAATTGTATTTCATCTCCAGCATCTGTAACAAAATACAATTCATTTGGAGTGCTATTTTTTATCCATAATTGACCATATCCTGCTAAATCAGCTCCAGCACTTGCTAATTCTTTTATTAAAAAACTTCCATCTGGTTCAAATTTTAAATGTGCTGCTGCACCATCATCATCAACTGTTGATATAGTTGTTACTCCATTAGCAGCTAAATTAATATTAAAATAATCACCAGTATCAGAAACTTGCATAAACTTGTAATTTCCATTGGTTACATCAAATAATATTTGTTCTGTAAAACTACTTGTGCCACCCGTTCCAAATCTAAATTGGCCATATGTTTGATTTAATCTAAATTCATCAACAGACCTTAATTCTAATTTATCGCTTGCAGATTGGGCGCTTACATAACAAATATCATTATATGCCCACAATCTTAATTCTGCTGTATTATTGGTAACTTCTATGTAATCGTTATTATGGTCTATTGTAAAAAAATTATAATCATCTCCGTTATGTTTAAAAGTTACGTCTCCATCAATATCAAATGCTACTCCACCATCAATATTTAAAGAAAGATGTGCTGCATTAGAATCGTCATCAATTGTTGTTATTGTAGTTGCTCCATGTTGCGCTATTTGTATTTTAAATAAATCACCTTCATCTTGGTCATCATATATTGTAAAAGATGTATTGTCGCAATCTAATAAAAAGTGATTTGCAGTATTATCTTTTATAGTAATTTGTCCACCATCGGCATTTAATTCAATATCACCTGATGTGTCTAATATTAAATTTCCATTTCCAACATCTAGTGTTAAGTTTCCAACAGGAACACTATATTTATTAGGGGTTAATTTTGTATTTTTTATAATTAATTTATTAAGTGATAAACTCTTCATTGAAGTTTTATCTATTTTATTTAATTCTTGAAGCTTAATAGAAGAATACCATGTTCCATTTGACTTTGAGCATAAATATGCGCCTTTTCCTTGTATATTTGATATTATAATATCTCCATCATTTCCAAACGAACTACTAGGAAGAGTTTTCAAGATTTTTGTTCTTGAACCCTTTATATGCAAAAGCTTTGACATTATTTTATTCCTTTAGACCTATATACAATTGATATGTCGTTTATTGCAAACTTAGAAGGAGTTGAAGAAGTGCCTTCAAATTGAAGTTGAAAAGAATATATATTATTTATTGAGCTTGATGGAATTAACTCTGCTGTAATCCATGTTGTAGAACTTCCTCCATCTGAAAGCCCATTAGTTGTAGAATAATTTGTACTACTATCATCAAACTGTGTAAAACTAGCTGAACCATTTATAGCATAATAAACTTTAATTAATGAATGAGTTGCTGCATCATCCTTATCAATAGACTTAAATGATACATAAACTTTATATATTTTTTTTCTTGTAGCAATATCTCCAAAGGTAAAATCTTTAGTTGTAAGAAGAAAAAGTCTATTATTAGCAGAAACAGAATTATCAGTAGCTAAAGCACTATCGCTAGTAATTCCTGGATTCCATTTAACTATGTCATTTAAAGTACTAGTTTTTAAATATTGCAATAAATAACCATCTTTATTTAAAATAAAGTTACTTGAATTTCCAGTATTTGCACTTATACTAAGTCCATTCATAGCTCTCATTGTCATATGCCATGATTTAGTAGGCATATTATATACATATCCATCTGGTTGTGTAGTTACCACACTTTCATCTGTTATATGTTTTTTAATTACTATGTCTTTCGTTATATGATTATATCCAATTATACCACATTTATTTTCATTGTCTTCTAATATCCAATAATTATTATCAACAAAAGATTCATCAGATGTTGTTGGTATAATATTGTCAATTAAATTAATTAATTGTTGACCATCGTATAAATAACATCCCGTTGAATTAACCCAAACTATTCCTTTTGGAGTTTTAGTAACACTACATGGTAAAGTTATTCCGCAATTTTCAAAAGTATCCTCTAAAAATTCATAATCACCAGAAATATTAATAACAAATACTTTATTCCTCTTAAATTGAAGTAATTTATCTTTATAATATTGTAAATCAATTATTTCATCGCCATCATTAATAGCAACATCTATAAAATTTGATTGTGGTAAAATATTGTATTTTCCTATAGGAGATTTAATCATTCTATCTTCATATAATTGATTATCTTGGTGTATATTACCTACATATAATCTATTATTTGCAACAACAGATGCCTTGTATTTACATGTAAACTTTCTTGAATTTAAAGCTATATCTTGATTTACTAATGTTTGAGACTCATAACTATCTACATCATTATAATTTAATATTTTTTCTTTTGGAATACTATAACTCCAAACCTTAGCTGTTGAATTTTCAATTCCTGTTGAAGTATAATTTGAAGTAGTTGAATGTATTTTATTATTTTTTAAATCAACATAAAATTGAAGATACCATATTTTAGATTCAGTATCTTGCATATAATATTTTAATTTAGTTCTGTATTCATCTCTAGCTATTAAATCACCAATATATACAGTTACATCAGGAGATTGACCATTTGTAATAATAGATGTATTGCTATCTGTTGCTGTAGTTTGATTGCTACCAACTTCTATATCAGCTTCAGAAATCCATGACTCTTCATCAAAATAATTAACAGATGTTACTCCTAATTTAAATATTCTTTCTTCCCAACCTGATGCCGTTGCTCCACTTGGAGTTCCAAAATTAAATGAAACTGATGTCCCATTATCCGATTGAGTTAATCCATCTTGGTCATTATTCCATGCAGTACTATAAAAATATACTTGAACTTTTTGCCATATAACTCTTTCATACCTTGGGAAATCCCAATCCGAAGAATCAGAAAGATTATAACCAGCTCTATATAGCATGCAATCCCATAAGTCATGCTTCCAGCCATCAAAATTATTATCAGGATATTTACACTCGTGTTTTAATATCATATTATTAGTAACCAAAATTTCACCAGGCTCATAAGACACTTCAGCTTCATATGTTTTTTCACTTCTATGAGCGTGGTCAGCATCTCCAGCTTGTTGAATGTGCATTGTTGACCATGGCCAATATGTTGAATTTTGCCACCTTATATTGTATTCATCATCAAATGTATAATCTATTATTTCATCATTATCATAAAAAGTAAATTCCTTTTTCTTGTCATATTGTATATCAGTACCTCCAATAGAAAGTGTTTTTTTATCTGCATCCGAGGGGTTTTCACTACTAGAAAATATATTTGGAGATACTAATTTTCCACAATAAACCCTATGATATGGAGTAACCATGTTTTCCATATCTGGGCCATCGCCATCACTATCAGCTCCTCTTTCAGCTGCTGAAAATCCATATGTATATTTAATTTTTACTCTTGATACACTATGAGCTCCTGATATTTTACTTCCCATATCTTCATCACTACCACCACCTCCAACTTCACCAGGCCAAGCTAAATAATGATGAGCAAGATGACCATCACCACCTGCCCAATCATCGTTATGTAAATAATCATAATTGTGCTGACTCCCATCCCCATAATTAAATTCATCATAAGCAGTTGTTAATTCATCTCCAGATGAAGTATCGGGAGTTCCAAGAGGAGACCATAATTGATAATTAGAATGACCACCATTGTAACCATGTCTATCTCTTTGATAAAATAAAATTCTACCTATATCTCTTCTAGCATTAGTTATTAAATCGGAATCATCAGCATCATTTATTTCAGAGCCGCCATCAGCTCCGCCACCTAAATCACCTAATGGCCAATTAGTTGCTTTACTTCCTTCATAAAGAAATTGTTTAGCATAATTTCCACTAGAAAGATTTCCAAATGTATGTTTATTATTAAAATATAAAGCATTATAAGTTTGAGATAATTCTTGAATTTCTCCATTTGATATAGTAAATATTGGAGGCGGTTCTGATAATGGAGAAGTAGCAATTTTCCACCCCTTTGTTAATTTACTATCTCCTAATAGAGTTCTATTTGTATAATATAAAATTTGACTAAGATTACCAGATTCAAAATTAGCATCAGATATTTTAATAAAACCATTAATATAATTATAAACAGGTTTTAAATTAGGGCTAAATTTCATTAGATTTGATAACCAATTTCCACTATTATAAGAATAAACACTAATCTCAGATTCATTATCAGTATTATCATTTAAAAATAATAAATTATCATGATTTTCACTTTCTAATTTTATACCTCCAAAATATACAGTTTGAGTAGACTGTGAGTCATTAGCACCAGCTTGATAGCCATAACTTCCACCATTTAGTCTTAACACCCAATCACTTTGAGTTGATGGAACAGTAAAACTTACTTTATAATTAGACCATAATTGACTTTCTGGACTATAAGGGTTTCCAATATTTGTACTTTCTCCCATTGATAGTAAATCTGGAAATGATTTTCTTACAGTTATTCCATCAAATCTTACATTTGTACTTGCAGCCGCTCCTGAAAAATAAACTCTAATTTTTCTTGGTGTTCCACCATTATCTTTTACATAAAATTTATGAGGAGATGGAAAATCTGAAACATTTCTTTTAATATATTCATAAGTGGTAACTCCTCCAGTATGAGGCAATGAAGTCCAAGGGATAATTGACGAAGCTGTATATAGCTCATCATTATTTGAAATTGCAGCATTTGTTCCACCTGTGAATGTTATCGTATCTGTTGATGAATCTGCCCAAGCTGTTGCAACTCCAAGAAAAGTTCCGCTATTATCGCTTTCTTTTTTAAATAATTCTTTATTTAAAACAAGTTCATCGGTTGGAACTACTGTATCTACATTTAATACAACAGCTCCATCTGATTGAGATTTAGCTTCAGCTGCTAATATACCAGTAGTATGCAAACCATCTGCGTATCCGCTTTCTCCTTTTTGTATATCGTATACCGCATAAGATATGCCACTAGCACTTGATGAATAAGTAAAAAACAATTCATACCATTGATTATCATTTAACACTATATCTTGAAACATATAACAATTAGGCTTTCCATTTGTAAGTGAAAATGCACTACCTATAGCCATATTTAAAGTTGCTCCATTAGTGCCAGTTGAGTCAGCACCATAAGAATTGGCTCCAGTTATATATGAATATGTTATTGCATTATTTGTATTAGCAATATATCCATCATAAGCTGTCCATCCTGTTGGAGGGTCATATGTTGAAGCATCCGCACCTCCATTAGCAGTGCCTTGACCTCCATCACCACCTGTCGCAGTACCTTCTTCAAAATCACCATTAGCAATCCAATTTTTTGTCAAATCATCAGCAAAATCATATGTAGCTTCAGCTCCTTGCATAAATTTAGTGCCAGAATTAGTTTGAAATAAATGGTAATTGCCATCATGAGAATAAAGTTGAACAAATGGAACTCTTTCTGAGTAATTTGCATCAGATACATACCCATAATATTGAGCTGAAGTTTTACACCAAAAAGATAAACAATAAGTAGTTCCAGAAACTAAATTAAGATTTCCAATATCTGCATCAGTATCGTTATTAGACCATGTAGTTGAATTATTTGGCAAATATGTAATAAATCCTAAATTTTTTGATTGTGCGTCTGTAATTGTAGCTGTTTTTGTTCTTAAAAAATATCCACCATTATTTATAGGATTAAAATGCTCAATATCATCATTTGAAACAGAATCACTTCCTGCATTATCTATATAATCAATACCTCCTCCAGTTCCTCCACTTTGATTTCCAAAAATATCGCCATCACCAGCCCATCTAAATATTTTATAAGCTGAACTTCCACCAGTTGTTGGGTCTGTGCCAAAATTAGAATCCAAAACAGCTACTTTTGTTATTCCCGTATAATCATCTATTCTTCTAACTTGTCCTGAACCTGTTCCGCTATTAATAAATATGCAGTAATTATTATAATAATTGTTAGTTGCATGATTTGCAGATGTTTGATGAGTTGATAAAGCTGCTAATTGAATGCCTGCTATTTGTTTAACGCTTATATTATCAAGATTAAAACTAGAAGCTCCTGATGTTGTAACAACAGCTATTTGAAAGCTAGATATTGTTGTAAAAGCTTTAAAATAAACTTTATAAGTTCCATCTGCTGCTGCACCTTCAGATGATGTTGTTCCACTTGGAGCATGCAAAACTATATCTGCATCGGCAAAATAATTTGTTCCAGAACCACCTTTTAAAGTAATTGTAGTTTTATCTCCAGATGGACTTCCGCTTATGGTATATTCCAATTTATGATATGTTGATACAGTTGGAGTGTGAAGAAAACTTGTTTGTGTTAATGTTCCAGCACCTGAGCTATGAGTATATGTAGCATCTGTTCCATCTAAATCACTAAAATCACCGCCACCAGTCCAATTTGAAGAAAAATCACCAGTATTATTTAATATTTCACCAGAAGAACCGCTACCCGTCGCATCTTCATCATTATAGCCTTGAATTAGCCCTTGCTCAAATCCATTTTCAAATTCTCCATCAATTATACTTATTGAATAATCAACTCCAGTTTCAAATAATCCATATCCTGCTTGGAATTTTGAATTTCCATGAGGTAAATTTTTTATATAACTTTCCCATAATCCGCTTAATTTTATAATACCAGATTGTCCTACATTAGCATTCCAAGCTCTTGAAAATTGGTTATCTTGTATATCTCTTGAATCAGAGTAACAATTAATTCCTCCTGTAAAGTCTTTTAATTCTAATACTCTTTTAGCCATTTAATGCTTTCTTAAGTTCTGCTACTAAAGCATCATCTAATTTATTACTACTTTTAGAAGCTAAATATTCACATATTTTAATTATTATTGCTTTTAAAACTTTTTCCGATAGAAGTTTAGTTAATACTACTTTTAATACTGCACTCATTTATTCTCCTTTTTATTTTTAATTTTAGCTATTTTGCATCCGCATCTTCTACAGCATACAAATTCTTGAGGTGGATGAGAATCTTTTTTAAGAATTTTAATCTCATCTCTTAAATCTTTTAATTCTTCTTCAAATTCCTTTTTCCACATATTATCTATTCCCATTTATCTTCATCTTCTTCAAGGCTATCATCAAGCATTTCATCTATTTCTAACATAACCTTACAATACATAACCAAGCCTATTCCAAAGACAAGTATAAAGCCAGCTAAAAATGATAAAACTAAACTCATAATCAACCTTTAATTTTAGCATATAAAGTCATTAATCCGACAATTATACCTATTGATAATGATACAAACGTCAGAATAGGGTTTAAAACCTTTAAAAAGCCTATTAATGTTGAGAAAAAACTTGTACCCATACCTATCTCTGGGTAAGTAGATAAAACTCTTAATGTGTCCTTCATTTATCCTCCGTGCAATCATCCCATTTTTTCAAGTCTAGCATCGGTAGAGGCTTTTCTATCATATGGTCTTTTAGTTTATCGTTTTGAATGGCCACCTTATTACCACCTTTTATATAAGGTTTACCATTACTACATCCAACTTCATATACAAATAAAATTGTTTTCCAAAATCCTACTCTTACTACTCTAGCGGGTCTGTCGTCAAATATTATTACATCATCGGTATTTAAATCATCCCCAGCAAATACTTTGATAGCTTCAATGCTGGATTCAATTGTTTTTCTACCAATTAGAAAAAGAAATGCTGCAATAAGCATCCATCCATATTGCCCTAATAATGCTTCTATAGTTTCTTTTTCCATATAATTCCATTTTATTTATTACCATTAAGGAATTTACCCCATAATGAGGTTCTTCCACTTATTATTTCTACTACTTCTACTTTAAAATCACCATTTGAGTACCAATCAACAATTGCAAATGCATGATTCCAATTATGTAAATTTCCTCTTAACCATTTATTTTTATCAGAACTCATATCTTTTAAGCAACCCATACTCCAAGCACTTTGAGTTCCACCGAGTCCTGTATCGGTAAATCTTTGCAAATCGTGAGTATGTCCATATATAATATTTTCCTTATATGCTGATAAATGTTTTTTAGCATGATGAATAGGAACATAATCTCCATGAGTAAAATTTAATTTACCTATTTTTAATTTTTCATTAGATATGTATTGCCAATATTTATAACCTCTTTCTTTTAATTTTAAAGCTTTTTCAGTTATATAATCAGGTAAATAAGGATGCTTAATAACAAATTTATCTAACCAAACTTCGTGATTGCCTTGAATAAAATGTCTATTTTTACATTTAACCTTATCAAGAGATTTATCTATAATATCCATTCCATTATTAACTTTTTCTATTTCTTTATTTAACATAGGAATTAAAACTTCTAATGGAGGTTTTTCTCTATCTCTCCAATAATGATTGCTAAATAATTCCCATTCACCCGTATCACCTAAATCTATATATATATTAGGTTTAACTAATTCTATTGCTTGACATACAACATTTATTGCCGCTTTATCATGTAATGGAAAATGTTTATCAGGTGTTACTATCGCTCTATTTACAATTCCTTTTGCAAGTTTTGCCACATTTACCTCATTTTATTTCAAAAAACTATTTTTCATCTTTCTTTGAAGATAATTCTTCCTTTAAAAGATTTTGAAGGATTTCAATAGCTCCTTCACATTTTATGAACAATTCTTTCGCTTGTTCTTGTTGATTTTTTAAATTTTCAATCTTTTTTTCAAGATTTAATTCGCTCATATTCACTTCCTTTATTTTATAATTGTATATTTTAATTGTAAACTTTCTGATGAATAAGGTGTTTTTATATCATTGTCATCACCAGCTAAACCTCTATTACCTACAAGGCATATAATAACTTTATTTTCATCTACAATTGGATTTAAAATTTCAAAATTATCAAAATATGTAACTCCTCCTTGGTCAAAACTTACATTAGTTTTAGAGCAAATACTTACCCCATTAGATAAATTACCTGTGTTTAAATCTATATCATAACTCATAAAATTAAAATCAACTATACCAGCATTATCTATATTCCAAGCTTCAGAATCATCTCTATAGCAAGTTATCATTCCAAATACATCTAAAATTTTTATTTTAAACATATTATGACATATAGAGGCACATATACCATTAAGTTCACCATATTGGTCATTATTGCTTGGAGGAGGTGCAATTGAAGATATATTTGCTGAAGAATCTGGATTTGAGCCTGCTACATAATCACCGAAAAAATCACTATAAGTTTGAGGAAATTCTCCTAAAGGATATGTTGAACTTACAGAAGGTACTAAGTTTTTTGAAAAACCTAATGGTGTCCACCCACTCTTATATTTCCAATGATTATAATTACCAAATTCGTAAAATCCAAAATTGTTAGAATCTATAGTTAATGATAATTCATTTTTCCAAGTTGTAGAATGTACATCTGAAGCATTAGATGATGATACATTTGATGCTAATGGAGATGACCATGATGTTGAATTATATGCCATTTTAATTAACCTTGTATTTTACTATTGAATTTATTGTTATATCTTCAGTACTATCTTGATTTTCTACTAACATTATTATAACTTTTGTTGTTGAGCCTTGAACAACATCTTTTGATGATACAATACTTAAGTCTATACCTTTTATAGATGAATTATTAACTTCAATACTACGAGTTGCAAGGACATCTCCGTTAGATAAATCTCCTGTAGTTAAATCTATATCATATGACATTAAATTAAAACTAAGAGTATCGGTTGCAGTTGATTGATTACCAGCAGCTAAAACAGAAATTCTTGACAAAGTTATAGTATCTCTTATAGGCCATAAACATGGAATTAAAAACTCTGGAGTCCCATCAGCGCTTATATCAACAGAGGTTGCAGGATTTGTTCCATTTCCAAACATACTTGAATCTTCGGCAAGTTTAGTTCCACTACCACTATATAGAGTTGTATTACATACCAATGGATTGTGAACTCCAGCAGTTATAGAAAAATCAGCTAATCCAAATTGTTTATAAAGAAATAAATCTGGTGCGCTAACAGTATTTGTTGTACCACTCGTTGTCCATGATGTAGAATCATAACCCATTATTACAGCCTTGGAACAGAAAGAGTTCTCACTCCACTTTTTTTAGTTGGATATTGTTTCATAGATTTTTCATACATATTTCTAAAATATTGAGCTTTTTCTAAGTCACCCATATCTTCAAAAATTCTTGATTTAATATAACATACTAAAGCTGGGTGTAATCCAGAATCTAAACCTATATCTGATTTTAAATTATCTGTTTGAGCATCTGCTGTTTCAAATTTAGAAGAATATGTTATTCTTAATCCAGTTGCAACATCTGCGCCTTGATATGAATCATATTTTTCTTGTGTCGATTCACCAGAAACTGACGTAGTATCTTGACATACTATAGCGACTCTATTATCATCATTATACCATGCAAAATATGTATTTGGAAATGTTCTTTTATCTGTTGCCATAATACTCCTATGTTAGCGTATCATCACTTGCTTCTGTATCTTCTCTTAATATTTTATGAGAATCTGCAAGTTTTGGTATTAATACATACCTATCATTTGTATCTTTAATTTCAATTCTTTTAATAGTAATAACTCTATCATCTAATTCGTACCATCTTTTATATCCTTCTAAAGTTGTTAAAGAAGATACAGTATAATTTTTTCTAGTTGAAGCAATATCATCTAATCCATCATTAATTAACTGATACATATATTGCTCCGATTGTCTACCGAATATTTTTTCAATTTGTTCTATAACATTTTTAACTGTCATTATCTAGCCCTTTCTTTTGAAGGCTGTGGTATTCCTTGAGCTACTAACATTTGAATACCTTTATCGTAATCTTGTTGTAATTTTAATTGTTGTGCTTGATACCATTGATATTTTTGAGTTTCTCTCGCCATTCTTACATTTGCTTCAGCTATATATCCTTGAGCTTGAGCAATATAACTTGAAGCTTCTTGAAGATATAAAGGTATACCATCTAATTCTAATTTATAAGAAGCCATTATTGAATTAATTTCTGCTATTGAAGCTTGAGCTCTTTGCAATTCTAAATTAGCTGCAGATATTGTTGCTGAAGCCATTTCAGTATCTTCATCATCAAGCCAATATCCTACGCTTTTAATTCCAGTAACATCATTTCCAGACCCAGAATCTTCATCAGTCCCCCAACCCACATCTAATGTTTCTTTTGCCATTATTAAAGCATCTCTAACTTCTTTAAATCTTTTATTTGTATCATCCCAAAGTTCTGTTGTGTTATCAATATCTCCAATTGATGTATAATAAGCATCTATTTTATTACTAGCTTCAACAATAACCTCATCAACTTTATTCAATTCTGTTGTTATTGCTCCTAAAGATGTTGTATCAATCGCAGACACAGTATCCATTTCATTCATTTTATTTTGCAATACTTTGACTGATACATATAAAACAACTAAATACTCAGCTTCATCAGGAAAATTAGCAATAGTAGATACAGCTGAAACATCCACAGTTGGATATGAAATATGATATACTTTAGATGGCTGATTATTTGTAGGAGTTGGTCTAACAAACAAAGTAGCGACATCGGAAGAATTGCTTTCAGTCCAATAAACAGGGTCAGTAGCAGTAGCATAATTAAGACTTGAGGAATCATTAGCTGAACCTGCTAACAATGGAGATATTTCCCTACATCCAATATAATATCCAGAATCAGCATTTTCTCGGGTAACATATAAAATATTGCCTATGCCATCCAAATCTAAAGTTGTTCCATTATCTGCATTTAAAAAGCTATAAGTAGAGCATTTTTGTTTTAATTTAGGAGGAAGAATATTAATTATTTCTTTTACTCCATCTGCTGCCCAATCATCCATCTCTGATTGAGTTGCTGTTCCAGCTAATGCTTGTATTTGAGCATCAAAATTAGCCATTATCTTTTATTCCTATCTGCTATATCTTTATCCATTGTTGTTTGACTAAATTCCACTTTTGTTTGTCCACTCCATTTATTATTTCTCATATTAATATTATAATCAGAGATTCCAGATTTAACTCCAAACAATTTACCACATTTACATAAAGGTGTAGCATGTCGCTCAAAATCAACACATTTTTTACATTTATCACAATAATATGTTATAATTCTTTTCATTTCTCTCCTGTAATTTAATACAAATTTTACTATTTTTCAAATCCATCTAAATAAGGGTTTTAGAATGCATCACCATTATCATATATATCAATAAGCTCCAAATGTTGCTATTTTAGCAGAACCTTGAATAGTTAAATCTTTTCCACCATCACTTCCAGTATCTAATATTGTTCCATCTAATTTTGGTATCCATTCATGATTTGGTTGAGCTATTCCCAAATTAGTGTATCCAGATGCTCCATATCTTCCAGCTACATCATAAATCATAGAACCAGTAGCTGTATAATTAACCAAAGCGTCTATATTAGCTTCGCTCAAAGTACTAAACCACATTGCAGTTTTACCAATTTTAGCACCAGCTGTCATTTGATAGGAAACATTTGAGCCATTGGTTGATAAATTACCAAGTCTTATTGCAGTACTTGTTCCAATCGCTCCTAAATTAGATTCTGAATTGTCAAATGCGTTTGAACTTTTTCCAGTTTTAATAGTATAACGAAAAATTTTACTTTCATCTTCACTTAAACTAGCATTAAACGTATAAGCTATAGCTCCACATATTCCGTTCTCTTGTTTTGTTCCTGAGGTACCAGCCCATTCTGAACAAAATGGAGCGCCAGGTAAAGTATTACTAAAATCAGAAGCTCCTTTAGTTACTACCCATGTACCAACGCTTGTTGCGCTCCCAGAATGAAGTAAATAAATACCATCAGTTCCATCCCACATACTAAATGTAGCAGCTCCACTATCTGGGTCAATTTGACAGTCTTGACCTTCAGTAGTATCAACATATAAAAATTGTAATACAGTAATATTGGTTTTATTGTCAAAATCAGTATCTGTTGCTAATGACCTTGTTGCATATTTTCCAGAAGCAGGTTTTAAACCAGGTTGATGAACAAGTCTTTTTGAACTACACATTCCTATACCCATTTTAAGCTCCTAAATATAAAACTACAACACCTGAAACTAAATCAACATTTGTCCATCTTCCATATATAGTAATACCAGCTGGAAATACTGTGCCATTTTGAAGTTTGTCTCCACAACCTGCGTTAGTATATACATTATCAGTTTGATTATCTCCAAAATGAAAATCTTTAAATTGAGCTGTTAATGTTTCAAATTTAGCATCTTGAATAATTTGAATTGCTATAACAGCTTCGCCTCCCGAAACCGCATATGCAGTTGTTGTATCTAAGAAAGCAGTTCGACCTTGACCTAATTGTAAGTTTTGAGCTTCTGCTACAGTATATTTTGTTAAACCTTTATTTCTTGCCATTTTTACCTCCTACCCTAAGCATTGGCTATGCGTGAATGGGTTTGTTAAGTTATTAAAAAATTTTTAGTAGATTCGGGAGCTGCCCTTTATACGACAACTCCCATAGTTCTACAAGACTATCAATCCTTATTGTTTCGGATTAGCTTAATGTGCATTCAAAGCCAATGATGTCAAATTGAAGGACAGTATCACTACCAGGGTCTCCACTTATAACACATTCAACTTCATCAGGAGTTCCTATAACTGCTCCAGCAGTAGGATTTCCTACAGCTAGTACACCATTGCAAGGAATTACTCCTTTATATCCAGCACTATTTACTGCAATAGAAGCTCCATCAACATATCCGTCAGTATCAGCATCAGAGCCTACATCAACAAAATTAACCGAATTTGTTGAAGCAGTTACAACTGTTAAAGCAACAGCTATAGGGACAAAGTTATCAGGCATTGCTATTGCAGACTCCTTACCTGTAGTACCTCCGTTAGCTACTGTAATAGTAGCTCTATAGCTTGTATACTTAAATGCTGCATCATCGTTAGAAAGTGCATAAGAATTACTATTGCTATTTAATAAATCACTTCTCATTATTCATAACCTCCTTATATTCCGTTAATGTTAATCAAAGCATGAGTTTCAGGAAGAGATATTTCAAGACCAGCTTCGGTCAATATCATATCTTTTCTTAAATCTTCATCAGCTTGCTGAACATTAGTTGTGATTGAAGTGTCTCTATTAACACCGTTACCAACAAGAGGTCTATAAGAAACATGGTCAAGGTCAACAAACTGCATATGACCTGAAGCATTATTTCTAAATAGTGGTTCTTTAACAATTGAAACATCACCATGAACAGTTTCAATCTTCATCACTTTATGACCAAAGGAACCTTTGCTTGCTTCAAAATTATATTGAGATTTTTGAGCAGTCAAACTTCCTTCAGCAAAACCAGAGATTTTGTTAAAGTGTGATACTACTGGAAGAGATGCTAAACATAACTTATTACTTGAACCACCTCTAGCAGGGTCATACATAACCTCAAATGCTGAAAGTAAACCATCATAAGTCATTTCAGCTGCTGTATACATACCTAAATATGGAACTCCTTCTGAATAAGAGCCTATACTACCATCAGAAATTGTACCATTTTTAAGGCAATGTCCTACTATTCCATCAGTATATTGAATACCACCTTGTGAGCCTCTCATACTAAATAGTAATGCTCTTTCAATGTCAACTTTATGTTCTCTTAATTTAAGATTCCA
>CETC01049695.1_pt1 | contig 14839 bp, 6 predicted proteins | sample 326911 | NCBI WGS metagenome assembly CETC01 (sample SAMEA2622694, study PRJEB7988) | marine metagenome | isolation source: saline water (ENVO:00002010), including | reverse complement strand
GGCGTTTGAGGGCGGAGTTTGAACGTGAGCATGTCGCCCGTGCCGAATTAAACGACGTTAAGTTAGGTATAGGTATTGACGCTGAACGCACTATGCAAGAAGATTTCGGCCAGTTTAAACCTGACGCTAAAGAAATATGGCGTGCGGAGGCATTTACTGTTGTGCAGCAAGGCGATGTTCCGCTTTCTCAGAAAGAACCTACATGGTCTGCGTTTGGTATGGACTCTGGTTTTCTTGGTGGCCGTTTTGATCTTATTATTTGGGATGACGTGTGGGACCCAAGGAAGATGCGTAACAGCGAATCACGTTCTGACATGTATCGTTGGTGGGATGAGGTAGCTGAAACACGGTTAGAACCCGGAGGTTTACTTATTTTGCAGGGGCAGCGTATGGCTTCTGACGATATTTACCGTTATGCGTTAGATAAGTTTGCTCCTATTGATGAAGATTATGATGAGGTTGATGAAGATAAGGTAGATGCTGAAGGTGAACGTAAGTATCATCATCTTAAATTTAAAGCCCATTATGAGGACAGGTGCGAGCAGCTTCATAAAGCAACGGACCCACCGTACCCTGAAGGTTGTGTTTTGTATCCTCGGAGGCTTCCTTGGAGAAGGATACGCCATGTTAAAGCGCAAACACCTGACAGGTATGAGATTTTGTACCAGCAGGAAGATTCGGACCCTGCGTCTGTCCTTGTTGATCCTCTTTGGATTAGTGGGGGTCAAGGTAAAAACGGCGTTGATTATGTTGGTTGTTGGGACACGGACCGTGATTTGTGGGAAGTGCCACAGTATCTTGCAGGTGACGTTATGGTAGTTGCGTCTGCTGATCCTTCTCCGTCTAATTTTTGGGCGTTGCAATGCTGGGCGTATTGCCCTGATAGCGAGTACAGGTATTTGTTAGAGTCGTACCGTCGTAAGATGGATGCGCCAGCGTTTTTAGATTGGAACCATGATGAACAACGTTTTACTGGTATAGCTGAGGAGTGGTGGCAGATAAGTAACGAGATAGGCCATCCGATTACGCATTGGATAGTTGAAGCCAACGCTGCTCAAAAATTTATTTTGCAGTACGATCATTTTCGGCGGTGGTCAGCTCTTAGGGGGGTTGAGCTTATTCCGCATTATACGCATTCTAGAAATAAGGGTGATCCTAAGTATGGGGTGCAAATGTTAGCACCGTTGTATCGTCTTGGCCGTATTCGACTTCCGGGAAAACAGCGGACTGACGCTCGGCCTCATTCTTTGCTTTTGGTTAATGAAGTAACAAAATGGAATCCAGAAGGCACAGGTTCTAGAACTGACGACTGTGTAATGGCACAATGGTTTGTAGAACATAACTTAGAAAAATTATATACGCCTATGTCTGAGCCGTTTAAACAATGGCGACCTTCGTGGGTGACAGCAGAAAGCTAAAACATTGAAAAGCGCTGAAGAAATTGTAGACCTGTACTATACACGGTCATCTAACCATGCTGGAGCGAAAGAACGGATGCGTCATATCCGTGACCATTATAACGGCGATGTTATTGTTCCGCTTCCTGAGATAGATTCGACTGAGGCTTCGGCTGTTGCGAATCTTCTTGCTCAGGGTTTGGATCAAACAGCGATGCGTATAGCGTCGGTAACGCCGGACATTGTATGTCCACCTGAAGATGAATCTTCTAAGCAAGCTAAAAAGTTTGCTGCGATTCGTCGTAAGGCGTTGTTTGGTTGGTGGCAGAACTCAAGAATTGACATGCAACTGGCTAAGAGAGCACGTCACTTAATTGGGTATGCTAACACTATTGTTCAAATACGGTTTGACCATGATAAGGGTTGCCCGACGTGGCATGTTCGTGATCCGTTAACAGCGTATCCGTCTAATTTGCGTGGGTCTGATGATATGACTCCTGCGGATTGCGTGTTTGGTTATGAACGTTCGTATGGTTGGATTCGGAAACAATACCCTGATGCTGCGTTGCGGTTTGCTGGTGTTGCTGAAGCCCCGTATGATAATGATAGGCCGATTGAACTTATTGAGTATGTGGACCATGAAGAGTATGTGCTTGTAGCGGTCCGGCATCCTGCTAATAGTATTGGAATGTTTTCTACGAATAACGATACTGGCCCTGTTGTTGCAGAGTTAGAACGTGTCAAAAACCGTACAGGCGTTTGTCCTGTTGTTATGTCGCAGCGTATTTCTTTAGATGAATCTAAAGGACAGTTTGATGGCATACTAGGGATGTATCAGCAGCAAGCTAAGTTAATGGCTTTAGAAGTTATAGCTGTGCAAAAAGGTATCTTTCCTGATACGTGGCTTATAGGCCGTGCAGGTGAATCACCAAAAATTATTAACCCTGCGAATGGGTTAACTGGAGAAGTTGGTGTTTTGCGTGGCGGTGATTTGCGAGATATGCAACTCCAACCCGGATTTATGACTAACCCTGCAATTGATCGTTTAGAAAGGGCGCAACGTTTAACCGCTGGTGTACCTGCCGAATTTGGTGGCGAGTCTACTAGTAATATTCGTACTGGTCGTCGTGGCGACGCTGTGCTTTCCGCTGTTGTTGATTTTGCTGTGCAGGAATCGCAACGTATCCTTGCTCGTTCGTTAGAAGCTGAAAATAAAATAGCTATCGCTATGGCTAAATCCCATGCCGGTAATCAATCTAAATCGTTTTATGTTTCTATGGGCAAAGTAAAAGGCAAGGTAGATTATGTTCCAAGCAAACACTTTACAACGGATGATAATGTGGTCAGTTACAGTCATGCTGGGGCTGATATCAATAATCTTGTTATTGCTGGCGGTCAAAGGCTTCAAATGGGAACGATGTCAAAAGAATCCTTTATGAAAATAGATCCTCTTGTTGAGGATGTTGAAGCTGAACGTGACGCTGTTACCGCTGAATTACTTGAACAAAGTTTGCTTTCTGGTTTGCAACAACAAGCAGCAACAGGGGCAATACCGCCTTCGGATATTGCTCGTATTATTGATCTTGTTAAAGCTGATAAAGCTGAACTTGCTGGCGCTGTTGAAAAAGTACAGCGTGAAGCTCAAGAAAGACAAGCTGAAATGGTTCCACCTACATCCCCTGAAGCACAACCCGGCATAGCCCAACCCGGAGCTGGAGCTGAAGCTATGGCTGCTCCTCCTGCCGAGGGTGGGCCTGCTGGTTTGCGTGAACTTCTTGGAGCGTTGTAATGCCAAGAAAAGGAAAAGGGCAACAAGCAAATAAAACTGTAACGGGTCAACAATATGGCCAGTCTTTAGAACAAGAACAAGCTCAAGATGTAATTCCGTTACCTAAAATAGAAGAACCGCCAATTTCTACAATGCGGCCGGGTGATATGCAATTAACTGGGCCTACGAGCAGACCTTCTGAAAGTATTATTACTCCTGCTGGTGGGAGGCCACAATCTAAACCATTAAGTTCAGAAAGAAAAGCGCAGATTTTAGCTGTTTTGCCAGCTCTTGAATTAAGAGCTTCGCATAGAGATTCTTCGTTTCAATTACGTAAATTAGTTAGAGAGATGAAAGCTACTGTTAGGGTTAATCAAAATAATGAAATAGGGAGTTAACTATGGGCATTAAAGATATTGTTAACAAACTAAATGATACGATTAATCCTTTAACAACTTTTACGTCACCAACTAAAGCAGCCGTAGATATTAGTACTTCTGTTACTGACGAACAAAGACAAGGGTTTCTTGAATCTGTTAAAGCTGGTTGGGAAATGTCTCCTGACGAATTTTTGTGGAAAGCAGGCGACAGATTTGGTAATTGGGGTTTTAATTTTGTTGAAGCTGGAGCTGGTGGAATTTATTTAGGAGCCAAAGAAGTACTTGTTGATGGTTTAATTTTAAGAAACATTGGGCATAACGGTACGCCTATGTGGGATGCTACTAAAGCTGGTCAAGGTTTATTTGAATTTGTTCAAGAAGATATTCTTAGAGATTTTGTCGGTTTAGATTTTACTGAAGAAGGTGGAGTACCTGAGCATACGTTGTTTGGGCCTAAAGGTGTAGGTAGCGCTGTTATAGGCGCTGTCCCTAAAGAAATTAGGGGCGTTGTTAGAGACCCTATAGGAGAAGCAGGCCAAGCATGGGGCGTAGTAATGAATCAATTAGTGGATAACCCATTAGCTATAGGGTTTACAATGCTATCTGCTAGTGGCATAGGTCTAGATCCAGTTACTCAAATGCGATTTATAGCAAATGGGCAAACTAATCCATTTGTATTTTTTAATGCTGATGAATGGAAACAAGCGTATGATGTTGTTTATAACGAAGATAGATCTGCTGGACAAGCGCTTGCTGCAAATATAGCTGCCATAGATCCTTTTGATCGTAAAGCTTATAACGCTATTGAATCGCAATGGTGGTTTAGTGCTATATCAGGAACTGCTGATTTCGCTAAAGAAATATTTTTAGATCCTGTTGAAAGATTTACTATAGGTGCAGGAAAATTTGTTAAAGGCGCATCGGTAGTTGCAAGAGTAAATGACGCTGGAGATTTAGTAAAAATATATGATTTTGGGATACCTAAAGATTATTTACGAACTGCAACTCCAAGTAAAACATTTGTTATTACAGAAGGGCAACGAGGAATAACTGTTATTAGAGATAAAGATTTTGCAATTGGAAAAGATTTATCAAATCCTAATTTGCCACCACCTCCAAGACTTGAAACAGTAGATGATGTTACAAAAGAATTAGCTAGACCTAAAAAAGTTCGGCACACTTATGAACAAAAACTTGGTATTAAAGCAAGCGTTACTAAATTGCAGGCAGAAGGCGTTGCAAATAGTAAATGGTTTTCTGATACTTACAAAGCTGTTATTGAGGATGTGCCAGATAAAGGTTTAAGTTTATCTTTTCTTAAAGGAGGAAGAAAAACTGCTGCGGATAACAACATACTTAATAGGCGTGCTACAAAGTTTTTACAATATGCTGGTAGAAAATTAGGTAAATCTTTGCCTAGCGAAACTGCTGCTGCTTTAGCTACTGCTCCAAGTTTTCCAGCAGCTCAAAGAGTGTTGCGTAATTATATGGGCGATCTTTCTGTGAAAGTAGAAATTGACGATATTGTTAGGCAAGCAGATGACGCTATTGATGGCCAATGGAAAATAGATCTTGAAAATCTTAATAAAAAACGAGATAAAATAGAAGCTCGAAAAAATCTTATTAAAGAACAAAAAGCTAAAGTTGGGAAACTTAGAAATACTATTTCAGGTAAAGGCAAAGAAGTTACGAAATTAGAAAATAGAAAATCAAGACTTCTTGATAAGTGGAAAGAAGTAGGCACTCGTGTTTATGAAGTTACTGAAAACGATTTGTTAATTAAAAAAGGTGTTCAAGAAACAAAACAACAAGCTCAAACACGGCTGCGTACAAATGAACGTAATCGTATTCAAACTGAAATTCGTAATGTCGAACAGGAAATAGAAAATCTTCTTAGTTCAACTATGGAAGATGTTGAAAAACTTGAAAGAAATATTCGTAGAAACGAAACATACGTTCGTAATAGAGAAAAAGAATTTGATATAGAAAGTGCTGATCTTGATGAAATGGGGAAAATCCTTACAGAAGTTCATTGGGATCATCATTTTGATTTTGATAATATAGTACGAGAAGCGCAACAAAAGAAATATGCGATGGATGCTAATGGCGGTCATGTTTCAGAAGTAGATGCTTTTGAGTTGTTAACGCCTTCTGACAATATGACTCTTAATGTTTTGATAGATGGCATTGCTGAAGGAATTGTTAACGGTAGCAAAGTTGTTGCTAGAACAGGTAATGGTAAAATTCATCGGCCTTTAAATATAATTCACAAAAGAAACATGGATCGTCTTAAAGCAGACAGCACTAGAAAGATTGCTGAACAAAGGCATTGGATTCCAAGTACTTTTGAACCCGGAGGGTTTAGGCAATTGCGTTTTATTACGCAACGTGTTCCTCAAGGTTTAATTCGTTTTGATGATCTTGGGGGCCAGTCTTATATTATGTTTGAAAGATTTCTTGAAGAAGCTTCTAAGCAAAATTTTGGTGGAAGAAAAATTGTTAAGCTTGATGAAGTTGAAAGTTTTCTTGGTGAATGGCGACGGCGTGCTGACGCTGGAGCTGATTTTGTTGAAATGGGAAAATTTTATCAAGATGTTGTTAAAAAACTTAATAAACGAGCAGAAGATATTTTTATTGAAGATGGAATAAAAGTTTATAGTAAAAATAGCGATGGTGTTGCTAGGTCAAGAAAAATTCAAAAAGGTGATTTAGATACTTGGTTGCAAGAAGCTACTGCTGGGTTTATTAATAGGGTTAATCCTAAAAATGGCAATGTTAAAAGCATGGATCGTAGGCCAGTAAATACTGTAACTGCTGATCCAGAGTATTTAAAAGACGCAGGCGTTCGTCAAAGAGGAAGGTTAGCTTCTAACGATCCTCGTGTTCAAAGAATTTTAGATGAACATGGAGAAGATGGCGTTTCGATGGTTCTTAAAGACGAATACGGTATAAATGTTTTGTTGTTTAATATGAGTCCTAGTCAATTAAGTGCTTGTGCTGTTGTTCCTCGATGGGATTTGTTAGGGGTTGAATATAGAAAAGCTACGGGCCAATATGCTGGTGGTTTAGTTGGTTTAAGAAAACCCGGAAATGCAGTAGCCAGACAAATAGCAAGTGGAACGTATAGAGGTATGCAAAATGTTTGGACTTCTGGAAAGTTGTTAACTCCACGTTGGACTGCACGTGTTATTACAGATGAAAAAATGCGTATGGCTGCGGTTTTTGGCATGATGAAAATGTTAAGTAGTTTGCAAGGTGGTTGGACAAATTATCAAAAACGATTTGCTGCAAATGGTTTAAATTTTAGTGAAGATGGTTTTGAACAGGCTTTACGTGATGAGTTTAAAGAATCGTTTCCTCATATTACTGAAATACCAGTTGGTCCTGAAGCTAGATCGGCAAAAGTAACTTTAGGAGAAGAAGCTTTAGAAGGTGATCCAACGTTTGTGATGCCACAAAATGTTGTTTATAAACCTATAGATGATGCACATATTATAGATATTGTTGCTCATGCTCAAAGAGAATTGCTTTTAGAATTAAATCCTTATAGAAAAACAAAGCATGTAGATTTAGCGCCTGAGAAAGGATCTACTTTTGATGATTTGTCTGGAATGTTTACAGGTGTACATAGTCGATCTTTAGATGATATAACTCCACAAGATATAGTAGATACATTTGGCAATAATCGTACAAGAGAATTGTTTAAAGCTCATGATGAGGAGTTTCGTTATTTTGACAGTACAACTCCTGCTGAACGAATTAATAAGTGGATTGAAAGAGACAAAAAGATTAAGCCAATGAAAAAAAGATGGGATCAAATAGATAAAGAAATAATGGAAGCTTTATCTTACGCTAAAAATAATCCTAAAAAAACTATAAAAATTTATCGTGCTGTGCCTCCACATGTTAATGATATTAACGCTGGAGATTGGGTAACTGTTTCTAAATCTTATGCAGAACATTTTGCAACAAATAGAGCTAAAACAGATTTTCCAGATGGATCAAAAATTATTAAAAAAGAAGTTTCAATTAATGAAGTTGTTATTAATAAAGACAGGAATCAACCAATAGGTAGAATTTATGAGCAGGGGTATCGTCCTCATTCGCTTAATGAATATGGCGATTTTGTTGAGAATGCTATTAAACGAAATTTAGAAAAACACAAAAGTCGAGTAGGCAAATATAAATACGGGGCGATGAGAGGCGCAAGTGTTGGCGCAAGAATACTTTTAGGTAGCATGGTTCATCCTTTTGTTGGTCTTGCTTGGGCTGGTAGGCATTGGCGTTCACGAACAAAAGCAATGCAACAATTGGTTGAAAAAAATGCTCATGTTGTTTTAGCTCAGTCGTATGAAAATGCTGCTATACGTTTAATATCTGAACGTCGTGAATTTAAAACTTCTTTAGAAGGTTTTTATGAATCAGCTCATAAAATTAAACCTGAAGATTTAGATGAGTTTAAAGAATTAGCAGCAAACATTAATAGCAGATCTGAACGTACAAGGTTAGCTTTAGAAATTTTAGAAAATAAATTTGGTTATGCGGTAACTAATAAAGATGAAATAGTTAGTTTATTTGATAAAGCTGCAACTCAATGGGATAAAGCTGGTTTTCCTAGATTAGAAGTAGGTAATCTTTCTTTTGAAAATGCGTATGGTTCAGATCAACGTTGGCACAGAATGGTTGAAGAACAATTAAGTTCACGGCGTTCAACTGATGGAGCTGTTAGGGGTTTTGTTAATGCTGAAAAAAGAATTTTTGAAGATGAAATGTCTCAAGGGTGGAATGTTTATGATTTAGCAGATGCTAGAGATGGCAGATATTTAAACGCATGGAATAATCATTACAGGCAATTTTCTCCTACTGGTCCGATAAGCCAAGATTTATTTGATATTCTTTATAATGATAAATTAACGTGGTGGGACAAAAAATCAAAGATTGCTGAAGTAATTGATAGAAGTCCTAAAATTCGTGAACGTTTAGGTATTAATAAATATGAAGGGCTTGAAGGAGATAAAGAACTTCTTGAACTTGTAGCTGAAGATATTATTGATGAAGTAAACGAGCTTTTACCTCCAAGTCTTTTTGGTAATTTAAGAGCAAAAGCTAGAGAAGGACAAGATATAACTTGGAAAGATGTTGAAGAAGTTATGCTTGACTACGAATGGCAAAAAAAGATTTTTGGTCCGGAATCGCCGTTAGATAGAATAAAACCAGAAGATGTAAAACATATTACTGATGTTTCTGTTTTAATTAAAAAAATTCGTTCAAAAGATTTTTATGATTCTGACAGGTTAATAGAAGGAATGTCTTATCCTAATTTTGCTAAAGGGCGTGGACCTGCGTATATGGCTTCAGACCAAGGTGCGTTAACAAGAATAACTAAAGCTGCTGTAGATAAAGGTTTTGAAAATTTAGGAACTATGGCTTCTGATACTTTATCTAGGCAACCATTTTTTGAAGCGTCTTATGCAGAGTACATAATTGAAACTATTCAACCATATCGTCAAGCTAATGGTACGTATAGTATAACTCCTAACGATATTACACGAATAGAAACTGCTGCTCGCAAACACGCTCTTCAACAAACAAGAGAAGTGCTTTATGAATTAGCTGAGCGTACACAATTTGCTGAAATGGTTGGGTTTGCTATGCCGTTCTTTAACGCTTATCAAGAAGTTATTGGGCGATGGGCTGGGCTAGCTTTAGATAATCCACATTTTGTTGGTAAAGGAACGTATTTTTATTCAAAAGATAATTACGAATTGCCTATGTTGGGAGTGCAACAAGAAGAAAACGAATGGGGTAATAAAGCAATGGTCTTTAGACCAGCTAATAGTAGTTTAGCTAAACTATTTACTAGTTTGCCTTTTGCTAAAGAAATTGGTGTAGCTGGAAAAATAGTAGGGAAAGGTATTCCGGGATCTGGCACGGTAGGAGATATTCTTGAAACAGGGGTTTCTTTAGATAGAGATGGTTTGTTGTCTATGATTCAACAAACAACTCCAAGTTTTGGACCGTTTATTACTTTCCCAATTCGTGAAGTAATGATGGGTACTGGCCCGTTAGCTGGCAAACCTGAGTTAGAAGAAGTGTTTGGTTGGTTGTATCCTTTTGGTCATCCTGACGGGAATCTTATAGAAAGATTAACACAAGAACTTTCTCCAACGTGGGCTAAACATGCTTGGTATTCGACAGGTTGGGGTGCAGGTAATACTCAAATGTACGATAGAACTTTACTTGAGCAAATAGCAATGCTTGATGCTCAAATGAGACAAAACGGTATAGTCCCAGATTATACAGATAGAAAACAATTTCAAGATATTCTTCACGAAGCTCAAACTAGAACAAGAAACATTGGATTTTTAAAAGTATTTGGTAGCACGTTAGTGCCTGTTGCCGTAGATGATGCTTCGCCTTTTGTTGAAATGATACAACAATACAGAGAATGGGTAGAAGCTTTCCCTTATGAAACATACGATAACCTTGCAGATCAAATGTTTTTTACAGCGTATGGCGAAGAGTTTTTTATGTTAACAGCTAGCATCACAAATAATAAATTTAATGTAGAACAATCTGTTTCTGGTTGGCACACAAGTAAAGAGTTTGCTGATTTTATTGAACGCCATCCAACGCTTGCTCCTGCTGTGACAAATTCATTGGGTGGTTCTGTACTTGATGAAAATAATTTTTCTCCAATTGTCCGACAAATGATGTTGAATGATGAAACTATTGAATATTTAAGTCCTGAAAACTTTGTTAAAAACGCAGAAATTAAACAAGGTTGGGCAGAATGGAATGCTTGGTTAGAAACTCCTAACCCTGATCTTAATGCTGGCAGTAATGAAGCTGCTGAAGATGCGCCTTCTCCTAATGATGTTCGTTTTAGTAAATCAGGGGTTTCTTCTTCTTTGTATGCAGAAGAAAATAGTGATTTGCGAATATTGTTTGATGCTAAAGAAAAAGAATTAGCAGCAAAGTATCCGCTTTGGTTTGAGTCTAAACAAGAATATCAATCTCCTACGTATATGCGAGATGTTATAAAAGGTCTTGAAGAGTTATTAGATAATCCAAGTGTGGGTAAGAAATTTGATTGGTATAAAGACCTTGTTGGTGAAGATGGTTATTTGATGGAGCGAAAAGCGATACAAGATCTTTTAGAACTACGAGGTGGTTTAAATGGTTCTAGCGATTTAACAGCAGAATCTAATACAGATTTGTTGTTAAGGTGGAAGAGCATTCAAACAGATTATGCTTCTAAATCTCAAAATACTAATTTTTATGAAAAGTATTTTTCTAATGACCTTATTCAACGAAATAGTTGGATGGACTAGAGTAGCAGTATGTCAGAAATATCAAGTAAAACTATAAATGCGTATACATTTCATGCAGGATTAGATGGTGCAAACGCTACAGATATTGAAGAAACATTAAATTCTTGGAATGAATTAGAAGATTTTCAAATTGATGATATTAATACTTATTTTGAAACGGCTAATTTACCTACTGATTTTGTAGGAGAAACTGAAGATTATCAACGTGCAATTAATTTAGCGTTTAATCAAGTAATGGTTAATGTTACTGAAATTGCTGCATGGGAACCAGATACCCCTCAGTCTCCTAAATACGAATATGACCAAGATGTTGGAACTAATAGAGAAGTTTTAGATAAAGCTGCAGCAATACAAGAACTTATAAAAAATACTGGGTATGCAACAATAGGTGCTTTTGATCCTGAAGATTCAAGATTTGGCGATTTAGAACTTGACGGGCAACCTTTAACTAAAGATGATGAACAAATAGTAGCTGATGTAATGTATTTGATACAAAATTTACCTAAAGAAGAACAATCGTTAATGGCTATGGAATTAGCTAATGCAGGTTTTTATGATCGAGTTGGAGGTCTTGATGCTGCATTTGTTAATTTTGAAGAAGGCAAAGCTCTTGATTTAGATATGAAGAATTTTGGAATGGCTTTAGCTGAAGCTTTATATTATGCAGAGGAATGGAAACCGACTGGAGAAATTGTTACAGGAGAGGTTGGAGGTCAAGTTATTAAAGCTCCGGGCCAAACGGGGCTAGGTATAAGTCTTGCTTATGATATTTTATCGGGGCAAAGCGGTTTAACTGGTGAAGAAATATACAGTCAGTTTGTAGAAGCTAAGCAAGTTGAAGCTATGGAAAGAAAAAATATTACTTATTACGATCCGTTAGCTCTTGCTGAAACTGTTAATGCAGCAAGCCGTGATTTGTTAGGTGAGAATGTTTCTAATTTGCAAAAAGAAAAATTTCTTAAATATATGGTAGATGTAGTTGAAAAGCATTCTGCTAGTAATGTTCAATTAACTTCAAGTACTCCGTCTCTTTATGCAAAGTCGTTTTTAGAAGAAGAAAATCCTTTAAAGACTGAAGCTGCGAAAAAATCTAGAGCTGTTCAAGCTTTAAATAGAGTAGTTTTAGGTGGTAGATAATGGTTGTTCCAAATATTAATTGGTCGGCTCTTGAAGAAGAAGCTAAAAATGATGTTGAGTTGCAAAATGCTATTAATGTTATTTTTTCTAAAACTCCAGAACAATCAGAGCCGGTTGCTTTTTCTGGTTCTACGAATCAACAAACAGTAGGAGAATATAGTCGTCAAAGGTTTGCTGAATCTTTGCTTACTAGGCTTGGCGCTGATCCTAATAATAGTGGGAATGTTGATACTTTAGTTCGGTGGATGGCTATGGAAGGAACAGGTGCAGGTTTTAATCCGCTTGCAATTGCTCTTGATAAAAAAAGTAATTCTTCTGCTGGTTTTTGGAATGATTTAAATAATCAAGAAGGTGGATGGGTAGCTAGCGAAAGCACTGTTTATGGTGTCCGCAATTTTAGCAACTTTGATGAAGGCGTTGAAGAAACAGCAAAGTTTTTAGAACGTGGTTACAGCCGTATGATTGAAGAGTTTCGTGATGGGACTACTCCTGAAAAGTTTTCTAGTTCTGTTAGTGATTTATTATTAGCTTGGAGTGGCGATGGTTACGATAATGTTATGGGTGGGTCGTATACCCCAGATGTAAATGTTGGCCAAACGCAAGGTACTTTTTATGGTGAATCTTCTTTAGGCGGTGCTTTATCACAAGCTGGTTTATATCAAGAAAGAAGCCAAGGGTTTTTAGAAGAACAATTTGGGGCTATTGGTTTTTTTGTAGATGAAAACCAAGATGATTTGTTAATAGGTCAAGATCGATTTGGTAATTATGTTCCTTGGAATGATCCTACAGCTACGGGAGAACCGATTAATATTTTAGATGCTATTCTTGCAGATGGTCCATTTGCTCAAACAGAGATTGCTGGGGATACTGCTCAAGGTGAATTAAGAATAAGGCAATTGTTAACTTTTACTAAATGGGGTCAAGAAAATACGAAACACCAAAAAGAATTTGATGTTGAATTTTCAGAATTAAATGACGTAGAAAAAAAAGAATACCTTGAAACAGCTATAACAGAAATTGAAAATACTTTACAATTTTTAGGTTTAACGTCTATTGATGTTGATACTAACCAATTATTGTACGGGTTTTCTGAAGATGAAATATTTGATCTTGCTTATAAAGTTGAACGTCTTAATAAAACAGGTGATAGGGGTTTTATAAATGGTTTGGTTTTAGCGCATATTGATGAGAAAGATGTTGTTAATGATTACAATTTGTTTGAAGGTCAAGTAGAAAAAAATAAAGCTGACGCTGCTAATTATTTTATAAAAGTTAATGATGAAACAGCAAGAAGATGGGCTGAAGATATGTTTGTTGGGAATACAAACGAACAAGAGTATCTTCAATTTTTAAAACATAAAGCGTGGGCTGAGTTTCCTCATTTGAAAGAACCATTATTAGAGTTGGGTATGACTCCTAAAGAATATTTTCAGAGTACTGAAACTGCTATTGAAGATTTGCTTGGTAAGCAAGTTAATTTAGCTGATCCTAAATGGAGTCCGATTATTAATCATGTTGACCCTACAGGTTCAGTTCGTGCTTTGACTAGGTGGGAAGCTGAAAATTATGTTCGTGGAACTGATGATTATTTAAGTAGCAATAGGGGGCAGAATAAGATATATCAACTTGTTGAAGGTATTGCGTCTGCCTTTGGAAAGGCTTCGTATTAATGGCTATTAATCAAGATGAACTTTTAAATTCGGATTTTGGTATGGGTGGCAGCGTTGCTGCGGATACTACTGATTACACAACGTATGTACAAACAGGAGAAATAATTGAAGGCGAAAAGTATCCGTTTAATTCTTCAATTGTTACTAATGCTGTAACTTCTGTTCCAGAAACTAACGCTCCTGTAGAAGAAACAGAAGCATACGATCTTATGAAAGATATGCTTAGCAATTATGGTTTGGAATCTTTGTTACCAAAACTTGTTGAATGGGTTCAAAAAGATTACACGATAGATCAAATGATTGTGCGTTTAAAAGACACTGACGAGTTTAAAGATAGATTTTATGGGATGCAATTAAGAGAAGATGCAGGATTAAATGCTATTTCTATTGACCAATATATTTCTAATGAAAATCAATACAGGCAAGTTATGATGGAATATGGTATTCCTAGTGAATTTTATGAGCCTAGTGATTTAGCTCAATTAATTGGAAATGATGTATCGCCTAAAGAAGTTGAAGAACGAGTTGAGTTAGCAGCGCAAGCTGTAGCTAATGTAGATCCTAATTTAAAGTCAGAATTAGCACGTTTGTACGGTATTGGTGGGGATGGCGATAGCGATATAATTGCGTATTATATAGACCCTGATAGGGCTGTGACGGTGTTTGAAAGTAGAAATCAAATGACTGCTGCTAGTTTATCTTCTGCTGCTATAGAAACAGTTGGTAAAGGCGGTTTAAGTAAATCAGTAGCTGAGCGTTTAGCAAGTAAATTTTATCAACCAATGCAAATTTCAGAACGTTTAGCTACTTCAGTTGGTTTAACAGAAGATACTTTTTCTACTAAAGGGGTAACGACTTCTGAGTTAGCTGCTTCAGCTTTTGCGTTAGATCCAGAATCGATTGCGAATATTAGACGTTTAAGAGATCGAAGAAGCCAAACAAAGCAAAAAGGTTTAGGCGGTTTAATGCAGCAACAAGGTGCTATTGGTCTTGGAGCTACACAAAATTAATAGGTTGTAGACGCAAACCCTGTTTTTCTCTATATTTAGTTATGTAATCGGCCCCATTAAGAGGGTGAGCTGTTTACACATAATTAAACTCCGCTGGCATTCCACCGTTGTTAGCGTGTATGAGAAGGTGAGTGACATAATGG
>CETC01024334.1_pt1 | contig 14879 bp, 16 predicted proteins | sample 326911 | NCBI WGS metagenome assembly CETC01 (sample SAMEA2622694, study PRJEB7988) | marine metagenome | isolation source: saline water (ENVO:00002010), including | reverse complement strand
CGAGACAATTGCTGACCTCGATGGCGATGGTTCCATACACGTTCAAAGCGCTTCTATCTCTGTTCCCCTATCTCGTACGCCGCTTGATCGTTTGGGAAGTAAGTTCGCTTACGCAAGAACAGTGGACTTCCCGATAACCACCACACTTAGCGTGAGTGCTATCATGAACGAGGAAAGCGCGATAAACCTCGCCGAAAAGCTGGAAGAGGGAGAAAGAGATGTAGCAATTACGCTGAAGTCGCCAAATGGAGACAAGAGCTGCATCTGGGAGCTAAAGGGAGCCTTGGTTGACAGTGAGAGCTTTAGTTCTAGTATTGGATCAAACAAAACTGTAGATCTTACCTTCTCCGCTCAAATTGGTGGCCCCGAGGATATTGCCGCTGGTATTTTCCTTAGTGGAGTGAATACCTCAGGCATCTTTAGCTAATGGACAACCGTAAAAAATCAAAGAGTGAGGTTGATGGCTTCCGTAAAACGAAGCCACAACCTGCCCCTAAAGCAGAAGTTAAGCCTGAGCCTAAGGCTGTCCCCAAACGTTCGTGGGGCGCCATCGAAGATGTAATGAATGCTCTTTGGAAGGCCAAGGACGATGACGAGTTAATCGCAATCGGACGGGACTTTGGAATCTCTTACAATGGTAATTACGAAGTCTTTAGTACTGCTGTTCTTAAAAAAGCTAGAGAAATACTTTAATTATGCCAACTTCAAAAAGACCAACCCGCAAGCAAGCTGTGACCAAGAAGGTCGCACCACCCAAGAAAGCCGCTCCAAAAAAGGAGCATGCCCCGAAGACCCTTGGAGAACTGAAAGCTAAATTTATAGCTGACAAAGCCGCTGGTGGAGACTTGGAGGCGCTTAAGGCTCAGTACGCCAAAGATAAGGCGACCCTACTTAAGGCTTAAATTAGTATCTTGTTGGGTAGTAATTATACCTAGTTCCGTATACGCCGCTTCCATCTACGCCAACAGCCTGTCTGGGCTGGGCACCATAGATGTTATACTGGCCTGCTAATCGCACGACGTTCTCCATACAGTCGTCTGCAAGCCCCTTGTAGACCTTGGACACCTCATTACGGTTAACGAACGTTACAGCGCTTTCTCCGTCCCTTAAAGATAGAACGTTATCACCACTTGTGCTGGAGTTTACAATGCCACGTAGCGCATTCCTAGCCTGCTTGTTATAGTAGCTGCAAAGATAAAGCTCCTTCGCTACATTCTGCGCCTCTATATCTAAATCAGCATCAGCGCCAGTAAATTCCGTATAAAGATACGTGTTAACCTGACCAAGGTTCTCAAACAGCCAGCCACTGACATTAGCAACTGTTGCTATTTCTGTATCACTATCAAATTCGTATTGAACGATTCCTGAAGCTAGACTCTCTAATACATTGGGCATACAGTGTATTACACCGCATTTAGTTATTTAACCAATCTAGAAGCTCTTTATGTTCTGGATTTTCTGGGTCTAGCACAAGTTGTGGGATTTCTTTAGGCGCAGAGAAAGCGTTACTTCTACTCTGGTAATGGTTAAACTCCTTGACTATATTGCTTATAATCATATGCCTTTCATAAAAAGGATTAATGCCGACTTTCTTAGAAAAGGCTTGAAGGTCAGCTTTACTCATTTTATCAAGCCTCTCCTTGAGGATGTTAACATCATTTGTTCCAAAAGAGTTTGTCTCGCCCGTCCCATACAGAACTTCCACCTCCTCTAATACTTCACGATAACGCGCAGTGCTTGTCTCGCCCTTAGCCTTTAATTCCTCCAGTTCCTCTAGGATTCCTTTTTTGACAGGCTTCTCCTGACCTGTTGTAACCTCCTTAAACGGAGCCTTCTTAGCTGCTTTTTTCTTAGCCATATATATTATATACACTCAATTTAAAAATTACAAAAAAAAGCCGCCCCCCGAAGGGAGCGGCTTCCTTTATATGTTAGGGGTTTAAGTATTAGGCACCCACTGCACACCCGATAAGAACGCGGTTATCAAGAACCACGCGACCTTCTTCGATAGAACCGAAGTAGCCGATCTTATTCTGGCGAATGCTATACTGATCATCTGCGATCAGATTCATTTCGCTTCCGCTCTCAGCGTCAGTAGCAATTGCACGGATGAGAGAATCGCGAGTGCGGTCAACACCAACAACGATTTCATCATTAGCACCAGCAAATGCGAAGTTGTTTCCGCTATTTGGAGCCGTGTAAGTTGCACCACCAGCAGCGGTGTTAAAGAGCGTGTTGAACTTCTGACCTACGCCCATCTCGTTGAATTCCAAGATGTTAAGGCCCAAGAAGCTGTTCATGCCTGCATTCCTCCAAAGCTCGTCCCTGAGAGACTCAGGAGCCGCAAGACCATTGGAGTTTTCCGCAGCAGCAGTTTGACCCAAGGCAGCAACGGTGTTCACTGGATTATAAGCCATGGAACGAATCTTCTCTACAATCTCGGGAGAGACGATAATGTCTGTGATTCCGCGAGTGCGAGTCGTTGGAGTTCCACCGATCCAAGAGCTATTAATGCGCTTGGCCAAGGTGAACATATTGTTGATATCCGCAAGGAGAAACTGGTTGTCAACCTCACAAGCCTGAATGTGACTATCATTTGGAGCAGTAGAAGACTTTGTGCTTGCATTAGCAAGAGCAGTCATGAGCAGAGTAGCGGAAGTGCGCTCCTGCTTAAGAAGGATCTCTTGTGCAACACGGGTAAAAGTCTTACTGACAACATCCATGCGGCTCTTGGCAGCATAGCGGCGATCAAAGTCCACAGCAGCATCAAGGCTGTATGTAGCCAGCTTCAGTTCAGAAGCGGTTGGCAGCACTTGGTTGCTTGGAAGTCCACCCGCATGGCTCTGAGACCACACCCTGACGTAATCTTCGTCAGCAATGTCGTAGTAGAGATCCAATGGGATGCTCGGATTATCATCAGCATTAAAGCTGAGTGATTGAAAGAGGTTGCTCACAGTAGGAGCGTTGTTGAGAACTTCGGCCAAAACTGGTCCGATGAATTCAGCAAGAGCCACTTGAGCCTCATATGCAACATTACGGTTGCGTGAAGCCATAGCTTTTACAAGCTCGACTTGTTCTGGAGTTCTTTTTAAAGTAATTTTCATGAAATTTTATCCTTTCTGAAGTTTTAAAAATTAGCAATCAAACTTGACGACCATATACTCTCCTGAGAACTGATCTGTTGTGTTTCCAACGTTAGAGCGAACTCCTGTTCCAATAACCGATCCAAAAGCAGCGTCAGCAGTCCGACTAGCACCCGTGATCTTACCAACATTTGTGTAAGACATTTGGATGCCGCCACCGATGGTATAATCGGATGTTTCGCCATCAAAAGCATCCTTACTTAAAGTAAAGACTCCCTTGGTAGCGACAGGAACCGATTGCCCTGGAAGTAGGGCTTGAAGCTCAGTTTGCTTTTGTGGGTTATAGAGCAGCTTCTCGCCGTTCTCGTCATTTTTTGCAGTCTGGAAAAGGGTCAATCCCAATGGAATTTCGCCTGAACTAGCGCCCGTTATCTTCAGGTTAACCTCAGGATACATCTCAGTAGTACCAAGGAACGGATAGCTGGTGTCACCCAGATAAGCGTTCGTCTGATACGTAATTGGATCTGCATCGAAGTTACCTGCGGATACTTTCACAAAAACGCCAGCATCGCCGCCGCCTGTGCCAGTAGTAGCATCGAGAACCAAGTTGTTTTCCAACGCATAAAGGTTCACGACATCATGGTCAGAGTATTGTCTGAATGGTAGAATTCGTAAAGACATAATTGTTTGTGTGTTAAAAGATTAATTAAGAAATTTCGATATTGTCCCTTGAAAATGCAGCCTTAAACTTATCTCGTAAAGAAGAAGGTTGCGATGCAACAGACTCGTTAGCATTTGGCACGGCAACGTCGCTTTCTTCCGCAGAATCAAGAGCTTCTTCAGGCTCGACTTCTTCAACAGAAGCGTTGCTGACGCGCTTGGCGACTTCTTCGTCAATGCGTTTCTGAATCTCATCATTAAATGCAGCCTGAGCCTCCTTGTCCTTGTGTTTCCAAAGAACTTCCAGTTTAGAAGCAAAAGCGGCATAAGCCTCTTCTTCTCCAACTTCCTTAAGCTCTGTGGCAAGAAACTCGCGATCTTGGTCGTCCAGTTCGAACTTTTCATCCAACTCATCCATGCGGTCATTGAACCGAGCAACGGCTTCTTCAGCCCTCCTGTCGTTCTCAAAAACCGAAATTCGATCATTGGCTTGTCCAAGCTTTTCTTCGAGATCTGAGACGGTAGCCTTAAGTGCATCATATTCGGCTGAAACAGCCTCCTTTTGATTCTTTTCGGCTTCAATATCTTGACGATATTGTTCGTCACGTTGGCGAATAGCTTCTGCGAAAGTATCGGTCATATTTGCAACCGCTTCTTTCGAGAATTTCTTCTCATTCAAAAGCTCTTTAAGTTCTGAAATAGTATTTTCAAGTTCCATAGCGTTAATATCCTTTTCGTTGTTTACATTTAATTTATTATTTTGTGAAATTTTATCACGTTTATCGTTTATAAAAATAGTAGACTTGGGTTCCGACTCTGAATACAGACCTTTTACATCTGCTGCGGGATTAAGAGTGTAAGCAATCCCCAGTGGGAAAATATTACCCTGAATAAGGCGGTAGATCTCTTGCCCATCATCAGTTTTTCCAGATCCTCCATTGCTACGTAAAAAACCCCTTAATTCCTCTATTTCTCTAGGATCAGAGACAATTTTAGATTCTTCTAGATTTGAACTTCCGATTGCTAAAACATAATCATTAAACCCAACCTCCCAGCTTGCTGAGACTTTTTGATATGCGCTATCATTCGGGTCTAGAGACTTCTCTATTAATTGTGTAAAATTTGGATTAACAGATTTATATAAAACTGCCCCCAGAGCAATATTGAATGGCTCAGACATCGTTTGGACCTCGTCAGAGGCTAAAATTCTGCTAGATCCAAACTCACTAAAACCTGCGGCAGCAATATGTCCTACCACCTTCTGTTTATCGTGTTCGATATTAGTAGGTTTATGAACAAAATTTTTAGTATATTTTAACGCCGTCGCGGTGTCCATCCCATCCCCATTGCGATTAAATTTGTTCACAAGGGCAGCGTTGAACGCAACACCCAGCAAGTCAACATTACTTTTATAGTCAATGTTGGTTGGGAGCAGCGGAGCTAAGTTTTCTAAAGACGCAATAGATATCAATGAAGATTCATTAATATCACAGGCTAGTAAAGGTGATTGAAAAGTAGTGGTATATTTGTAATCCATTATTTTTTACCAAACCTTTCGGCAGCAATATCCCTAAGTATTTCAGCATAGCTTGTTTTAGGCTTGATCTTCTTGCCGTTCTTACCATCAGATTTCTTTTTGCCCTTGCGAAGCATTTCAAAATCCTCTTTGGTAATTTTTCCGTCTTTGTTTTTATCAAGACCTGATTTTTGCTTATCTGTCATTTCAGCCATGACTGGTTTACGTGGATAGCCCCTAATAGCGTCCCCTTCCGCTTTCTTTTTGGGTGGTTTGCCAACATATTGGCCATCTTTCACCATCTCGGCCATGACTGGCCTACGAGGTGGATACCCTCTAATTGCATCCCCCTCCATCTTCTCCTTAGATTGCTTATCGAACTTCATGTCCTTTTTTAAAGCCCTTTTTTCTGCATCCTTCTTTTCTGATGGCTTACCCTTTTGAAGTTTCTTAATTTTCTCCTTATCGTCTTTTATTGCATCTTTCTCATGCTCCACTTTCTCCTTCTTAGTGTCCCTCTTGAGTTCCCTTTTATCGATTTTATCAAACTGCTTCTTAGTCATGTTGGCATCTGACTCCCTGCGAATATCGCCCTCGTCTTCCTTCATGTCCTTTTGAAGCGCAGCAATCTCAGCCTTAAGGTTTTTTATAGCGCCTTCGTGATGCTTAACCATGTCCTTAAGAGTTTCATGGGCAAGCTCCTGCTTATCCTTCTTGTCTTGATCTAAGGTAATCTCTCTTTTTTGTTCTTGAAGATTAGGGTAAGGCTGGCCATAGCCTGCCGTCATTTCGTATTCCTCTGGAACTAGGAAGACTTCTACCTCTTCCCCACGAACTTTAAATAGTTGTTTGACTTTCTTTTTCATGACTGTGATAAAGTATTGCTGCTGGATATTCTTCTAACTGATGCTGACTTGAAACGTCTAAAACCTCCTTTAAGGTGTTTAAACTTTCAATTTCATTGAAATCCTTTACACAAGATTCAAGGGTTTCTACCCAAGATTCTTTGTCCTTCGCACATACTATACTTTCACACAGTCTATTAAGTGCATCTTCTTGGCCATCATTAAGCTTTTTAACCTTCAAATGTTTTGCCATTTTGTCTCTACCAGTAGCTACAAGAGATTCAATTTCGTATATTGTAGACTGTATGGAAGAGCGTGAATATTTCGCCGCAGCCTCCTGAGGGATACCAGTTGTCCCCTCTGGCCTGCCTGCCTGACGCGGAGTAACATTCTTATTGCCGCCGCCCTCTGGAGTAACCATTGGAACGCCGCCAACGAGAGGATTATAGAAACCCTCTTTCCTTTCATCGACAAAGCTCTCCTGAGCAGGTCCGATCTTATCAGCCTCAGGGAATCGACCATTGTGGAACATATCCATTCCCTGCTGTGGGGTTAGTATACCAAGCTCCATCAAACGAGTCGCAACCTTCATAAGTTGACTCTCATCTCTCATGTCGATGTCTTTCATCCTGACGGTTGGAAATGATCTAAATCCAAGCTCCTTAGAAACCCTTTTGATCTCTCTTTGTAGGAAATCATTAATAAATCCATGTCTAGCTTCCTTGAGTCTGTCTATGAAAATCTCAGCCTTTACCTGAGTTGAACTATATTTCTCCTCGCCAATAACGATATTTTGAAGCCCTTGTTTAATATCCTCATTAAGTATTTGATACTTTTCTGGCCCCAATACCAAGTTTAACTCTGGGATAATAAACTCTGCCTTTGTTGTGTAATCTGAAACCAATACTCGACCGACACTCTCATTCTTAAAGAGCGTTTGCATGGCCTTCAAGTTATTAGGGTTCACACCTCCCTTTTCAGGATCTGTTCCCATGGTTATCAGTAGAATCACGTTTTCTACTGTGCGGCAAATCGCCTGATCCATTTTCTTCAGTTCGAGCTTGGCATTGATATCTGCCAGAACAGGGAAACCAAACGGAATGGCAAATGGCTCATAATCCTGCTTTTTGTAAAAAGAAAAAGATAAACGATACGGGTCAAGCTTCATACGGATGCCCGTTCCTCTGTAGTTGCCGACTTTTATCAATTCCTGAGTTTCTGGATCTAAGCTGTTGAAAATCTCTAAATCTTCATCAGTTTGCGGACTTCTAAGTCGAGTGATTTCATATTCTGATAAAATCTTTTCGTAGCCACCAAAACCAAAACTTGCTGCACTCTTAGCGCTGATATCAAAAGGGTTGAGCAAGATATACCTCAACGGGATTCTGTTGTTAGTAGAATTAATTGAACCGACTTGATTCATCAGTTTTGCATAATCTTCCGCCTTAAACTTACCGTCTATCCTATAAAAGAAAACATTCCCGCTCCTATAAAGCTCTCTAAAATACTGATCCTTGATACTGGTTAAATTTATTTTTTTAAACCACTCTTCGAAAAACTTACGGCTTTTAGCTGTTCCACCCTCTAGATAAACATCGGTATTGGTGAATTCTGCCATTATGTCAATGGCGTTTCTAAAGATGGCAATATTAGCATAAGCTTTTTGACAAAGCTCAATACCATCTCTGACATCTACGCCATCACTAGCGTAGGTGTAAGGCAGCATCCCGACTCTAATGCTAGAAAATCTGTCAACAGGGTTACGGTAGGCAACCCGATTAGTGCGGGTTGTAGTCTGTTGGGATGAGGTTAGTTGAGTCCTAGCTCTTGATATATCGTTGTAACTTGCGTCTGACGTATAAAATGGCTCGCCCAATAACTCGGGAACTACCTGATTTGAGGGAACTGCACCATTACTGGTGACGTTGAACTGATTCCAGTAATCCGACTTTTTGGTGTATTTTCTTTTCGCCATGACAGTAAAGCATATTACACCCCAAAGTCAACTTTCAACTTTTAAAAGTTAGGAAATAAACATTGGTGTAAAGGTGCTTTGCGCTGAAGCGTCTTGATTATCCTCCATATCATAGAAGACATTCATCATCCAGTTGCCCAGAACCAAGGCAGAATAAGAGTCTTTGCGGGCTTTGTCTGCACCCTTCTGCTTTCTCAGGTTCGGTGGCAAATCAAAACTTTGAGTGCCCTGTAGCGAAGTCGTAATTTGTATCAAAGCACATTGAACCTTGATTAAGTCCATCATGTCTTTTTGGTGCTCCACGAAATCGATCATCCTTGCACCAATATTACTACTCTTGTTTGGGTCATTTTTAATGAATTTTAAATCTTTAATTGGAATAGGCGCCTTTCTCTGATTGTTATATTCGTCATCCATTGCTGCGCCTGCAAAAAATATTTTCTTATGATCAAATGCAGCTTGAAGACTCTCGTTTGCCGCTCTGATCCATTGAGAGCTAGGCTTTCTTAAAAATACAAAGTTCTTAGTCCCCTTGTTATATTGGTTTTTAAGTTTGGTTAGATTCTTTTCGTAATCAGCGACCTTATCTAGTTCCGCCTCCATGGTTCCCAGTTTTAGGTTAAACTTTTTAAAAATTTCACTCTCATTACAAGAGTTCATAAATTGAACACCGCCATTGTAGTCCCCCACCACCGCAACAATGTTGAAGTGTGTTAAGAGGTAAGCCATGTAACGAATGTGTGTTTTTAGATTTGCCCCAGCCAGAGCATAGCTGTGAACAACGGTTCCTTTTCTAATATCTCTGTTCAACTTAATTAAAAGCATCGCAAAGTCGTCAGAACTCTCACTCTCTGACCAAGATGGGTCAAAAGCTAGGATATACTCATCCTTTGCATTTCCCATGACCTCTACAGATTGACCCTCTCCATCGGGTAGTGTGCATTCAGCCATTTTACTCACCTTGAAGTATCCTGAACTGTCATCTGTAAAAATTGCACCAAATTCCCTATCGAACTGGGAATCACTCATCGTGGCCCTTGATTGGCTAATTAAGTTCTGATCATATAACTGTTCTGGGGCGCAGTCATAGCTAAAATGCATAACAGTGCGGTGCGCCCCATCCTGCTTGTTCTCATTCAGTATTAGGTTCTCATATTGCTGATAAAGCTTATAAAGATACTCAAATTTATAAGAAGCAGACGACAAGCCTATAATTTTGTTGTTTGGCCACTTTCTCCTATCCTCCTCCTTCATCTTACCCTTCTCGATTAGCTGAGTCTCCAGATCATACACCTCCTGCCTTTCTGTTGGGTTGTCTACAACCGAAAGGAATGGCATAATCACCTCATTGTAGATTTTTTCAGGCATCAAGAGTAACTCGTCAATAATCATTCGCTGAAAGCGGAAACCTCTGAGTTTTTCACCATCCCCAAGAGGGAGGGCGCGGATGCTGCTTTGACCAATCTCCATAATCCACTCATCGTTCATTTTTGATGTTCGAGTTATGCATTGAGCAAAAAATGTAGCCTTAGGGCTTTTTGCCAAATCCTCTATCTTCTTAAAGATCATTTTAGACTGCCTGAATGACTTAGAGAGAATTCCTATCTGGACACCCTGATTCAGAATAGCGTCTAATAGCGCGAAAATGCCCGTAGAGAAGCTTTTGGACATTCCACGGCTCCAGATACCCAAAAAGTAATCGGACTCCATCATGGCCTTAATAGCCATATGCTGAAAGGGGAATAATTTTACCCCCGTAAACAATTCGCAAGCAAAAGACGGATTCTCTCTTAGAAACTTATAAAGCAAAAGTTTTGCCTCACCCTCATCCAAATATCCCTCTTTTTCGACTAGCTGTTGGTTTATATCTGCGAACTGTCTTCTTAGTTTTTGTTTTCCTATCTCCCAAGCCATTTTTATTAATTTGTTTATCCCAGAAATACTGAAGGTCTACATCCCAAAGCTTCGTCCCTAAAACAAGAATTTTAGGTATCAGTTCTTCGCTGTCACGCCGTGAACCGCTAAATACAAACTGACAGCAATCTGAATACTTAGCTTGGATCTCCCGCATTCTATGATACACATAATCCAGTCTAAATTTCTTATAGCCCCGAGCATTGACCGCCCACATGTCCCCAAATGCTACTTCGACAACCACAAACAAGAAGCAACCTAGAGATTTACATCTTTCTAACTCTTTTACAAATCTTCCGTAACCGTTGGTTACTGTTGAACAAAAATCCTGGTAAGATTTGCGGTCCACGAAGGTGTAGTCGTATAATTCACCCCCAGTTGCATAATCGCCAACGTCCAGCTTCAATGACTGACTCTTCTTAAAAAATAGCGGCTTCTGCTCTCTCGTATCTATTAGAATGGGTGTATTTGAATAATCGTTGTGAAAATCATTTGGTAGTTGCCCCGATAGCATGGGCAACATACCAAATTGTTTACAAAGTGCGCTGTAGCTACCAAAAACCTTTTTGCACATGTCCATATCGGGCATTCCCGCTGTTGCTAGATATGTGCAAGGTGGGCCACCCTTGAGCCCCTTGGCTTCGACCTTTTTTTCTAAGGTGGTTACTAGAAAGTCTTCAACCTCTTTACGTGGTGCCGTTTCGCACCATTTTTTCATATTACCCTTATTTATAAAGTCAGTAGCGAAATACTGATCGTAATTCTTAAATTGGATAAGCTTGCCCGTCAGCTTATCTTTTCTTGCATAATTTTCTACATAGTAATCTCCAAGAAACTTACCGTGTTTTTTTATATGTGCATGGAGACTTCTTAATGAAACAAAAGAATCACCACACTCTTTACAACTATAAGACATCATCCTGCGATATACCCAACACCCGAGCCTTCCACTCGGCCATTCCCTCTAACCTGTCAGCCTCCTGCTTCACTGCCTCCTTTTGCATCTCTGCAATCCTAACCATGGTCTTTCTCTCTTCTTCTTCCTGAAAAAGCTGAACAATAGAAAGAAAAGAAGCATTTTCCTTTTGCATCTTCTTCATTCTCTCACCCCGATCACCTTGCAGCTTTTTCGTCAGGTTTTCTATGCGAGTTTCGCATTGATGATACTCAGAACTCTTGGCTTTGATAATTTCTGCCAATCGAATAGACATTTCCTGCTGTTCATCAGCCTCATCGAACATATTGTTCAATTTGTTAAGGTGAGCACTAATGACCTCCAAATTAATTACCTCTTTGCACACATTTAAATACAAATTAATTTCATCCGCCGTCAAATCAGGCTTATCCCAAGTCAAGCGTATAAACTCATGCTCGAAGAGCACTCTGTCCCCTTCATTCAGGTAATTATTAATAATTTTTAGAAATCTTGAGTTGGAGAGGTTCGTCCCGAGTTTTTCTATGCAGATTTGCTTCTGCCTGTTAAGTTTCGGTTCATCTAAGCCGATTCCTGTAGCGTCATTGATTTTTTTAATGATTCGAGATGGTGATTTTGGCGAAATGTATGAATTTAAGGCCCCACTATCTTGGGAAGGTAAAATATCAGGATTCACTGCACGAATTTCTGATAAGACCGCCCTCTGCTCAGTGCTCAAAGGTGTAACTCTACGATCTGCGAAAATTATTCTTGCGATCTCCAGTGAGGAGAGGCCGTTTTCAGCTTGTTGAAGGATGAATTCACGTTGTTCGCGTGTAAACTCTATATTTTCGGTCGGCTGGCGTGAAGTTGTTCGAAAGTCGATGGAATTTTCAACCAAAAACTTCCTAACAGCCCTACCCTCCTTCGACCGACCGTCCAACGAGTCGCTTTTAAAGCACTCGCGAGTCAAATCAATCAAATTTGGAATTCGACTAGCATTTTCTCGAAGAAATTCCTTTTGCTCTTCAGTTAGACCCATCATTTATAATATCGTATTCTTGTAGAATTTCCAAGGCCGCCTCAAGGAACTTCTTTTTAAGATTTTTTACTTGTCTGTATCCTAGTTTCTTTTTCTGCGGTGATATTTTATACCCCATGAAACGCGCAACATCTTCTTCCGTCTTGTCTTCGAAGTATAACATTCGGTAAGCTATATAATGAGTATTAGTTAGCTTGATCCGCATTTGTATGTTCAGCCTTCTAAGTGAAGTGGTGAAATCAAAGTCGGTATACGTCCTACCCTGAATCTCTGTAGCAAAATCCTCAGTTGACAGGGGGATTTTTAACTCTAAGCCCGTCTTTTTGGATTTTTTCCATTTTAAGCAAATCGGGCAAGTTGATGAGTCATGATTCGCAAATTGATACTTAGGGCACGGGTTAACGTAATTACCGTAATGATTCCTTATGAGGTTTCGCATCTGATTTGCAATGATGCGCCCTATCCACGGCTCCAGTGGCCGCTCTTGATCCCACATGTGCCATTTCTTAGCTATGTGGGTTTTTATGATTTGCTCTACGTCATCAAAGTCAAACCACTTAACAGCATTGAGGCGCCACTTTGATCTTTGCTTCTTTATGGCCGCGTCAATTACATCCGAGAAATCTTCGTAAGTAAACTTATTCGGCTTTCTTTTCATCTATAAATTCATCAATAGGGCGAGAACGACGTTCGCCGCCTTTGGGCTGAGATTTACTCTCTTGTCCCATTAATGAACCTAAGGTGAAGGAATTGTGATCGCTTGTGTCGTATTCTATTTCTAATTTGCCAATTGAGGGAACCGAAGACGCATCAGTTTCATCTTGCGATATAACTACTGACTGTTTGAGTGTTTGCATACCCTGCGCGGTATTAGTAGACGCAGTTGCACTAGCGTTCAGTGGCTGTCCGCACTTGCTGCAAAAATTAGGCTTGGCATTAGCGTAGGACACCTTCGTTCCGCAACTCTGACAAAATAAGTGGCTCATGTTATAGTATTTATATATTAAAAATCAGTTTTTTCTAAAATAAACAAGATCTTAGTCCGTGTATTGTAAAAGCTGTTCGCCGCTATCGCGTTGACGTTAGCTCTTGTTATACCTTATACTATTACACTTTTTTATATGTTTCTAATTTAGAAATGATAAATTTGAGAATTTTACTGCGAACGATGTCTGTTCTTGTGAAACTGAAGGAGTGAATACCGTTCTCGATGGATTTTTCATCGCAGAACAACTCAAACATTTCATTGAATCCCGTTTTACCATTTATGTCGCTTTGCATAAAATCTCCGCAGATTATAAGCTTACTATCTTCGCCAAGTCTTGTGATCAACGTAGTCAGTTCCTTAAACGTGAAGTTTTGAGCTTCGTCGGCAACGATTAACTTATTGTTCCAGTTTGCGCCGCGAAGAAAGTTAATAGGCACGGCTGAAATGCGACCCTTCTGTTTTAGAAAGGCTGTATCACCTTCGAAGATGATTTCCTCTAGTTTATCATAAAGGGGCATCAAGAAGGGGTTGAACTTCTCTGCCATATCTCCAGGGAGGCTACCAAGCCCCTTATCCGCACTTTCTGCAATACTCCTAACGTAAAGCAGTTCTTTTTCGGGGTCTTCCGCCATAAGGCGCAAACAACCGTAAAGAGACATGTAGGTTTTGCTTGATCCTGCTGGACCAGAAACGAAGAATATTTTTACTTCGGGGTCTAGGAGCGTCGTTAAAAAGCGGCGCTGACGAGTAGTGAACTTGAAGCTCCTTTTCTTAAATTTGATGGAATGATGAAAATGCGGTTCCAACTGTATATTAGACAATTTTTTGAGTCCCATACGACAATGTATGTTACACTTAAATTACACAGTTACCTGTTTTATTGTTGCGGTTGTTTGAACTGTATCTCCACCCCCAACACCATACCTTTCTACAGCAACACGCGCACCCGCATCCATCGATACATCCATTAGATAATCTATATGCTGGTCATTTTGCTGGTTTAAGATGACCTTTACCGAGCTACTTAAAAGATCTCCGCTAAAGTTAATTAAATTATTTAACCCTGTAGATGTAATGGTCATCTCCTCTTCTACAGAATTCAGTATCATACTGGTTGCGTTAACTGACCCCAAGGTGTAAATCGGGGATCGGGAATGATTTTTTCTGTAATTAATTTGTGATTGAACATCTCCCACTACATTACCCATATTTTCCACGCTACAGGTATGCCCATATATCAACTGGTCAGCGTTTAGGGGAATAGAACCTCCCCCATAGGGACTTGCATCACCCGAGATCTGCTGATCTATGGCAGGGTCTAAACAAATGAATGAAGCATCTAAGGTTACAGGCACATATGGCGCAATAGATACTGAAACATCGGTGGGATAGCATTTTTGATAAATATTCGTACCAATTTGAATTGGCACAAAAGAATGTGGATAATCCAACCACTGAAAAGCCTCCTCCGAAAACTTTTGAAGAACACAAGAGAATGATATGTCTGCGGAAAGCGGCGCCCCAAACTTATACTTGTCTGCCGCCGCAGCAGTTGATATGTCCTCCCCCAAGAGTTTTCGGGGTGTTGGAGATGTAGTATAGCTTACATCTACTTTTGTGGCAATAACATAACCGTCTGTCTCAGAAACACTTGTGGCATAAGTATGGCCAACGTAAACGGGCAAATTAGTATAGGAGAGGCTCATTTTTTTTATATTACACTTGTTTTAGTTCTTTTCCCTGTCAAAGCACCGTGCGATAAATGGGGTGGGGGTTTGGCCGTTGACAGATTGAGAAAACACTCCCCCCGCCACATCTATAGTAATTATGGAAATTTTTTTCTGTAAAATGGGGGTGGGTATAACTTGTCAAGTGTTTTTTTGTTACAATATTGTCACAATTAAAAGATAAATAACGCTTGCAATTCTTTCGATTGTGTGATA
>CETC01005908.1_pt1 | contig 14885 bp, 16 predicted proteins | sample 326911 | NCBI WGS metagenome assembly CETC01 (sample SAMEA2622694, study PRJEB7988) | marine metagenome | isolation source: saline water (ENVO:00002010), including | reverse complement strand
CTAGCCTCTTTTTGTTTTTTTCTTTCCAGTCTTTCGCTAAAAGGTACAGATTCTCCTACACCCAAAAGTCTAGCAGGAGCAGAAATAACTTTAGAGGCCATATCTAAACCTTTTCCTAAGGTTGATTGCTCAAATTCTTTTGCTTCAGCTATTTTAGAGTCTAATTTATGTGGTTTAACATCTTTAGAGTCTAATTTATCTTTATCTATATTATTTTTTATTTTGTTTATAAAATCTTCTTGTTCATTCTTTGGTAAACTTGTAAAAATATCATCTACTTCAAAGACTCCATAATCTTTTATATTTAATTCCATTAATAATTTCCTGTTCTTTTATATGAAATATTTCCTTTAGATGTTGTAACGTTACCTGAATATGATGCATCGTTATTTTCTTCTGGTGTTTTTGTGACTTCTTTCTCATCAAGAAAGTAATCAATAACAACATTATCAGGATTTAATCCATATCTTTTAGCTAAATCTGTAAAACCTTTTACTTCTTTTGTATAAGTTTCTTTTCTTCCTTTATATAAAGATTTTGATTTTTGTACAAAATCGTTTCTCATTTTATTATCTAAACGTTCACCTTCTAAAAGTTTGTTATATTTTGCTCTAATACGGCTCGGAATACTTCCAGAATTAGCGGCGGTTGCAAATTCACCCTCTCTAACAACACTACCAGGGTCTAGTATTTTCATGTAATTAAAAATTAATGCTAAATCACCTGCTGCACTTGGGTCTTCTGCTGACCTTAAAACTCTGTCATAAGCGTTTCTTACTTCTCTAAAATCTTTTGTAACACCTTGAAATTCTTTTCTTAAAGTTGTTTCTGTATCAGTATTTTTTTTCTGTGTCTCTCTTAATAATTTTAACTTTTCAATTTGTTTTTCTTGTTGTTTTTCTTTTCGTTCTCTTAATACAGCAGGAACTTGTCTAATAGTTTCAGCCATTTTTGGTGCTTCTCGTCCTGTTATAGCTTCTCCTATAACCTGACCAACCAAACCACCTATTTCAGCTCTAGTATAAGGGTCTAAACCTTTAAATCCCTCTATGGGCTTTTCTAACAAAGAAGATAACCCACTTCCAACAGCTTGCGTAGTTTGTCCAACAGCTTGTGTAGTTCGGCCAATACCTTGTCCAACAGCTTGTCCTACACCTTGAGCAGCTCCAATTCCTTCCATTAACAAAGATTGTAACCCTTTAGCCGCTAATAACCCTTTGTCTTGTATTTCTTCAAATGATGTCATTGGGTCATTCTCCCATAAGGGTTGTTGGGATCTGTAACATTAAGTAAATTTTGTAAAGAATTAGATTGATTATAATTATTACTAGATAAACGTGGTAAAACAGGGTTAAATTGATTACTACCAGATAAACGAGGGGTAAATTGACTTGGTTGTGTTTTGTTTTTATTAAATAAACCTGAAAGACCACCTATAACTGTACCTGCACCACCCCCAATCATAGCCCCCCCTATTGTAGCCGCCCCTGTTAAAATTGTTGTTAATAACCCTGCACGTCTAGCACGTTTATTTTCTTCTGCTTGAAATTCTTGTGCGTATTTTTGTCTATAAGCATCACCTAATGCCATAGCTTCCCTTTCTCTCATATCTAAAATAGGTTGTAACCCTAACGATTGTAATAAACTTCCTGACATTAATTTACCTCCACAACATACATAATATGTTATTATGTTTTTGTTTTTCCAATAAAACACTTTTATTATTTAACAAAAATTTTCCAACAAAATAACAAATAGGTACACCAGTATAATAAATACATTTCCCAGCAAAATTGTCTTTTTTTACAACATTTTCTTTAAAAGCCATATGATAAGCCCATGCTGTAATAATAGGTTTAGCTAAATCAGTAAATAATGGTGATTTTTGCATTAACTTAACAAAAGGTTGAGCCATATATGTATAACCTTTGTGTACAAAAGGGTTAAGTTTTTTTGCATGTCTACAATCTGCAACAAATATTTTACGTGATAATTTTCCTTGTCTATATAATTCTGTACATAAAACTGTAAATTTGTTTTCTGTATGTTTGGGTGCAGATAATTTAGCTAATTCTTTTTGAAATTCCCTTTCTGCTGCTGGATTTCTTATAAATTCTTTTAAATTTTTGAATTGCGTTACTGGCTTACCCTCATCATCAAGTACAGGATTACCGTCTTCATCTAAAACAGGTTCTGTTTCAAGAATTAAATCTGATTGTGCAGAACCTAAAGCATTCCTAACATTTTTATATTCTTCAACTGAAAGACCTGCACTACTAGCCATTCTTTGTAATTGAACGTCTTCTAATGGGGTAAATTGTATACCTATATTTATATTTTGCATTTTTGGCTGAGTTACTTTTTCTCTTTTTGGCTCACCTGTATCTTCATCAAGTACAGGATTTCCATTTTCATCTAATACATCTTTAAATACAGGATTACCGCCTGCATCTAATACATCTTCATATACAATTTCCCCATCTTCTAAAACAGGTTCTGTTCCTGAACTTAGCAAACGGCTAACTGCGTCATTTCTAGCATTCGTGGCATCTATTAATTCTTGACCTTCTAAACCTTCAAGGTTATATGCTTGCCCTGATTGTATAGCTTGTAATAATCGTTCATCTGCTAAATCAAAACGTCTTTGTTGGTCTTGATATTTAATTAAATCAAATTGGTTTGCAAAATTTTGATCTCTAAAGGCTGATTCATACTCTTGTATTGCTTCTCGTTCACTTGTTGTAAAAGAATTTTTTAAATCTAACATTTCTTGTTCTAAATCTGAATTAAGATTTATTAATTCTTTTTTATCTTCTTGTGATATATCTAATTCCTTTATTCGTGCTGCTCTATCTAAAGCTGCTTCACTTGTTTGAAAATCTTCTGCTCCTTCTCGTTCCAATGTTCTAAATGATTCACCCCCTAACCGTTCACTTTTTAAAAATTCTCTTTGTTTTGCGGCTTCTGCTGATTGAAAGGCTTGATCTAAACTTTTAGCTCCTATACCTGTACCAATTTGACTTGCTAGTTGTGCTTCTGCTTTGGTTTGTTCTTTATAGATATCGGCTAAAGAGGATGACCCTAAATCACCCATAGCGATACCTCGTCTAGCTAAACTTTCTAAACCTGTAGTTACTCGGTCTTCAAACCCTTCTCGTAATGGTTGTACCTGCGTTTGAAATGTATCAGTTGCTAATTGTTTTTGTTCAGGTGACAAATAACTAGCATTATCTATCGGGGTTGTATTTGCTGTTTCATTAGGTGTTGATTGCATTGTTTTCTTTCTCCTTTATGATTGTGATAAATTACGGTAATAAATAATTAATTTTAAAATTCGTGTAAACTCGTTAGCATTATCATTACCAAACTCAGCAACAAAATAATTTCCACGTAAATTACAACTATATCGTGATGAAGATAAACCACGTACTCCAATAACAGCAGTTCCTACAACACCAGTACCTACTAAAGAAGCATCGGTGGTACTTGTTGTATAAATACGTGAAATACCTTCCCCTTCTGTAGGTAATTCTTTTCCTAACCGATAAGCATTAAATACAAGATTTATATTCCAGTTATCAGTATCACCTGTAAAATATATATTATTAATTCGTTTTACTGTTCCAGAACCGCCAACAGGTAACCACGCTAAAATAGCCTTACTAACAATAGCCTCACCATTATCATTATGAATACTAGGATTTAATGTTTCATGAACTGCACCAGATAATCCTTTAGCACCATATAATTTTAAAGTATCACTAGCTGATTGCGTAGCAAAAAAATCATAATTAAACCCTGTAAATTGACCCCAATAAGGTTGTGGTTGTGGAATATTAGGTAACTGATTAAATTTAGTAGTATCACAAAAATAAGTAAGATCATTATACGTTAAACCATTATTAACACTTTGAAAACTAATAATATATAAATCATTAAAAACAACAGCAGATGCGTTAGCTTTTTTTGTTGTGTCTAATAATTCTACAAGATCGTCTTGTATATCCTCGCTAATAATAGGGCTACCTGAACCCCCTAATTGGTATTCACCCGAAGAAAATGTAATGTTTGGACTAATTAAACGTATATAGTTATCACTAGATAAATACATAATTCCGATTCGTGTACGTTTTACACTATCTGTACTTTGTGTCCCAATAATGGCATCCGTTCTTAAAACATTCCAGTTTGTTTTCGGTACAGGTAAATCAGCGTTAGGTAAAACATAAACACCCTTTTCTTTAAAAATAAAAAGAGCATCACCCCATACTTCTAATGCTCTAATTCCCCCATCAATGCCCGGAGCTATTTCAATGTTGTTAGATGTCGTATTCCAGTTATCAAAATCAAGAATTTCAGTAAAATATAACGTATCTTCATTATCAACACCAAACAATCTATTTTTATGTAATTTTAATTGAATTAAACCGCTAGGAATACCAGAAGTCACTTTAGTAGCGGCAGGGGTATTACCAATAACTTTTACTAAATAGGCTTCTCCTGACGCTCCATAAATAGCACGTGCAGTATCAAAGCCTGCCATTTCCCACCTAATTTTTTTATCAGCCGTTAATGCTAAACTAGCGTTTGCATCTTGCCACCCACTATTATAATAATAAACTTTTTGATCTTGGTTAGTGATTAAAAATTCTGAATTATTAGGGGCTATATAATTAGATAAACTGAATATAGGGTCATCTGCATCACTACTAGAATTAGGGTTTTGTGTTAGCCTTGCACCGCCCCCACGTTCTTCTAAACCCCCTGCAGGCATATATAGATAGTTATGGTTTTTTTGTAATTGTCCTGCTATTGATGTTAATAAATCTCTACTGGTTGTTAAGCCTCTAAAATATTTAACTTCTGCGTATGGATAATTTCCCATTTTAATTACCCACTAAAAAAAACACTAGGATCATTTTTACGTCTTAATTGAGTAAAATATGAAGGGTCAAGCATAATAACAGATTCATTATTTTTATCTAAATCTACAGATAATTGTGTTTTTTCTTCTTGTGCTAACAGTTGAAATTTTTGTTGGTTTTGAAAATCGTCATCACGTTGATAATAAAAAAATGCTGAAAAATAAGTAATTAACATATCGTAATCAACAGGTAATTCAGTGGTATCAGAATCACTACTTAATGTAGTGGGTGCAGTTACACCATCAACTTTAATGGCCGCTGTTTCAGTTCGATTAAAATATCTATTAAAAACTAAACTTGTTCCACGTGAAGTATAATAAATAGGGTCACCTGTATAAGAAGTATTAAAAAAGTTATTTGCTCCTGTTTCAGCAACTAATTGTTTATATGGCATAGCTGTTAATCGCTTAAAAGTACCGCTATTATCTTTATAATAAACATTATGTGTTGTTAATAATGTACTTGGTACAGTAACAGTATTAGCATTAGCAACAATATTAATATCAGTAGGTGTTGCACTTAATAATTCTACTGGTTCAGATTCACGTACAATTTTTCTAATAGATTTATTAATGTAAGTATTTAATGTTGTAGAACTTGGGTCTGAAGACGTGCTTGTAGTACCTACATTTAATTGAGTTTCTAATAAATTGCGTAACGTTGTTAAATCACTTCCCATATTTTCGTTTACCTTTTGCCTTTTTCATAGCGATTGCAACAGCTTGCTTTTTAGGTTTACCAGATGATTTTAATTCTTTTATATTATAACCAATATTTTTTTTACCTTTCTTTAAGGGCATAATTTCCTCCTAAACACAAAATACTCTATAAGCACTTGTAGCAACAGCGACAAGCCTTATTTTTGCTATTGATAACGTTTTTAAACTAAACACTTGGTCTTTAATGGTATGAATGTTATTACCATAATTAGTACCATCAGACGATAAAGTAACCGTAATAGCTCCGTCACCATCATTAATAATATAACCATCAACACTATTACGTAACAATGTACCAATAACATCAAGTGTTACCGTGCCGTCACCTGTAGTAAATGACGTATCATTACTAGCAAAATAAACGGTTTTGGGTTGATCGTATTGGTTTTGTGACATAAAAATCCTTATAAATTTTAGCCAAAAAAAAAGACGAACAGCAATAAAGCCGCTCATCTTTCCTTAACATGGTTTAAGTGAACATCTTTATAATAACATAAAAGTAAAATAAAGACAAAAATTGTAGAAGAATTACATTAAAATAAAGATAATTGACTTTGGTGTATTTTAACTCTTTCTAACATACTTGAAAAATAATCTTTATCAATTTCACATCCAGTTAAATCATATTTTAAATCATGACATGCAATAGCTATACTTCCACTTCCTAAATGGGTATCTAGTATCTTATCTCCTTCTTTTGTGTAATTTTGTAAAATCCAAGAATATAGCTGTACTGGTTTTTGTGTTGGGTGTATTCTTACTTCTTTATTTTTCATATCGTTCTGTAGCATTCCGTTCCAAGCAATATCAACAAAATCTATTTTATTTAACCAAGATAGCCAAGCTAACTCACCTTGACTAAATGAAGGCATTGCTACTCTTTTGTGCCAATATAACATTCCACCCTGTAAATTAAAAAAGTTAGCACCCCATACTATTTGTCTTTTACTTACTCTTTTTAGTTCTGTAAAATATTCGTCATTAGGAATAGCTGAATCCCACATTTGATTTCCATAATCTTTACTTAATCCTGCTGACTTTTTGCTTTGTAATTTTTTTACAAACCTTCTATGCTTTTTGTCAGCGTCAATTCCGTAAGGAGGGTCTACTATTGCTAAGTCAAAATGGTTATCTGGATACTTAGCCATTAACTCCATGCAATCACAGCATTTTAAATTTAAATTGGGTTTCATATCTTTTTATAGCCTCAATAAGAAATTCTTAATATGACTTATTAATTGTAATAAAAAAAAGGGGTAATAAATTAATATTACCCCTAAAAATTAAGCCTTAAACTTTAGTTGTTAATAACCATAGTCCTGCGGACTTGTTTAATACTTTTCCTACTCCATAAATAGAGAAAGCGGCTTGTTTTTTCTTGTTTGTTGGGTCATTAGTTGACTCACGGCCAGATTGTTTTAAATAAAAACTAAAACCTGTCTCACCTTGTTCACCACTAATCATAGCAGTACCAAAGGCTTCATCACCAAACAATAATGAACAATACAAACTACCTGAAGATGTGCTTAATGTATCTCCTGATAATGGGAATTTGTAGCCTAGTGTTGATTGAATAACTTCAACACCTGCCACGATTCCAACAGATGCTGGAGATTGTTTAGCAGGCTCAGAACTTGTAGGAGAAATCCACCCTTTAAATCCCGGACTTGTTGTTATTTGATAAGACACGTTAGGATGACAAATTAGTTTATAGTAACCGTTATCACATGTAGGGATATCTTTACTTTCTAAAACGGCAACACCATCTTGTAATGTTTTGATAGTCATAGCTGAAGCGGCAAAACTTGTTACTAAAGCTGATTGAGCTAAACGAGTTTTGTTATGATACATAGGAAATCTATCGCCTGATGCTGATTTATCATGTGACCATACTCTTGCTGTAATACCTGAGCTATTTAATGTACCACCATCAATTTTTAAATTGTTCATGTTTACACTAGTAGCATTAGCGACATCTGCAACTGCCATACCGATATCATTACGTACTAATTTATCTAATGTTTTAACAGCGGCATCTTGTACCTTTTTAGATGCTTTATCAAGAATATTAGATATAGCAGTTAATGTAACTGTACGTGAAAGTTGTACGTAACCGTCACGCTCATGTAATGTTGCTGACAACGTTTGAGCTGACAAATACATTTGTTGTGCTGTAAATTCGTCTGTATCATCAGAGAAAAGGGGAGCAATTTTATTGTATCGTGTAAACTGTACAACATTACCTGAACCCTGTGGAATTGGTGTCATTTCAGGACTGTTTGTATACCAAACTGCCTTACTATCAAAATCTTCTAAAATCTTTTTTTCGTAATACGTATTGACCGCTGCTGATAAACTAGCGTCCGTTGCTTTTTGATCTGCCATTTGCGTTACTCCTTATGTAACGTAACTAGATGGTTATACCATGATTAACTTTTACCCATTGTCTATACTCTTCTGCCCCTCTAGGTGCTGGCACTCCTTTTAAAGAACTACCATTATTAGATGTAGAAGATGTAGGAACAGGACTAGCCTTCAATTTTCTAGCTACTAAATTTTTTTGTGATTTAACAGCTTTTTCAGAATTATTATTATTTTTTAGATCCGATAATGTTTTTTGTGACCAGTTCATAAACCAACCTTTTTTGTCGATTGTTTCCGATCGTCCTTTAGAATTAAACTCAGATTTCAATTTTTCTTGAAATTTATGTGTTAATTCAGGATTAGTTTGGTGTAAAACTATTTCAAATGCCTTAAACTGAGCATCGTTTTCTAAAAAATTTTGTTGTAATTCTGTTTCAGTCTGTTTTTTTTCGTTTTGTTTTATAGAGTTAAGTTTTTTTTCAACTAATTTATTTATCACATTAACGTCATCTTGATTATAGTTTTCTAAAATCTCGTCAAAATCATCAGTATCTTTTACTGTTTTTTGATTATTAATCAATTCATTATGACTATTTTTTAGCTCTTCAATCTCTTTATTTAATTTATGTAAATAATTTTCTTGTTGAGATATCTTTTTTGTTGCATTTTCTTGCATCTCTATAATTTGTTCCCTAGATTTACCTTTATAAAAGTGTTTTTCTTCGGGTTGTGATGGTTCTTCTAGTTTCACATCTTCTGACGTGTCTGTACTTGCATCATTTTCATTTACATTTACATTTTCAGTTTCATCAACAACGGTATTTGTATCAGATGATGTTTCATTAGTAGAGTTTATGGGTGTACCATTCTCGGTATTAATAAAATCTTTTAATTCATCAGATGACATAGTGTTAATGTCTGTATTTATTTCTTTTTCCATATTAATTTACTCTCCATATACGCTTTTATCATGAGTTTCATGTGCAAACCCGTCTGTAAATTCCTTTATATGTGCTTTATAAGCATCGACAACGTTACTAGACACTAAAATCTTTTTTAGTTTATCTTCAGCAACTTCTACAGGGATAATATTAGTTAAATTATGAATCGTAGCTAATTGAGCTCGGCTTTTTTGTATCCCATCAGAAAACCCAAAACGGTCAATAAGTTCAGTAATATAAAACCCGTCTAGTTTTTTTCCATTCAATTTTCTATAAGTATCGTTTAAATGGTCAATAGAAACCCCTAAAGACTTGGCCGCTCGGACTTTACATTTAATGTTATGATTCGCTTTAAATGAATCATCTGTATAATTATCAGCATTAAATAAATGATCTGTTTTAGGTGTAACAACCTTTTTTTTACGTGGCTTTCTTTTAGGTTTATCTAGTACAACCGTCTTTTCTTTTTTTATTTCTTCTAATTCTTCTATTTTATTATTTTCTTCTATAATTTCCATAAAATCTCCTTTTAATTACTGTTAAATTTGGTTTCAAATACATCAATTAATTCTTTATAGGCCAACCGTTTAACAGCTAAATATTCAATATTGCTATTTTGATCTAATAAAGAGCGATCTAATTCATTGTGTAACATAGCAATTTGTTCATTAATAATGTTTAAAATTTCTTTAAACTCTAACGTATTTTCTAATAGTTTAGGCAATTTTTTGTCCTGTTAATTTTTCTACCATAACTTCGTGATTGTCTTCTATTAACTTAGCTTCTAAATCAATTTGTTTTTCAGCTTTATATTTATCTATATCCTCTATTTTTTGTTCTATTCGTTCTTGTTTTTCCATTTGCTTTGTTTGTTGCATAGCTTGTTGTTGTTGTTGTGCCATTTGTGCATCTGTTTGAGCTACCAGTTCATCATCTAAAAAGATATTGTTAGCATCGTCTTTTATACCAAAAGCGGCCAATAATTTTTCCCCTACCTCTTGCCAATTTATTCGTTTAGCTAATGGGGGTATAGATGACGCATAATTTAAAAAATTCATATAGCCATTTTGGTGAGCTATTTCGTTAGATAATTCTAAGTTACCTAAAACTTTTGTATTAAAATCAAAGTATAAATTCTGCATTTTAATATTGTTAGTAAACCCTAGTTTTGCTAACTGTTCTTCAGAATAAACACTTAATAAATCGGATACATCTTTAAAGGTAATATTTCGTTCATATAATATTTCAATAAAGGGTTTTATAACTTCATTTGTTTGTAAGTTAATAAGCTCATTTAATGGCATATCATTTTGGGCAATAATTGATAATGTAGCCCCTTTAGTTTGAGGTATTTTGGTTCGGTCGCTTGTACCTTCTTGAACTGGACTTAAACTAAATAATTGGTCTATATCACGTTGTATAATAGCCGTATCGTTAATATTAACATTTGCTAAACTAGGATTAATAATAGAGGTTATACCGTTAGAGCCTTGACCTTCAATAATTCCGTTAGGCCTCCACATTTTATCCCAGTTAATGTTACGTGTTTTATCAATATAGGTCATAGGGAAAATAGATTGCGTGTTAGCGTCTCGGCTTTGTGATCTAGCGGCATTTAATTCACGTAATAAAGATAATCCTGCTACTACGTTACTAACACCGTATAAACAGTTAGGTATTGGTTCATATTTACCAACAATAAACGGTCTAACATATTGTTTATGCCTAAATGGAGACTCTTCTAATTGTATAACAACATTACCGTTAGCAATCGTACAAATAACTTCCCTTTCTTCCCCATCTAAAAAGTATTTTCCATAACATTCATCAATACGGACTAAACCTGATTTTTTTTGATCTCTTAATGCTTTTTGAAATGCTGTTCTGGCTGTACGGTTAAAGCCTAACAATTCAATATAATCTTGTTGCTGTGGGGAATAACCGCCCTCGTTATTAACAATTAAATCTAAATTGTGATATTTACCAACATCTTCCATTTTCTCTTCATATCCAACGATTTCACCTGTAGATGGGTCAACCATTTCAAACGTAGATTTTTCTTTACGTTTTTCATGTTTTTTTAAATCTTCGTAACGTATAGCAGTGGTATGAATATTAGCTAAACTATCTTGGGGTGAATATTTATTAACATCAGAATAAAATTCAGTTAATAATATGGGTTCAAAATATGTATTATCTTTGATAACCATTTCCGTATCACTTTCTTCATCATCAGGAAAAAAAGTAATATCACGTTTTTCATAAATTTGTGGGATTTTTGCAATAGATGTACCTTGAATAGCACAATTTTTAAAAAATAATCTGTACGTATCCATAAAATCAATATCACCTAATTGTTTTTCAAAAATAAAACGATTCCATACGTCAATAACAGAATCATGCATTTTACTATCTTGAGTCGGTTCAATTCGTGCGATAGGAATAGAATTAAAAAGAATTTTCATAACTCGGCTAACAATGCCCTGTACTTTCCACTTCATAATAGGGGAATTTACTTCTGCTCGGCCTTCATAAACCTTCGTTAAATTATCGTCACGCATGTATACCGCATCTAAGGCTTGTTGCCATGCGTCTTCAAAGGGTTGTCGTTGATCAGAATACGTTTTTTTTAAGCCTAGAAAATGTTCTATAGCGTCTTGCTCTTGCTGATACCTTTCTAACTTTTCCAAATATTAAGCCTTTTAGTAAAAATATATATATAATAGAAATAGTAATTTTTATATTTTTTTTAGATTTAATAGCTTAATATAATAATATTATACCCAAAATTTAACGATATTCAAACAAAATTCATATAAAATTATCTAATATTACCGTTTTGATTGATTGTATAGGTAAAAAAACTATAAATTAATACATGTTAGGAATGACCATAGGTAATTCAGGGATAGGTGTGTTAGAAAGGTTATAATCATTACTTAGTTTTATTGCTTCATATTTAAGGCAATCTAGAAAATGGTCATCTTTTTTGTTGACCTTATTTAACGTTTCCCTGCCCTCGGCAATACGATCACTTGTATAAGATTGCCATGAATATCGTTTAAATTCATAACGTAACCCGTTAAGGGTATTAAATATATATAGTTTTGGGTGTCGTTTGATTGTTCCATCTTTAGTCCTAACACATTTTAAACGATTTTTAACGGCATTAATACCAATATTGTTATCTTTTGAACACAAAATAGTAGAAATACCATGTTTATCAAACTCGGTTCTAATCGTATGTAAATCTTCTTGGAACTCTCCTGTTTCTGAGTGTACTTTGTGTATAACGTCAGGGGTTTGTGCAGATGTATCAATTTGACAGTATAAGGGGTGTACCCCGTTACGTTTAGCTTTTATTAATCGTGAAAAATCTTCAACTAACATAGATTCATAAGGGGCTTTTAATTCGTCAACTACATACAAAATATCTTTTTTTCTGTCATAACAAAACCGTAACCAATGGTGGGGGGTTCTTGTATGAGGGTCTATACCTTCGTGAATTTCGTATCGATCAGGATTACCTTTAACATATTTAAGATAATCAAATGAATCAATTAAGTGTATATCATTATTAAATTCTTTATATATTAAACCACTTTTAATATGGGGTTTTCCGTCACGTCTCATTGTGATTTCGTCCTCATCCCACGTTGCAATTATATCATTTTTAGCTTTTTTAGAAATAAAAGGATTATCAAGTATAGATAGGGTAGTAGTTTGTATGAGTGGGTTATTAGAATCATATAAAAAATTAACTAGTTTTGTGTACCCCATTAAAGATGTAAAAGTTAATAAAACAACACCATTACGGTCAGCAGTACGTGACAAAACTTCAGTAAATAACATAAAACTACATTCTTCATCTAACCAAGCAAAATCAATATCTAAACCTTGAAACGTTTCACGACCTTGAGCATAAGAACGGAAATAACATATATTACCTGAATCAGTGGCTATTGTTTCATGAGGAAATCCTCTTACATTATCATAAGTACCGCTCCGTTTTGTAAAAGATTGCTTATTAATTAAATTGTTAATTTTCATTTGTTGAACTGAAACGGACATAGAATAGTTTACGGTAGCACATAATAATTTCATTTGTTTTTTAGATTCTAATAATTCAGCAATAATGGATGCCCCTAACTCGGTTTTTCCAGAACGATTGCCGCCAAAACAAACAAATATTTTAGCCCCTATCCCTGTTTTTACACGGTCTAAAATCAAATTACGGAAATCATTTTGTTTTTTATACCGTTCAAAATCCATAAACAATAAACCATGTTGTTTTTTTAATTGTGAATAAAGTTTTAACTGATGCTCTAAATCATTTAAAAAATCATTCATTATCAGAAGATGGTAAAAGTTCAGGATTATTTTGTAATAGTGTTCGGATGTTAGCTTTCACCTCTTCAGGTGATAGTTGATTACTTCCTAGTTGTTCATCTAATGATTCAGGGTCATCACCACTACCATATAAAGACAACAATAAACGAGCTGATTGGAAGCAACCACTTTGAGAATTAGTTTTTAAATCTTCTATTGCTTGATATAGTGTATAATTTCTAGCATTTTGTAAGATATGATACGCTTCTTTACTTTTTGCAATATGTTTTCTAAATTCAGTAAATGAAATATTAAACATATTAGCTAAATTTGAGACAGGCAATAATGCAAATTTTTCTAATGTCCGCAATCTATCTTTAGTCCAAAATTTAGGAATAACAACAGTTTTATTTTTTGGCATCTAAAAACATTATACTGAAAATTAGAAATTATGGTATACTTATAGGTAGATTAAAATTTAAATTAAAAGGTGGTGAAATGGAAAATCAAGCAAGGTTATTAGCTGATTATAATAGGTTTTTAGCACTGTTAGATAACCATGTAAATAAATTACAAAATGCTTTAAAAAAAGAGTTAGAAAAACCAAAAAATACAATAGTATTTTATAGAATTAACCAAAAAACATTTGCTATTGAAGCGTGCAACGTAGAAACAGGGAAAAAAATACCTATATATATAATTGAAAATATCTTAAATGATACGTGTAATAATGCAGATCATATAAAAATAGCTATTAATTTTTTGAATAGTGAAAAACTAAAAACACTTGTGCATAATTTAACAAAAATTAGTTATAACATTATGCTTGAGTTAAAAAAAAGTTATAGGAATAAAAAATATTTTCATTATGTAAAAAATATTATTAATTGTGTACCTGAGTATAAAAAGAGTAAAACTAATACTTATGTAACGGTTCATAAAATTAAAAAGAAAGTAAATCAGCCTATAAATAAAATAAAATACACAAACCTTTTACATAATTTTGTTGAAGGTTTAAAAATTTTTATGCAACAAGAAAAGGAGAAAATAAACAATGAAAAATAAAATAGATAACGTTCACGACGCTTTAGTATTAATACAAGGTAATCTTAAATGTCCAAAAAATCAAAAAAATACGTTTGGAAATTATTCATACAGAAATTGTGAGGATATATTACAAGCATTAAAACCCCTTTTAAAAGAAACCGATTGTTATATTAAATTTGATGATCAAATAATATCTGTTATGGATAGGGTTTACATTAAATCAACAGCAACGTTACATCATATTATAAGCAATCAACATATTTCAACTACTGCATTAGCAAGAGAGCCTGAAATAAAAAAAGGTATGGATTTATCACAAATTACAGGGGCTTCATCATCTTATGCGAGAAAATATGCCTTAAATGGTATGTTTGCCATTGACGATAATAAAGATGCTGATTTTTATAATAACAATGAACCTGCAACAGTTACGCAAAAAGCTGACGATAATACAGCACCGTCCACACCTTCAACAAATTCAACACCGATAACAAATACAGCTTCTGATGTATCTATGAGTGAAAAACAGATTAAGTATATTAATAGTTTAACAAAAAAAA
>CETC01010333.1_pt1 | contig 14886 bp, 7 predicted proteins | sample 326911 | NCBI WGS metagenome assembly CETC01 (sample SAMEA2622694, study PRJEB7988) | marine metagenome | isolation source: saline water (ENVO:00002010), including | reverse complement strand
GCAATCGACTGGGTTATGGCTAACATCCCAGAAACGGCATGGGCTGTGAGAACAGGCAGAGGAATGCAGTTCGGCTACAGGCATCCCGGTGAGGGGATCGTAAGGAACAGGGCAAAAATAAACGGGATGAACTTAGATCTCAGAGGAGACGGAGGCTATGTCGCCATGCCTCCAAGTATCCACAAGACAGGCGCTAGGTACGAATGGGCCCTGCCAATTGACGACGTGCCAGAGCCAGACAGCCTTCCCACATTCTCTGCCTCTTGGTTGCCGCAGGCGCCCAAGCCGCAGTTCGAAGTCATAACAGGAGGAAAGGTCGACAAATCGCGAGCCTATATGAGGGCATCACGATGGATGGCCAAAAGAGACCCTGCAATTGAGGGCGCAGGCGGCGATCAGCATACCTACATAACCGCATGTCATCTTGTGCGCGACTTCGGGCTAAACCCATCTGAAGCAATGGGACTGCTCCTCGAATGGAATCAGTCGTGCCAGCCTCCATGGACACAAAAAGACTTAGAAGCAAAAATACGATCTGCACTAAAATCAGGGCAAGCACCAATAGGAAGCAAATCAAGCTCACAAAACAGAGAGCAAGGCGTAGACCTTTCAAATTGGTCCGACAACTTTAACAACCCAGAAGCCGAAGACTTGCCAGAAAACGACTACGGAAACGCCCAAAGGTTTGCAAGAAAATACAAAAATGTAATTCGATACTGCTACGACGACTCATGCTGGTATGTATGGAACTCAAAACAATGGAGAGCAGACGACTCTGGGGCCGCTATGAGGCTCGCAAAAACAATTCCCGCCTCTATACAAGAGGAAGCCCGTGAAATGGAAGGAGACGGACGTACAGCCCGTTTTAAGCACGCCTTCAGAACCGGCGCGGCAAACAAACTAACAGCAATGCTTGCTCTCTCAGCATCAGAACCGGGAATTCCAGCTAACACAACAGACTTCGACAAAGAACCACTAATGCTAAACACGCCATCCGGGTGCGTTGACCTAACAACAGGAGCTCTTCTGGCACACGACCCGGCCAATATGCAGTCGCAAATCACAAACACACCATACAACCCAAGGGCAACATGCCCCACCTGGTTGCGCTTTCTCGATGAGATATTTCATGGAGACCAAGAAATGGTGCGATACATGCAACAACTTGCCGGATATTCAATATCAGGAGCAATCACAGAACACATATTTATCTACTGCTACGGAGGGGGAAGAAACGGAAAGTCGACCTTCATCAACACGCTCATAAAAATACTGGGAGACTACGCAGGCAGCGCACCCCCAAACCTGTTAATCGCAAAACGCAACGACCCGCACCCAACAGAGCTGGCATTCCTAAAGAAACTAAGAATGGCACTCGGAGGAGAAGTAAAGCCGGGAGAGCGACTAGATGAAGGAAAGGTCAAACACCTTACAGGCGGCGAAAAAATAACAGCACGAACAATGAGGAAAGACTTCTCCGAATTCATCCCAACACACACTCTATGGTTGGCGGGAAACAGCAAGCTGAAGATCTACGCAACAGACCTGGGCATGTGGGAAAGAATCAAGCTGATCCCATTCACAGCAAAATTCGTAGGAAACCAAAGAGACGTCCATCTACCACAACGACTGCTAGATGAAGGCCCCGGAATACTTTGCTGGGCAGTTCAAGGATGCATCGACTGGCTAAACAACGGATTCAATGAACCCGAAATCGTGACCAAAGCAACACTGCAATATAAACAAGACGAAAACCTATTCCAGCAGTGGCTAACAGACAGAACAGAAGCTGAAGAAGGGCAAGACACCCCGCACAAAGAAATGAGACAAAACTACATCTCTTGGTGCGAAGACAACGCAATCAAAAACCCATACTCAACAAGAGCGTTCACAAACGCAATGCGAGACGCCGGATTCAGCAGAAGCCCCGGAGGGTCGAGAAAATGGAAAGGAATAAGAATCAAATCACTTTTTTGATTCAGACTGAGCCTTCTCATACTGCTCAAGGGTCGGCATCCAAGTAAGAAGGCGCTTCTTGTGAAAAGCAATGCGCTCACTAATGAGCCTCTGCGCCCGCTTCCTTTTGCGCATAATAGCCACGTATTCCTTGTATTCCTTGCTCCCTCTGCCGGGCTGCTCATCAGCAGGAAGCTCGGAATACTTTTTCCTCATTTCAGCCATCTCGTTGTTGAAAACACGAACCGACGACTCTTTAAGGGCCGTTTCAATGTTCTTCAAATAATCAAGAGCAAGGTCACGCTTAAGGCCTTCCCTGTATCCGGCACCAGCAAACTGGTCAACAACAAACCTGCCCCAACTCTGGGGATCGTTGTCGCCCTGCCTGTACTTCTGAATAGCCTCAAACATAATGTTACCCGGAACCGACAGCAAAAGCTGACGCTTACCACGCTGCTTCTTAAAGTCACTCAGCTCCGCGTAACTCTCGGCCACAGTCTTTCTCTTGTCTCCAGTCATAAACGCATTCAAGAGAAGGCCACCCTCCATAAGGGCAAGCTTGTAAAAGGTGCTTATCTTAGCGTGGCCGCCCTCCATTTCCTTGCCCCACTTCATTCGCATTCTCTCAGGGTTCTCGCCCTGCATTTTCCGAAACTCATAAAGGTAATCCTTAAAAGACTCCGGCTTTCCTTTAGGCAACTTGTCCACGTCCAAGCGAGATCGTTCCGAAGGCATCCCATAAGCCCACATCAGAATAGACTGAGCGCCGTCCCAGCCGGCCTTCGTCATCTCCGCAATATCGGCTGAAAAGAACACCCGGACCTGACTAGAAAGAGGGTTGGTTGCAAGGTCCGTAAGAACAAGCTGACGGTCTCCCTTTACATGCGAGTGAACGTCAGAAGCAATCTCACGGTTCTCGTCAAGATTGGCCTGCATACTGTTCAAAAGCATTGCGCGAGTAAGACCAAGAGCGGCCTGTTCCTTTGCGAGCTGGCGGTTAACAAACGCGCTCTCAGTCTTTATCTTTCCGGGGCCTTCAAAAATAGCAGAGCCCAGACCTTTCTTTACGCCGGGAACATCAAAAGACTTCCAAAGCCAAATCAAAAACGGAGAAGCCAACGCCCTGCCGGCGGTAGATGTCTTGATCCGTTTAATCATAGTGGGAAGGTCATTGTAATCAAAAAACTTTTTGTGACCGGGCTCTACAGCATAAGAAGCAAGCGCAGACTGCAAGTCTGCCCTCGAGGCGGGCTTGCCATCAACGAACCAGCCGCCAGCGGTCTTCATGACAGTAACGGACCCGTGCTTCAGCTCAAGTTCCATCGGGATGCCAAGTTCGATCCCATCAGCAAATGAATTAACCCTCTTCATCTGGTGGATAGCATCCTCAACACGGAAAATGGTATCTCCATACTTGTAGCCAGAATCAACCGCGTCGAGAGCCTTTCTCCATTTTAAGATAGCCTTAGCAGACCAATCGCCACCAGGCAGTCCTCTTAGCTTGTCTGCAAGAAAGTCCAACGTCCCCCTTCCCGAATAAAGCGTGCCCAGCTCACCTTCAAGCCACGAGTTATCAACAAAGTTCTTTTTGCTGAGAGCCTGAAACCACTCATATCTAGGGTCAGACTTGCTCATCAGGCCTTTTGTGTATCTACGCCAAGCTAGGCCGTCATTAACAACCTTGCCCATCAAAAGCGGGCCTCCCACGCGAGCCAAAGACTGAATCATATAATTCACGCCGATATTATTGGCATAAGACCTCGGGTTACGAGGAACCACGTTCTTCTTGAGAAACCTTTCAACAGAAAGAACCAAAGAACGCGCATCGTTATATGTGCGAACAAACCGAAGCTGCTTCTGAACAACGTCGTTCGCCCCTTGTGTCACCCAAACAACGCCGCGGCCAGCCTGCTCGCCGGGAGCCCCCGGCTGCCTTCTTGTCCAGTTGGCAACACCGTCACCCATGACATCTCTGGCATCGGCAACAAGCTCCTGAAAATCAAAGTTAATATCATCATACCTTCTACGAATAGTGTCGGCGTATTTGCGATACCTGTCCCGAATGACGGCTCCGCCCTTAATGTCCCCTTCGTTAATCGCCCTCACCCATTCTTTCTTTCCTATCGCAAGAATTTGCTGAGCAACCAACTCGGGGTCTGCGTGTATAAACTCAGGAAGCCGCTCTTTCTTCTCAAGCTTGCGTATCGCCTCGCTCGCAACTTTGTCGACAGGAATAACGGTCTTGCCGTCTTTTGACCACGCACGAAGCTCCCTCTCTGCGGCGATCACATACTGGGCCCTTTCCGACTTTTGAGCGAAACCCTCGGCGGTAATCTGCAAGGCTCGGGCTCGAGCATCATCAAGAAGCTTGGTCTTTCCCTGCTTCTTCATAGTCGAGACGGCCTCAAAGATAAGATCTTCAAGAGTAATCACAACACGGCCAGCGCTATCGGCCTTTCCGCCCGTGTGCCCCACGTCAACTCTAAACTCAGCAGATTGAACCTTGTTGGGGTCAAAGCTGTCCCTGGCAATCTGAAACAGCTTGTCAGAAAGAGACTTATAAAGATTCCTCGCCTCCTTCCCCTTCAGGCCCATGCGGTCGGCAAGAATGCCAACAACGCGGCCACGGAAGGACTCGCCCTTCAACAAAGTAACCGCGTCATCAAGCAAGACGCTGCCAAAAACAGCGGCAATCTTCTTCTTGTCCACGCTCACGAGATCGCCATAACTCCTCTTAAGCCTTTCGGCAATAATATCTACACCGGCTTTAAGGTGAGGGGACTCAGCAACAGCAGGCATTTGTCTGGGAGGCTTCGGGCGGGAGGGCTCAAGCTTGTCGGCGTCAACAGGAAGAACTGTTCCGTCAGACTCAATATCAAAAACACGCCTCAAGCCACCGTCCATCCTTTTGTAATAAGGTAGAGAAACGCCGTCAGCAACAACCTCAGTTCTAATGCCGCCCAGCGGAGCAGGCTCCATGGGGCCGGGGCCTCTACGGCGAGAGAAAGACTTATAGGCCCCTTTATTAAGAAGCCGTGTCTCAAGATCCCTAAAGCGACTGTAATTTTCATCCGAAAAACGCCCAGTTCGGGCAACATCTGCATTTAAAGCATCAATAAGCTCATTCCAGACAGGCTTGGCAGCCGGGTCTTTGCTGAAATCGGGCATATCCATCCGAACACTACGCTGCCTGGTCTGCTTCGCACCGGGAGCCGTTTTGGCCTTTGCCTGCTGAAGGGGCTCAAGCTTCTTAACGTCAGCAAGAGGAACGTCCTCGTTGGCCGCAACAGGGCCTTCCTTCTCTCTTGCCTTCATATCAAGGACGCGATCTCCAGTATCAACAAACCCCTTCCTTGTCTCCGCCTGAGCCGTGATCTCGAATTCATGCATTGAAAAATGAAACTCGCTAAGATCTTGATTGTACTCCTCAAGCTGTCTTTCAAGCTTAGTTTTGCGCTTACCAGCGAGAGACCCCGGAGAAGGGGTCAAATCAAACCTGCCATCAGCATGGGCGGTAAACATATGCTGAAATTCTTTTTGCTTAGACAACAGCTCGGCATGTCTCTTTCTAAGATCGGCAGCGCCTTTCTTAAAATCAGGAGAAACAAGCCCGGAATCAAGAGGAGGAGGCTCTAAAACATAAGGCCGAGCAAAACTGCCATCCTTCGACCTAACGCTCTCGCGAGCCTTAATAAAATCTTTGGAGCCCCATTCATGCTCGGTCACCTTGCGGCCAAACACATAAATAGGCTGTGATGTTCCAACAACAACCGCCTTTTTCTTTTCCGGCTTAATCTCGCCAACAACTTTTGCGGAAGGGCCAACGTCGCCGACCTGCGGACGCTCAACAAGCATCTTGGGCGCGGGGTCCCATTCAAAGGTCTCAACGAAATTAGGAACCCCGTCTCCGTCATGCCAGACATCAATAGGCTTCTGGATTCTTTCTCCGCGCTCCCTAAGAAGCTGATTGACTGCCCACTGGTTAACTTTATTTTGGTATTCAAAAGGAGTCCACTCAGGGTTTCTCTTGCTCATCGCCATGACAAACTGTCGAGTGCGATTGAAATTGCGCCAGTCGTCTAAACTCCTGATAACACCTTCAGGAAGGGCGGCAACGCCGGGGAGCGGGTTTCTCCAAGCGCGATTGTCGTAAGTCTGGCGAAGTCGCGCCTCGTTAACCTGAAATGTTCTTGTCTGTCTGTCATAGGCCGCCACAGGAGCGGCGGGGTCTAGCGTCGCGGGGCCGGGGGCATCGCCGGGGATCTCCTTCATCGAAGGGTCGCGCTGCTTCGGCGACGCCATCCTCGCCTCGCCTCTCGCGACCTCGCCCGAGGCGGGATTCATCGCCTGTCTGATTGTCATAGCGAGCTGCTGGGGATCTGCGGCAAGGCTCTCATAGACCTGACTGACCTCGACATTCTCAGCCGCGGCCTGGTCTATAAGGTTGCGCTTCCACCTCTGCTGCGCCTCAGCAACAGCGCCCGGTGTCACCACCCCCCGCTTGGCGGCCTCCGCCCAAGCCTTCCCGAAGACCAAACGCATAGCAGGGGGAATGACGGCGCCTGCCGCAAAAGCAGCGGTGTCGCCTATAAAGGAACCAAAAAGAGCGCCGCTCGTCGCTCCCCGCAGGGCCGCCGCCTCAGCGACCTCCGCATAACCCATCGCCTTAACAATGTGCGGATTCTGCATCATCTTGGTGTGCTTAAGCGCTCGGGCGACAGGCAAGAGAGTAAGAAGCGTAGTGAGGGGGCGCGTAATAAACTGCTTGTCAGGCCGGGTAGTCAACTGGTGAAGAGTCATCCCGAGAAGGCCGGCAGCCATCATGCCGCCAAACTCTTTTCCTTTTTCAAAATCAGCCGCAACAGAGGCCCAAAGACCTTCGCCCTCTTTTCCTGTTTCCTTCCAGTTTACCGCAAACTGAATAAGCTCCTTCACTCCACGCTGAACATCGTCCTTGTCTTTCCACAAATTATCAGCAAAACCACCCTCAGAAAGCTTCTTCTGAAGCTCAAGTTCGGCGTGCTCAAGCTGGGCAAGCATTGGAGATGGGCCAACCTCGGCAACCAAGCGCCTTGCGCTATCAATAGCCTGATCAATAGGACGGGGCTCCCTCTTCGGGCGAAACTGAGATCCGCCGCCGCCTCGAAGTTGAGCCTCCATTAGACGCGGAGACATCCAGCGACGACCAATCAGCTCAGAATCTGGAGGAGCGTACTGCGCGCCAGAAGCCTTAAGTTCCTCAAGATCCCGAAGCTGCTGCGTAATAAGAGGAGAAATGGCGGACTTATAAGTGCTATCAGCCGCGCCATAAACGCCACCCGCAATGTTTGCCGCAACACCCGCCGTGCCAGAAACAATCGTTTGTTTCGCCTCATCCCAAACGGGCTTTACTCGAGCAATAAACCCCGGCTTTGTCTTTGCGATAGGAGGGCGAGGAGGAACCAAGGAGCGCTTATGCTCAGAATGAAGACCATAAGCAGCGGCAAAATCACCACGATCCAAAGCCTGCTGGGTGCCCCGAGAAGTCTTGTGGTCCACATACTCGCCAAAAGCCTTAGCATCAGGAGACTTGCCAGCAATCGCATCGACATACTCTTTCCGAGAAGAGGCCTCCTGGTCCAAAGACTTACGAATATCAGAAATAAGGGCATCTTGACCAAAACGAGAAAAAGCCTCGCTCGGAGTAATCCCAAACTCTTTCTTAAACTCAATAGAGGCCGCGCTAGTAGCAGCGTCAGAAGACTTCCACTGGCGTCGCTGAAACTTAACGGAACGTTGATAAGCATCAAGAAGAGTTGGGCTTTTAGGCATAATGCACCTTACGGTTCTTCTGGGTTTTTATAAGCGCCAGAACTCTTAACATTCTTTTTATTTGGGCCACTAAGCACGCTTTTTCCAGAGGCGGCATTACGAAAACGAGCATAAGAAACATCAAGGTTCTTAGAAGTCGAGGTAACAGCGGCGCTCGCCTTAATGTAAGCCTCTTTAGTCCGGGCCTTATTTTTTTCATATTGTTGTTGGGCCTTGGTTGGGCCTTCAACCCAAAGACTCCCTTTCGGCGCGGGCAATTTTCTGAAGTTATCATAAACCGCCTTGGCCTTATTAAGAGCAACAAGGGCGGCTTTGTAGGCCTTGTTGTCCGCATCCACGGCGTTCTTTGCGGAGTCAAGCTCCATTTTCTCCCGAGGAGAAAGCTTAGGGGCCTTCTTTGCGGCCTTCTTATTAAGATTCTTAAGGTTTACGGCAGAAACCTTTGCCTGAATCTTAGCTCGAGCAATCTGGGACCGCTTAAGCTGCTGGTTAAGCCGTCGGTCCTCCTCGTAATCGCGGGCCTCCTTCTTTTTAAGATCGGCCAAGGCCTTTTTCCTTTGGTATTCGCTCATGACCGTCCATTTGTTCAGATCAGCCTGAGTGGCCTTCACTTGGACGCCCGCCTCCTTTAGTCGCAAATTAAGAGCAGCAAGGTGTTCAATAGAAGTCTGCGCAACCTCCGCCTTAGCGATCTTGGAGCTAATCTCGGCCTTCGCAGCCTGAGCTTTACTCTTTTTAAGAGCAGGTTCGGCAGCATCCGCTTTGCGCTTCCATTCTTTGCGGGCCTCCGCCTCTTTCTCCTTCCCGAAATCCCATTCCTTTTGTTTCTGAGACCTTTCCTTCATCTCCCAGTCGCGATCCTCTTTCGCCTGTTTCTCCTTCCGTCTAGAAGCCTTCAACTGCTCATCAGTAGGAAACTTAGAAAGAATGTTCTGCAAATCATAACGATGACGAGCGACGTGAGCGCCTGAAATACGCTCCCAAACATTCTTCGCTCTGGCCCCGAGCCTTCCGCCCTTCTCCCATTCGTCAATAGCGGCCTGGGCGGCCTTTCTGTCGCCAGCCTTCAAGGCATCAATCATCTTTGCTCTCTGCAAACTAAACGTAGGAACTCCCGCTGCGGCCTCATCCCCAGCAGTCTTAATTCTCTGCGCCCAAGCGTCGGCGTTTGCCTCTGCATAATCCTTTCTTGCCTTCTCATACCAAGCCTGTTTCGGGTCGGTAAACTCCGGAGGGTCTGTCTCGGCAACCCACTGGGCATCAGCCATATCTTGCTCAAAATCAGGACCGCCGCGAGGGGAGAGCCCGAGGGAGCCCTGAACGCGAGCCCTCTCAAGGCGAGCCGCCTTTCTTTGTTGATGCATTTGAGGAGTATAATCAGCTCGTCTTTTGGCATACTCCGCATCGCGAAGCTTCGCCACGCGCTGCTCTGCGGCAGAGCGCAAATCATCAACCTTGCCCTCCTCCGAAGATCGGATAGCCCGCTCAACAAAAGGAGAGGCAAAATCCCCTACAACCTTGGCGGCCCTGATTGCATTAACAATGCTGTTTATATTTCCCGAGCCCTCAATTTCACGGCGAACAGCCTGAGCTGCGCGACCAGGGGGGATAGAAGAAACAATGTGGTCACGAAAAAGGCTTCCCTCAATAGTTGCCATAAATCACCTCAATATGAAACATCCGGGTGCCCTTCCTGACCGGGAATGAACGACCACTTGTCGCCAAAATCAATATCGCCACTTTCAACACCGGCGGCAATATCTTCAAGCCATTGCCTAATCTTCGGGTCTTTCTCGTCGGCAGCCATCTCGCGAATTTCCTTGGCGGCGCCAGCCTCGTTGTCATCAAAATAACCGCTGTACTGGGAAAAAACGCCATCAATATCCCTCTTGTAAGAGGCTATTTTGGCACCCGGATCTTCCATAGACTCAACTTCAAACTTCGCAAGCTCCCCCTCATCCTGAAGACGCTGGCGATCGGCTGCGCTTGCTTGACCTCTAAGCGCTACCTCTTCTTGACGATACCGATCATCTGCGGCCCGAACCTGCTCGTCTCTCTTATCCCGAAAAGATGCGGCAGTCATGCCTGCGTCTTTTGCGGCCTGACGTTGAACGCCGTACTTTGCTCCCACGCTGCCGGGGGCAGCAGAGCCAAAAGCCCTGCCCATGGCCTCGGCAGACGAAGTCTTAATATCGGTAACACCAGCCGTTGTGGTCTTTTTTGCGGACTTCTTAAAAGCGGCCTGGTCGGCCTTCATTTGAGAGATCATGTCGCGGGCGCCAGAAGCAATCTCTCCTGAAACCTTCACTTTACCCTTAAGGCTATCAATCGCACGCCTCTTCAAGTCCTGCCGTCTTTTCCAGTCAGCATCAAGGTCTTCTTTTGAATATGGATTCTTCAAAGCCATCACACCCTCACATCTCTAGAGCCGCCCATGCCCATCTTTTTGCAGACAAGATAGACAAAATGCCCGCCCTGCCCGACATAAATCTCGTCGTTATTGCCAGCCGCACCGTTGGCTGGATCGCCAGATGTCCCCGGCATAAGGCCGCCGGCATCTGTCATGGTCCAACGAATCTCCAGCCACTGCTCGGCCCCTGCGGTAGCAGGAGCGGAGCCGCCAAGGGTGGAGCGGGCAAAAGTCCTTGAACTTCCCTTTCCAACATAAATAGGCCGACCATTGCCAACAAAGCCAACGCCGCCCGGAGCAGAAGAAGTCAGCGGAACGCCATAAATCTCATGAGTCCACTCAAGACCAATCGCAGGATGAATCCCGGTCGTTCCGTTAAACTCCAGAACACGATCAACAATCTTCGTAGACTTGTTGGCAGGAGTCCAAGACTGATCAGCCAAAGTAGCATATTCAAGTAAATCACCGCGAAGGCCGGTCGCCATCTCAACAGTAACCCTATTCGTATAGGTCGCGGAAGTAGGATGGCGGCCAGAGTTGATGCCAGTGCTTCGTTGGCAGTAGTTCACCACAGCAAAAACGTGATGAATTTCCAAAGGATAATCAAGAAAAAGAAACTGACGGACGCCGGTCGTGCCAAGGCCCTGAGCAGGTGAGGTCAAATAAGGAAAACAATTATAAGCGTTTGCCGCGTTAACCTCACGCTTCGCCCCAAAGTTACCCCACATCGGAACAACAATAATTTCATAGCCAGCATCCTCAAGAAGATGCTGAAAATCAGGAGGAGAGCCATCCTTGTGTCGACCGCCAGAAAGCTTTGAGCGAAAAACATTTTCAAGCTTCATCAAATTGGCAGCAATACCATCGCCGCCAACCTGGTCTAAAGGGGTGTTTCCTGCCTCTACAGCGGTGTTTGAGGCCGGGACTGTGGGTACAACGCTCTGAGCGCCAGCAATCGCAACAGAAGGCTTATTTTGGGACGCAACAGAAGATTCTGTTTTCACAAGCGGACGGCGGACAACAATAGAGAACTGAAGACCCGGAAGATTAAAATATTTACCGGCAGCAGGATTCAAGCCGACAGCACGAAAACGAACAACGTAAGTCCGATACGGATTAAGAGGTTTTGAAAAGCTCATCCGAAAAGGATTTAGCCGATACATCGGATCCATAAAGGAAACGCCATCAAGCTCAAGAGAGGCGATCTCTCTGCTGGCAAGGTAAGAATTCTCAGACTGAGCGACATTTGGAATCTTCTCATCAACAGACAAAAAGAATTTGCAGTCACTCAAAACGTCATAATCAATCTTGCCAATGCCGGAGCTATGGCCCCCAGAGGAGACCAAGGCAGGCTCTGCTCTCTGATCAAACGAAAACTGAATCTCATCAAGAACCAAAGAGGGCGTATCAAGCTCAACTCGATAATCAATGCCAGAACGAAAATGCAGATTCCACTCCTCCTGTAAAGGAGGAAGAATCACAGGGGCGGTATAAAGAACCTCCGGGCAGTCCCCCATAGCAGGAACAGACCAAGTCAACCTGGTCTTTCCCCACTGCTCATCCCGCTGATCACGAGAAACAAGCTTCGCAGGAAGAGAAAGCTCCGAAGCTACAGCCGAAATAGGATCAAAAACCTGCTCGACAAGAAGCTTGAGACCTCTAGAAAGCTTACTTCTAGTTACCTTCGCCATCAGCCAACTTCCAAACAGCGCCCTTTAGCAGATCACCAGTATCAATAGCCTCACGCAAAGCAGCCGAAGTTACCTTGGCTTTTCGGGCTGCAGCGGCCATCGAAGGGAACTCCCCGGTCACAAGCCCGCTCTCAACACGAAGAACGGCTTTCGGGCCAACAGAAGACTTCTTCTTAGACTTTGGCTTAGGCTTAGAAGCGGCCTTCGGGGCTGCCTTTGAAACGGAAGCGCCGTTATAACCAACCAAAGGGTTGGCAGAACCAAACATCTCAGAATAAAACTTAACGCGGTCTTCCGACTTTGAGTCCTCGCACTTCTCGTGAAACCTAACCTCAAAGTCCAAAATGCCAAAACGATCAACATCAGCCTGCAAATCAGAATTCTCGCCATTGCCGGCAGTGTAAGCCGCACGAAACTCAGCAACGGCAGGGCCGTGCAAAAGCGGAGAAGAAAAAACAAAAAGCTTCTGATTCGAACGACACACAACAGAAAGAACAGAACCCATCAAACAACTCCCTCAACAAGACCAAGGTTCCAACCAATGTTCTGGCGAGACCATGGACAACGATCATAATCATTAGCTGTGTCGCGCCAACCAGAGGCTGTAATATCAGCATAATCAGGCACAACAAGAGAAAGACGCAACCTCGAATTTCTAGGAATAGGAATATTCAAGTCCTGCGCAACAAAAACCAAACCAGTTGGAAGCCCGGTCCCCCACTCAGCAAGAGTATTCGGGGGAATCGTCGTTGGTTCAGACAAAGGGGCTCCGGGGGCCTGCCTCTGCATAAACCAACCCTCAATAGTCGTTGCCGCCCTCAAAAAAACCTGAGAAGAAAGCCGCCTGTCCTCTGGAAGGAACGGATCATCAACTTCTAAAGAAATGCAAAAATCCTCAGACCATTCTCCGGATGCATGACCAGGAGGAGGGGCGGCTCCATACTGGAACGTGTTAATAAAAACGGTGTCTGTAATCAGCCAAACAGCAATGCTGCCAACACGGACAGGATCTCCAACGCCAATAGAAGTCGACCAGACATACTGCCAACCAGAAGTTGCGCGAGAATTAGCATCACCAAGAATGCCGTCAACCCTGTGTCCCTTAACTCGCCAACGATTACGAACGAGCTGATCAGGCTCCATGCCAGCGCTAATAACCATATCGTTGTGATTGTAGGCAACGCAAAAAGGATGTCTATCATTTGAGTAGTTCAAAACAGAAGGCCTTGAGGGCGTGTAGCCACCAACAATGGTGTCGCAAAGCCAACGACGACGAATATCCCTCTTCGGAACATTGTTCCAACGAGAAAGAAAATCAGACAAAAGCTTATCAAGCCGAGAGCTGATAGTTGTGCCGGCAGAAATCTGCTCTTTACTAAAAAGCCTAAAACTCACGTCATCTCCGGAACAGCAATAACAACAGCGGCGGCATGTGCGCGTCCGGTGATGTTTACGCCAGACAACACTACAGGCGGATTCGGAATTGCGCCACAATTGATCGGGTGGCCAGTACCGCCGCCAAGGGCAGGAAGAAAGGCGCAGCCGTCAAACATAGCCTTGCCGCCAGATGCAACATTAACGGCAACCGAACTTTCAGCAGGAGACATCTGAAAGACACAGTTCCTGAAAAGGACACGGGCGCCAGAACGAACATCGGCAAGAGGGTCGGAGCCACGACCTGCCACAAAATGAACACCTGTAACTAAGGCAAAGGACGATTCAAAAAACCAACGACCTGTTACGCGGGCACCGGGAACGCCAGAAACAATAAGGCGATCAGAAGAAAAAAGCGCCCCTCCATGGTCTCCAGAAGAAAGAAAAAAATAATTCTCAACCTTCGAAGACTCAGAAAGGCTGTCGGTTGGAAGATGAAGAAGGCCGTCAAGCCCACGACCGCGCTCATCGCGATAAAACCTGTTCAAAAGAACAGAAGGATTATCAAACGGGCCAGCAAGCTCATCGACCACGGCGACGCCTCCCGCCAAGAAGCCTGTACATCATTGAAACAGAAGAAAGGCCAATCCTCTCAGCACGATTACGAACATGACCGAACATCATTGCGCGAAGCTCCGAACCGCGAACAGCATCGGAAACAGCAATATCATTTACCGGGTCATCGCCCATAAGAACATTGCCATGAGAAGAATTGGTCTTGGTTCCCCAAGTAGCATCGCCATCAAAAGTAACGTCCTTCATAACAGAGGAAGCCTGCATTCTGGTGCGAATAGAATTCTTATTAACAATAGACTGAACAGCCCCTCCGGTATAATCAATTATCTGAGCGGCCCAGCGGCGAGAATCCCCAGAAAGCAAAAAGTTCAGCAAGCCAAAAGTTGACGCCCCACGAACCGCAAACAAAGCAGAGCTGTTGGAAGTCACCCGCAAATACAAAGCACGAAGAAGCGCCTGGCCGCCACCAACCGTAACAGCGCCGGGAAGGGCAACCCAATCAACCGGCTGCGCAACATCATCACGGCTGTGCTTAGAAGAAGGGGCCGCGTAAAGCCAATGGTGGATGGTAAAACGGAACATGGTCCCCGGAAGGCCAACATGAGGATAAACAAAACGAGCGGTGGCATAATCAACATCAATACCAAAGCTCATGGTGTCCGCCGCCGCATTCAGGCGTTCAAAGGGAATATAAAAAAGCAGATTCTTCCAATTAGAAGTCACGTTCAAATTTGGCGCACTAACATTAGTTGCAGGAGGAACAGCCGCGTTGTTTCCGTCAAAACGCAAACGAATCTCGTTGCCAACAGCAGACCTAGATCCGCCTGAATCATAAACGCTAGCCTCGCTCAAATTAACCACAGCAGAAGCGCCATCGGCGCCCCAGCACTTCATCATAGCTGTGCGCTCAGGCGGGAAGATCAGCTCCAACACAGAAGGCCAGGTCACATTGTGCGAAAAAGAAGCGGGCTTCCAGTGTGTATTATCAAACTTGAAGTCCAACCTAAACTGGTCAATACCGCCGGGGTGTATAGAAAGCCCCGCCAAAGTTGAGTTCGGAGCCAAATA
>CETC01038645.1_pt1 | contig 14976 bp, 37 predicted proteins | sample 326911 | NCBI WGS metagenome assembly CETC01 (sample SAMEA2622694, study PRJEB7988) | marine metagenome | isolation source: saline water (ENVO:00002010), including | reverse complement strand
TATTAACATAAGTAATTGATAATCAATCAGTTATTGTTTATTTATCATTTATAATAAGTATATAATAATACTTTAATATATTTAGATGATTAACTATCGTTATCTCTAATAGATGGCGAAGTTATACATTTTATTTGACATAGTCAAGTCTTTCTGCTGTTTTTTTCTCTTAATTAATATCAGTAATATATTTAGCTGTTTAATATTTACAATTAATAATAGATAAATTAATTATTAACTAAAATATAAATATCATGAAAAAGATATTATTTAACATTGTAGTAATACTATTGCTACCAATTACAGTGCCAATCTTATTAATACATCCTGCTTCCCGTAAAAGAATATGGGAAGACGCAATAGATGATATTGACTGGGATAACATTAAGTACATAGATGGTACAGATTACAAGAAATCATAAAGAAAGATTACCACTTAAAGCGCTTATATAGGCTTGGCAACCTTAGTGGCTCTTTCTTTATAAAATATAAAAGAGAATGACAATGCGAAGCCGAATATGCTTTATGCTAAAGGCGATGTGCATCAATGCCTCTCTTTTTTTTACAATTAACAATAAGTATAAATCAAAACATATAAAATTATGGATAAACTATCCAAACCTGTATTCAGTGATGAAGAATACAAAGCATTATGCCGCCTAATAAAATATTTATCAGTTACAACACAATTAAAAGAACACTCGCATTGGAGTGATAAAAAATTTAATAAAGACTTAGAAACAATTAACGGCTGTTTACAGGCATCTGAGTATATCAATGAAAATCATATTAAAGGGAGTTAAGTCTCTCTTTTTTAACTCGCTCGCTGATCGCTCGCTCGTATTTACTATTAATACTAGTTATTAATCTTTTAAAATATTTATTATGAAACTTTATCCTATTAATTGTTCTTGTGGTTCTACAAGAGCAACAGAACTAACAAGTAAATTAGCAGATTGCGTTGTTTGTGGCACTGCACACGACATACAAAACGTTGACTATTATACACATGAGGTTACACCTCTTAATGATATAATACAACAAGCTAAAGACCAAGCACTTAAAGATATGCTTGATGAATGGCATTTAGAATGTCATGAAAACAATATCAAAGCAGAATTAGATAGCATGTATAGACGTGATTTAGCAACACAATATGGATGTGCGCTTGATGAAGAGCTAATAACTCAAAAAGAGCATGATGATATGATACATAGCCTAAATTTAGAACACAATAGATTTTGGGCTACTTGCTTTGATGTAGATAACATAAGAGTGGCAATTTAGTCACTCTTTTTATTAACCCTTAAAATATATAATTATGGCTTTACTTGAAATAAGTTCAACAGAACAGCAAGATATTAAAGACAAAGTGTCTAAAGAACCTGATTGGTATGTCAATCAATATAAAAATGTTTGGTATGTAATACAAAGACATAAAAGATATGGGCATTATTGTGGCTACATAGGACTGCCTTGTTCTATAGATTTGCCAATAGGACAATATGATGAGCATGGACATGAAATTATTGAAAAATTACATTCACCTTATTATAACCAATATCGTCTTGATATGGTTACGGTTCATGGTGGCGTTACATATCATGGAAATCCAACAGGTTTTAACACCAATCCTAATATAAATTTAGATTGGATAGGTTTTGATTGCGCTCATTCAAGCGATTACGCGCTTTCACAAGACGATGATACAACTTGGATGGGCAAACCTCGTACATACAAGACTCTTGAATATTGTAAAAACGAGTGTCAAAGCGTTATAGAGCAGTATTACAAGGAGTTAGAGGTTCAGGTTGATTCTGAATATAAAAACAGAAAAAATGCATTTAAAAGTATTTAATACTTGTGAGTAGGTTGTGCTATATTAATAATACTTGTCGTAAACTTGATACCTAAACTCATAACCATGGAGGGAGCAGAGCACAGCTCCTTCCTTTTTTTACTATTAATAATAACAATAAACTAGTATTAACTTAAATTATTTAATTATGGCTACAAAAGCTAAAACAAAAACTACAACAAAAGCTACAAAATCACAAAAAACATTTGCTAACGGTGTATTTATCAGAGAAGTTACGTTTAAAGACGGTAACAGCTTGTTAAATGTAGCTGTTCAAGCTAAAGCATTCTGTGAATTTATGCAAGAACACGTAAACGAGAAAGGTTATGTTAACCTAGAAGTAAGAAGAAATACAAATGCTGAAGCAAAATTCTCTCATTCTATGCTACTTAATGAGTATAATCCTCAAAAAGATGCAAAAGAAGCTATAGATAAAGCATCCAAAGAGATGCCGTTCTAATGAATATCCTAGGGATAGCATTCTTCGCTGCCATTGGCTATTATATCATAGTATATAAGGCCATTGGTAGGCGTAGACTGGTTAAAACACAAACTTTCTGGGATATTCTCTTCACGTTGTTACTGCCACTACTATTTATTGGTACATTTAGCGGTCTAGCTACTGCTGTTGTTGCAGGTGTAATATTTTCAATATTTACTGCACTTACGCCAACACCTACAGCTGAAGAAATAGAAGAAGAAATAACTAGAAAATATAAATAAAATAATAGGAAGTGAAGGGGGTTAGTAATTTAATTAATAACTGAGCGGTTATACTTTGTGAACGATTACAATTCCTCTTTCGCTTCCTTTTACTATTAATAATAATATTAACCAAATACTTTTTGCCATGGAAGAAAACTATAAAATATCATCAGAATATTTAAAAGACTTACAAAAATGCCTAAAACAAGGAGTAAAAGGCGTTACAAGATACCAAATAGCACACGCATCGTATGAAAAAAGCAATGCACATCTAATTATTAAAAAAGTCAATAAAATAGACTTAGTTATTAAATATCTTGACGGAACAGAACAAAAGTTCCCAACATATAATGAATTAATGAAAATGACTAAAAATCTTAATGAGTTGTATCCTAAAAATAGAAAAGCACATATCAATAGATATTTTAAAATAATAAATGCTTTCACTAGACATAGAGCAGAAAGAAGAAAAAGAAAAGCTGAATCTAATACATTTAGTCCTGAACAGATTAAATTATTAGCATCACAAATATAGTATAGGTGTAAATCACAAACCACATTTTGTATATTCCCTTCGCTGAAAAAGGCCATAGGTGAATATACATTGGTAGATGATTACTATACAAATAGGTTGGAGTCCACGCGTGTTAACTAAGGTCAGATAAAGCAACGCACTGATTGGGCTCCTTCCTTTTTCATAAGAAAGAGGTTGGCTAGAATATTGACAAACAACAATAAATTGAATATTAACATAAAAGATTAATTTACAATTAACAAACGGACTAGCCTTCCTCTTTCTTTTATAAATAGGTTGAAAGAGTATCTTAACGAATAACCGAAACTCGGCTCACCGAAACTCGGTACGGTAAACTAGAGCTCTTTCTTCCTTTTTTATTAACCTAAAAACAAATAATTATGCCAAATTGGTGCTGGAACCACCTAGAAGTAACAGGTGACGAAATACAACTACGAGAATTCGTAGAAAAATCAACAATAAATATTGAAAAAAATGATGAATTTACATTTAATGGAACATATCCTATGCCTGAAGATTTAAATATAACTAAAGGCACACAAACACAAGACGAAAAGGAACAAGCTATACTTAACAAAGCCAAATATGGATATACTGATTGGTATGATTGGCGTTGTGAAGAATGGGGAACTAAATGGGACGCTTGTGAAGCCCATGTAGATCATAATGATATAGATTATTTTGCAGTATCATTTGAAACAGCCTGGAGTCCTCCTATAGCTTGGATAGATAATATTATGAAAGACTTTCCTGACTTATGCTTTACATTAGAGTACGAGGAACCAGGCATGTGCTTTGGCGGTAGACTGTCAGCACAATATGAAGTAATATGGGACGATTTACATTGGGACTTAGATCAAGCATCAGAATGCTGTGAAGCAGAAGTATCATTTGATGAAGAAGGTTTTCATGGAGAAGCAAAATGTCTAATATGTGAAGAAGAAACAGAAACAATAAGTATGAATGCAAATCAAATTAGGCCTGCTAAAATTAAAATAAATGAAAGTAAATAAAATAGGCAAAAGCCTTACAAAATCATATAGTGAATGGAAAGAATATGTAAGCGATAACATACAAAATACAAAACTTAAGAAAAAACTTCCAGAATCTATAAATAATACTAAGAAAATATTAAGTGAATTAAACACTGAGTTTTTAGGTAAATGTAATCATTATCTTGATGTTAAATTTATTAAAACTAAAACACAAGAAGCATACGATAGAACTAAACGATTTATAAATAAATAATTATGGAAACAAATACAATATCATTTAATGTTAGTAAAACTATTAACATAGGTAACTTTGAAGCAATTAAGATTAATTATGGTCAAAGTATAACAGTAGATCCTACTAAACCAGTAGAAATACAAAGAGAAAAATTAATTGAAGAGTGCTATAATGTTGTTAAAAAAGAAACAGAAATATGGCAAGGATTAAAAGCTATACAACACGTTGACAGTCAAAAGAATACAACAGTATACAAAGCTAAGAGCTATACTAAATGAAATCATATCTCTTAAAGAAACTTATAGCAGGCTACAAGGTTAATCCTAAATACAAAGGAGACAGTCTTGTAGCTTTGCCTTATAAGTTTACTAACGAAAAAATACTTGTTAAATATAGTGATAAGAAAATGATAATAGATAAAGATACTCCATTACTTGGAGAGCAAACCTTTCCAGATAAGTTTGGTAGAGATAAAACGTATACTCTTTACTATTATCAATGGCAACCTAGTAAAAATCAAATTAAATTAGAATTATGACAGCATTACAAGTAGAAAAATACATATGTAAAACATATGGAAAAGAAGCTTTAAGGCACGATCCACATGCATTAGCAGAAGCTATAAATCAAACACAGCAGGATATGGATTATCCTGATGAATGGGATTTATTTTATTTGTTAATTGAAAATAAACCAATACCCTCTTTATATACGCATAGTTATGGGTTTCATACTGCGAATGGCAGAGGTATAATAGAAAGAATAAAAAGTTATTATTATGAACAAATCTGAAAAAGAGCTGCATAACGATGTAAAACGTGTAGCTGTAGCTTTAGAAAAACTAGTAAAATTATTAACTAAATTAATAAAAGACAATGCATAAAGAATATGAGCTTATAGTAATTAGGCAATACACTACGCGTGTAACATTAAAATTTCCAGATGATGGAAGAGATCATAAAGCAACTATTAACGATAAAGTCTTGTCTGGTGATGAGAGTTTATGGGATTTAATAGCTGAAAAAGAACTTGAGCAAATGGATATAGATCATGAAAACTGGGAAATTAAAGAAATAAATAAATAATTATGGGAACAAGATCACTAACTAAAGTAATACAAACCTGGAAAGATGAATCAGGTAGAAAACATACACGACCAATTACTACCATGTACCGTCAATATGATGGATATATGAGTGGGCATGGTGTAGAATTAGCTCAATGGCTAGCAGGATATACCTTGGTAAACGGAATGAGAATAGATAAAGAAAAAGCAATATTTAATGGCATGGATTGTTTAGCAGCACAAATGTTTGCATATTTTAAAACAGGAGGTGGAGGAATATATTGTATGCATCCTGATGCTAAAGATTGTTGGGAAGAATTTATATATGAAATATCAGAAGGAAAAGATAGGCAAATATTTATAACTGTTTATGAAATATATAATGAGTCTAAAATGGTATTTCATGGAACACCAGAAGAATTATTAACTAAAATAGGAGAAAAAGAATATGCTTAATACAGAACAAATCTTAGAGCAAAATGGACTTAACTGGAATGTAGTTAAAAAACCATTATTTTACACTGGAGAAGAAATAAATACATTTGGCGTAATGGGTGTAATGCAAAAATCAACTCCATTCTATGGTGTAGTAAGAGAAGATACTGGTGAAATATTCACTACAGTATCAGAATCTTATGAGCCTACACAAAATCATACAATTATTGAAACTATGCAAGAAATTGCAGGTGAAAATAATTTAGAGATTGTAAAAGCAATACCTTTAAATGGTGGTAGAAAAGTTGTGATACAAATGAAAAAGCCTATGGAGCATAAAATTATGATAGGTGATGAGCCTACCGAACAATATGTGTATGCAATTAACGGACATGACGGTAGTTCATCATTAAAATTTGGCTTTATGAATAAAGTTATATTTTGTCAAAATCAATTTGCATGGCTATCAGGTAATGCTTTTTCTGGCTATAGACATACAAAATCTATACAAGATAAAGTAAAAGAATTACCAAAAATAATTAACTTTACAGATCAAGAAGAAAGATTAGCAGACTTGCAAAGATTTAGCGTAGAGACTGCTAACGCACAATTGATTAATGATTTAGTTGATTATTTAGCTGTTACGGATAAATTGCCTATATCTACTAGAAAAGCAAATATGGTGCGTGATCTTAGTGCTTGTATATATATAGAAACTAACAGAATATCACATACTAAATGGGGTGTATTTAATGGTGTAACAAAATATACTACACATGAAAAATCAGCTCCTAATAGAAAGCATGGACAACAAGAATCTATATTAACAGGATCTTGTGGTAAAATGAATGAAAAAGCTTTTAAATTTCTAAAAGCATATTAACAATAAGAGGGGCAGTAGCGTGTGGCCACGGAATGATAACTAAATTTTGCTGTTATCCTGCCCCTTTTACTATTCTTAATAATAATAATAAATAAAATAATAAAATTATGGGAGCAACAACTTTTGAAAATTTAGCAGTAGGTAAATATAAAAACGCATCAGAAGCTTATAACCATTTAGTAGAAAACGCATTATATGATCACGGTCATGACCCTTATAACGGTACAATATCTACAACAGATGGCTTTAGAATGCGTAATGATAATCCACGATATGGAACAAAATCTTTTAGTAAATGGGAAGATAAAATGATCAATAACATGAATAAATATGATTGTGTTTGTGTAGAAATAACAGGAGCAGTATTAAAAAGAATAAAAGAAAGAAGAGGCTATAAAGGCAAAAAAGGCATTAAAGCTTTTTACTTTGTAGGCTGGGCATCATATTAAAAATAATAAAATTATGAAATATAAAATTGAAGGAAAACCAGTAGAACAATATTGGACAGAATTAATTACTAAACATTTAGTTGGTAGAACAATAACAAAAGTAGAATACATCCCTAGAGATGAAGCTGAAGAAAATATGTGGCATAACAGGCCAATAGCAATACTTTTAGACAACAAAGATTGGATTTTTCCAACAATGGATGACGAAGGTAATGATGGCGGCGCAATACATACAACAATAAAAGAATTACAATGCATACCAGTAATATCATGAATAAAAAGGAAATCAACAAATTATTTTTTGAAGACTTGTATAAAAGTCAACAAAATCAAATACATTTTAGTTCAGTAAAAAATGCTAAAAAAGTTATATTAGGACTTCTAAGCCACGTTGGGGGCTATGACAAATACAACGCTAAAGAAACAGATAAAGCTGTCTTAGACGCTTTAGAATGGCTTAAAAACAATCAATCATGAAATTAATAGTATTAGATTTTAGAAAAGGAATAACATATATTTATACAAAACTAGATCTTAAATGGGATGATAGTCAAACAGAACAAGTTTTATATGATTTAGGTCATGATGCTAGTAATTGTCAATGGATGATTACTAAAAATGAAGTAATAATAAAATGACATATGATCAGTGGAAATTATCTAACCCAACAGATGATGGATATGGATATAATATGGTTACGCCTTGTTGTGGAGCAAGCCATGAAGAGAGCTGGATTACTGACTGTTGTAATGTAGAAAAATACAGTCATTCTGACAAATGCCCTCAATGCAAGGAAAACACGTTATGTTCTGGCTATATATGTAACGAATGCGGCAACTGGACTGAAAACTTAGAAGAGGAAGATGAGTATAATGAAAGAATGCGAGAAAATTATATTGAAGAAAGAGCAGATGCCGAAAGAAAATATGGAGAATAGTTATATATTTGTTAGCTTAAATAAAAAATTATGGACAATTACGAAATAGAACAAACACTACTTGGAAAACTTATAGTTAAGCCAGAATTAATAGACAAATATTCACAATTGATTCATGAAAATTTATTTGAATATGAGTTTAATAAATCTACATATCATGCTATAAGAGATTTAAGAAATAAAAATAGAACTATAGATATACTTAGTGTTAGTAAGCTTATTAAGGGTGACGATGTAGTTTTAAATTTATCATACATGACTGAAAAAGCTTTTGACTTCATGGAGGTTAAAACATGTATAGGTGTTTTGACTGAAGAATTTCAAAAACGAACATTAACAGGTATAGTTCAAGATGTTCATAATCAATTAAGTAATAGAGATGAACTAGAATTAATTGTAGGTAAGCTAACTACAGAAATGTCTAAATTACATATAGGAAGGCCAGAAGTATTAGGAGATATAAAATCTCAAATTAAATATTTTCTTGATGATGTTGAATTAAGAATGAATACAGATGGCTTACTAGGAATTGCTTCAGGCTTTAAAGACATAGATAAATTTACAGGTGGCTGGCAAGAAACAGATTTAATAATAGTAGGAGGCGCATCATCTATGGGTAAGACAAGCTTTGCGCTTGCTCTTGCCTATAATGCTGCAAAACATACAAAAACACCAACTGTAATATTTTCTTATGAAATGAGCGCTTTACAATTAATAAGAAGACTAGCTTCTATGGAATCAGAAATAAGTAATAGGTATATTTCTAATGGCACATTAAATAATGATGAATTAGTTAAAATACATGAAGCTATAGGATTTATAGAAAATACACCTTTGCATATAGATGAAGGCAATATAACATCTTTAGGTTATTTAGTGCATAGAATTAAAGAATATGTAAAAAATAAAAAAGTAAAGCTTGTAATGATTGATTACCTTCAATTAGTTAGTTCTAAAAATAAATCTGGTAATAGAGAGCAAGAAGTAAGTAAAGTAGCTAGAACATTAAAAAATCTAGCTAAAGAGCTAAATATTACTGTTATAGCATTAAGTCAGCTTAATAGAGGCGTAGGTATGCGCAATAACAGTAAACCAACATTATCTGATCTTAGAGAGTCAGGCGAAATAGAGCAAGCGGCAGATGTAGTTATGCTTATATATCGCCCTGAATATTACGGAATAGAATATAATGATAACGGAGAAGAGGCTAAAGGTACTGCTAACATTATTTTTGCAAAAGGCAGAAATATAGGAGTGGGAGAAATAACACTTAGCTTTAAAAGTGAAATAACAAAATTTATAGATTATGAAAAAGTTTAAAATAATAGGTAAATATCCTATTTTATCAACAATCGCAATTGGTTATATAATTTTTCTTGTAGGACCAATTCTATTTGCTTTAATTGTTGCAGGTATAATAGTATTGCCAATGTATTTAGCTGTTCAAATACTTGGTGATGTTGATTAAAATTGTATATTTGCCTTTATATGGGTAAGAAAGATAAAGGTATATCAAAGATAAAATCTATTGTTAGTGAGATTGCATATGATCTAGGAATAGACAAAAAACTTGTCAGACAAGTATTGCTTTTAACATTTAAAGAGCTTGCAGTAACTTTATTGCTAAAAGGTAAACCTGTAATGATAAGGAGATTTGTAAAATTTGTAGTAGCTGCTGCAGCTGTACGAAAAATTAAGAAAGACAAAACAAAAGAGAAAGTAAAATGAATTTAAACGATTTAAAGAAAGAAATACCATATAAGTGGCGTGTACAGTCTACTAAGTATGGTAAAACAACCTGTGTAGCGTATATAGACGCTAGAGACTGCATGGATATATTAGATGAAGTTTGTGGTCCAGAAAACTGGCAAAGTATTTTCTATGAAGAGAATGGATTATTATTCTGTAAAGTAGGTATTCTTTGTAATGATATTAGCACACAAGAATATAATTGGGTATGGAAGTCAGACACAGGATCAGAATCTAATGTAGAAAAAGATAAAGGCCATGTGTCAGATGCATTTAAACGTGCATGTGTAAAATGGGGTATAGGCAGATTCTTATATAGACTATCAATACAAACTTTAACTACAAAGCAATATAAAGGTAAAGACTATCCTTACGCACCAGAAAAAGATAAAATTATATTTGATGGTGATACATTAACTAAATATATTAATTGGAAAATCAAAAACAATAAATGATGACAAATGATTCTATAAGTACTTGGACTGACGAAACTCAAGAAAAAGAAAGCGAGACGTTTGAAGAAACGCGAGTTAAAGATAAGCATTATTTTGACGAAATGTATATTTTAAAACAAGATAATGAAAGATTAAGAAATAATAGCAAAGATATTAAACTACAATTAATAGAGGCTAGAGAAAAATTACAAAAAATATTAAAAATATTAAATAATGAGCACACTACCATTTAATTTAAACACAACAACAACAGGTAAGGCTAAGGGTGAAAAAGTAGAATACATTACACCTGGGGCTTATGAATGCAAAATTACAGGAATAACTACATCAGAGCAATTAGAAGACTACAAGGGATCTCCTTTTATAGATTATGCTGTTACAAGTAATGGTAAAGTAGGAAGATGTAGATTTTGGGCTGTAAAAGAAACAGATAAACCATCAACAAAAGAATGGAAAACAAAACAACTAAAAGACTTTTTAATTAATGCAGGCGTAAGAGATTTTAGTGATGACAGTAAGGCTATGAATGATGCTATAGGTAATTCTTTGATGGTTACATTTATTTCAGAAGAATATATAGGTAAAAATAGAGATAATGATGAGCCTGTAATTAGAACGTCTGTAAAATATAGATGGTCTGCAAAATCTGGAGGAAAATGCACATATAATGCTAATATGAATCAAGAATTAAATGAAGAAGAAATGTCTGAATTTAGTATGAAACATTCAGAATGGTCTAAAGCTAATAGTTCTATGAGTGCAACTTCTGACCATGAAGACATGCCGTTTTAAAGATATATAAATGAGAGAGATAACAAATCCCTAGAGTAAATGTAAGTGCGACAAGTCGTGGTAATTACCAAAGGGTGCAACTCTCACATTTTTATTATCTTTGTGGAATGGATACAATTTTTATAGCAGGAAATGTTCCTTCCTCAAAAAACAGTAAAGTATGGACAGGAAAATATTTAGTACATTCTAAAACTGTTAGAAATTATATAAGTAAAACCAAACAAGATTGGCTAGAAAATAAAGAAAAGTTTTTACAATTAATAAAAGATAAAGAAACGCCATACAACATAGAGTTTACATTTATAAGAAACAGTAGAAGAAAATTTGATTATATAAACCCATGCCAAACAGTACAAGATTTAATGGTACAATATGATTACATACAAGATGATAATTGTGATTATGTGTTACCGTCTTTTGGCAAGTATAAACACGACAAAGAAAACGCAGGTGTAATAATAAAAATATTATGAGTAAAGTAAAAAGAAAAGTAATACCATTTCGCGATCTAAATGAAAATCAAAAAAAAGAAATACTGTCTTACATAAGAAATGAAGAAATCTCTATAAAAAAAGCTTCTTTTATTTTTGATGTAACTGTGGATACTATTAACCGAATATTTTCACAAAAATATGGTAAAAGAACAGGTTATTCAGAAGAAAAAAGAAAAGAAAAATTAAGAGAGTATTGGAATAAAAGAAAATTTAATTAATAAATATGATCAAGAAAAAAGAAAAAATTAACATTATGGGTACCAAATATAAAGTTGAGGAACCTGTAGCAAAAACAATGAAAGCATTATCTGACGCTTTACACGCACATGAAGTGGCATTATTAACATGGGCTCACAAAACATATCATTGCAATTTAAAAAAAGCAGATTTAAAAATATTTAATAAAAGTTTTTATGAATATTGCATGAGAATACCTAATTCTAAAGATGTATTAGAAAGAATGAGGGAAATGGATAAAAAATATGAAGAAGATATAAAAAATCAAAAAGAAGAAGAAAAGAAAGAAATTAAAAAATCAAAATCAAAAAACAAAAAAGAGAAAGTTAAGGGAGCGAAAGAATAATTTATTACTTTTGTATAACTTTCTTACCGTGTTTGTTCATGGTTTTTGTTTTGATTGCATTGAGGCCCTCTTTCGGGAGGGTCTTAATGTCTTACAAACAATATGACATTAATAGAAAATCACAATTTAACGCACTCTAATTACTATAATGATAAAGATTATGTATCAAATAGTATACTAAATTATCTATCTAACAACTCTCCTGAGTATTGTAGATATATGATGGATAACCCACAGCCAGCTACATCAGCTATGAAATTTGGATCAGCATTACACATGAATGTTTTACAGCCAGAAGAATTTAACAAGCATTATGCTATTGCTCCTAAATTTGATAAAAGAACTAAACAAGGAAAGCAAGATGCTGCTGAATTTGCTAACAACAATATGTTTAAAACTGTATTGTCTGGAAAAGACTATGATCTAATAGAAATGCTAACTTTAAAACTTATGAAAGATAGCGATGCAAAAACTTTATTGACTAATGGATTAAAAGAACATATTATTGCATGGTATAACGAAGAATACGATATTAAATGCAGGGGTATGCTTGATGTATATAGACCAGATCAAAATATAATAGTAGACCTTAAAACTACACAAGATAGCTCATATAACGCATTTGCAAGCTCTGTAAGGAAGTTTAAGTACTATAAACAGGCTGCATTCTATATGGACGCCGTAAGGGCTCAAGAGTTTTATATTGTAGCAATAGAAAAAAATCCACCATTTAGCATCAATATAATAGAGCTTGGTGAAGACCTATTAGACAGGGGTAGAGAAATGTATAATAGAGAATTAGAAATTTACAAATATTGTATGGATAATGATTATTGGCCAAGTGAAGGTTTTGATTATTTGGATAAAAATTCAGAAAGAACTATACATATAATGAATGAAGATATATTATGAAAAATTCAGTTGTATTTGAAGGAGGTATTGATAAAGTTAGTACCTTAGCAGACGGGAGTCTACGTATTTACGTAGGTACTCCTGAATTAGCGCACGAAACAATGGTTAATCTATTCGGATTAATTAAAAGACCTGGTTATGTATTAATATCAGCTAATCATATTAATCAAGATCAGATAGACGCTGTAGAAAAAGCTACAGCAAATTCAGAGTTTAGTGAAAAAACTCCTAGTCAAAGAATGAGAGGAGTGTTGTATAAACTATGGGAAAAGACACAACCTAAAACCATGAATGGTGATACAGGTGAAATGGAATATGTAGATTTTGATTTATTCTACAAAAGACAGATGAATAAAATTATTGATCATTTTAAAAGTAAATTAGATTAATGGATAAACACAGTAAATATTATTATGAAAAAGACAGAAACATGGATTTATATGTAACAGATAAAACTATAGATAATAGAATACCTACTTATTACATAGGAAAATATCATAAATATGAAGCTCGTAAAGTAGTAGAAGATTTTGAATTAACCTATAACATTGGTACAGCAGTAACGTATTTATTGCGCGCAAATCGTAAGCACAAGTCGCCAGTTAATTGTATTAAAAAAGCAATAGCACATTTACAGTTTGAATTGGAAAAACTAGAAATATGATAGTAGCAAGTTTAATAACAATACTTATAGTGTACTTAACTATATGTAGTTACAGAACACATGTAAGAAATGAGAATGATAAGTTAATGATTAATTTGGAAAATTATGAAAAAAAGAAAGCTGAACAGCAAAAATCCAAAATACTGGGACAAAAGCAAGACTCAGGAAAAAGTAATAAAAAGAAAAGAACTCGCATGTACCACATCTGATGGTATTAAGGTATATAAAGTTTGGTATGAATAGCACAGAATTTATTACTTTAGGCATAATAGGAATTATACTTATAATAGGGTTTGTTTTGGGATTTTTAACTTCTTTAATTATTATAATAAGAGAAAACAAAACATTAAGAGATGAGGTTGATAAATTTAGAGACCTTTATTTTCAAGAAATGGATAAATGGAAAAATAAATATGACAATAATGACTATGAGGCATACTAAATTAATAGTCGTTTGGCCTAATTAAAATTTATTTTTTAATATTTATATTTTCTTTAACCCATCTAGGAGGATTGTCAGGGCATGTGGTTGTTTTCCATTTAGCCTTATGCTGAATTAAGCAGCCACATAACTTGCACCTCATTAGTTTTTTATCTAAATGCTCACAACTATGACATTCCGCTAATCTATTAGTATAATTTTCTTCCGAAACATTTGGAGATCCGTTTTTTATATAAGTAGTCAATTCAGAGCTAAAACTTTTTAACATCTGAAACATTGATGGAGGCTTAACTCCTGACCTGTCTATAGGTTTTTTTGGGCTTTCTTTCATAGTTTGATTCTAGTTTAATTATATATTTATCTACATATTTAATCCATCTCTCCAATCTTCTTCTGTATTTTTTCCATTGTCTTATTTTATCTTGTGTTGTCATTGTTTTAAGCGTTTATTTATAAATACATTATAATTTAAAATACCCTGTAAACCATTTTGCCTACTATATATAAAAGCTTGTGCTTTTTTTATGTTACCTATAAATCCTTTACTGTCATGCCAATAATCAGTAGCTGACATTGAAGATAAGTTTCTAACGGTTATACCATTAAGCTCTTCTATAGCTTGCAATTTAGTAGCCTTATTAGTATGGTAATGACCTCTATGTACCTCTACATAATCTACATCACTCCATAAATTTTTAAACCTTTGTGATATTATACCTGGCAAATCATTTGTTTTAGGTCCATCACCGTGATCAGATATTATAAGATTGTTACCATAAGGTAAAGC
>CETC01069983.1_pt1 | contig 15048 bp, 34 predicted proteins | sample 326911 | NCBI WGS metagenome assembly CETC01 (sample SAMEA2622694, study PRJEB7988) | marine metagenome | isolation source: saline water (ENVO:00002010), including | reverse complement strand
GAGTGGTCGATCCTATCGAGTCCCCTCCGTGATGACCATGAGAACAGTTCTTTCTGGAAGCGCCACTGGCTTGATAAACACGACTATCATCCACAGGAAGCTATCTTTACAGGACGTAAAGAAAAGTATGCTACGACTGATGGCGTACCTAACATCCTGATCGATGATCGTCCGCAAAATCTAGAGAGATGGAAAGCCAAGGGTGGGATCGCTATCCGATATCAGGCTAATGAACACACCCTCGATGAACTCAAGGATATGATCAATGATGTATTCAATTAATAAAATATATCCATGGTACCTAGTGTTTCTTGGTGTTATCCCTGTCTTTACGGCGGTAGTCCTAGATCATCCAACGATTGGTGCATGGCTGGTTGTGGTTGGCGTGTGTTTCGCTATACTGATGTTCTTCATATCATTTAGGATTTGGTTCGATGAATGAGTACTATTCGATGGGCACTAAATTTAATCATCTTGGCTTTCAATATTATGCCGATAGAGAGGTCGAGAGTGATGGTTGTAATGCTAAAATCTGGCATTGGATCGTTGATCCTAACGGTAGGGAGATAGTATTTCCGCACTCTCCATATTCATACCCAACTCAGGAGGAAGTTGAATCCTTCATTGAAAAATTAATTGAGGAAAAATAAGATGGCTAACCATGTTAATTCATATATTTCATTTGAAAATTTATCCGAGGAGGCAGAGAAGTTCCTTGATGAATTGATGCCTGATTATCATACCGAAACTGATGATATCATTAACAAAATATTTGATCTTCCCGAGGGCAACGAATACGACTGGGATTGGTATACAGATAATATCGGCGCTAAGTGGATTACGTTTGAAGATATAAGCGCAAATGGCATGTCGACTGTTACAGCTTGGTCACCGCCCGAGGCATTCTACAGAGGGTTGTACAAGAAGCTAGTTAGCTTGAACTCGCCCGATGCTGAACTGTTCGCGAGTTATGATGATGAGATGCCAAACTTCGTTGGTTGCTTTGGCTTGGCTCCTCATGATTATGATTATGATGAATACATTGATGAGGATGTTTATCTACAGTGCATAGGCTGTGAACCTCACATCAAAACAGAGGATGGCGAATGGGAACATAATGATTTATGGTGGGATAAGTTCGACGAATGGAGAGACCAGGAGTATAAATACTTCAAAGACGGGTATGTTGATTATGTTAATGAATTGAAAGAGGAAGGTGAGATATGTTAAAAGCATTGATGGTTATAACTGCATTGAGCGGTGATTATACTGTGCCTATGGAAAGTATGGAGCAGTGTCTGAAATCTAAAGAGGCAGTTCTTGCTCAGGATAAGGAAGTAACAGTTTTATGTTTACCTCGTGCTGATAGACACGCTGAGGCGCATCAAAAAATGGAGAATATGTTCACCCTCTTTTTAGATGTTGTTACGAGGTTAAAGGAACAGGAGAGTGTTTACTGTCAAGAAAGACCGTTCGATGAAGAGTGCCCAGTACCGAGCATTCGATGAATTTCCTAGAAATATTCAGGATGCTCTGAATTATTCTAATATGGGGTTCTCCTCTAGGGATATACTTTATTTACATTCTCTATATGTAAATAATAAAAATACCTCGGACGAGATAGTTACTATGATAAAGCAAAAAGATGCTTGGATTACATTAAATGGAGAATGGATGAAACCCAATGGATGATATTGATCGATTAATAGATAATGCTTACAGGGCGCATGCTCGCTGTTCAAGTGAGTGGGGTAAGGGTTATTGGTCTATGGTGATAACAACTCTATTAAGGAAGTACAACAAATGTCATTAAGAGAAAAGTTACCGGATGATATTGATGAGCTAAAAGATATCGTTGAGATACAGCTTGAGGAGATTAAATCTTTAAAGAGTAGAAATAAAGTTAATCAACTCTACTCCAGTCCATATCATATCTCGCTATCTTTTAAACCAAAGAAAACTAAAAAACCTCGAAAAGAGACTTGACTTTTGCGATTATATAGCTTAGAATATGAGAGGTGGATGAGAGATCCACGTATATCTGAGGCAGTCGATAACTGTGAACTGAGTACTTTATATCAATGGTTATGGGATACTATGAAAAATGACTATGCACATGCTTCCGGCGTATTATACGACGACAAACACCCGAAAGAAAAAAAATAAAAAGAAGACAAAGAGCTTGATTGCTGCTGAACGAGAGCACCAAAAGTTTCTGGAGCGCATGGGTGTCGGCAAGTCTAAAGCCAGAGTAGCTCAAAAGGCAGAGCAGTTCACTTGTAATGATCAGGTTGTGGGTTCGATTCCTACCTCTGGCACCATCCCCGCCTACCATTCCTCCATGGCTAAAAAAGAGCAAAAGGTCTATACTGGTTCTGAGATTATCGGTATCGCCCAGATGCATAAATCTAATGCTGTTCCGGTTCGTGGAAAAAAAGCAGCGGAGGAAGTCGCTAAGATGAGGAGAGGATGAAAACTATCATTCATATCAATAAGAACCTAAAACAGTCAAACGATAAACATGATAAAACATTACCAGTTTGTCGAGTTGAGGTTGATGGTAAGACATGGTATGGATCGAAGGTAGACATTCTTGGCCCCAGCTCAATGATATACAGTCCGAATAAACCAAGAAAGTGCGGTGCGAGACTTTGGATTGAAACTGATGCTGAAGTTGTCATACATGATAAAACAACATATTCTGAGATGAAGAGAGGGTGATATGAAAGTCAAAGAAGAAGACATCTTAAAATTTCAAAAAGATATATGGGATGTAGTCAGTCCGCATACCACCGAGACCGAAGAAGTTTTGATGGCTGCTGCTAACATGATGAAAATTTCATTATCCCTATATACAGTAATTCTAAATGACGATGAGATAGAGCATCTTCTTGAACATCAGATAATGGATAGTATCCCCAAAGTTAGGTCCGATATGCAAAAACAACTTACTCGTACTGTTCATTAGGGTGTCACTGATGCAGTTACAGGATCACGAGCATCCTTCAAAAACGCTCACGCCAAAGAGGGAGCATCATCCTTTCTCTTGGTGGTTGAAGTGGGCATCATCATTTGTACTAATATTTGCTATGATCGCCACTACTAATAATTTATACCCATACAACATGTTCCTTCAATTTATAGGAATATCGGGCTGGTTATGGGTCTCAATAATATGGAATGACCGTGCTTTGATTATTGTAAATGCGGTAGCGGTTGCTATATTTTTGAATGGTATTGTTAACTGGGCTATAAAGGTATCCTCATAATGTTAGTACCTGCTGGTAAAGATATCGATCTTTGTAAATGGATATTAAAGAGCTTCAAAGATCAGGAAATGTATAAAGATCACGACTCTGTTCAAATTTGGTTAAAAGAGTGTGAAGACTTCATAAATGATAATACGGAGGTATTATGTGGGAAGTAATTGTAGAGATGGCATCGGATCGGCTCTGGATATATACGGGTATAGCAGGATCTATAGCTGGCGCTGTTTTCGTCGCTTATGTCGGTAAAACTAGACTTGGACTTTGGTTCTACTCAAAGTTCGATGCTTCTATGGCGTTTCTTGCTGAGAGATGGGGCTGGTCTTGGTTACAGAAACCAGACGATCTATGGCGTAAGAGGTACCCTCTGATAACCGCTAAAATGGATAGACTCGAAATGCAGTTGACGATGATTGAGGATAGCATTGACAATGACATCGAAAATCGTTTAAGTGATCTCGAAGATAGATATCGCCGCAATGAAAGCTGAACTTATGGTTCAACAACAGGTAGACTCGGTATGGCAACATATGGTCGGGGTCATCTGTTTAAATCTCACAAACCGAGTACAGGTTAAAAAGGTCTTGCCTGAATTTTTTAAGAGATGGCCCGATCACTTTTCTTTGCTGAATGCTACCAGAAAACAGATTGAAAGTGTAATCGCTCCACTCGGTATGAAAAAAGTAAGATCGGAACGTATATACCGTATGAGCGAACAATTTGAAGATTGGAGCGGGGAAGATGCTACAGAGCTCTATGGTATAGGGAAGTATGGATCTGATAGCTATAGGCTATTTTATAAAAACGAAATACCCGAAGACGTCGGGGATCATGAACTTAAAAGATACATAAAAGAGGAATTTAAAAAATGAAAACTGTGATTGCGACTGGGGGTTTCGATCCTCTCCACTCTGGTCACATTGATTATTTTAAAGCAGCACGTGAACTTGGTGATGAACTATGGGTAGGACTTAACTCAGATGAATGGTTGGTTCGTAAGAAGGGTCAACCCTTTATGCATTATAGAGAACGTCTCAGCATCATCGAAAATCTCCAGATGGTCGATAAAGTCATACCAGTCTTGAACGATCATAAACATGATGACGCATCGGGTGCGATCTTCTATGCTCAATCTATAGGAGCGAAAGATATCGTTTTCGCCAACGGCGGGGATCGCACTTCTTTGAATTGCGCCGAGGAAGATTTCTATAATCATACAACAAATATTCGGTTCGTTTACGGTGTAGGTGGAGAAGAAAAAACGAATAGTTCTCGATGGCTTCTACAGGACTGGTCAAACCCAAAGACCGAAAGAGAGTGGGGATATTATCGAGTACTGAAAGACTATGGTCCTGAGGTAAAACTCAAGGAACTCGTTGTTAATCCATTTGATCGTTTGAGTATGCAGAGACATCGAGAGAGATCGGAACACTGGTTTGTGGCCAAAGGAGTCGCTACTATCTATACGCTCAGTGAAGCATCGAGCGATATTGAATTAGTAACAAAGAAACATAAGTTTGAGACAATCCATATCGGTCGAGAGGGTTGGCATATGTTAGCAAACGAGGCCAAAGAGCCTTTACATGTCATAGAAATTCAGTATGGAATAAATTGCATAGAACAAGATATCGAAAGGAAAGATCTATGAATGAAGAACAGCGCATCGAGATGATGTGGCAAGCATACTCGCAGGTACAGCAGGGCGAGAACCAAACTATAGATGAGTTCCTTCGCCGTGTTGCTACAGAGTTTTCATGCTCTCTTCAGGAGGCGCAACAGAAAACATCACATCTACTTTTAACTGAGTAATATTATGTCCGATAAACTTTGGAAAAAGGTAAAAAGAATGGATCTAGGGAATCCCGTTATAACTGCTCTTGTTGGGCTTGTCGTATTCTATATTGGTCTAAAAATGTTTTCGGGCGGTATGAAGTCCATGGGTAACATGGATCATCTGAGTTTCTTTATTCATAATCCGTATTGGATGTTCCTCGGTGGTATCGTAATGACTCTACTTTGGCAATCATCCTCGCTTTCGACCACTGCTATCATAGCACTCGTTGCATCAGGAGCAGTACCTCTACCTGCAGCGGTTGCAGCCGTACTTGGAGCGAACATAGGAACCACTGGCACTATTTGGTTAGCCGGTGTTTTAGTATCTGACGGTATGCCAAAGGGCGATACGTTGCGAATAGCGATGGCCCATACAGGAATGAACTTGCTGATGGCCGTATCCTTGCTACCATTCGCCAATCACATTGCAAGGTTTCTTACAAGAGTCGGATAAAGTTATTGACTTTTGGTCTAATATATAATAGAATTTGAATATACTATGGGAGTGAATTATGGCACGCAAAAAAGGCGGTAAGAGTAAAGGTTTTGTTAGTCAGGGGCAACGTCGAAATACCAGCGCATGGTCCCGTAAACAGGCAAGGAGAGATTTCCTTGCTAACACTCTTGCTCGAACTACCGAGCAGGTAAAAGCATGGACTAAAGGTAAGAGGGTCATGCTGACAATCCCCAACCCTATTAAAAGTGAGACAAATAAACCATTTGTCCGTGTTCCTGCTACTCAAGTCTGGGGTAAACCAGGAGGTAAATTTCGTATGAAGGAGTCCAATTGATGGATCGCGAAAAAATTAAAGAAACGCTCATGGATAGTATTTGTGATGTTCGTTTTACAAAAGTTGATGGTACGGTTCGTGATATGCGCTGTACTCTTAAAGCCGAGTTGCTTCCCGATGCGGGGGAGTCTGAAGAAACGACAAAGAAAACGGTAAATGAGTCTGTGCTACCCGTATGGGATCTAGATAAGAAGGCATGGCGTTCTTTTCGTGTCGACTCTGTAATTGATATGCAGATGGTAGTTTCGTTATGAAATTTAAGGTCACGGGCATGGACGCTGATGATGAGTCCAACATAGATAACAATGGTAATGTTCTAGGAGCAAAGGGTGGGACAGAAATGATGAGGGAAGGTCTCCTCAGTCGTTTGAACCCGAGTCTTTCCGATAAATTCAATATCATTTCCTCACGTGTCCGAGATCTATCCGATAATAAGAAGAATGTGTTATGGTTGCACGATACATGGGATGATCCGGAGTCACAACATCTTAAAGAGAAAGAATCACGTGATAGGTTTGATAAGCTGGTATTCGTATCTAATTATCAGTTCCAGACATATCACTTGGCGCACGGTATAGATTATAGGGAAGCAGTAGTATTAAAAAATGCAATAGAACCCATACCCGATTATGAGAAGGATAAGGGAGATAAGATTAATTTCATCTATCACACAACTCCTCATCGTGGGTTAGAGTTGCTGGTCCCTAGCTTCAAAGCGCTATACGATCATTATGGTGACATGCTTCATCTGGATGTGTACTCGTCATTTAATATCTATGGATGGCCACAGCGTGATGAGCCATATCAGAAGGTATTTGATATGTGTGATGAGCATCCTGGTATTACCAATCACGGCACGGTTCCTAACGATGAGATACGGAAAGCTCTACAGAAAGCGCATATATTCGCCTATCCAAACATATGGCCAGAAACTTCATGCATCGCTTTGATGGAAGCCATGAGCGCAAGATGTGCTATAGTCACAAATAACCATGCTGCACTGGCCGAGACTTCTGCTAATTTCGCTAACATGTATCAGATGGATGAGGATCCAAATCGACACGCTCAGTCATTCGTGAATATGTGTGATGCTGTGATAAAAGATTTCTGGAATGAGAGGCATGAAGCCAAGCTGAACTTTCAAAAGATATATGCAGATAATTTTTACTCTTGGGGCGGTCGGATACCCGAGTGGGAGGGCATGCTGAATAGCCTCTTACAAAAATAATTTCTAAGTCGTTGATGTTATTTGTTTTAAAAAGTAAAATAGTTCTTTACTTATTTCTCCGTTTGCGGTATAGTTAATATAGTTAATATAGTTGATAAGGAGATATGAAATGAAAAACCTTCAAGCAGTGATTAACCACCACATGCAGGACGCTCAAACGATTTGGGCCGATGACAAGGAAATGCAGATCATGGCATTCGAGGATGCAGCCAATGCATTCGCTGTCAAGTCTTTCATTGAGGGCAATATGATCGAGAAAGCTGTGGAACGCTTCAGCGATTTGGATACCGCTCCGATGGAAGAGATCGCTGTCGCTCTCGAGAAGGACAAGGGTCGTGAGTGGACTGAGAAAACCTTCAGCATCGAGTTTGCCTAATGAATGGAGAGTATGATAATGGCAATTAAAGCGCCTCGGCGAAAAAAACCAGTTCGCACGTCCAAAACTCTAGATGAGAAATATATGGGGACAGAGCCTATGTGGGGCCAGGAACCATGCACCAGCGCAATGATGCAGAGAGCATATAACTGGTATAATTATTTTCATAATTACAAACAGCATGCTAAGGCGGTGCGTTCTTTTTACAAAAAAGACAAGGCCAAGTATAAACTCCTAAGCAAACTGCCTGATTGGAAGTTTGGCCACGTTCCTGCTACTGTCTGTCATTTAATTACTAATGGCAACACGGTGATGGACCAATCCCAGGATTGGTTTGAAAACCACATGAAGAAGCTATTCGGTGAAGCCGAGACCATGGTCGAAGAGAAGAAAAAAGAGGAAAAGAAAACCAAGGTGGTTGTTTCTATACAGGAACGCATCCGTGAGCAGATATCAAATTATATCGGCGAGATCGAAGAGCAGATCGATGTTCTAACGAATGCTAACTATAAATCTGATTTCAAGATGTATGACTGGCTCCGCAGCAATAATGTAAAATCACAGCAGTCCGGCGCTATCGCTGACTATTACAGACCCCTGCTCGAAGAACTTGAACTCGCTCGGACTGGTAAAGACCCAGACATGAAAGAGGCATATGCCTCGGTAAGCAGTAAACAGCTCAAGGTCTATTTTGAGTTCGTGAAGATGATTATAGATGATGCCTCCACATGGGGTTCTAATCAGAAGACCGTTCGCCGGACGAGAGTTAAAAAACCTCAGTCTGTTCAAAAGCAGATCTCTAAGGTCAATTACAAAACTGACGATAAAGATCTGAAGCTAGTCAGCATAAATCCCGCTGAAGTTATCGGGGCTAGTCAGCTATGGATATATGACACGAAAGATAGGAAGCTAAAGAAGTTTGATGCTATCGATAGAGGCGGTCTGTCGTTTAAAGGCACCACTCTAATCAATTTCAACGCCGATACGTCGGATCAGAAGAAACTACGCAAACCTGAAGAGATCTTACCTCAGGTATTGACTGGCGGTAAAAGGGTATTATCTAAATTGCTCGAAGGAATAAATACTAAAGGTAGTTCTCCAAATGGTAGGATTAACCCTAACCATATTCTGCTTAGAGCGGTAAAATGAAACATACGGCTAACAACGTAATAGCTTTTCCCAAGATTGATAGGGGAGATGTCCCCGCTAGGAACAACGAAGAGCTAGAAGAACAATTCAGAGAAAACAAGATGGAGTATGTGGATAACTTAGTCGACCACTACTCTACTCAACTAATCAATAAGCTAGGGCTACACGGTTTTGACATATACAAGCCTGATTTTATAAATGGTTATACCTATACCGCAGAAACTTTACGAGCTTGCCTTTATAAATCTTTAGATCTATACCATCCTTTCAAAGATCACATCGAAGAGATAACCGATGAGTTCGAGATAGAGGGTCTGGATGATGATAACTATTAAATACCTTTACTTCATGGGGGTTATCAAGTATACTATATAATATGAATGAATTGAAATTGAGTGATACCTATGATACTCGTTGACTTAAATCAGGTGATGATATCAAACCTGATGATGCAAATTGGTGGCAAAAAAGCTGCCGTAGAAGAAGACTTAGTTCGGCATATGGTACTAAACTCTTTGCGCCTCTACCGTAGAAAGTTTGGAGATAAGTATGGCGAGCTTGTCATATGCTGCGACGACAAGAACTACTGGCGTCGTGACTTTTTCCCATATTACAAGCACCATCGTAAAAAGGATAGAGCCGAGTCTGGCTTAGATTGGCATATGATATTCGAAGTGCTGAACGGTATACGTGATGATCTAAAAAAGGTCTTTCCTTATAAAGTGATACAAATCGATAGAGCGGAAGCGGATGATGTAATAGCATCGCTTTGTCATAAGTTCGGGGACCTAGGAGTCACGAACGGATCAGACCCTATCTTAATCCTATCTTCCGATAAAGATTTCGTACAGTTACAGAAGTATGCAAACGTCGAGCAATACAGTCCTATGCAAAAGAAGTATGTGAACTGTAGCAATCCAGCTCGATACATCCATGAGCATATATTGCGTGGGGATAGAGGTGATGGTGTTCCTAACTTTCTATCGCAGGATGATGTGTTCGTTATCGGTAAAAGACAGAAGCCACTATCGACTAAAAAGATAGATGCTTGGAACGGAATGATGCCCGAGGACTTCTGCTCAGGTGATATGTTGCGTGGTTATAAAAGAAACCAACAGCTGGTCGATCTAGACTATGTACCAGATAACATACAGGAGCAGGTCATCGAGAAATTTGATAATTATAAGATGAATGGCAGGGATAAACTGTTCAACTACTTTGTTCAAAAGAGGTTGAAAAATTTAATGGAAGTTATCCAGGAGTTTTAAATGTACGAAATAGTTATTATAATGTTTATGGCGCTAGGTACACCATCATATGTTAATGATGCTGTAAAGATTTCTCATAAAGATGGCGAGGTTCTTGAGTTCGCGACTCATGAGAAATGTCTAAAGCATCTGTGGGAAAACTTAGATGATTTGAAGGCATTTGCCCGAACGCAGTTTGAAGGTTCTCCGCCAGTAAAAGAGATCCTATGCGCTGAGAAAGGGAACTAAAATGCCACATGATGGTTTATGGGATATAGAATTACGGGAGGAGTTAATGGATGAGTTTGATTATGATAATTACATTCATATGAAAATACTCGAAGCAGAAGTCGGTGTTTTGCGTAGTCGTTTTCAAGAACACGATACGGGCAATCTTCGGACAGCTGTAAACGTGTTAGAAAATAGAATTAAGGAACTGCAAGATGTATAAAGAAGGAGTTGCCGAGGCGCTTGATCGTATATCCAAAATTAAATCTCGAAAAGAACAGGTTGCTGCTCTAAGAAAAGATCACAGCATAGCTATGGAGAACGTAGTTGATATATGTTTCAATCCTCTGTTGAAATTTGATTTACCGGATGGGTCTCCCCCATATAAACCACAGCCAAAAGAATCAGACTGTCAGTCAGTACTTTACGCCAATCTAAGGAAGTTTGGTATCTTCATGAAAAATGGTCCGTATCCAAATATGAAACCATTACAGCGTGAAGTGCAGTTTGTTCAGTTCCTAGAGACTCTTGATCCAGATGACGCAAAATTAGTCCTCTCGATTAAGGATAAAAAGATGCCATACAAAGGCATCACGGCAAAACTCTTTGAGGAAGCATGGCCAGCTCTGGCCTCCTCCTGGAAACAAAAGGAAAAGTAATGGGTATTATCTTACTTCTAACTCTAGTAGTATCTACCGTTTTTGTAGCTGATAATGAGGAATTTTTCGACACGGCTATCGAGCAAATGAAAGATGGCGCTGAATGGCATTATGTCGGTCCTCAAGCACTAGACCCAACCGCCAAATCAATTCCTGGTCAGGTTGACGATTACGAACCGTATATCATCTGGAAGCTAAAGAAAGAGAAAAATGGGTAAGACCTATCGTAACGATAAGCAAATCTGGGATGATGAGCCTGTCGAGTCTAGATATACCAAAAGCAAAATTAAACAAAAGATGAAGAAGGCGAAAAAGAACCGTAAAGTGAAAGATCAAGATTATGGAATCAGCAGAGAAGACATCATTTATAATAGGTAATGGTGGATCCCGTGCATCCTTCGACCTCATGTTATTGAAGGGTAAGGGTACGGTATTTGGGTGTAATGCGTTATACAGAGACTTTGCGCAGAGCGCTGCATTTCTACCTCAGACCGATCCGGTGATGAGCACGCAAAAATATGCTTTGCCCGATTACCTTGTTGCCATAGATGATGCTATTGTTGCTGAAATTGAACACTCTGACTTTCCGTCTCGTCGTGTGATTATCCCGCCCGAGGAAGAGAGGTGGGAACCTATCGAACTTCACTGGGGCCGATCCGACAAGAAAGACTGGAACCCTGCTAGACCTAGATCTAATGCGGGTATGAATGCAATACTCGAAGCGATCAAACTAGATTATACTTGGCTTTATATATTTGGGTTCGACTCTCTGGTTGTGGAGGAAAGGCTCGCTCTTTCAAATCTTTATGACGGAACCGATTGTTACGGGTATGATACTAGAGCAAATCTACAAGATACTCGTAATAGGATGACCTTTCTTGGATGGGTCATCGAAAAAAATCCAGAGGTGCACTTTACCTTCTGCTATCCAAAAGAAACGATAGATAGCGGTGTATATCTACCTCAGGCTGATAATGTTTCAGTGTCCAACTTTGATAGGTTGATAAGTATATTATGAGCGATTTTCTTATCCTAGCTTTATTATTCCTTCTCGTGGCGTTATCTTTCTATGCTGGTTATGCTTTTACAGTAAAACAGAGCATCGAAAATACCTTGACTGTTCTTAAAGAAGACGGTATAATAAGAATGGTAGAGGGTGATGATGGAGAAATTGAGATTTATAGCGGATATAAATTTTATCAGGGTAAAAGTGAAAAATCATGAATATTTTTGTGCTGAATGAAAATCCCGATATCGCAGCTCAGATGCACTGCGATAAACACGTTCCCAAGATGATAGTCGAGTCTGCGCAAATGTTATCGACCGCCCATCGGCTGTTAGATGGGGAAGAGTATATAGCGCCATCTAAATCCGGCAAACGTATGGTCAAGCATTATCGTATGATGCACCCCACGATGGAAAACACTTTATACAAGGCGGTACACACCAAACATCCATGCACGATCTGGACCATGGAAAACATAAACAACTATATCTGGCATTACTATCTTTTTAAGTTTTTGGCCAAAGAGTTCGAGTATCGCTTCGGTAAGTGGCATGCTTCCTGGGAAAAGCTCAAGCATGTCCTAGGCGCTACTCCTAGAAACATTAAAGACGGCACACGGACTCCTTTTGCCCTCGCTATGCCGGATCAATATAAGGTTGATGATGCGGTTCAGTCATATCATAATTACTATATGGGCGACAAGGCTCGTTTCGCTAAATGGGAGAAAGGTCGTCCTGTTCCAAGTTGGTGGGATAATAAATAAAAACAGGAGGTAGGATGCCTACTTATAATTTTGTTGACGATGAAACAGGCGAAACCTTTGAAAAGGTTCTGAGCATGGGGGATCGAGAAGATTTCCTAGAGTCCAATCCTACCATCCGACAACTCCCACCTGACCGCATGAATATAGTATCCGGTAATAACTATGCCGGATTAAAGAATGATGGTGGCTTTAATGAGCAAATGTCACGCATTGCAGAAGCCCACCCCACGAGTGCGGTCGCTAGCCAATATGGTGATAAGTCTGTAAAGGCATCTAAAACTCGCCAAGCTGTAGAGAAATGGAGAAAGAAGAGGTCAGCAGACAAATCGAAATGATAACCAAGAAGGGTTATTCATGTATAATAATACTAACTTAGCTTTCATCGATGATCAGGATTATGACTACATTGATAAGCGACTAACCAAGAAGCAGAGGAGAGCAGCAAAAAAGAAGGGTAACACCGGATTAAAATTAAACATAGTAGAGCCAAAAACTCAAAACCAGATAAGAACGTTTAATGAGTACCGTAAAGGTAATCACCTACTTCTTCAAGGTTTGGCAGGAACCGGAAAAACATTCATATCCATATACCTCGCTTTACAAGAAATTATGGGCTATGGGTCTACCATGAAAAAGTTAGTATTAGTAAGATCAGTGGTCCCAACTCGTGATATGGGATTTCTACCAGGAAACCAAAAAGAAAAGCAAAGGGCATATGAGCAACCATATCAATCAATTTTCACAGAGCTATTCAATAGAGGAGACTCTTATGAATATCTTAAAGGACGTGGTATGGTGGATTTCATATCGACTTCATTTATTCGGGGAATCACTCTGTCTGATAGTATTGTTATTGTTGATGAGTGCCAAAACCTGACATTCCATGAGCTTGATAGTATTATCACGAGGATAGGCGAAAATTGTAGGATTATCTTTTGCGGTGATTTTCGTCAAAGTGATTTAGAGAGGGAACAAGAGAGGCGGGGTATAATTGATTTTATGAAGATTATAAAATCTATACCTCAGTTTAAGAGTATTCAATTTGTAGAGGATGATATTGTAAGATCTGAGTTAGTGAAATCTTATATAATCAGTAAATTAGAACATGGAATTTATACATGAGGACCGATTTGAGGTCTATGACATCGAGGCTATAACTACCTCTGACGGTAGGAGATATAAGGTTCCCAACGGGGAGCTGTATGAATCTGTTACGACAGCGCTAGGTAGACAGCCGGAAAAGATGAAATCGTTGATGGAGTGGCGTCGTCGTGTGGGAGATGCCGAAGCCAATCGTATTAGCCGTAAAGCAGCAGGTCGAGGGACCGCTGTTCATTCGATAATCGAGCGTTATCTGAATAACGTTGAGGAACCGAGTGCGGGGAATATGCCTGATGCCATCGTTATGTTTAAATCGCTTAAACATATTCTCGATAAGAGTATTTCTAAAGTTTATATGCAGGAGGCTCCCCTCTTCTCGAATAAATATAAATTGGCAGGAAGAGTTGACTGCATAGCAGATATAAAGGGTAAGCTGTCAGTCGTAGACTTTAAGACGTCTATGAAGACCAAAAGACGGGAATGGGTTAAGGATTACTTCCTCCAGACCGCAGCTTATAGCCATATGATCAAAGAAATGTATGGCGACACCGTAGAGCAAACAGTCATTTTCATTGCTGTCGAAGATAAGGATCCACAGATCTTTATCGGAGACCCTGACAGAGACATAACACACGTTTTTTTTGAAAAAAGGATTAATTAAATGAAACTCCTAGCGTATTTATCGCTGATAATTTTAGTTTCAGGTTGTGTTGCTAAAGCAGACAAGTTTGAAATTATCGATGGACCGCCCATCTCAAACGAATCTACTGAGAAAAAAGACGAGTTTACCACATGGGGCATCGGTAGCGTCATGTTGGCTAACACAGTCTGTAAAGACGAACATACTATAACGAGGGTGGCCATGGCCGACTCGCTATCTATGGAAATGATGCTAAAGCAACTTATGGAGTTCTACAGCGCAACCCCAGAGCCATTATGTGTAAAGCTACCTTTCTTGGCTCCTGCTAAAATCACTGGACATGTACTAGAGTATACGGATCACGGAGGTTACCCGAGTGTAATCCTGAAGATATTGCTTAGTGATGATGGACCGGAAGTATTTGCTTTGGCGTTGGGTCATTGGCGAGAGGAAGATGAGCCAGAGACTAAAAAAGAGCCAGACCCCGAGAAAACACCTCCTGGATCTATGATAAAAATATAGACCCCACGTAAAAAAAATCGTAACTCCTTGTTATTGTTTGATTTTAAAAGTAAAAAAGTGCTTTACTTTTTTATCAGGCTAGGCTATAGTTAATATAGTTGATAAGGAGATTGATTGATGACTAATATTTTTGAAACCGGAATTATCGCTGGAATTGATCGAGTCCGTTGGCACTCTGCCGCTGGTATCCTTGAGGGTACCGTCAAACGAGTCGATGTCGCTAAGAATGCTGCTGGCGA
>CETC01063249.1_pt1 | contig 15054 bp, 31 predicted proteins | sample 326911 | NCBI WGS metagenome assembly CETC01 (sample SAMEA2622694, study PRJEB7988) | marine metagenome | isolation source: saline water (ENVO:00002010), including | reverse complement strand
GTTTGTCAGTTACTTCTTATTGAAACTGAACTAAGCTGTGAATGACTTATTTGAGAAAACGATCTGGACGGGGGTTCGACTCCCCCCAGCTCCACACCGTGGTTGGGTGGAAGATAAAAGCAAGATAAAAACAGATGAGGTTTTTGTTTTTTTTCCGGAAGCAACTACCCACCCAACTACATAAACAATAAGGAACAACTATGGCAAGTATATTATTACCACCAGCGGTTAGCGCTGTAGGTGCTTTAGGTGAGGCTCTTATAATCGCCACAGCCTCAATACCAACCGGCATAGGATATGGGAATTCTATGATAAATATAACAGATCCTTTCGGTAGAGCCAATGCTAACATAACAGCAATACTAACCGCCATAACACCAGCCAAACCGATGGGTCCTCCTGCTTTACTAACCATTCCAAACTGTTTAGCAGTAACCAATGAGATCCAGCTTATAAGTGGTTACATAAACTCTGCACAGGTTCAATCCATAGCAGGTCCTCCGACTCCCGCAGGAGCTCCAACACCATCACCATTATTCTTAGCTCCAACTCTACCACCGCTACCATCATCAAATCCTATTCTATCTGCGTCTACAAACCCTAACAGAAATTATTTAATTCAACAACCTTTATTCAATCCGATTGGTAGCCCTTGGTTTGTTGTACAACAGATAAATGAGCTAATTAAGTTTGTGAAAAAATATTTTGTAGAACCACAGAGAAGTAATTAAAAAATAAAAGAGGTTACATGCCAAGAATAAGAAGAACTTTTGCTATAAAATCTAGAAAGTTTGATGAACAGACTTTTGAAAACAATTTTAGGTTTCCACCAAAGCCTGATTCATATTATGATGTAAAGGAAAAGGGCGTATGTCGTTGGTGTGATAATGTAATTAATACAGAGTATGGTGAAAAAAATATGAGAGCTAGCTGGCATCCTGAATGCAGTGAGGAGTTTTTAATGTACTATAACTCTAAGCATATCAGAAAGTATATTAGACAAAGAGATTATGCTGAATGTGCTGAGTGTGGTGAATATGATCCAAGGTTTCAGATAGATCACATCAGACCTTTATATGAACAAAAGGATACGCCTGTGGATCAAGTGGATTGGTCTTATTGGGATGAGAAGAATTTACAAACCTTATGTAGAAAATGTCATAAGATAAAAACAAAAAAAGATATGAAAAAATTAAAAATAATTAAAGAAAAGGCTTGACTTTTACAAATATTCTTTGTATATTAAGGTATGAAAAATAAAGGAAAAACAATGAAAACAAAAAACACACCACTTCAAAAATTTAAGTATATCAAAGGCGATGTCCTCATCGGTTTCTTAATGGATAGATTTGATTATACTGCTAAACAAGCTAAGTTCTTAGAAAAGAGAATGCCTGGTGGTTTAAAAGTACAGGTGATATCATGAGAGATTTATTCGATAAAGAGTTTCAAAAAGAGATGGATGATTTTTTTGACTACATAGACCATGAGGTTTTAGACAAACCTAAAAAAGATGATGAACCAATTACAGAATTAATTCACAATGTTGATGGTAAAACTGTTTGTGAACCACTTGAAGATGTTCTAAAGAGAGAGATGGAACATTTAGAAATGAAAGCTGAATTAGCTGTAGGAATATGATAAGACTTTCTATTCTTATAGTTTTACTTCTATCATGCACAGATGCTCCAAATGGTGCTATTGATTTAAGTCCAAAAAAGAAATGGGTTAAAGAGGGTTATGCTCTTAATCTAACCACAGGCCAACATCTATATAAAGATGATTTTGTTCAGCTATTAATTGAAACACACGGTGAGAGGGTTGCTATGTACTGCATAGAACATTACAGATATGAGGTAATATCTGTTATTAACAAATCAGATACAACGATATATATAGTAAGATGAATAAATTATGGTGGGCTATCATAGCACAAATAGTTGGTTCGGTTGTAGCATTCTTTCAGCTGCAGGGATGGGTTGTTTGGAATAAACCTTGGTTACAATCTATATGGTGGATGTATGTTACGAGTCTTATAATAGCTCCAATGTTTTTTTATAGCACTAAGATGTCATATGAACACTTTGGTGCTTTTTGGAATATGAGACTTGCAGGTTTTGGAATTAGTACAATTGTGTTTGGTATTATGGCGTGGTGGTTGATCGGAGAAATACCAACATTAAAAACAATTATTAGTTTATTATTAGCTTTAGCAATAATACTTATACAGGTAACAAATTTGTAAAATAAAATAAAGAGGTTATAAAATGAGTTTAACAATGTTCTACTTCGGTTGTGCTTTAGCAACCATAATGGTAATAGCTATCGTTTGGATACAATCAAATGAGGATAAGAACCTATGGGGATGACAATAATACTTGGTGCATTAGCTCCTATAATACTAAACCTGTTACACCTAACTATCGGAATATATGTTGTGATGCACAGAGGTAGCATTATGAGTTTAGGCTTTACAAGCATAGGGTTTCTTACAAAAACAATCGGTATGGTTTTTCTGACTTGGTTAGGTGTAAGTAAGTTGGGTTTAGACTATCAGATTTATGTGCCTATACTTTGTTTCTTTTGGTTTTTTACCCACATAATAGAAGCCTTTGTGATACAACATTATATGGAACAGAATGTACCAAAATGGTTACAGAAATTACAAATAAAATGAAAAAAATAAGACACAGTAAATTAGCAATTACCTTAGAATCATCCGATCATCTAACACAAGATGTGTTAAAGGCTATACAAATACAAATGGAAGCATATGGTTGGGATGCATGGATTGATGAGGATGGTAATTGGTTTAAATATTGGAACAAACCAAACCCTAAACAAATGGAGTTATTTTAATGCAAACATTTCTACCTTATGAATCATTTAGAAAATCTGCTGAAGTATTGGATTGGCGTAGGTTAGGTAAGCAAAGAGTTGAAGGTATGCAAATCATCAATGCTATTGAAGGTAAAAAGCGAAAAGATGGTAAGCCCTACAAAGGTTGGTTGAATCATCCAGCCACGGTTATGTGGAGACCTTATCCTAATGCTTTGAAACACTATACTAATATTATTATTGCCGAATGGATGAAACGAGGTTACAATAACAATATGAAAATGTATGAATACAATATTATTGAGAAACCACATTGGCTAGGTAATGAGGCATTTCATTCATCACACCGAGCTAATCTTCTTAGAAAAGATCCAGAACACTATTCACAATTTGAGTGGAAAGAAAATCCTGAATCACCTTATGTTTGGTTAGATGATAAAAATCTATGGTATGAACAACATGTCGGCGCTGGAATCAGAGTTTATTTATAAAAAATAAAATACATCTTTTCTATTTCTCTTTATATTTATTATTAGTTTAAGGAGAGATTAATTGATTAAACTAAAAAACTTATTAGCGCTTAATGAGATGACTTATAATTCAGGTCCTGAGGGTAGACATATAGAAAGAATGATGCAACCGCTCACACTGTTTGTGAAAGAGTATACATTACCAAATCAGTTACCGCCCGAAAATAGTAGTCATACAACTTTAGACGAAATCAAATACTTAGCAGACTTAGAATTAGATGAAGAGTATGTTAAGAAATATGATAAAGTCAAAAAAGTTTTTAAGGAACTTTTAGAGGAGTTGGGATTACCTTATGTAGAAGAGGAGTTAAAATCTCTTCTAAACGAATCAGGGAAGTTTATCATCGATTTGAAATATAAGTACAACAGACCAAGACCTCAGCAGATAGCTGAGTTCTATGGTATGGATTTAGGCGGCATAGAGTTAGATAGTATGAAAACTCCATCCTATCCCAGCGGACATGCCGTACAGGGATATTTAGCTGGAATGTTTTATTCTCGAAAATATCCTAAACATGCAAAACAATTCAATATATTAGGAGAACATGTGGCTCATTCAAGAATAGTCGCTAAAGCACATTATCCATCTGATAAACAATTTGGTAGAGTGTTAGCTGAGAGATTATTTTTTATGCTAAATAAATGAAAGTTTTACATCTAAATTTGTATCGTAAGTATTTCGATGCAATTCTTAAAAAAGAAAAAAAAGTAGAGTATAGAGATGTCACTCCTTATTGGTCTAAAAGATTAGAGGGTAGACATTATGATGTTATTAAATTTAGAAATGGATATCGTAAAGATGCACCTGAAATGTTAGTTGAGTTCAAAGGTATGGGAGTTGTACATTTTCAAACCACACCAACATACGCTATTGATCTTGGAAATATATTAGAAACAAAAAATGTCTAGAGAAGAAGTTAACAAAGATTTATTAAGATTTAAAAATGCAAAAATACAAGGAGATGTGCCTGATGATTTAAAAGTGGCTGTGGAGGCATTTTTAGAACAAGCGGTTATAATAGGTGAGTATAATTTAGATTATATGCCACATGAATATTTAGAGAACCTATTAGAAAAATGCGCTAAATATCCTAAGTATAATGGTTTACTAAATGAGTTAGTGGAAATAATGAAAAGAGATGACATTATGTAATATATACAATATTTATTATCAGAAAGGAAATACCTTTTAACTCAAAATAAAGGAGATAGATAATGTCTGATAAAAATAAAGTCCGAACTGTTACACAAGTCAAATCAAACCAACCATGCGAAAACAAACGACAAGCACTATCGCAAATCAAAAGAATAGATTGGAAATCATTAGAGTTCCGAACTAAAAATCAAAAAAGTTTTTATCACACAATCAGTAGGAACGATGTAACATTTTCAATAGGACCTGCTGGGTGTGGTAAAACATTTCTGGCTACTCACTACGCTTTAAAGAATTTAGCGAAGGGTAAGTATGAGAGTATGGTTATCACTAAACCGTTGGTTGAGGTAGATGGTGAGAGGTTAGGTTATCTACCAGGTGACATAGATGAGAAAACGGCGCCATTTATGATGTCGTTGTATTACAATATGGAACAGATAATTGGCAAACAAAGACTAGAAGTTTTAAAGAATAGCGGTATGGTTAAGGTAATTCCATTAGCTTATATGAGAGGATTAACATTAACAGACAGCATAGTGGTATTGGATGAAGCTCAGAACGCAACGCCATCTCAGATTAAAACCTTTATAACCCGTATAGGTAATAGAAGTAAATACATAATTAATGGCGATTTAATGCAATCTGATATAAGAGGTAACAATGGATTAGATGATGCTATAAGAAGATTTACAGGAGTTAAGAGAGTTGGATTCAGTAAGTTTGATTTATCTGATGTGGTTAGACATCCTATAGTGGGAGCTTTGTTAGAGAGATATCAAGATGATTATAAGTTAGGAGAGTTATCGGCTGAACAGACTTTATCGATGTGGTTAGAGAAACAAGAGTATGAAGATCCTAAAACAACATCTACATACTTTTATAATTTAAGGAATTAATATGAAAGTTACATACGCAAAAAGGTTACCGCCTGGAGATAGGTGGCAGATTGAAAATGATGTTTTTGAATCATTAACAGAATGCCTTAATCAAATATATTTAAATGAGGGTATCACAAATTTTGAGGTTAATGCGGGTGATGGAGAAATTTTGATTGATGATGGTAAGGAAGCACCTAAGCCACCACCTAAAACTTGGGATCTCTATGGAGAACGCACGAATGAAATCTGATGAGGTATATAATAATGCAGATAATATTATTTATGTAAAGAGTAATGGTGACTCAATAAACATAATATGTAGTTCAGAGAAGCAGATGGATCAGGTGGTAAAAAGAATGTCCACAGATACTTGTCTGTTATCGGGCTATGAAGAGTGGGATAAGGGTAAGAATAAGAAGTGGATATTAAAATTTTTAGTTTGTGAGGAAGGGTATGAAATGACCCCTGAATACAATTAATTTTTTAGTATTCAGATATTTATAATTGTAATAATGTTTTTTAAAATAAGGAGACAAAAATGAAATCAATACTAACAGGTATTCTTTCTTTGATTATTTTCTTTGGTGCTGTTCCAGCAGTAAATGCCAACTATTATCAAGCGGATGCTTGCTGTGAGATGGCTTGTGCAGATGAGGACATAAAGAAGAAAAAGAAGAAAGGAAAGAAGATTGGTGGAGCTAAAGGTAAGAAATCTAAAAAGGGTTTCTTTTCAAAAATCTTTGGAAGTAAGTAATGAACAATCCGATAGCTAAATTCGTAGGATGGCAGCTATCAACAGGACAACTCGATCATTGGACATCTTATCACATAGCAGCTGGTCTGTTTATCGCTAAGGTTGCCCAATGGTTGGGTGCTTCTGATTTTTGGGCTGTCATGTGGGTTGTCATTATAGGCATCCTTTGGGAAATTTTTGAGTACATAGTAGAGGGTACTCACGAAACATACGGCACCACTAAAAAGTGGGCTTATAACACAGGAGCTGATTTAATAGTTGAGATAGGAGCAGCTTGGTGGATGGTTGCATAAACTTTAAATTGGAGAAACACAATGAACGAGGCTATATGCAAATGTTGTCCTAATGGCCCTTGTAGAAAAAAAATGTGTAAATGTGAATGTTGCTGTAAGCAGTAACATATAGGAGAAAACAGATGTTAAAGAAAATCATAATAGGACTTATAATGGTTTCATCTTTATTTGGTCAAACTGATTGGAAAGATAAATTCTTTTCAGGACCTAAGAGCATAATGTCTTATAGGTTTGCTGATAAGTTTTTGAAATATTCAACAGCATATGCAAGTTTCAGTTTGAATGCGCCAAGATACCAAGACGATAGATTTGCTATCATCGGTGGTTTGTCCACAGGAGCCTTAGAGGTTGCTAGAGACGAAAGAGAACTAAGACCTGATTTCCAAACATCATTTGGTTTAAGAAAAGTTGGTAGGTTTCAATACGAACCAAAGAGGGGTATTAAATCCGCTGGTAAAGGTGGAACTTGGTATGATGGTAATGAAAAAAATGCCAACGAAAGTGCCACATTCGGTCCTGTTAAAGGTTGGGAATACTTAATCAAATGGTCAGAGGGTCGTCAATGGGGTGATGATTATTTGAATCAAGAGTATTGGTTAAGATACATTGGTGATTGGTTGATGTTGAAGGTTGGTATGACTGAATTAGGATTAGAAGATATTCATTATACACACGCTGATTTAAGATTTCACTTAACACCCGAAGCTTTAGGTAATAAGTTTCATGTGTCTGTTGGTGTAAAACATAGAAACCATCCTGTATATGGATTTGACGCTATGGTATTGGATACAACTTGGTATAGAGGTGAATGGTGGAAGTTCGCCGAAAAGGCTTTTGGTATCGATGATAATATGTGGTTTGATCCAACAATGATAGATGAGAATGGTGATTGGATAGAACAAGAGTTATTTGAATATGATGTTGAAACAGGTGACCTCGTACCGATAGAAGGTGATGGCCCTTATTGGAACGAAGGCGGTGAGTATTGGGGACACGATTGGTTGTGGAGAGATGAAGAGGGTAATATCTTTGCTTACACTGATAGAGAATATTTTTTATATCATTTTCCTGGTATGTTAGAAGAGTACATATATGATGTCAAAACAGGATTAGGTAATCAAAACGAAACATCATTAGTCATTGGTTTAGACTTTTATCACTATGCTGATAATTGGTGGATACACGGTTGGGGTAATTGGTTGCCGGTACACTATGGTCATGATATGCATGCTTATCACAATGCAGCACATTATAGAAAACACAAAAAAGATGGTGGCAAACCACATGAGTTTGAGTTTAAAGATGCTATGTGGCATGATTGGAATGACTACGATATGGGTGCAATATTTGGAGTAAAGGTTCAAGATAATCTTGGAGTCTTTGCTGAGGGTAGATATTTGTATTATTGGGAACGACCAGCGTATGATATCAAGTTAGGAATTAACTATCAGTTTATGGGATTTTAAGATAACACACGAGGAGATATATGAAATGGTAAGAGTAATTTGCGGTTCACTGCTAATGGCAATAATGTTTATGATGCCGAGTTGTGAAGATAATGTAGTAGAAGAAGAAGTGGTATTAGAACCATCTATGCAGATGTGGGTAAATGGAGATCCAATAAATCCATTTACTTATTATGGTTCTATAACAACATTTGGACAGAAGAAACTTGGTGAAGATGGTAAGATTAAAAAACTATTGGTTTTTCACTTTCAAAGAGAAGTCGGTAGGGTGTTACCAACATTGGAACATTATGCTACCATATGGTATGATGAGGATGCTGAAGATAATTCAAATCTAATTGATCCAGGTTTGTATTTAAATTATGGAACTGAGGATACCTTAGATAGAGAGCAATCAATCAATTTAGAGATCATCGGTAGCCAAGACTACACAGATTTTGGTCAAGCAGAAATAACAAAGGTTGAAGATAACAAAGTATCAGGTATGGTTAATGGTCAGTTCTATAATCCATACAGAGATGAATTACAGATAGCTTTGTTAATCTTTGATAACATAGAAATAGGAATGGATCCTGAGGGTACATTCTACGATGATGAGTAATAAAATATGGGCGATGGAATTAAATTAGGACAACTGTTATGTGATGCTGATATCATCACAAAGAGACAATTAAGTAAAGCCTTACAAGAACAAGTTAAAGGTAAGCAAGGGACGATTGGTGAGATTCTTGTGGAGATGGGGTTTTGCACATTTGACGATATTACAGACGCCTTAATGAACTCCTCAACAGATACCCAAAAACATGAGGAAAAACAAAAAGAAATAGTTTCTGAACCAGAGCCAGTTATAAAAGAACCTAAAGAAGAACCAAAGAAAAAAGAACCAATTGAAATAAGTGAAGATAAAGTATTAGATACTAAATTCACATTATCCATACAGACGATGATAGCGGCTGGAACAGGTTTAGCATCATTAATCGGTATGTGGTACACATTACAAGGGGAGATTGAGGAAGCAAAAGAACTACCAAAGATAGATATAGAATCAATTTTTACGGATGAATATCCATCAAAACCCGATGGTCACAACTGGCCTCGGTCTTATGAACAATACAAAAACCAAGTTGGAGGTCTACAAGAAGATATGGATGCTGTATATGATTTATTAGATGAGTATGAAGAAACCATAAAAGAATTACAAAAAGACATCAAAGACCTTGAACGCAGAAAAAGGGACAAATAGGAGTTGTGATATGAGATATTTATTATCATTATTATTATTTCTATCTGTTACATTCTCACAGGATGTAAATGATAAAAATTTTAAGGAGAAGATAAATGGTGGTGTGGTCGTAGCCATCTTTACTTCCGAATGGCAGGAGCAGGAATTAGATAGTAAAGTTTTAAAGGGTGTCGAAGGATATCAGGACTGTGAGATAATTTGGGTAAAGAGTGAACAGGCAAAAAAGGTTGTTAAGAAATTAAGATTTAGAAACTTCCCATCGATTGCCCTATTCTTTGATGGAAGTAAAAAAGAAACTTGGAAGGCAGATATGGATGGGGAAGTAGATTGTTCCTCTAAAGAAATTAAGAGTGCTATAGATGATATGTTAGCAGAGGATGTATTTTAGGAGAGTATTATGGCGGATGTTACGAAAAAAATAATTAAAGGTGATGAGTTTCATATCACCGACCAAAAGCATGCTATCAACCAACAGTTGGTAGATATAATAAAATTCAGACAAAACAAAAAGTGGTTAATCAGTATTGTTGTTGTTTCGTTATTCGCAGCCATACTATCACTTATGATTTATTTTATGAGTAATGGTGTAGATGTCGTTGGTGGATGGAAAGAAATACTATTGTTGATGTTGGGTGGATTCGTAGGTTCATTCGCTAAGGTAATAGATTTTTGGTTTAACAATGCAGAGGATGATGTTAAACTATTAGAACACGCTGATGATTAAAAATAAATTTAATAGATATTTATGAATATGAGAGAGTCTGTAAAAAAAATAATAGAAGCTTGTCAAAAAGGGTATATGACGCATCCCACACGCAAGACAAAGATTATGTTTGGAAAAAGATATAGGAATTGTGTGAAGAAAGAGGGCGTTAATAGTAAGGTTACTGTTGAACAAGCTAAGAAAATTATTGAGGATATTTGCGTCAACTGTGGTGACTTTGCAAATGAGAATTTAAGAAAATGGTTTAAGGATAGATGGGTAAATATTGGTAAAAAGAAAAAGGGTGGTGGTCACCCACCTTGTGGCACAAGCGGCAAGAAGAGAGGATATGCTAAATGCGTACCAGCAAGTAAAGCTGCTCGTATGACAAAGAAACAAAAGGCTAGTGCTACTCGTAGAAAGAGAGCAGCACAGAACAAAGCTAACAGAGGTGGTAAGCAATCTGCAGGGCAGGGTAAGAAACCAATATATGTTTCAACTAAACCAAAGAAGTAATGGGTTGGAGTAAGAAGTATAAACGAAGTATAGATTGTAACAACCCAAAAGGATTTAGTCAAAAAGCACACTGTGCAGGAAGAAAGAAACGGGAGAGCGTAATGAGTTCAAAGTTAGAAGAATTAGTTGGAAAGCCAATTACCGAAGCTCAGTTCGATGAGGCTGCAGGTAAAAAGGATGCTTGTTACTATAAGGTTAAGGCTCGTTATGATGTCTGGCCATCAGCTTATGCCAGCGGTGCTTTGGTAAAGTGTAGAAAAGTTGGTGCAAAGAATTGGGGAAATAAATCAAAGAAAGAAGGTTTGGGTGAAGTATCAGATAAACAAAAAAGAAAAATTTACAAAAAAGCATTTGGTAAAGAGTATGATGATCCAAAGAGAAAGCAAACTCCATTACCATTAGATATTGCATATAAAGTAGCTTTAAATAAATTGAAAAAGAAAGAAGGTTTGAATGAAAGAGCTTGGACACCAGACCAAACAAAAGCTGTTGATAAGGTTGATAATGAGTTTAACAAATTGATGGCTAAGAAGGGAATAGAACCTTATTCTGTTGAGGCTGCCCGATTATGGAAAAGCGCTGGATTCGATAAAAAAATGGGAAAGATATTCGGTAAGAATGAATCGGTAAATGAACAATCAAAAGTTATCAAATCAATTGATAATTTAGCTAAAAAGAATAAGTATGGTACGGTTACTGGCACACAAATGAATGGTAAAACAGCCAATACCATTATGAAGATTTATAACCATCCAAAGATGAAGAAACATAAGAAAGCTTTGGATAACTTTACATCTGATGAACTTGTGAATCTCACAATGACTTTACCAAAAACTTTAGGTATAAAAGAAGATATAAATGAGGGTTTAGATGATTTAAAAAACATACCACCAGATCTTCGCAAAACTATGAAAAAGAAAAGACTTGAGGGTAACAATCAGTTGGATAGTCGCACGGGTAATTTAGATAGATTGATTAGGATAGTAAAGTCTAAAAAGCAAGATAGCCAAACCGAAAAACAATTAAAGGATCTGATGAAGATGCGAAATAAAAAGGAAAGCGTAGATGAGGCTAGAGGAACCTGTTGGGTAGGATATCAACAAGTCGGTATGAAGAAGAAAGGTGATAGGATGGTGCCTAACTGTGTAAAAGAAATAACAGAAATATACTATGAGGAAAATGGTAAAGGTTATGGATATACATTTGAACATATTAAAGAAAATGATTTGAATGAGGCTGAATACCAAGGTAGAAAAGTAAAGTTAGGAAAGATAATGCAGGGTGATACCAAAAAATTTAAGGTGTATGTAAAGAACCCAAAGGGTAATGTTGTTAAGGTAAACTTTGGACAAGGTGGTAGTAGTGCTTCCAAAACAGGTGGTACAATGAGAATTAGAAAATCTAATCCTAAGGCAAGAGCTAATTTTAGGGCTAGACATAATTGTGATAACCCAGGGCCAAGACATAAGGCTCGTTACTGGAGCTGTAGAAAATGGTAAAATTAAAAGATATAATCAAAAAAGAAGCTAAGAAAATAAGTGAAGGTAAATATTCGGTACAAGTTGATTTAGGAAGAAAGATTGGTTCTATATCATTAAAAGTAGATGCAAAAGATGAAAAAGAAGCTAGAGCATTGATTGCTAAAGGATTGAAAAATCCAAAGGACATTAAGAAAATTGTAAAAGAATTTAAGCTTAACGAAAGAGAACCTGTTGCTAAAGAAAAAGATATGATTAAAAAATTAGATAATGCGTATTCATTTTACTTAAAGTTTTCAAAGGAAATACGGGATGCTAGTAAGAACGTTGCTCAGGCAGATTATAAAGAGATAGAAAGAGGTATGAGTTTTGTTAGCAGAGATAGTCGCAGAGTGATGGACAGGTTAGAAAAAGCAATTAAAAAAGCTAAGAAATTAAATATACTAGAATGATAAAACTAAAAAAATTACTGAACGAAAACAAAGGTGATTTAACAGAAGTTAAAGAACAAGTCAAACGCTTAGAAGAATATTTAAAATCTTATGAGGAAGGTTTTAAAAAATACAAAAAGGGTTTTAACTTATTAACAAGAAATGCGGGAAAAGGCAAGCTAGAGAACATGACGGTTAGAGATGCTGAAAGTTTACTGAAAAAACACAAAGAATTAGTAGTCTCCCAATTTAATAGACAAACATACTTTACGATAGAAGAATTAATCAAAGAACTAAAAAAGGTTAGAGATGATTAAGTTAAAAGATTTAATAACAGAAGCACCTCAGATTAAGAAAGTAAAGAATGTTTCCGTACAATATTTTGGTGCTGAGTATGCTGGTGAGATGACCTTTTCAGGATACTTTAGAAAGGCGTGGTTGTATGAAAAAGATAATGGTGAATGGTTTGCTATAGTGATTACCAAAAATAAAAATAGATATCAGATTGAATTAGGTAAACATAAAAATAAATTAAGTGCAGATAAGGCAGCCGAAAAAATCATCAAAAAAAATCTTAATAAATTTGAATCTATAAATGAAAACAAATCAGATAAAAAAACATTTGATAAGATAGTCAAAGCTTTAAAAGATATAAAGGTTCGTGCTACAATTCATTTAGATGATAAGGATAGAATAAGCATAGCTTTAGGTTATGATTATTATAGAAAGAAGAATCCTGAAGGTAGTGGTAGCTTAGAAGATATGGTAGAAGATAGATTAAAAAAAGCTGGAATACAAAAGGGATTTAATTTACCACCTGGAGTTAGTATGATGGCAGACTCATCTATTATTGGAGATAAAAAATATACTAAAGCACAACACAATATACGAGGTGGCATATAAACAAAATGTTACACTCTGTAACATACCTATACTAACATTATGTTACATTCAAATAATTACAGATAATTTATTTTTTCCAACATACCTCTAAGTATAGTAATATCAACATTTAAAATATTTTTTTCAAAATTAACAGTTTGGTATGGTTTTTGTACTATATTAGCAAGTACCAATAATGGTATGAAATCGTAATTAAGGAGAACCCTAATGTTTACAAACCTAATAAATAAGATAAAAAGTATGACAGGTAACTCACTTGCTGAGTTTGCTGTTACTACTGCTATGATGGCTACTTTAGCTGCTACAGCCGCACCACAGTTCGGTAGTGTTGGAGAAGGGGCTAAGGAAAAGAAAACAATGAATAACATTGATAAGATTATTCAAGCTGCTAATAACTACTACAACGAAAAGTTAGATGAGGAAGGTCGTGGAAGATTTCCTGGTCAGGTTAAGTATGATGAGGCTGTTGGTGCACCACCTACTTATAGCACAGATTCAACTGTTGCTGCTATGTTAGAACTATTCGTAGAACAAACATTAATTGGATTAGATGATTTTGAAGATACTGGTTTAGACCAATTCGTTTATGTATTCTCAAAAGATGAAGAAGATCCTGATGCTATTCAAGGTGATTGGCAGAATACCAACACAGGTGTTGAATACGATGTAGATGGCGCTGAAGATTTTAAGGAACTTTTTGGTAACAATGGTATGAGCTCACCCTTTCAGGACGGTGCTTATGCTTATCTCGTAATACCAGGCTATGGTTCAGGTACAAATGCACAGGCACCTGCTTTGGTTGTATGTGATATTGAAAATCCAACTCAGTTATCCAAAACATTAATACCATAATCGGTTAGGAGATATAGTCATGTTTAACAACAATAAAGGGTTTACCCTAATAGAGTTAATAATGGTTACGATTATTTTAGGAATCTTAGCTGCCGTGGCTGTACCGAGATACGCAAATACTGTAAACAGAGCGGAGATTAGAGCGGAGAAATCTTTTGTAGATCAGATATGGGCTGGTTGTGAAGAGGAAGCACAAACCAGATTGATTGATACAGGCATAGAATCCTGGCCTTACAATCCATTAACAGTTCTAAAGAGAACTCGTAATGTAACTGTTACGATGACTTTAGGAATACCCGATACTGATAATGAATGGCAGTTTGCTTTAAATAGTGGGGATGGTGTTGTAACCGTACCTGCTATCTATCATCAGAGGAGAGGAGATGACATATACTACTATGCTTATGATTCGACAAGCTTCTCTTTATCTGAAACACCTATACTTTATAATCCTAACTAATGGGTTCGAGTTACCACAGAAAAGGCGATCTCTTATGAGATCGTCTTGTGGTAATACCCACCACAAAATGAAATACCTAACAATATTATTTTTAACAAGCATTTTATATAGTCAAGATGAGGATCTTGACTTAGATGCTATGTGGGAAAATACTGTTTGGGAAGAGATTGAAAATGTTACTGATGAAGCATATGAGGTAGAGAAGGTAACAGCAGTTGCAGGAGTAAGAGGTGCAGAGGCAGAGGATGAAGCTCTGCATCATTTATATTATAGAAGAAGCATGAAAGGATTATCTAAATTAGATTTACAGAAAGCTTTGGGTAAGTTAATTATCAAACGTGAAAAAATATCAGATGATAATCCTAAGGCTAAAAAGATAGATGATTATATTTTGCAGTTAAGAAAAAAATTAAAAAAGTTGTAAAAAAAATTGTATTTGGGATTTTATATACATATATATTATTGATTTATTTTGATAATCATATTATAAAAAGCGGCTTCAATTTTTAGTATCCACCTACTACCATACTTAAAAAAAACGAAGTCGCTTTTTTTT
>CETC01042454.1_pt1 | contig 15106 bp, 17 predicted proteins | sample 326911 | NCBI WGS metagenome assembly CETC01 (sample SAMEA2622694, study PRJEB7988) | marine metagenome | isolation source: saline water (ENVO:00002010), including | reverse complement strand
CCTGTATCTAAATTAGATCGACCTATCTTAGAAAAGATCGTTACTTATTTAGATAAGGATACGGAATTACAAAACGGTACCATCAATATGGCAATCGGTGCCATACGTACAGTTCTTAACTACTGTGATCGTTGTGGCGTCATTGACATACGTATCCCTTCGTTTAGGGAATTGAGTTTACCAGTTGGAGAAACTCAAGTAATTGTTTACACCGCTGAACAGGTGCACATCCTGGCTAATTCTGCCTTGAATGATTTCAACAATCAGAATTTAGCTGATGCAATCCTCACCTACGCATGGACAGGGATGAGAGTTACAGAGCTTCTCAAACTTAAAGTAAAAGACATCGATCTTCACAATCACAACTTGCGTATTGGCGGTCGTAAAGACTGGCAGAATAAAAATAAGAGGGCAATTACTGTCCCTATTATTGATAACTCTCCAGTTAAAAAGATCTTGATTAAAAGATCAATTAATAAGCCAAATGATGCTTATCTATTTGCTGATGATTGGGGCAGTTATTATATGCTTACCCGAGCATTTAGCAAAGTTGCTGCCTATGCATTACCTGACTTTAATTATCCCTTAAAATATTTAAGGCATACATTTTGCACAACCTTAATTGAACAAAACGTACCACTTGAGGTTGTAAGAGATATATGTAATCATTCAGATATTAAAGTTACTCAAAGATACGCACGAGCAACAAACAAAGCTAAACGCGATGCATTACAAGCTCTCGCCAAAGCTCACCAAGCTGCAGAAAACGCAGTAAACTCATGGGTACAAACTACTAACACCCAGTTACAGCCAGTGTAACAAAGTTAACAGAAAGTGTTCATTTCGCTGCGTTCGCAGTAATTCCAAATTCCAGACATTATCATGGACTTAAAGGCAATTGCGAAAAACAAGTTTCTAAAATCGCCGAGATCCATTGGTATCACTGGGGGGTGTAGCAATCTGGTGAATGCAGCGAACTCATAATTCTGGCTAGTCTAACTTACACTGGTGCACATGGCGGGGGATATACCTCCGCCTTTCTTTTATACTCTCGCTGTACACGAATGTACTTTCGTTGCAAGAAATTCGCTGCACATTTATCAAGGTCGAAACATGCCAACAACTGTTGAAATTGACGAGCAAATTGAATTAGAAAGAGATGCCATTAGATGTGGATTAAAAAGACTAAGAGATAATACTAAAAATCTAGAGAATAAAGAATATGCTTCTGCGTCTATATATGGAATAACAACAATCGATGCCTTATTACCTTTATTAGTTGAAAGAATTGAAGATACAAATACACGAATTCATGAAAGGCAAAATGGCAGAGATTTTAAATTAATTGCTACTTACCTAGCAGATTTAGAACCTTTAGCCGCCGCCGCTATTACATGCAAAATAACAATCGATAAAGTATTTAGTACAAAAGATAATTCCAATACGCTCGTACATATATGTGATTCGATTGGTAAGGCAGTCGAGAACGAATGTCAAATGAGATATTATGAAACAAAATATCCAGCATTATTAAAAGTCTTAAAAGATAATTATTGGCACTCATCATCAGGCACTAATCAAAAAGTAAAGGTTATTAAAACCCTTATGAAAAGATATAATGTAGATCATTGGATAGCTTGGAGTAGCGTTAACAGAGTTAAATTAGGCGGTTGGTTGTTAGATTGTTTGCTGCATATCAGCGGTTGGTTTAGTAAAAGTATGGTTCAACAGGGACGCAAGCGTTGCAACTACATAATTCCTTCGCCAGAATTCTTGCAAATTAAAGATCAGGTAATGGCAAATGCTGAGTTATTTAGCCCATTAGCTTGGCCAATGTTGATTGAACCAAACGATTGGACAAATGAAAGAGAGGGAGGATACATATTGAATGAGGTAATGAGGGGTCACAACCTAGTGAGGAGGGGCAACCCCACATCAATACAGGGAGAAAAACCTCTGCAATTTATCAATAAGATACAGAAGGTCGCCTATCGCCTAAACCCTTTCATAGTAAGGGTTGCGAAGGAATTAGAAGAAAGACAAATATCGGTTGGTAAGTTTCTCCCTATACACAATCACGAATTACCACCGAAACCAGTTGATATAGCTACAAATAAAGTAAGTAGAAAAGACTATAACCGAAGAGCTGCTGAACAAAATAACAAGAACGCACAAGAGTTTAAAAGATCTTGTCGGACTAGAATGACGATGGAAACAATAGAACGCTTTAAGGATAAAGAGAAGTTTTATATACCTTGGTCGTTTGATTATCGGGGTCGGTGTTATCCAATACCCGCCTTCCTTACTCCTCAAGATACAGATTGGGGTAAGAGTTTACTTAGATTTTATGAAGAATCAAAAATAACTAAGGAAGGAATTGACTGGTTAAAATTTCAAGTTGCTACTACATATGGTCTAGATAAAGATACTTTAAGAAATAGATTGAACTGGACTGATAACAATATTGATTTAATAACTAGAGTTGCAACAGATCCTATTGGAAATATATCTGAGTGGGAAGTTGCTGAAGAACCTTGGCAATTTCTAGCTGCATGTGAGGAGTATTATTATGTCGCCATTGTGCACTCTCGTACAACAACAGGTCTCATGGTTGCGACTGATGCGACCTGTTCAGGGCTTCAAATCCTGGCTGGATTAGCTAGAGATAAAAGCACAGCTAAATTAGTTAACGTTATAAATTCAGATAAACCTCAAGATGCATATCAAGTTATAGCTGATAAAAGCAAGCCAAATATTCCAGAGATACTACATCCTGTTTGGGATAGGAAATGTACGAAACGTACTGTTATGACTATCCCCTATAACGCTAAACCTTTTAGTAATAGGTCATACATAAGGGAAGCTTTAAAGGATAAAGAAATAGAAATAGAGAAAGAAGACCTAACTCAAACAGTTAAAGCCGTCAGGGACGCTATGTATCAAGTAGTCCCGGGGGCTATGCGGGTTATGGAGTGGATAGAAAAAGAGATTAGTAAAGCTATTAAAAGGGGAGCTGAAAGTATTGAGTGGACAACACCATCAGGCTTTCGTGTTACTCAAAAGCTAATGAAAAAAGACACTGTATCTATTGAACTTCAATTATTAGGAAGAACAAGATTAAAGGTGTCTAGTAAAGATTCGAATGAAGTTGACTTATCACGTCACAAGGCTGCCACGGCACCTAACTTAATTCACTCTTTAGACGCATCTCTTTTATGTCTATCAACGTTGCAATTTGATAACCCGATTGCATTAATACACGACTCAGTTTTATGTCGAGCAACAGATATGTCCAAATTGTCTGAGCTTGTAAGAAAAACATACATGCATTTATTTGCAGAGCATGACTACCTACAAGATTTCAAGGACGCTATTGGAGCTGAATCAGAACCACCGATTATAGGAGACCTTGAACCGGAATCCGTAATTGAATCAACCTACTTTTTTTGTTAAATGACACGTACCATCCACACCACACAAGAGCCAGTTAGATTAGAAGGCTATCAAGCTGTATTAAGACCAAGTAAGTTTGGCTACAGTCTTAAAGCTTTAGTAGATCAAGAGCTGGTAGATAAACTAGAAGAGGAAAGAGAAGATTGCCTTAAGTGGTGTCTATCTAAAGTTAAGAATCCTAAGAGATCCGTACAAAAACCCGAGCCTTGGGAAGAGGTAAGCGAAGGACAATATTTATTAAAGTTCAGTTGGAAAGAAGATAAGAAACCTCCCATTGTAGATACTGAAGGAACTCCAGTTACAGATCCAAACATACCTGTTTATTCTGGGTCTTTAGTAAAGCTTGGCTTTATACAGAAACCATACATACTTAAGGATCAAACTACATATGGAACATCTTTAAAATTATCTGGGGTACAGATTGTCTCAACTAAAGGTGAAGCTGGTGTTGACTCAGGTGACTTAGATACAACTGCAGTAGCTGAGTTATTTGGTAAAACAGTAGGGTATAAAATCGATGAGCCAAACCCACAATTCAAACATGATCTAGCTCCTAGTTCAGTAGAAGAGTCTGATGACTTCTAAGTTTCGCTCAGGATTAGAAGAAAGAGTTGCAGAGTTATTAAAAAATTTAGGCATTAGCTATGAATATGAAACAGTTAAAGTTGGTTATCAAATCCAACACATTTACACACCTGACTTTTGCTTGCCTAATGGGGTTATTTTAGAAACTAAAGGTTATTGGGATCCGTCGGATAGACGCAAAATAAAAACAGTTAAAGAACAAAATGAAGACCTTGACATACGCATGGTCTTCCAATCTCCCTATAACAAAATTAATAAAAAATCTAAAACAACATACGCAAAGTGGTGTGATCGCCACGGAATACCGTGGACTTCTTTTCACGAAATACCACTCGAATGGCTCATATAGAAAGCGAGTTCGTACGACACGAAGCTTGCTCAAGTTGTGGTTCGTCCGATGCTAATTCTATTTACACGGACGGACACCAATATTGTTTTGTATGCCATACGCATATCAAAGGCGATGGCGAAATTTTTCACAATCACAAAATGTCCACCAATGTCCAAATACAAGGCTACGCCGTTGAGTTACGAAAAAGAAAATTATCCGTCCGAACCAACGAGCACTACAAAATCTACCGAGATGGAGAACTCTTACGGTTCTATTATTTCACTAGTGATGGAATTCTACAGGGAGCAAAAGTAAAGACTAAGCAAAAGGATTTTTATTATGAAGGAATTTCCACTGACACTTTATTTGGTCAGCATTTATTCCCTACTACTGGTAAACGTATTGTCATTACTGAAGGTGAACTAGACGCTGCTAGTTGTTATGAAGCTATGCCTAATTGGCCAATGGTTTCGTTGCCACATGGAGCTGCTGGAGCCAAAAAAGATATACAGAAACAAATACCGTTACTACAAGGGTATAAAGAAATAGTCTTATTTTTTGATAATGACGAAGCTGGAAGAGCTGCTGCTGAACAGTGTGCAACAATCCTACCTCCAGGAAAAGTTTCTATTGCGAGATTAGAAAATTACAAAGATGCTAGTGAAGCGTTACAAGCTGATGACACAGAAGCAATAAGAAAAGCTATATGGGATGCAAAACCATACAGACCTGACGGAATTGTTGAGGGTAAAGATTTATTAGAGATAGTTACTACACCTGAGAAACCATGTGACCACGAATACCCATTTAAAGGGCTGCAAAATAAAACACACGGAATTCGATACGGAGAGCTGACAACAATTACAGCAGGGACTGGTATTGGCAAATCGTCCTACTGTAGACAACTAGCCACTCATCTCTTAGACAAAGGTGAACGAGTTGGTTACCTAGCTCTTGAAGAATCAAATAGACGCACAGCCCTTGGATTGATGTCCACAGCGGTAGGTAAGTCATTACATATTGGCGACCATACAAGGAAGGAATTAGAAAATGCATATAACAATTCGATTGCTAATTGGAATCTCTTTCTTTTTGATGGCTTTGGCTCTTACGAACCGGATCTTATCTATTCAAGAATCGAGTACCTTGCCTGTGGATTGGAGTGTCGTGTTATATTCCTCGACCATTTATCCATATTGCTCTCAGGTCTTGACGGCGATGAACGTCGCATGATCGACCAAACTATGACCAAACTTAGAGGTCTGGTAGAACGAACCGGAATACATCTTTTCTTAGTTAGTCATTTGCGAAGAACACAAACTGATAAAAATCATGAAGAGGGAGCGAGAGTTACACTCGGGCAACTCAGAGGATCTGCTGCGATATCTCAGATTAGCGACAACCTCATTGCACTTGAGCGAAATCAACAAACCGACAATGATGGAAGCACTACGACTTTGCGAGTCCTTAAGAATAGATATTCTGGCGAAACAGGAATAGCCGCAAACCTTACATATAACCTTTCAACTTCACGATTTGAAGAAAATGAATCACCCTTCGAAATCCCGCATACCACCGATTTTTGAAAACGGTAATTACATACATCCTTGGTACACAAAAATGCCAAACAAACCTAATCCGCCTAAAGAAGAGGATATAAAGAAAGCACAATTTAAAGATAAGACTTATCGATGGGGGGAAGGTGCTCGTATTTGATATAGAAACTAACGGGCTGATACCTGACGTTGATGAGATTCATTGCTTATCTATTTACGATACTGACGAGGATCATCTTGAAACTTATAACAACCAAAAAGATAACAAATACCCCGTTCATACTGGGTTACAACGCTTATGTGACGCAGCTTGCATCTCTGGGCATAATATTATCAATTACGATTTACGAGTTTGTAAGTCCATTTACAACTGGTTCAAGGTTACTGGCGACGTCGTGGATACTTTGCTTTTGTCTCATTTATTTCACCCGAATATTATTGAAATAGACAAGAAACATAAGTGGCCAAACATGCCTTTGCAGTTATATGGCAGGCATTCATTAGAAGCATATGGTCACAGATTAGGTGAATACAAAGGTGGATTTGGAAAAACAACTGACTGGAAAAGTTGGTCACAAGAAATGCAAGATTATTGCGAACAAGATGTACGAGTAACAACAAAATTATGCAAGCACTTCCACCCTTACCTGACTGGTGCTCGCTAGAGCATGAAGTCGCAAAAATATTAACTGAACAGGAGGATCATGGATGGTACTTTGATGAGATCGCTTCACGGAAACTTGAATCGGATCTCAGAAACGAACTGGAAGAAATTAATAGGATACTTCGAAAACGGAACCCTTTCGTTGCCGGATCGGAATTCACTCCTAAACGAGATAACAAAACAAGTGGCTATATAAAAGGAGCTACATTTACACGTCTCAAAGAATTTAACCCGTCATCTAGGGATCACATTGCATGGATATTAGAAACCAAACACTCACTGAAGTTGACGCAGCGGACGACGACTGGGAAACCAGTTATCGACGAAGTTATTCTGAACGAGATAAACACGAAATTCTCGAAGCTCTCCGCCCGATATTTAGAACTGACAAAGAAGCTTGGGATGATCTCCGAAGGCGTGAACTCATGGAACAAGTTGAGTACGACGTCTAGCCGTATTCATCATCATTGTTCAGTTGCCGCCGCCACTCATCGATGTTGTCATCGACGCCCAAACCTTGCACAAGTACCAGCCGATGAAGAATGTAGAAAACTATTTACTGCGAGCCCAAATCATGTATTGGTCGGTGCCGATCTTAGCGGTATTGAGCTACGGATGCTCGCACATTACCTTGCCCGATACGATCAAGGACGTTATGCCGAAATCCTCCTTACAGGGGACATTCACCAAGTCAACGCCGATAAAATTGGTATCTCCCGACGTGCCGTAAAGACTGTAACTTACGCATTTTTATATGGAGCTGGAGATCAAAAAATTGGTCTTTCAGTGGATAAACAATTATCAGAAAATGAAGCTAAGAAAAAAGGTAAGGAAGTTCGTAAAGCCTATGTCGATGCTATTGACGGGTTGTCAGAACTCCTTAAGGCAATTAAGAAGGCGGGTGAGAGAGGCTTTGTACGAGCTATAGACGGACGTAAATTACTTGTTGATAGCCCACATAAAAGTTTAAATTTTTTATTACAGGGATCAGCGGGTGTAATTGCAAAACGTTGGCTATACATTGCTAATCAAAACTTACCTAAATCAGCACATCAACTAGCATTTATCCATGATGAATTACAGTTTGAATGTCTACCACAAGATGCTAAAGACTTAGCTTTCTTGTTGGAGCTGAGTGCAAAAGAAGCAGGGGAATATTACAACCTACGTATACCTATTGAAGCTGAAGCTCAACAGGGTCTGACGTGGGCTGACGTACACTAACCACCACATGAAATTATTAATAGATGCAGATTTTATTGTTTATAAATGTTGTGCAGCTTCAGAAGATGAAATTGATTTTGGCGATGATGTAATTATAGTTACGTCTAAATTTAGCGAAGCTTATGCTTGCGTTAAAAGAGAGTTAAAAAAAGTTGAACGAGAATACGGATCATTTGATGAAATGATTTTATTCTTTAGTAGCCCTTATAATTTTCGGAAAAAAATTAAAGCCGATTACAAAGGTCATCGAAATAGAAAAAAGCCGTGCGGTTATAAACGTGTGATAGAGAAACTCAAGACTGAGTATCGCGTAATAGTAATGGATTCATTAGAAGCTGATGACGCTCTTGGTATTTTTGCTACTCGTCACCCAGGAAATATTATTGTTAGTCCAGATAAAGACATGAAACAAATACCTGGACAGCTATATAACTTTGATGAATCTTTCACAATCACGAAATCTGCTGGTGCCAAATGGCATTTAATTCAAGCTGCTGCTGGAGATAATACTGATGGTTATTCTGGTGTCCCTGGTATTGGGGTCAAACGAGCAACCGCATTATTTGAAGAGCATGGGTACAGCTACAAAACATTAGTCAAAATGTTTACCGATAAAGATTTGTCGGAAGAATGTGCTTTACAAAATGCACGACTAGCAAAAATTCTCACATGGGATGATTATGACCAAGACAAACAACAACCTATACTCTGGAATCCCTCAGCCGATTACGCAGTTAACGACTGAACAAGATTTCAAAATGAGACAAATAGAACTTGCATTAAATAATCCTGATGTTGAAATCGAAGACATAAAAACAGTCTTCTTAGCATTACAAAAACAGAATTTTGTACTTGCTAATTCTGTAATGAATTTAATTAAACAATGGCCAAAAGTAATGATAACGGACCCTCCTACTACCGAAGAGGGAAAACGCAAGTATGGGATTTTATTAGAGATCAAGGACTCAACTTCCACCTCGGAAACGTAATCAAATATGTTTCCAGAGCTGGTTATAAAACCAATGGTTTAACACAAGATACAGATATAACCGATTTACAAAAAGCCATCCACTACTTACAAAATGAAATCGAATTTAGAACAAGCGAAAGAGTTCAGAGAAGCTTATCAGGTACCAAACTCCCGGAACTTAAGGCAGCGAAATATGCAGAAGCGTTTGATAGATGAAGAGTACTCAGAGTTTATCGATGCTGAGCAACATATTTATAGGGATAATAATGTTTTACATGCTGAAGCTTTAAAAGAATTAGCTGATCTTGTTTATGTTTGCTATCAATACGCTGCAAATATGGAGTGGGATTTAGATGAAGCTTGTCGTCGTGTGCATGAAAGCAACATGTCAAAGCTAGGAGATAACGGACAACCAGAACGAAGAGAAGACGGAAAGATATTAAAAGGTAAAAACTATCACCCACCAACACTTACCGATTTAGTTAAATAATGAGCAATTTTATATCTCGTACAGGAAGAGTTCAAAGCTGGATTGATGATCCTGAATCACGTCTTCCAGTGTCATGCACAGTCTTTGTTGTAGAAGACTCAATGGAGGGACCTAATGGAATTGAAGCAAGTTGGAGATTCGTTTCACACGCTTTGCGATACGGAGCCGGAGTCGCTGTACATCTTTCTAAACTGCGTCCAAAGGGAACAGAAAATGGAAAAGGTCTTACAGCGAGCGGACCTGTCTCGTTCGGAAAAATTTACAGTACATTAAATGAAATTATTCGCCGTGGAGGGCACTACAAAAACGGTGCTTGTGTCCTTCATCTTGATATTACACATCCCGATATTATGGATTTCGTTACGACCAATCGTAGTGAACTTCCTTGGGTTAAACGCTGCGTCAACCTTGATAGAAACAGCTGGCAAGAAGCAACTGAAGAAATTAAATCCGCCATCCTCTACGGAATTAAAAGTGGAGACATTTGGCTTAACAAAATAAAACACGATCAAAATGGAAAACGTATCAGAGGAAATGTTTGTCTCGAAGTATATCTGCCCTCACGAGGCACATGCCTCCTCCAGCACGTCAATCTTGGTGCCTGTAAAATCGGAGACTTGTGCGATGCTTTCTCTGAAGGTATGCGGAATTTGTGCGAACTTCATGGCAGAACAGGCGTTAATGTGTCGGGAGAATACCTCTCACCCGAAACGGATCGTCAAGTTGGGCTCGGGGTTCTTGGATTAGCAAACTTTTTAAAACAAGAAAACATTACCTATCAACAATTTGGTGATGCATTAGAAGCAGTTATGGATGGCATCCCTGGACTGGGTAAAGCTGGTCTAGTTGCTGGTGAATTTTATAAAGCAATAAATAGAGCTGCAGACATGGCTCGTTTACATGATATGGATAGAGCATTTGCAATAGCTCCTACTGCATCATGTTCATATAAAAGTAAAGATAGAGATGGACATACATGTGCTCCAGAAATTGCTCCGCCTATTGCACGTGCAGTAGATAGAGATAGCGGAACTTTTGGTGTACAACATTACGATTATGGTGATGTAGAAATTGCAAGCGAAGTAGGTTGGGATGCTTATAAAAAAGTAGCCGACAATTTAGTTGCAATGTTTAGACACACAGGGCTTCTTCATGGATACAGCTTTAACTCTTGGAGTGACGTTGTAACCTACGACAATGCGTTCGTGGAAGAGTGGCTGGATAGCCCCCAAACTTCTCTTTATTATTCTTTGCAAGTAATGGGAGACGTTCAGGATAAATCAAGTGCATATGCAGCATTAGATGAGAATGAAGTTGAAGATTACTTAGCGGGAATACTCGAACCCGTTACATGCGATTGTCAAGAATGAAAAACCCATATGAAAAATTACTATCTCGAAAGAGAAAATGGACACCTGTCCAAACAACAGGAGGGACACTTAAAGAGGGAGCTGAAGAAACCATCTACCGTGCTCTGGCTATACGTCACATGGAGTTACCAGTTGGGAATTTTATCTCCGACGCTCTTGAGAAAGATGTACCTGCTGATGCACGCAAGCTCTTGGAGTCCAATGTTAAGGATGAAATAAACCATGACATTGCTCTAGGGTATGCGGTCAATGCATTGGGAGTTGATGAACAAGCAGAGGCAGAGGCAATACGTCTCCGCACTGCTTGGGAAGAACACCCCGATCACACAATCACAAAAGCCTTGGTAGCTGAACGTGCAATATTCTTTGTTTTACTCCCTTTCTTTAGGTTTTGTGGTGATGCTGGTCTTAGAACGATATCAGCTGATATTTCCAGAGATGAGCAAATCCATGTTGCCACTAATAGTCTCGTATGTACTCATATGGGTCTTAGCAGTAGTCAATCTTTGGATAAACTTAGGAAAGCCACAATTAATTGGGTACTACAACCCTTAAAAGTAAACACTAACGATAAATATTTGGACAAAAAATTTTGGTTGGATGCTAGTGATCGCTTGATGTACGAAGGCAAAGCCCCAGAATTTAATGAGACTAAGCGAGCTAGAATGCCCGCCTTTTTTGAACATGCAAACACCAATCTCCCTCAATACTCTTAAGCTTCATAACGAAAGGTTAGACAAGCTTGTAGATAAACTTGAAAAAAATTTTGGTTGGAAACCAATTCACCCAACAGAAGATATCAACACAATTATGTACAGAGCTGGTCAAGCCAGCGTTATTGAATATATAAGATCAATTATGGAGGAAGAAATTTAATGTGTGGACCAATAACAATACCTGCCCTTACAAAAGTGTTTGGTTTAATTGCTGCAGGTAAAACCGCATACGACGCAGTACAAGATACATTTAATGATCCAGCTGACAACCGAGCTCCTACGCAAACTAATGCACCCGGAGTAGCTAGAAAACAAGTTCAACAAGCAGCTGAAGTTCCTGAAGAGGACAAAGACAAAAAAAAGAAACTTGATTTACAAAAAACTGAAGCTCAAGAGCAGTCGACTAGAAGAAAACAATTAGGCTTAAGTCAGTTAGACGCCATTATGAGTGAAGATCCTAGCTATGTCGGTTTAACTACACCACCAGAAACGAAACCACAGGGTCTCAATCTGGGTAGTTTATATGCACCCCCAGCGGAGACAAGATAATGAACACAGCTAAAGAAAGATACAATCAACTTACCCAACAACGTACTCAGTTCCTTGATACAGCAGTTGAATGTAGTGAACTTACTGTCCCTTCATTAGTTAAAGACGATACAAACGGACCTGACTATAAAAAGTTACCCACTCCGTATCAAAGTGTAGGAGCCAAGTGTGTCTTAAATTTAGCTGCAAAGCTTGGTTTAAGTTTACTTCCTCCACAAACAACTTTTTTTAAATTTCAGATAAGAGACGACAAGCTTGGTGAAGACATACCACCAGAGGTTAGAAGTGAATTAGATCTTTCCTTTTCAAAAATGGAAAGGATGGTTATGGATTACATCAATGCTTCTACTGACCGTGTAGTTCTTAATACAGCTTTAAAGCATCTCATCGTATCTGGTAACGCTTTAATTTTTATGGGTAAAGATGGTCTCAAACACTATCCCCTAAACCGTTACGTAGTTAATCGTGATGGAAACGGTAATGTCATTGAGATTGTCACAAAGGAACTTGTAAGTAAAAAACTATTGGAATATGACGTCGATGTACCCGACCCTACTAAGGTTGTAGGGGACTATCAATCGGCTGACGATAAACAATGTGAAGTATATACATGTGTAAAACTAGAGAACGGAAGATGGCATTGGCATCAGGAAGTCTTCGATAAAATTATTCCTAACTCTAAAAGCTCAGCACCTAAAAATGCTAACCCCTGGCTGGTATTACGCCTAGCCACGGTCGATGGTGAAGATTATGGACGTGGCAGAGTCGAAGAGTTTCTTGGAGACTTACGTTCACTTGATGGTTTAAGTCGTGCGTTATTGGAGGGTGCAGCAGCAGCTAGTAAAGTTATCTTTCTTGTTAGCCCATCCTCTACAACAAAGCCAAAACAAATTGCAGAAGCTGGATCAGGGGCTATTGTCCAAGGTCGTGCAGAAGATGTGCAAGTGGTTCAGGTCGGTAAGACAGCAGATTTCCGTACGGCTGCAGAACAAGCACAAATAATTGAACGAAGAATTAGTGAAGCTTTTCTTGTATTAAATGTAAGACAAAGCGAACGTACAACTGCTGAGGAAGTACGCCTCACACAACTAGAACTTGAACAACAGTTAGGAGGTTTATTTAGCTTATTAACTGTAGAGTTTTTAATTCCTTATTTAGATAGAACACTACACATACTTCAAAGAAGTAATCAAATAAACAAGATACCTAAAGATTTAGTCAGACCTCAAATTGTTGCTGGGGTTAATGCGTTAGGTAGAGGACAAGATCGAGAGAGTCTTACACAGTTTGTACAGATCATTGCACAAACAATGGGACCAGAAGCTTTAATGAAATTTATTGATCCAAGTGAATATATAAAAAGACTTGCAGCTGCACAAGGTATTGACGTATTGAATTTAGTTAAGTCCGAACAGCAGTTACAACAAGAGGCACAACAGCAACAAGAACAAGCTGGTCAAATGGCTTTGATGGAACAAGCTGGTCAAATTATGAATTCAAAAATGCTTGATCCAACTGCACAACAAGAGCAACAACCAGAACAAGAACAACCACCTACAGAATAAAACATGGCAGAAACACTTACCTACGATGCTGGTACCGATACTATTTCTACTGAAGATAATTTAAATGCTGAAGAACAAGATAGTTTAAAAGTTGGTGAAGCATTACTAGAAGAGCAAGAAAATTTATTAGCTGGTAAATACAAGAGTGCTGAAGAATTAGAAAAAGCTTATGTTGAGTTACAGAAAAAATTAGGTTCTGAAACTGAAGCTAGTAGTGATAAAGGCGAAACAGTTAAGGAGGAAGAGGTTGAAATATCACCTATTCAATCATCCTTAGCTGAAGCTGCTAAAGAGTGGGAAACTAATCAAACTCTTTCTGATGAAACACTAGAAAAATTTAAAGAGATTGATAGCAGTGAGTTAGTTAAAACATATATGGAATTGTATGTGCAAGCTAATGAAACATCAGCAGAACCAAAATCTGATTTAACTGAAACAGAAACAAACAACATATATAAGTCAGTAGGAGGAGAACAAAAATATGGTGAAATGATTCAATGGTATTCAAATAACACAACACCAGCATCAAGAGATGCTTTTAATAAACTTATCGAGTCTGGTTCCAGCGATTTAATTCAATTAGCTGTAGATGGAATCAAAGCACAATATGAAAACGCTAACGGATACGAAGGAAGAATGTTAACAGGTAAAGCACCAGCATCCTCAAGTGATGTATTTAGATCACAAGCTGAAGTAGTAGCAGCTATGAGTGATCCACGATATGACAAAGATCCAGCTTATAGACAAGATCTAATGAATAAACTTGATCGTTCAAATATTAATTTCTAATCATGGCAAAAGGAAAAGGAACTTACGGAACAAAAGTCGGTAGACCTCCAAAGAAAAAGTAAACAGGCGAGGCGACCCGAACGATCGTCATCGCCTCAAGAGTTTACCCAAAAAAATTTAATGAACGATACAGAAGTAATCGCTTTAGAACCCCCAATTGAAGTAATGTATAACGAAGAACAAAATTTTTTATTCCGTGGAGCTGAAGAGCTAAACGGTCGTGTAGCAATGCTTGGCGTTGTTGCAGCTCTTGGAGCTTACTTAACAACTGGTCAAATTATTCCAGGAATATTTTAATGACAACAGCAACCTTAGTACAAGAAAAAAATTCTTGGCAGAGGCTTTGCGACTGGGTTACATCTACTGATAACCGCCTCTATGTGGGGTGGTTCGGTGTCTTAATGATACCTTGCTTAATCACAGCAGCAACCGCATTCATAATAGCTTTTATAGCTGCCCCGCCAGTCGATATTGACGGCATTCGTGAACCAGTCTCAGGCTCTTTGCTTTATGGAAACAACATCATCTCGGGAGCAATCGTCCCGTCATCTAATGCAATCGGTCTTCACTTCTACCCAATCTGGGAAGCTGCAACCCTCGACGAGTGGTTGTATAACGGAGGACCATATCAACTTATTGTGTTCCACTTTCTCATCGGTATCGCAGCATACATGGGACGACAATGGGAACTTAGTTATAGATTAGGTGCCCGACCCTGGATACCAATAGCTTACTCAGCACCTGTTGCTGCAGCTTATGCAGTCTTCCTTGTTTACCCATTCGGTCAAGGGAGTTTTAGTGATGGTATGCCTCTTGGTATTTCTGGGACTTTCAATTTCATGTT
>CETC01158477.1_pt1 | contig 15127 bp, 18 predicted proteins | sample 326911 | NCBI WGS metagenome assembly CETC01 (sample SAMEA2622694, study PRJEB7988) | marine metagenome | isolation source: saline water (ENVO:00002010), including | reverse complement strand
GTAGTAAAGGAGAAAGCTCAATGTCAGATAACAATGAGCAGGTCCGCAGTCTTGAAGCACAGGTTTCAAAGCTTGAAGCCAGACTGAAAGATATGGACGAAGAGAAGATTCAAGCTCAGATTTCGGCGTTTGAGAAAGCTTGCGCTGACAAAGACGCGGAAATTAATGAACTTAAATCTCAGCTAGAGGCATCCAACGAGGCATTTGAAGCTTCCACAAAAAGCTTCAAGGATTCGGAAGAGGCCAAAGCTGCAAGCGACCAACAGGTTGCTGAATTAACAGAAAAGCTTGACGCTATTGAGGCTCAAAACCTCAGAACTAACCGTGTTAGCGCTCTTGTTGATAAGGGTGTTGATAAGGCAGAGGCTGAAGCTTTGGTTGAAACTTTCACTGGTATTAGCGATGAGCAATTTGATGCTCTAGTTCTTAAACTTACTGAAGCTCCTCATTGGCCTGGTCATAAAGACGAGGACGACGAGAAGAAGAAGAAGGAAGAGAAAGCTAATATGAAGAAGAAGTACGCTGAAAAGAAAGAGGAGGCTGAAGTAAAGGCTGATTTGGAAGAGGCTGTTGAAGCTGCTGAAGAGGCAGAAGACGCAGAAGCTCTTGAAGACGCCGAAGCAGAAGGCTCCGCAGCTCTTGCTGCTAACAGCGAAGATGAAAGTGAAACTGTTGTTGCTAGCCTTAACCAATACTTCAGCGAAGTTTTAGGTGGCACTAATAACGAAAAAGAGTCGTAAAGGAGAAATAAATTATGGCACTTAAAGGCGACCGATACGAGTTCGAGACCACTATCGACTTCTTCATGAATGAAGTAGCCGAAAGAGGCGGTGTCGTTACTCTCAGCACGGCGGGTTCTGGTGCTGCGCTTGACCAATCTGCCGCATTGGTTACATATGCAGCCGCACAGTCTGGCCTTATTCCTATTGGAATTTTGCTAAACGACATGGTGAATATTGACCAAACTCGTCAGCACATCAATTTCCACAAGAATGAGATGCAAAAAGGCGGCAAAGTAACTCTTCTCAAGAAGGGTTGGATTGTAACTAACCGAATTGACCCAGGCGTTACCCCCACAAAGGGGCAAATTGCCTTTGTTGGTCCTAGCGGATATATCACTAACACTAACAGCGGACCGCTTATTAATCGTAAGAATTATACTGGCGGATTGGCTATTGGTCAATTTGATAGTCTTAAGGACGAAGACGGTTATGCAAAAATTTCTGTAAACCTGCCACAGGCAGACGCAAATACTTATCCAAATAGATAGGAGAACTAAAATGAATAAAAGTGTTATTAGCGCTCCTACGCCAGAGATGACCGAGCTTCTGAAAAGAAGTGGTTCCGCTAATCGGGCTGAGTCGCTTGAAGCTACTCACCAACTCGCAATGGCGCTTGAGCAACCTCTGCGTCAGGGAGTTATGAGTGGAGACATCACTGGTAATATCTATGAAACGATAACTTTGGAGCCCGGTGCTTCGCCTGAATTTCCTTTGGATTTTCTGGCCCCTGGCACTGAAAAAGATTTCGTTGCCTATAGTGTTCCGAATCATGGGCGCATTCCCGAGCGTTATGTGGAAGGCGACTATGTCATGATTCCTACTTTCGAGATTGCTGCCAGCATTGACTGGACGCTTCGTTACGCCCGTGACGCTCGTTGGGATATCGTGAGCAGAGCACTTCAGGTCTTGCAGTCTAGTTTTGTTAAGAAAACCAATGATGACGCATGGCACACCCTGCTTGCCGCTGGCGTTGACCGAAATATTTTGGTCTATGACGCTGACGCTGCAGCCGGTCAGTTTACCAAGCGTTTGGTTTCCCTTCTTAAGACGGTCATGAGACGTAATGGTGGTGGAAATTCCAGCAGCATTAATCGTGGCAAATTGACTGACCTATACGTTTCGCCCGAAGCTATCGAAGATATTCGTAACTGGGGCGTTGACCAAGTTGACGAAGTGACTCGTCGTGAAATTTACGTTGCCGAAGACGGCGGCGCATCTGTTACTCGTATTTTCTCGGTTAATATCCAAGACATTGATGAGCTTGGTGTTGGCCAGGAATACCAGAACTTCTTCAAGAGTGACCTTAGCGGAAGCCTTCAGGCTTCGGATGTTGAGCTTTGCGTTGGTCTTGACCTTAGTTCGAACGACTCGTTTGTTCGACCGGTTAGAGAGAACGTTCAGGTCTTCGAGGACGACAACCTCCATCGTCAGCGTAGAGCTGGTTTTTATGGCTTTGCCGAGCATGGCTTTGCTGTGCTGGATAACCGACGCGTTATTCTTGGCTCGCTGTAAGCTTAAACCTAGCTTTTGGCTGAAAACAAAGGGCTGGCCTCAGTTTTGGGGCCAGCTTTTTTTATTATTATTTGGTGTATATTATAAATGATGACACCGTATTTAGCGCTAAAAACGGAGGAATAACATGGCTTGGCAAACAGAAATGACAAGCTTATTACGCTATGTAATAAATGATACAGACAGCACAACTAGAGAGTTTACCGATGAACGGCTCCAAAATCTAATCATTAGTTCTGCCCACTTAACTCTCGGGGTGGTAGATTTCCCAAAAAGCTACAGTATAGATATACCTAATTCTGGGATTTCCCCAGACCCGGCTACAGCAGGGGCAAAAGATACGAGCTTTATAAATCTGGTGGTTTTAAGAGCCGCTTGCCTGTTAGCACAGGGAGAATATAGAGCCGCAACAAACAAAGGTATTGTTGTTAGAGACGGCCCATCTTCTGTTGACCCTAGAGCTATGGTTGTAGCAAAAAAAGAAATGATGCAAAGCGCTTGTCAAAAATATGAGCAAGCTGAACTAGAATATAGACTTGGTAACAGCAATGCTGGAGAAGCAATAATCGGCCCACATAGAAATGCCGTATACAGCAAAGGCAGTTCCGGACATTCAAGATAATAATGGAGACATAACATAATGCCTATAAAAAAAATAAAAACCAGTGATGGATATAACAACAGCGATGGGGTTGTATCAGTCAATAAATTTGGCTCTACTCAAAGAGTTGATGTTAATGTTTTATCAACTGTGTCTGAGCTTAATTATGCAACTTGGTCGTCTGGAGATTATAACTCAAGATTTAATGACTACGGATTGAGAAGAACGACTGTTGAAATTGGTGATTGGAATATGGATAGCACCGGTTTTGTAAAGGTCAACCATGGACTTGATTATTCAGACACATGGAAGGGAACAAGAAGCACAGCATTCACAATTAGAAATGATGCAGATACAGTATATTTTGGCGACAACCACTCAAAGAGCGGGACGCACATGACAAATATTGACGTTGCTGTTTCTGGAATTACAAGCAAAAAGGTCGTATTGATAAGAAAGGCCTCGGGAAGCTTTGATTCTGCTGATTTTGATTCAACCAGCTATAATAGAGGCTGGGTAACAGTTTGGTATGAATAAATGCTAGAAGCTTTAATAAGAACTAAAGACGCAGGTGGTTTAGACAAATTTCCGGGCGACGTTATATGTGTAAAATTGAAAGAGCTTGCAGACTGGGGGGCAACTGAAGTTAGAGTCCATAAAGTTGTTGACTGGGAAGATTCAGAATTAGAAAGTCTTATGAGGTCTGAGTTAAATGATTCGGGGTCCCCTCCAGTGAGAATAACCCCGTATAAAATTTTAGAACAATGTGAAATATTAAATGACGAAGGCGTTTGTATTTATAAGGGGTCAGTTACCAAAACAAGGTCTAAAAAATATTTTAATTTTTCAAAAAATAATCAAGATGAAAAAACTCAAAAAGACATGGAAGAGGAGTTTGAGAAAAACAAACTAAATATTAAAGCAGAAATATTAAAAGAGAAACCTTCCCCTCCGAACAAAACAAAAGCTTTGTCTGAGGATGAAGAAAAAGTTCTTAATACTTATGTTAAAGCGCTTAGGTCTATTGGGATAAAATCTAGAATAGTTAATGGAAAAATAAAAATAACCAAACGGGGGTAAAAAATGGGAGAGTCCGCATTAACTGGTAGCGACGTAATAACAGAAACGATTACGGGAAATAGAAGAATTCAAGCAGGAATGAAAATGAGTAATGGGTCTGTTAATTTTGATGAAAGAAGAGGCAAAGAGCTTCCTTTAGCTCAAAACGCTATGGATGAGCTTGACGACAGATTTATTAAATCAGACGGAGATAGATATAATGTCTAACGAAATAGAGCTTATGGTCTCTGTTAGACGCCAAGGAGAAAAGGGCGTTAAAAGAAGGGGGGATGTAATTACATGCAGGCAATCTGGTGGGTCTTGGGGAAGCGCTGAACTTAAAGTTCACCAAGTTGTTACATGGCCCGGAAACAACGCCTCTGAGATAGAACTTCAGTCTGCAGCACTTATACTTGCTATACTTAAAAAGAAAAAAGAGTGGGGAGAACCAAACCCAACGGTCGACTTTCCTTTTTGCGAAGTTGTTACAGAACCCGTTGAAAATGACGAAGGCGTTCAAATTAATTCTGCAAATGGAGAGCCGGTATTTCAAACACTTATAACAAACAGAAGTGTCCTTCATTTTGATTTTGACGCTCTTCCAGAAAGCGAAACAGATGACGTTTTTGACCCAGAAGTAGAGGCTAACTTCTTAGCTGCTGACGACTTAACAATTTACATTGAAGAAAGAGGAATAGACAAAAGAGAACCGTCTGAGAGAGGCAGAAAAGAACACAGAGATATAACCACACCTAACCCAATCCTTCATGCTGACACAGCTCTTAGAAGAGACCAAACCACAGACATACAAGAATTTCTTTCAAGAAAAGTTGAACCATTAGATAGCTGGAGTACATAAATGGCAACAGTAGTAAACAAAACAACGCTTCAGGTTATTCAGAGTGTAAACACTCCAGAATATGACCCTAGCGAATGGCTTATAAACCCCGATATTCCCGACGCCCCCAAACGACACTGGAAAGTGTCTGGAGATAACCTTACTTTAAAAACGGCCTCACAGATAGCTTCTGCGGACGCTGAGTGGCTATCTCAGGTTAAGTCTGACAAAAAAGACGAGTTCAAAGAACAACTTGGCGAAGCACTTAGAAGCAAGTATACGGATGACGAGAAGCTCAGCCTTCTGCTCATCCTTCAATTGGCAGTCGCGGCCGGAAATATGGCAAGAGTGACTTATGTATCTCAACTCGCTGCTTGGATTGACCAAGGGCAAGACTTGCTTTATGCTGCTCAAGACAATGTTGATGCCGCTACTACCGAAGATGAGGTTTCTGCGATGGAGCTAAATCTTGATGCGTGGCTAGCCGCTGACCCACAAGTAGTAATTCGAACAGCAAAGGGGATTGAATAATGGCTAGAAACTTTACATTAAACTTCCCATCTACGGCGTTTGGACCAGCTTTAAGCACCACTGGCCCAACCTACGTGAATCATGGAACCACTCCTTTTTCTAGAGTTGGTCTGGCTTTTGATGACTCTGTTGATGAAAACGCTGCAACGGGCATGTTTGTAATGCCTAGTGAGTATACTGGAAGCGGAACACTAAAAGCAGATGTTTGCTATTATACCGCAAGCGCAACATCCGGAGACGTAGCTTTTCTAGTTGCGCTAGAAGCTATAACTGATGGAGATTCTGTAGATATGGAGGCGGCTCATTCTGCAGATTTATCAGGAACGGCTGGCACAAAAACTGTTCCCGGAACGGCCGGGAATCCAGACATTTTAACCTTTACTTTAACAGCAAAAGACAGCGTTGCCGCTGGTGACATAACAAGGCTTTTTGTTGTGAGGGATGTTAGTGAAGACGGAGTCAGTGGAGACGTTTATGTTGCATCCGTATCCTTATATGAGGAGACGTAAAAATGGCCATTGATTTTGATGGAACAGATGATGCTTTAAAGACGACAACAAACGTCATTAGAGATTCAGATTTTTCTCCGACAAGCTATACTTTCACGATTTCTTGTTGGGTTAAGCCTGACGCCGCTCAAAATGCAAGCATATGGGCGCAACAACAAGACGACGGAGGGACACAAGGTCGTTTAGTTTTGGAAATGCTCTCAGCCAACAGAAAATTTAGATTTCGTTATCAAAACAGCTCTATAACTACTGGCAGCTACGCATATGGAACTGACTATGACACTTGGTATCATTTGGTTACAACTCATCAATATACCGGAGCCTCGGGAAGGCATCTTTATATAGACGGTGCGATATCTGTATCAGAAACTAGCACCAACAGAAGCTCTGACCATGAAGATAATGACTTAGATTTTTTGATTGGCGCTGGACTCGCAACAAGCTCTCCTTATGGGCATACCAACCATTTTAATGGACAAATTGCTGAGCTTGCCGTTTGGAAAGTCATTTTAACTGCCGGAGAAGTAACAAGCCTTTATAACGGTGCTTCACCTCTTTTTGTTAGACCCAACAAAATTCTTTCATATTATCCTTTGGGAGGCCCCTATGTTACAAGCTCTACAGGAACAACCGACGCCTACAGAGATATAGTCGGCGGAAACAATTTAACCGAGACAAGTAGCCCAGCCTTTGCGGCAACCCCAAGGTCTTTTGGTACGGGCACCGGAATGTTTTATCCCAATACTTATATGGGAAATGACACCATTCCGTTTACCTCCGCCGCCACTGACGAAGAAGAGACTACAGATGAAACCGCAATTACTGGAGATGACGTTATTCATGAAATTGTTACGGATAATCGTAGAACTCAAGCTGGAATAACCGTGCATAGCGGCGGCATTAATTTCAAGAAAAGAGACAATACGGACAGCATTGATGCTCAAGTTCAGGTTGACGAATTAAATGACAGATTTGTGAAATCTAAAAGACAAAATCAAAACGTACATGGGTAATTAGATGGCCACAGTTAAAACAATCAAACCGGCTGGCGGGGGAGACTTTACAACCCTAGCTTTATGGGAAGATTTTGCAGACGGAGAATCTGCAGCAGACCAATGGGCTGAATGTTACACTGGAGGAAATCTTGGCGCAGTTACTTTAAATGGATGGGCGTCTACCCCAACCTCCTCTGCGTACCCCAAAATTTACGCCGCCGATGGAGAAGGTCATTTTGGAGATGTTTCGTCTGGAGCCTATATTTCTGCAGCTACCCCCTTTGTTTCTCACTTGGACTACACACAGGTTAACGGCTTGAGGGCTGCATCTACCAATGACTCAAACGTTGTGTTAAATTTTACCGGAACAAGCAACGCTCAAGACTCCAGGGCGGACAACTGTCTAATTCACGGAGATTTTGGAATAGGAATATCAATAGGGCAAAGTGGGTCTGGAGTTACAAGTTCTAATTATATAACAAATAATCTTATCTTAATTGATGGAACCGCAAACACTAGCCCCATGGGAATATATATTTTTTCCACGGACGCTTCTAGCGGAACAACTAATGCATATGTATACAACAACACCGTATATGTTCTTAATCAGGGAAGCCTAAACAATTATGGAATAAGGTTTGCTAATGTCGCTTCCTGCACCTTGAATATATCAGTTGAAAACAATATAATTATAGGCGCAGTGACCGGCTCAGGAGATTCTATAACTTACTGCTACAACCAAGTCACATTTAACACCGGAACAAAAACATTTAATAACAATATAAGCAGCGACGGAACTGCGGATGATTTTGGAGGAGGCTCTCACTTAGTCGGCAAAACTGCGTCTCAGGTATTCAAGGATGTTAGCAGCAATGTATATTCTTTATCCTCTGACTCTATAGCCCTCGATGCGGGCAAAACCCTTTCTGTGGTCACTCACGACATAGCTGGAGTTTCTAGGCCTCAAAATTTAATTTATGACATTGGAGCCTTTGAAACAAAAACCGATGACGTAATAGTTTATGGGGTTCCGAAAACATTTGAAATACCAGGTTCTGTAATTTCTAGCCATGAATATATAGTAGATTCTTTAATAGAGGGCCCAACAGGTCAAGTTTGTCAATTAATTTATCCGGTAACTAAAAATTCAGTATGCCCAAACTGCATTTACAGCCCAAGACAAAAGAGGTCTTCAAACATATATAAAACTGGCGGTCCAGTTCCGTTTGAAAACCACACAACCTGTCCATGGTGCGGAGGAGAAGGAAAGAGCAGCAGAGAAATAAAAGAAGAAATAAGACTTAGGGTTTATTGGACTCAAAAAGACTGGTCTGTTTTTGGACCTGTAGAAAACCCAGAGTCTTCTGTTATGATAATAGGATACATGCACAGCCTACCAAAGATTGAGAAGTGTGACAGAATTTTGTTAAATAAAAGGCTTTCTCCTTATAGGAAATGGGTGTGTGAGAGGTCGGGTGAGGCTGTCCCTTGGGGTCTTTCTCAAGACAGGTATTTTGCACAAATGCTAAATAGAGTTGGAGGAGGTTAAGATGCCCTTGCAATTTTCTCTAAAACTACTGAACGAAGAAGCTATGCAAAAGCAGATTTTAAAAGCGGTGTTAGAGCGTCTAAAATGGAAGTGGGAATGGCACGCTGAAGCCTTGAAAAACACATTTGGCGTCGAGGTCATGGCTGCAATCACCGAGTCTCCAACATATAAATCAATGGATGGCGGAGTTTTACAAGAAGAGTTTGGCTTGGTTAGCGGAGCGCATGGCATGGACCAAATAATAATGGGTATAATAAACAGCAGCAATATGATTATTCGAGAGCCAAAAATTTCTGGAAATAGAATAACGGGAAGCATGAGGATTGAATCCGTGCCTCTTGATTTGAGTGAATTTCACGATATCGCTCAACAAGTTACGGAAAAGGGGCAGCGGCTTCCTTGGTTTAAGTGGCTCACTACACTTGGCGACGCCATAATAGTTAGAGATTTTGAAGTTCAGGCCGGATTTCCCAAAAGCTCTAGAACTGGAGATAAAATTATGGTTAAAGGCAGCGGCTGGAGAGTGCCTCCCGAGCACGCTGGTTCCGAAGGAAACAATTTTATAACCAAGGCTGTTGATGAGATTATGCCGCGATTGGAAAAACACGTAGAGTATTGGTTTCTAGAGGCTATAATGACAGGTAAAAGAATTTGAAGGGAAGGTAAACTGTGGCACTAAACAATCCAGCTACATTTAATGGAATAACCTCAATACAAAAAGATAACCTAAGCAACAATCTTTTGCTTGGACTGCAAGACTTTTTTTCTTGGGGTCTCTTGAATGCTGGCGGCTTTCAAAACATATCTCGTTCACCTGCAGCCTCCGGTTCATTTGGAAGAACGTCTTCTCGCTACAGGCTAAGGCCTTCGGATGACCCAAGCTATGAAGTCGGACAGGTTTGGGAGGGCTTTAGGAATGATTGGGTTTGGGAGTCTGGATTCAAACACAATGAGGTTAAGCCAATACATGTTAGCGGCGTTTGGATAGAGAATAAATACCATGCTAAAAATGACGGAACTTATTCTCACTACGTAGATTACCCTAACGGTAGAATTGTTTTTGACAATAGCGTTTCTACAACAACAAAAGTAGAGGCCAATTTTTCTCATAGAACTGTAGGCGTAACACTAGCGTCTGAAAAATTTGTTCAAGAGCTTATGTTTGATTCATACGACATAGAAGATTTAGACACATATATCGCATCTTCCTCTGGAGTAAGAAGCCAGCTTGGAGAAAGAAGGCTTCAGCTACCTATAATCGCAATAGAATTAGTTAGAGGGGGTAAAAGTAGCCCCTATCAGTTGGGTGGAGGTAGAATTGAATATAACGACGTTTTGTTTCATGTGTTTGCAGACAATGAATTTGAAAAAAACAATTTAAGAGATGCTATACTAAACCAAAAAGAAAAAGTCATCTATTTACCAAACAGGGCCTTAATGAAGCAGAGTAAAAAATACCCATTAAGCTTAGACAGCAACGGCTCCCCTGTAACTGCGGCAAAAAACTATTCTCATTTCATAGAACCTAGTGGGGTTGGTGGTTTCAGGGGCAGTTCAACTAGATTTGACGAGGTTTCCTGCACAGACATGGAGCCAATCAACAGTTGGTTGCACAGAAGCACTGTTAGGGCCACTTTTTCTACTATTGTCGGAGTGGGTGGAGCAAATATAGGCACTCCATGAATTTGGTGTATATTAATATAACCAGCTAAGTTTCGGGCAGAAAAACTATAGAATTCTATATGAAATTTACAGGAGAGATATAATGGCAGCTAATAAAAGAGTATTTTATGCCACAAAAAAAGCCGGTCTAGGCCCGGTAGGCTCTGCTGGAGGCAACTCGGGAGGGAAGGGTTCCTTTAGACAAATTCACGGCCTACAATCGGTCGGCATTACAACCACTTTTAACCTTGAGCAAACTTTTGAACTTGGTCAACTTTCTATCTATGAAAACATAGAAGGTATTCCAGACGTTTCTATTGATTGTGAAAAGGTTCTTGATGGATATTGCCCTATTTATGTTTTGGCAACTTCTATCAATGGCGATGGCTCTTCGGCAAGCAATGGCGCTGATGGGGTATCTAGTGGAGCAAGTCTAGTTGGTCGCTCTAAGGGTAAGGCTGACTTTTGTTTGGCTATTCATAAAGATTCAGACTTAATTGCTACAAATACCCATACGGGCAATAGTAGTGATGCGGCTGAAGCCCACGTTATGATGTCTGGCGTTTTCGTAAACTCAGTATCTTACAACGTTGGAATTGATGGTTATGCAACTGAATCCGTAACCCTTGTTGGTCAAGATAAAGTTTGGCACCAAGCGGAAGGCGCATCTAACAGCACTTCGAGAATGAAGAGAGCAAAATGGTCAACAACAGACTTTATTTCGTCGGCCGAAAGTCCTTTGGCTTTGACCCAGGGTTCTGGTGGTGTTAATCGTAGAGAGGACGTTATTTTTGACTATCCTGGAAACGACACAGCCAGAGATGGTAAACACACCTTGGGATACAAAGACGTTAACGGCTCTGTTTCAGGTTTAGGCACCGTTTTGCCAACAAACATTCCTGGAGTTAGCGCTAGTGGAACAAATGACAGGGGGTCTGACGGACAATTTAATTGTCACCTTCAAAGCTTTAGTTGTTCGACTGACTTTGGTCGAGAAGACATTTTTGAGCTTGGAAGAAAAGGGCGTTTCCATAGATTCGTTCCGTTCCCAACTGAAGTTACTTGTGAAATGACTATCATTTCGGCTTCCGGTGACCTAGTGTCTGCTACAGAAGACGGCGTCGCTGATATAGCTAACCAAGGCAACCTTACGGACGAAACAATTAGACTTCAACTTAGAGAAGGCCTGATTGTTGACCTTGGAAAGAAAAACAAACTTTCTAGCGTTTCCGTAACTGGTGGTGATGCTGGTGGTGGAAACGAAGAAATCACTTACAGTTATACTAACTTTAACGATTTCACTGTTTATCACCCACAAGACCCGAACTTTAAGGGCCATAAGGACGGGCGGTTTGCTACTTACAGAAATAGCAAATTTACGCCCAGAACAGTTGAAAGTGTTGGCGATACAGGCGAAGGCACAGGAGCCTCTGGTATTGCTCACGCAGTTCTTTAAATTATTAGATGATTATGTGGGGGCCCTTGTGGCCCCCATATATTTTACAAGGATAAAGGAAAAATGGAAAACAATTCTCCGGGTCACTCTATTGACTACGATGACATATGTCTGTTTGTTGGCCAATTATATCTAGAGTCAGCAAAAAAACACCAAGACCTAAATCTACACTATCGCTCGGTTCTTGGAAAGCTCAATCAGCAATCTTCTGAATTGATAGAGGAAAACAAGAAGCTTAGAGATGAGATAGAAAATGTCAGAAAAGAATCAACAAAAAGTTGAAAACCAAAGGATAGTAAGCGAAATAATTAGCGGCGTAGTTACCTTTTCCTTTAAAAATAAAATGTATGTTATACACGAAGCGTCCTTAATTTCAAAAAATATTGCAAGTCAAATTTATGAAGAAACTTTTCAAAGGTCTACAAAATCTGGAATTATGACTGAAAGCCAAATGATTGATTATATGATTGAGCACAATCTTTGGTCTAAACAAGAAGAAGAAGAGTACGAAGGGATGCCTAAAAAAATAGAAAGAGCTAAACTTCAGCTTTATAACGCTCATATTAAATATAGGGATAAAAAGCCCTTTAGAAAAAACATAGAAAACCTAAAGGAGGCTCTGCTCAAGCTTGTTGAGAAAAGAAGCCCGTATTTAGGTCAAACGGCCGAATCGTTGTCTGCCCTCCGTAGAAACAGATATCTTATTTGCTCCAATGTTACGGACTTAAAAGGAAATAAATTCATAAACTCGGATAATTACGAAGATATTGACGGCTCATTGATTAATTTGATAGTAAATATTTACAATTCGTCGCAACACGACGACCATAAAATAAGAGAGCTTTCGCACAGCGAGCCCTGGCGAACCTATTGGAATTGTGGAAAGTCTACAGAAGGGGTTTTTAATAAACGTGCGTCTGAGCTCACTTCCCAGCAATTAAATATTATCAGTTGGTCTAGAGTTTACGATAATATCTATGAGAGTCACGAATGCCCCTCTGACGAAGTAATTAAAGATGACGATTTATTAGATGGGTGGTTGGTTCATCAACACGAAAAAAATAAAAAGAGGAAAAATGAGGCGGGCTCAGGAGCTAAGCATTCCGGTGTAAAAGGAGACGAAGTATACATAATGGCTGACACAAAAGAAGACGCCGCAAGGGTATACGACCTAAATGACGCAGGAGGAAGGGCTGAAGTTAGAAGCATTCAAAAACAAATGAAAGATAACGTAAAACCAATACCCGTAGAAAAAACCCTTGAAGCAAAGCTGGAAATGAGACAAATGCAACAAGAACAATTTAAATCAAGAATAAAGTAGGAGGACGTTTAAATGCCTGAGGAAAACAATGGAATTACACACTATAAGCTGGCTGCTTCAAACCAGAAAAGAAAAAGAATGAAGGACAGCTCCTATAAAGAAAAATCAAAAAAGAGAATTTCTAGTATAGTGAATACAAAAATGAAAACCTCATTTATAGGAGCCATCTCTGCTTTTGAAAAGCACTTTGGTTTTTTGTGGGGTCATGGGAAAGACGAGGAGGATTTAACCCCTAGTGAAGCCGAAATGAGAGAAGTCTGGGAAGAAACTAGGGCAGATATTTTAGACAACGGAAACACTCAATTAAGGGCTATTGTTAGCGAAATAAACAATTACACAATAACTTGGGATAGATATCATTTAGATTTCCCAGTTAAACTTGAGGAGGAAAAATAATAATGGCAGAAAAGAAGAAAACAAACAAAATTAATTTTGAGGTTAATGGAAAAGAGTATTCAATTCTTAGGCCTAAAAGCGTGCATAATGAAGCCGCGTCCATGGAATACAATAGGGTTTTTAGCAATTCTTTAAAAAGCGGTGCTTTGCTAAGAGAGTCTCTTGATAAGTTCATGCGAGAACAGGAGCTGTGGAATGATGAAAAACAAAAGCTTTATACTGACCTTTTAGTTTCCATAACAGAAAAAGAAAGAATTCTAGCAAAAGGCGGAATAAAGTTGTCAGAAGCAAGGGACCATGCCCTTCAGATTAAATCCCTAAGAACAACACTTCAAGCTCTAATAGCAGAGAAGAATGCCTTAGATGTGAATACAGCCCAAGGACAGGCTGAAAACGCAAGATTTAACTGCCTTTTAATCAATTGTTTGGTGTATAATGATACTGGAGAGCCTGTATTTTCAAGTATTGATGAATATGATTCTTCCGACAACGCCGACCTTACTGCTACTGCAGCCGAGAGGTTTGCTAATATGTATTTTGGCCTTGACAACGACTACGAAAGCAATTTGCCTGAAAATAAATTTTTGAAGCAATATAGTTTTATAGACGATGAAAATAGACTTATAAATAAGGACGGAAAACTTATTGATGTTGACGGAAGGCTGATAGATGAAGAGGGAAGGTATATTAATGAAGAGGGCAAGTTTATTGACTTTTTCGGAAACCTTTTAAGCGAAGACGGCGAATATATCTTTGATTCTTCTCCGTTTTTAGACGACGAAGGAAACAAACTTGATAAAAGCGGCACTCCAATAGTAACAGAAGAGACCGAAAAGCCTAAAGCTACAGCTAAAAAAAGAAGGGGTAGACCCCCAAAAAAGAAGGCTGAAGAAGTTTCTTCAGATTGAAAATGATTTGGCTTGGACAGTAACTGTATTGTTGGAAAGTTTTTGACAATATAGTATCGGTACGCAAAAATCATGGCAAATAAATTTAATATAGTAGCAGAGCTTCAGCTAAAAGGCCCTCAAAACCTTAACAAGGTTTCTCAGGATATAAAAAGAAGCCTTAAAGGCGTCGATGTAAACGTAAATCTTAGGGCCTCCAAAGCTTCTGCGTCTAAATTAAAAAGAGACATAAAGACGCAGTTAGGCAATCTTACTGTAACTGTAAATCTTCAGCTTTCTAAAAACGCCAAGCAACAGTTGCAGCAGCAGGCGGAAGCCCTGTCAAAGCTTAATGCTAACGCGCAATCTGCCACAAAATCTGCCTCTCAACTAGCCTCGGCCAATTCAAAGCTTTCTTCTGGCGCAAAGCAAAGCGCCCAAAACATGCAACAAGCGGCAAACGCTGCACAGGCGTTCGGTAAGCAATCGGCCCTAGCTGTAAAAAGATTTGCCGCATTTACTGTGGCCGCAGGCACTATGACGGCTTTAGTGGGAGCTATGAAAAACGGGGTTGTGGCGGCCATTGATTTTGAAAGAGAGATGGTTAAGGTTGCCCAGGTTACCGGAAAGAGCATGGAATCCCTTAGGGCTTTATCTCGAGAAATAACAGGACTGTCTACATCTCTTGGCGCGTCTTCTGCAGAGTTAGTCAATGTCTCTAGGATTTTAGCTCAAACTGGTCTTAGGGCAAATGAAGTTAAAGTTGCTTTGAAAACTTTAGCGCAAAGTTCTTTGGCTCCTACTTTTAAAGACATGGCGAATACCGCAGAGGGTGCAATTGCCATTATGCGCCAATTCGGAGTTACCGCAGACCAACTTGGAGCAAAGCTTGGTTCTATCAACTCTCTTGCCGGACAATTTGCCGTTGAGTCGCAGGATTTGATTTTTGCCATTAGAAGAGCTGGTGGAGCATTTAAGGCTGCTGGCGGGTCTTTGGAAGAACTTCTAGCTTTATTCACTAGCGTTAGA
>CETC01062962.1_pt1 | contig 15136 bp, 24 predicted proteins | sample 326911 | NCBI WGS metagenome assembly CETC01 (sample SAMEA2622694, study PRJEB7988) | marine metagenome | isolation source: saline water (ENVO:00002010), including | reverse complement strand
GGTTACTGGGACCCCAGCGAAACAAGTAGAAGTCACCACGGCAACTGCTCCAACTACTACAACACCCTCCACCACGCAAGAAGTTTCTACAGAACCCTCCAAGTAGAAGCTCTGTGTAAAGAGGATTAGTTCGTCATGCGTTTTTTAATTTGCGCGTGGCGAATTTTTTTGCTCTCGTAGCTCAACTGGATAGAGCATCGGTCTTCTAAACCGAGGGTTCTGGGTTCGAGTCCCAGCGAGAGTACCATTTAATTCCTCTTGACTAATTGAGAAAAATTTAGGAGAATAGAATAGAGCGAGCATAGCTCAGCGGTAGAGCACCGCGTTTACACCGCGTAGGTCGGAGGTTCAAATCCTTCTGCTCGTACCATTTTGGGTGAGTGGTGGAATTGGTATACACAACAGACTTAAAATCTGTCGGCGGGTCAAGTCATGCGGGTTCGAGTCCCGCCTCGCCCACTAAACAAGGAAAATGATTATGAAATTTTACGAAGTTAAACAGCAACTAAACAATCTTTACTGGAGTAGTCTAGGTTTTGTTAAAACCAAGAAAGACGCACAGAAACTTGAGGCTTTGTACAATACCAAGACTATTGTGTACCCCACTAAAATAGTGGAGCATGAGTTCGTCGAGAATATTGAAGACCATGAATAAAGGGCTCTGTAGCTCAGCGGTAGAGCACTGGTTTTGTAACCCAGCGGTCATCAGTTCAAATCTGATCAGAGCCTCCATTTTTGCGAGTGTAGCTCAATTTGGTAGAGCATCTGCTTGCCATGCAGAAGGTTGCGGGTTCGATTCCCGCTACTCGCTCCATTTTATTTTATTTACTGTGGTTTTTTTATATTATAAAATATGTGTGGGATTGTAGGATACGTAGGTAAAGGTAATAGCGCCGGTGACATAATACACGGAGGCTTAAAATCTTTAGAGTATAGGGGGTATGATTCCTGCGGTATAGCTTTGGCCAACAAGGGGTGGGATCAGCTTAGGCTCTTTAAAACCATCGGCCCGCCTTCAGACCTCGAGATCATTAAGTACTCCTCAAGCTGTGGTATAGGTCATACTCGCTGGGCTACTCATGGAGAAGTCAACACTGAAAACACCCACCCACATCACTGCCAAGACAATGAAGTTTACTTAGTTCACAACGGCGTAGTCGAAAACTCAGATGAAATAAAAGAAATCCTATCTAGGGATAATTATAAATTTTATGGAGACACGGACTCAGAGGTCTTAGCTAATTTAATTTCTTTCTATCACAAAACTACTAAGAATCCGTTGGATTCTATAAAATCTGCGCTCGCCCAAGTTGAAGGAACATTTGGGTTAGCTATTTTATTTAGAACTGAATTGGGGGAAGTCTTGTACGGCGCAAGAAGAAGCTCACCGCTGGTGTTAGGCGTAAATGATGGCGAGTATTTTTTAGCTAGTGATACCTCAGCTATTCCACCTCATGTAGATAAAATAATTTATTTAGAAGATGATCAAATCACAAAGATCACGAGAGAAGAATTTAAAGTTTATAACATAGACACAGAGAAAGAGGTTTGCAATTTTAACTTAAGTAAAAGAATAAAACCTCGCAAACAAAAAGCAAAACTTGGTGAATACTCGACCTTCTTAGAAAAAGAAATCTTCGAACAAGCAGATTGCATTAGAGATTCAACTAGGGGTAGGTTTAGTAAAGATTATTCCTCCGTTGTGTTTGGGGGTATAGATACCAATAAGGAAATTAAACGTGTCGTTTTTCTGGGCTGTGGCACAGCCTATCATGCGGGATTACTCGGTAAATATTACATGGAAAACATAGCTGGTATACCAGCGAGCGTTGAGATATCCTCAGAGTACAGATACAAAAATAACCCAACGGAAGATGGAACACTTGTAGTGGCGATTTCTCAGTCAGGAGAAACCATAGATACATTATTTGCCGTGCGAGAAGCTCAAGACAAAGGCGTAGACACAATAGCTATTACGAACACAGTGATGAGTAGCATAGCCCGACAAGTAGAAGAAGGTATATACCAGAGGGTTGGTCAAGAGGTTTCCGTAGCATCAACCAAAGCTTTTACTTCTCAAGTAACTTTGATTTTAATGTTGGCCGTATTATTAGGTCGAAAGAATAAATTAAGCGCGATAGAATCCAAAGAGTACATAAAACAAATAAGGTATTTACCGAAACTGGTAGGAGACACCCTAGAGCTATGCAAAGAATCAATCAAGAAAACTGCGGTCGCAAGCTCGCTAACACCATCTTGTACTTTTCTAGGTAGGCAGTATATGTACCCAATCGCTATCGAAGGAGCCTTAAAGCTAAAAGAGTTATGCTATATATCTACTCATGGCTACCCCACTGGAGAACTAAAACATGGCCCGATAGCACACATGTGCCCCATGTATTTCTTTATCGCTCCCGAGCAAGGATTGAGAGACAAGAATATAACAGCCATGAAAGAGATCAAGTCCCGCAAGGGTAGAATTATATTAGTAAAACAGCGCGGTCAAAAAATTCCTGAAGATTGTTATGATTATTTAATTGAAATTCCTAAGGCGAAGGATTATATTTTACCCATACTAGCAGCGGTACCCATTCAATTGTTTGCTCTTTATTTAGCGGAAATCAAAGGGTACAATGTAGACAAGCCAAGACACTTAGCAAAATCTGTAACGGTAGAATGAAGAAAAAGAAACAAAATTTTAAGTTTAAAAATGCTTCTGGTAAAGAGATTGAAGTTGTCTTTCGGAAACCAAATAAGAATGCCTACGGCGATGATTGCGACGGCGTATGCACAAACCCAGAGTTGCCCAACCCCAAAATACAAATCAACCCCCATAGAACAGACCAGACACAGCTAAACACGGCCATTCACGAATTTGCTCATGCGTTTTTTTGGGATAAGCCAGAGAAGGACATTAAGAAATTTTCTGATTCCGTAAGTAGATTTTTATATAACGAAAAAAAATGGCGCCGCGTCGGGAAATAGCCTATGGCCTTGTGGAGATTTACTAATGATAAAACGATGTCTAGGTCTTTCTTCAATAGAAGTAAGGTATCCATGGACGCTTATGTTTGCTGCCCGGGTCCTTCTTTAAAATTTTTAAACCCAGAGGTTCTAAATAAACCAAACGTACTTAAGGTAGCATTAAACAATGCCTACCCTTATGTTCGTCCCGATGTGTGGTTTGGTATGGATGACCCAAGGTGTTACAATAGACAGATTTTTTGGGAGCCGTTTATTAAGATAATGAGGGGCGGGTATCAAGATAGACAATGCGAAGGTAGAGATTTAGACGAATGTTTTAATTTGTATTATGCCGATTGCGCGGAACATGCAAACTTAGAAACAATTTTTACAACCGATGAGGATATTAACTTCCTGTGGAGGGGTAATGTTGTAGCTACAGCCATTCACGTTATACTATGGATGGGTATTAAAAAGATTTATTTATTAGGATGTGATTTAAGTTTAAATAAAGGCGCGTATTACAATGAGAATATTAAACTCTCAGAACAAGCAAAACTTACTAATTCCCGACTATATAAAGAGTTAGTTGATTTTTGGAGAGATTTTTCTGAGCTGTCTCCAAAGTATGGCGTAGAAGTTGTCTCCTGCACCGCAGACTCTAGATTAAATGATTTTATTCCCTATTTGCCAGTAGAGTTGGCCTTAGACCGTACCAAAAATACGTATAAAATCCCTACGGGCGGCAAATTATTCCACTCAAAAGAATTAAACTAATAAAAAGATTTTTATTGCAACTCCAATAGAATTATAATAATTAACTGAAAAATTATGAAAACTGTAACTTCCTTAATTGTTGGACTCTCCCTTATGATTTCTTCGTATGCGGCTGAGAAGAAAAATACTACCGCCGAGCATTTGCAAAATGTATCTGTGACAATTAGATCAGAAGGGGAATGGTCCAACGGGGAGGGGTCTGGTGTAATTTTCACTCGAAAAGATGCAAACGGGAATCAAGTTAATTTCGTGTGGACTGCCGCGCACGTTATAGATAACTTAAGGAAGACTAGAAAAACGGTAGTCAATGGCACGCCCAAAACAATCGTGGAGTTTAAAGACCCAATGGTCGTAAAAGAGATTAGGCAAGGCGGAAGAACAGTGGGTAGACTACAAATGGACGCAGAAGTTCTTAAGTACAGCGATGCAGATAACGGGCACGACTTAGCTTTACTTCGAGTAAGAAAATTTAACTTTGTAACAGATACGGTAACCTTTTACCTTGACAAAAAAATTCCAGAACTCGGAACAGACCTGCTTCACGTAGGAAGTTTGCTAGGACAAATGGGGGCAAACAGTATGACAGACGGAATCTACTCGCAGCACGGTAGGTTAATTAAAAGTTTAAATAAATATGTATTTGACCAAACCACGGTGACCGCATTTCCCGGATCGAGTGGCGGTGGAGTGTACTTAAAGTCTAACGCGCAATACATTGGCATGCTTGTCAGGGGCGCTGGCGAAGGGTTTAATCTTATTGTACCTGTCCGTAGAATGCAAGATTACTGCGAAAAGCACAAAATCATGTGGGCTTTGGACAGAAACGTCGCCATGCCAAGTGAAGATGAGCTTAAGAAATTACCAATCGAACACGAACCGAAAGAGTCAACCGATAAGGATGAGACTAAGGATAATCCTGACACTAAAAAGTTTCCGTTTATGATTAGGACTTACCCAAAGAACGAGGGCGATGGTAGACCCGACTTTCTAAAAACTCGTCCAGAACTTTTGGAAACTATGGAGAAACATTAAAATCTCCCCCAAGGGGAGCCAAGGGGGCCACAAAGGTGGAGGTAAACAATGAGCGCGGCGTGAGTAAAATTGCGCCGCGTCTTTTATAAATACTCATCGCTTTTAATTATTTCGTACTCAATCCTTCTATCCGGAATAAAACCTTCGTCATATAAATATTCTTTTATTTTAATAGCTTCTTGTTCGCTTACGTCATTCATCCCGTCGTACACTAAGACTTTGTAGCCCCACCAATGATCCTTGGGGTAAGGAGAGTCCCTGTCGCAGTTTTTGTATATATCTACAATTAAAGAGTTAACGGTTACCTCTGCTACTTTCTCTTTCATTACAAAATAACTAATCCTTTTATATCTTCAACTTTAACTTTACCAAACCAAGTGATATTCCTGTTGTCTCCTATAACCCAGACGTATCCCTTTGGAATTATCCCTACATCTTGATTAGTATTTAAAAATAACCAATCTTGTTTCGGCTTATTTAATCGATCTTCTTCATCTTCAATATAGTATATTACATCACCTCTGCCATATGGGTCTGTATGTAGCTTGTCGTTTATGTAAATCTTTCCACCTTTAATTCGCACACGCTCCCCTTGTAAAGCTATCACCCTCTTACTTAGATTTTCCCACATTGAGGTCGAAATAATTACGTGATCGTACCTTTCTGGTTTCCATTTTTCACCCAAACTTCTTTTTCGTTCAACAACCATAAAGTCTCCGTGATTAAACGTTGGCTCCATGCTTTTACCGTAGTTCCAAGTTATTTTATAGTTATAAAAAAATATATTTATAGTTAATAAAATAATTATCGCAAAGACCAATGGGTTTTTATACTTCTTAAAAGATTTCATACCAGTGTAATACATAATAGACAGTGAAACCAACAAAATCAAAACTGCTTCCACTAGCCAGTGTTGCTCGCTGGTGGTCAAATGAAAAATCTAACACCTTTTATTTCAAGAACAGAGGAGAATGGTTCATAATACGATCTAGTAAACCCGCCGAAAAACCAACTAAAAAACCAACCAACTTTTTTAAAAAATCGGCAAAAACTAGAGAAGATTATGATAATTATTCAATCTTGTTCATGCTTGCGGTTATTTTAGGTGTTAGTTTAGGGCTAAATTTAATAGGATTTTTACTTTTAATGTAAAAAAATTCGAAATTTTCCCGAAAGAGCAGTATTATACTAGGTGGACGATATATTATGTACGAAGCACAGAAAAAATATTTTACAACGGAAAAAGGACAAGAAGCCCTAAGAAAAGCTCGAAAAAACTACGACGAGACCGATATTGAGCGCCGCAGACGCCAAAAAAGAGAGTATATGCGCAGAAAAAGGCAAGAAGATCCACTCGCTTGGAGACATAAGGATTTAAGTTAGTGTAATACTTTATGTGAAAAACCAACTTCACGATGAGATAGCTCTCATCAAAAAAATAGCTTTAGGCTTAAATAAGAAGATACAGTTCGATTTTACAGGTGACGGAAGTTCCGTTATTTTGATAAATCGAGCCGATTCTAGAGTCAGCTTAATTTGCGTAGCAGAAGGGGGCGCGAATCATTTTTTTAATTTAGATATAAAGAAGTATCAGTGGGCAGAAAGCGAAGGCTTCACTTTTGACGAAATGACCGAAGAACCCCTAAAAGGTCAAATTTTTAAAAATACAGATGTAAAAGGAATTGTAACAAACATAATGGGAGATTAAACATGCCTAAGAAAACCCAAAAGAAGAAAGAGAATTTTAAATTTAAAACTTCTAAAGGCGTAGAATATCAAGTAGTTTGGCGCAAGCCGGACAGAAGGCACAAAGCAGTAGGCTTATGCTCCTCCCCCAAAGACGACTCACCAAGAGTTCAAATCAGCCCGCACCTCTCAAAACAAAACGAGCTAAACACCTCAATCCACGAATTTGCACACGCCTTTTTTTGGGATAAAAGCGAAAATCAAGTAGCCAAGTTTGCAAATGCGTTAAGTAGATTTCTATACACAGAATGCGGCTGGAGAAAAATTGAAAAATAGTCCAATATGTTCTATATTTAGTATAGAATGGACATAAACTGGAAAAAGTTATCTAAAACCTGCCGCCCCTACGTTGCCATGCCAGTTCATGACGGCAGGCTAGAACATGAATCCGCCAAAGGATTACTTGGCTTCAAGGAGATTTGCATCACAGCCAAAATCGAGCATGATATTAATTTCTTAGCAAGCGAGGCTCTTGTTTCAAGAGCAAGGAATAATCTAGTAGCCTCATTCATGTCCCAGCCAGAAAAATACACACATTTAATTTTTGTAGATTCGGATATGGAGTTTGAGGGCGCCCATGTCTTTCAGCTACTTAATTATGATTTAGACGTTGTTTCAGGACTCGCCTCTAAAAAAGTTTTACCGCTTCAACCAGCGCCCGTTTTTTCACAAATAGAGGGTGATGTTGTCAAGCACCCAACTAAAAATTTAATACAGGCCGATGTAGTGGGTGGGGCGTTTTTATGCATTAAAAGGTCAGTTATCAAAAAAATGACCGAATCTTACCCTGAGCTAAAATACAGAAATCGCCAGCTACCGGAGCTAGATGACCACTCGTACGGCTTATTCGATTCAATTAACGAAGATAATAAAAGCTATGGAGAAGATAATTCATTCTGTAAAAGATGGCGAGATATTGGCGGCAAAATTTGGGTTGATCCAAAAATGAGTATCGGACACATTGGCAGATACAACTATAAAATAGGCAAGTTAATCTTTTAAGAAAATCAGTTATGACAAAAGAGCAAAAATACGAAAAAATACACGGTATATGCGACCATTTACTAGAAGAAGCCAAAAAAGACGACGAGCTTCAAAAAAAAGCTGCTCTAGCAATGGGTAAGGCAGGCAGTGCAGTAGGAGAAAGTCAATATATTTGGTACCTTAAGAGTATAAAAGAGATAATCGATCTGCCAGAGTAAATGAATAATTCTTGTTTTTGGCTGACGATTTGATATAATAAATATATGGCAACAAAACACACATTAGGTTACGAAAAACCCAGAGGTAAAACAACCCGCCAAGGTTGCGGTAAACGTAGTAAAGGTATGAAAAAATACAGAGGTCAAGGCGGCTCCAGAAAAAGATGCAAACAGACCTGTAGACCGGGCAGAAAACAAAGATGAGACTAGACCACATAGCTTACAGAGTAAAAGACCGTTATAAAACAGCAGATTTTTTTAACGATACGCTTGGCTATGGACTCGGTACAGAATTTCAAATAGAGTTTGATGATGGGTCGAAGGCAGACTGTCTTGCATTGCTCCCACCAGAGGACAGACATGCCGACACTAACGAATGGGATATTTTGTTAGCTGACGCTCCAGATGATAAAATAAAAAAATCTGAGGCGGAATTTCACTCTTATCATGCTCCACCAGAAATTTTTGTTAGCGATGGAACCGCAGGTTCAATCGTTGGAGATTGGGTTCAAGAAAGGGGTGGAGTGGGAGGTATTCACCACATAGCTTACCAAGTCCCCGATGTAGCAGGAACAATGAAAGAATGGAAAGATAAAGGTTACGCTGAATTTTACTCAGATGAACCTATATCATGTAAAGACCCAGATTTAATTCAGGTTTTTACCAAGCCTAGCGAGCTTACTGGAGTTATTTATGAGCTAATATCTAGAGAGGGAGATGGTTTCTGCAAGGATAGCGTGAAAACCCTAATGGAAAGTACAAAAAAATGAATATTAAAGATGATCCAGAATTAGCAAACGCCCCGAAGAAAACTAACATCGCTCAAGACGAGGGTAAAAAGTTAGTTTATTCTTGGTTTGACGGGGAGGACATGACTCACTTATTTAATAGGAACTATGTTAACGGAGAGTTTGTGCAGTATAGCGCTCAGATTGGTTATGAAAAAATAAATCCAGCAACGGGCGCAAAGATTTCGGTGTGGCCAATAACCCAATCCCCAGAAGTAAACAGAACGCTAAGCGCCGCAAGGGAGGCTTTCAAAACTTGGAGAAAAATAAGTAGAGTAAAACGTGCCGAATACTTTTATGAAGTTGCAAAGATTGTAGAAAAAAGAAAACAACAGATTGCGAATATAATTTCACTCGAGACAGGCAAAAGCATAAACGAAAGTATCGCGGAGGTAAATGAAGCATTACACATGGCTCAATATGCCTTTGGCTCAGGGAGAGCACCCCAAGGGGAAGCGGTAGCTTCAGAAATAGAAGCCAAGGATTCTTATATGTTACGGAAGCCCAAGGGGGTAGTGGCCATAGTAAGTCCTTTCAATTTTCCTGTGGCTATAGGGGCGTTTTGGTGTGCTGCACCAGCCATAGTAGAAGGAAATACTGTTGTACTTAAGCCTTCAGAGGATACACCCCTGAGTAGTAATATATGCGCTCAAATATTTGAAGAAGCTGGAATCCCAAAGGGTGTATTTAACGTAATTCATGGTGACGGTTTTACTGGAGACTTATTAGTTCGAGGTGAAGTTGATCACATTTGTTTCACAGGTAGCGCAGAAGTTGGTCAGCATATTCGTGGCGTAGCAGCAGAAAGTTGGCACAAAACAACATCATGTGAAATGGGTAGTAAATCATCTTGTATTATCTTCGATGATGTAGAATTTAACCTAGCTTTAGATTCAGCCATAGCAAGTGCATTTAAACTTTCTGGTCAGAGGTGTGTTTCGTCAGGGAGAATTATAGTACAGAGAACTATTTACGATTTATTTGCTAAAAGATTTGCAGAGGCTGCATCTAAATTTCAAACAGGCAACCCATTCGCTGATGAGGATATTCTAGGCGACCCTTATAATGTTCATGGAAAATTTTATGGGCCATTGATAAACCAACAGGGTTACGAAAAAGTTAATTATTTTAATGAGTTGGTTATGTCTGATCCAGAGGCGGAAATTTTGCTTACAGGCGAAAGGCTAATGAGTAGCTGCGATATACGAGGTTACAGAGGTACTTGCAGTTATTACATGTCACCAATGGTTTACAAAACAGAGTGGAGAGATGTAGAATATTTGAAGAAAGAAGTTTTTGGACCACACGTAGCAATAATTCCATTTGATACGATTGAAGACGCTATTAGAATTTATAACGACACAGAATATGGTCTTGCAGTCGGCGTTCTAACCAACGATTTTAGAAAAGCTAGAATTATGCGAGACGAATGTGAAGCGGGTATGATTTACTGGAACGGAGGCTCTATCGCAGCGGAGTCACATCTTGCTTTCGGGGGCGTAAAAAAATCCGGCAACGGGTTTCCAAGCGCGGCGAGAACATACAGAGCAGTGACTCACGAAATTAGCTGGACCGTGAACCACGATGATGGATTACAATTCCCGCAGGGCATGAAATGAGCGAAAGTAAACCTTGGATGCTTTTGCTTTTGTGGTTGCCCTTCATTGGGTTAATGATTTATTTATACTATATAACGAGAGGGAAAAAATGAGTGAAAATAATTGGGTAGATTTAGCCCCAGATATATGCAGACAAAGAATGGTACTAGAAGGAACTCTTCACAATGCTTTTGGTCCTTGGGAGCAAAAAATCTATTGTAAAGAGATTTCTGTAGTGTTAGACATGACACCCGTAGATGAACCAAAAACTTCTTTCGCTGAAGAATATGGTTGGTGTTGTTTTATGCACTGGAAAGAGTCGGGGATGCATATATATAGCTGGGATCATAAACATCCAAAGTTTTTTTCGATAGATATTTACACTTGTAAAAAATTCGACCCACAGCATGTCATAAATTATACACGGGAGTTTTTTGGCGACAACTTAATAAACGTCACATGGAAGGACTAAAATGAAAGCAGCGATATTTGGAATTGGAAGAATGGGAACGGCGATTGCTTACGCCATGAAGAAGCTTGGTCACCAAGTCGTGGGTGTAGACTCAGACCCAGCAGGGAAAATAAATCTTGACAAAAATCTACAAGAGGGTCAGTACACCTTCTATCACTCTAATAATCTAGAAGCAGATAGGGTGGAAATCTTAGATTTTGAAAACCCTGACGTAGTGATTTCTTCGATGCCATACCATCAGAATTTATCATTAGCAAAATTTTGCATAAATAATAGTTTAAGATATTGCGACCTAGGAGGTAGCGTTCCAGTGTCTAAAGAGATAAACTCTTACGCCGAAGAAAGAGCCACTAAACCAGTCATGACAGACTTGGGGTTAGCCCCCGGATGGGTAAATATTCTAGCAGAACAAGGTTACAAAGAGCTTCACGGAAATCAAGAAGATACCTATGTAAAAATGATGGTCGGAGGTTTACCCGATTATTCCGAAAGCAATAAGAACCCCTTGCGCTACGCCACCACTTGGTCTATAGACGGGTTAATAAACGAATATAGAGACGACTGTATCATTCTTGAGGACGGGGAAATAAAAACAGTAAAAGGTATGGACGGTTTAGAGGTGGTAGAAACTGAAAAGCTAGGAAAACTAGAGGCGTTTTACACAAGCGGCGGAGCATCTCACTCTATTTATTCCATGAAGTCTAGAGGAGTTAAAAACTGTTCTTATAAAACGCTCAGATATAAAGGCCACAGAGACATAGTAAATTTTTTAATTAAAGATTGTCAGTTAAGCGATGAAGCGCTGAATAAGGTTTTTTCTATTGGTTGTGGCCCCGCAGAAAAAGATGAAGTGATTGTAGTGGCAAGAGTTTTAAAAGGGGATAAACTATGGAATAAGGAAAAGTTAATTAAATCTGACGATCAATTTTCAGCCATGCAAAAAGCGACAGCTTTCCCTATTTCCGCTGTGGCATCTATGATGGCCGAAGGCTTATTAGAGGGCGACAAACATCAGCACAGAGACTATTATACTCAATACTCAAAGGTTCTAGCTTACGAAGATATAAGCGCAGAGCCTTTTAATATTAAGATAAATTTATTAGGACTAGAAAATTAAAATGACCCCCGTGCAACATAAAGAATTTCTAGAGGAACAAAGACAGGTTGCTTTGGAAAAATCTCAGAATTGGTTCGTGTCACTCAAAAGGTCGCAAAAAAAACAGTATAATAAAAAATTCGACCTGAATGATTGCTTAGACTCGATGCAAGATTTTAAACTAAAACCAAGTGACGTACCTTTGATTATAAAGCTGGTGGAAAATCCAAAATATTTTACTTCTAAATTATTTACCGGAGCGGTAGATTTATTTACTCATGATTGCATTCATATTATGCTGGGGCGCGGCCTCCTGCCCAAAGACGAAGCATTCGTAATAGGCTATACAATGGGTAGTGAAAAAAGAATGTCGAACTTTAAAAAAATATTTTTTCTTTTTGCTTGTCGTTATTTGTATCCAGAAGGTTATCGTTTTTACGAGGAGGAGCGATTGATTTTTAACAGAGCGCTGAGTCTTGGGCGAAATTGCCCTACGAATTTAACAGAAGTTGATTTTAAAAAATATTTAAATAAACCTCTTTGCGAAATTAGGACAGAGTTAGGGATTGACACAGAAGCACTAATTGATTATTATAAAGAGGAGAAAGAGTTATTTCCAGACAGTGAAGAGTCTCAAAGATTATTATGACCAAGTGGGAAGAGTATGCTAAAAAAATCACTGAAAGAATTGGTTGGCTTGGCGCAGGGCTTGTTATCTTTGGTTATTATCTTAATGCTAACGGGCATATATCTTCTTGGCTCGTTTGGGTTATTGGTAACCTTTGCGTTGCTGGATATTCTTGGCATAAAAAAGCTTACTCCACAGCACTAATGTCTATCGTTATCGCCGTAATGAATATTTACGGTTACTTAAAATGGTCTTAATATGGGAATGTTTGATACAGTAATTTGTGAGTACCCCTTACCCTTACCGGATGAAGCGAAAGAACTTAATTCGCCCCCGAATTGGGATAAGGTTTTATTTCAAACTAAGTCTATAGGTGTCGATGAAGGCGGGTTCTTCGGCGGCGTTATGGATTCTTATACGATTGAAGACGATGGGCAGTTTTACAAAGATGTCTTAGAGAGGGACTGGGAAACAGATGAGTACGGGAACTCTTTCATTGAAGAGCGCAATAATGGTATAGAGAAAGTGGAGTTTACTGGGGATTTAGTTTTTTACACCATGCATGAAGAAGATGAGTATGACTATTGGGTTGAATTTTCTGCTCTATTTTGGAAAGGAGAGCTTAAAGAAATAAAGCTAAAAGAATGGAAGCGCGAAGATAACTCAAGCAGATTAGAAACTCATTCCAAAATGAAAAAGGCTCTCGAAGCCCAAAAGAAACTAAAGAACTCTAAAGAGTACAAAATAAAAGAATTTTTTAAAAAACCAGTAAGATTTGTTTTTGACCTAGTTAAGTTTATACTAGGGTCGTTCGTTCGCTTAATTTGGTGGTTGGAGCAAAAGTTATTATAGTTCCCTTAAAGACTTAATCTGCCCCAATATATTTGGTGTATTTTCGCAGGTAATTTGATCAGTTTTAATTGTCATTGGGTAATTAAACTCAACATCTATTCTTACCCCAACAACATCCCATTCTGGTAAAATAAAGTCATCTACGAAATCGTACCACCCGTGTTTTTTTAATTTTTTGTAATATTTATCTATCTCTTCGGGGTCTTGAGCCTCAATTAAAATATCGTAATTAAGGTCTTGTTTCGCGCTCATTGTAATATACCTAAAAAAAAGTCCCTCATTGCAAGTCAACTTAGATAAGGTTATTAAATTCATACAATTTATAATTACACTTGATTTTTTAGCACAAAGCGTTTATTATAATAAGTTATGGAAGACTTAAATGCAAAACAAGTTGATTCGTCAAAAGATTTCTTAGATTTGTCTGACGGAACCGAAGATTGGGCAGAAGTTGCTTGCGAAGTTCCTGAAGAAGTATCTCCAGATAGTCAATATCATAATTATACAGTTAGAGTAAATAAAGAAGAGATAGTGGGGGCGCTTAACCAAGATACTTTCAAAGATTTTTGGGCTAAGGTTGAGAAATCTGTTTTGGACGATATATCAAAATAAAGTGTAATGTATATTGATGTATATTTCTTATTTCGAGTTTAGGAAAATTTTATCCAACTTGGAGAAAGAATATAATGATCTAAAAGAAAACCCCAGAGTACAGACAGATGCGAAATTCGCACTATACTCACTTCAAAACCTAAAGAGAGTTGACAAGGAAGTGAAGTCCTTCATTCAAAATAAATATAAGAAATAAAACTTCTTGACTACCCCGCAAATTAATGCTCTAATGGGGTATGGAACAAAATCTACTTGAAAAAACAAGAACCTATTTAGTAGGTCATATGCAGTATGCCGATGGGCGTAATTGGAGAGATGAAGTCGAAGAAGCACTAAGCCCCTTAAACATTACGGTATTTAATCCCTATAAAAAGCCCTTCGTTAAAGACGTTGATGAAGATGAGGCTGCCCGTTCAAGAATGGCAGACGATATGGCAAATGGTTACTATAACGATGTCGCAGAGCGAATGAGTATCGTCAGAAGCTATGACCTTAATCTTGTTGATAGGTCTGATTTTATTATTGCCCACCTACTTCCAGAGGTTGCAAGCTGGGGTAGCGCAGAAGAGATAGTAACAGCGGTTAGAATGAAGAAGCCGATATTTATTTCAATGGAAGGGGGTAAATCACAAACACCACTTTGGATGATGGGTATGCTTCCCCATCATTATATTTACGATAGCATTGACGATGTGCTTGATATGATTAGGCAAATCGACAGCGGTAAAAAGGCTATTGATAGCGACAGGTGGAGACTTTTGAGGAAGGAGTTGCGTTAATATGTTGCCAGATTGGTTATATAAAATAGAGCGCAAGCTAGATAACTGCAATCACCTCATGGAGATGCTGCGAACGCTTTTGGCTTCCTGCACTTTAATACTTCAAGTCGTCATTTTATTAAAGTTATTTAATATTATTTAATGAGAATTGAATCAGAAATAAAGTTAGACTACAAGGACGTTCTTTTACGTCCCAAGCGCTCAGAGCTTACCTCTCGCAATGAGGTAGACTTGATGCGCACGTTTACTTTTAAGCACGCTGGTGCAGATGGTGCTGGTAATCCGGACTACGGTTGGACAGGCGTTCCCATTGTGGCGGCTAATATGGACACTACAGGCACATTCGAGACTGCCAAGGCTCTCGCTGAACATCATATGTTGACCTGCATCAGCAAACACAATGACGTAAAAAGATGGGCACATAAACTGGACGGCTACGGGGTTTATAAAACGCGAGAAAGCAAGGAAGCTAACTCAGGGAGTTGGCGATACGAACGAGGAGCAAAGAATTGGCAGAATAGAATTTACGACCATCTCTGCCCTTCTATTGGTATTAAATATGATCCAGATAAATATGATGATTTAGATTA
>CETC01037339.1_pt1 | contig 15137 bp, 16 predicted proteins | sample 326911 | NCBI WGS metagenome assembly CETC01 (sample SAMEA2622694, study PRJEB7988) | marine metagenome | isolation source: saline water (ENVO:00002010), including | reverse complement strand
CTGTGAGTGAGGTGCCACCATTATTTAATGCTAAAGATTCAGGATTAAGATAGTCATATAATGCGTCAGAGGCTGACCAAGTTGCATTCCATAATTGCACATCAGACAATTTACCAGAAAACATATTTATTTGAGATGTAAAAGACCTTGCACCAATAAATACATCACTTGTAACAGATGGTATCGTTATAGATATAGAGGCTGAACCAGCTTCCACTCCATTAATATATAATCTTTGAGTTGAACCATCATATGTACCTACAATTCTTATCCAAGTATTTTTATAACTTCTAGATGATGTTATTGTATTTGTTGTACTTCCATCTCCAACTTTAAATAAAATTTGTTCAGCTGAATTAGCTCTAATTACAATACCTTCATCATCACTATCTCTTGCACATATTATATCTGCACCTGCCCCTAAATCATCTATATAAGCCCATACAGCGACAGTGCAATTTGTCTCACTAAAAGCCATTCCTGTATCCAAATAATCACTAACACCATCAAACTCTAATCCTCTACCTGAATATATCTGTCCATGATTGTTATTGCCTATAGATTCTAATTTTTTTAAAGAAACATTAGTAATTTTTAAAGAAACTTGGTCAGTGGTAGGGTCTGGGTTTGTTCTAAATTGAAGCCCATCTGTTATAGTAGTATCAATAGGATTAGTACCATCTAAGGTTAATATTTCTGTAAAAGTACCATTGCTACTTCTAGCACTTCCAGGGACTCTTTCACTATCTAATCCAAAGATTCTCGCAGTCACAGAGCCCTCTCCAGCATAAGCACTTATAGTCCAAGTTAATTGATAGGTCCCCTTCGTCAAACCCATAGCCATACCTACAGCTCCACCACTATCTGCAGATTGATTAACATTCCCTGATGTATCTCCAGCATGAGTTAAAATTAATTCATTGTTTGAAATACTCCAATCATCTCCAAGATTCCAATTACTAGCACTAGAGAAATTTCCATCTACAACATATTCATCTACATAATAATCGCCTGTAGAAGTATCTATTGCTCTGTATTTAGTTGGTTTTAATATTTCTTGTATAGTAGCAGGCATTATTTAAGCACTCCTGCATTTAATACTTCTTGGCATACTAAGTTATCTAATTTAATTTCTCCATAACCTCCTGTGTCACTAGCATACATTGTCAAAGTAGTAACTGTACTTCCACCTGGTTCAAAATAACAATAAAAAGAACCTTTTCCATCAACCGCTTTCCAGACCCAAGGATAAGCACTACCTGTGCTATCTTGAGCCCAATTAAATCTAAATTTTAAATCTCCCCCATCAACATAATCAATAATATCAAAAGATAATTTATAGATTTTACCATCCGTTAAAATACTACCTTTTGAAATTGCATTATAATTACCACTACCTGCACCTGAATCAGTAATAACAAGACCATTTTCTACTCTAGTATCATTTGATAAAGACCAATATCCAGTGTCAGTTGTAAAACTTCCCTCTCCTCCAAATATATCTGCTCCTAATTCTATATCATTTGTTGGAGCAAATTCTAACATTGAAGCATGAGCTCCATACCCTATGTCTGAAGCACCATCTTCATATTGAAGTGCACCTATTAAAGAACTATTATGAGCAGCATTCCCAGAATATGGAATATTATCTAAATTCCACCATGATACTAAACTACTTTTTTCACTAGTTGATAAGTCTGCATACTGTTTCCACATAATTGATTTTATTTCTGCTTGAGTTAATACTCTATTCCAAAATCCGACATTACAAATATATCCACTAAATTCATTGTTAATAGTCCCATCTTCATCTTGTCTGGCTCCAATTGTAAATATACCATCGGTATGCTCTAATCCTGTAGTTATAGTCGTAAGCGAAGCAGTACTTTTATCAAAAACTCCATTATGATATAAATAAGCTTTATCTGACCTGTCAACTACTACTGCTCCATGATGCCATTGATTTGGTGAAATAGTAATGTCTCCAGCTATAGTTACAGTATTGTCAGAATCTGTCAATGCTATTCCTAATTTTTCTCCACCATCCCTTATATCAAATTGAAAACCCCTACTCCCTCCAGTTATCTCTCTTTGTGAGACTAGATTATCATATTCTGCTATATTACTGGAAGGATAAAACCAACATACTATAGAAAAATCTGTTGTACTTAAATCTTGAATATCTCCAATAGTAATACATTCATTTGTATTACCTGCAGATAAACTGAATTGAGCAGCACCATCACTTAATGGCTGCACTGCTCCTGCAGGATATTTATGTTTCATAACCAGATTATCTGTAACGATACCTGGGGTAGTTAATCCAGAAGCTCCTAAGCTTGTTGTTAATCCTAACTTAGGCATCTATCCTTTATATGCTATAACTTTTCCACTAACAAGTGAAAAAACTGCAAAGTTACCATAGATAGTTAATCCAGCTGGAATTGTAAAATCAACTGCATCTGTCATTGTTTTATCAATATCAGTGCAATCACTTACATCTACTTCGGAATCTTCTATTGCTGTAATAGCAGCGAATGGACCTGTATGTTGAGCAGTATCATCTATAAAGACTGAACCTGCTTGTCCCATCTGGGCATTTTGTGCTTCTTGAACTGTATATGTATGCAGTCCTCTTTGATTTGCCATTTTATTCTCCTTTCGAGTTGTACTTTAAGGTCTTAGCTTGACCATGAATGTACTATTTTATCTTATTGCGTGAAATCCTGAACTAATTATTCTAGGACCTTTCATGAGAGATGATTCGTATTGTTCTATATGTCTCTTATACTCTCTCATCATATATTCTTTTAAATCTATTTCACCAGCATCTTCTGCTAGTCTGCCTTTGACATAATATACTAATGCCTTCTCTAAATAAGAAGGTATATTTAATTCATCTGCCTCGTCATTTAATACATCTACATCTTTATAAAAAGTAAAGGCCTCTGTTACTGCCCCACCATTATATTTTGTATTTAATTTTAATAATGTTGAAGATGAAGTATCTTCATAAACTTGATGTAAGCCATTTATTTTTGAAGAACCTGTAATTACAATATATGTATCTTTTGTATAACTACTTGAAGGGATAGTTATTCTTAAATATCCTCCATGTTCTGTATATGCAGACCCAGCCACAGTATCATCTAAATCATTAATATAGTATTTAGGGCTATAAGCATATTTTATCTCTAATCCATCAGTTACAGATGTTTTAGGAGATTTCCACATAGCTCTTGATACACCAGGGCCATACTCTTTAGAACTTACATTATTATCAAATGCAGTATCACGTTCTACAATAGCTACTTTATTACCTTCTATATAATACGCATATTCATATGTAGGAGTACCAGCAGTCCATGTCCCTCCAGCTGCTTCACAAGTTGTCTTATTTGAATATCCTTCTAAACTACAATATCCCATTATACGTCATCTCCATCTTTTATAGTTGGTTGATGTAACATTCTTGGTATACTTCTATATTCATCCTTACCATTTAAATGATTCTTCATTCTTATGTCAATTAATTTAACCATATCCTTTGGAAATTCATAAAACCTTTTATCCTCAGTAATATCTATTCGTTGTGTATTAGTATGAGTTTCAAACTTTATATTTAAGTCTTCTAAGCCATCTTTAATATAAGCAATAGCTCTACCTGTTTGAGTGACTCCTGCTCTTTCCATTAATTCTTTAACTGTCATATATCTCCTATGCGAAAGCTAGAAATTCAACTGCTATAGTATTATCACCTGCTGTAGTATCTTCATTTACTCCATCACTGGAACATATAGCAAATTCATTTAAACTACATCCCTTTCTAACTGGAAGTAAAATACCTTCACCAGCTTTTAATCTTGCTATAACCACTCTATGATTCGAAGCACAATTAGTTGATATAGATAAATAATCAGTAGTATTAGCAGTTGTACTTAAAGCAGATGTACTACTATATTGATAACCTGTATGTTTAAAATATACAAATCTTAAATTAGATAAATCAGTTAATAATACAGCACTAGATTCTGCTACAGCTGTTGCTGAAAGGTAATATGGAGCTCCATCTACATATCCATCATTACTCCCCCCCGATGCTTGAATGGTAACACCTGTATCTTCTCCGCTGCCTGATACACTCCCATAACATTCCGTTGCAGCTATTGAAGGACCTGTTCCTTGTTGAACTGTTGCCACCTCTATAGGTGTAGCACTTATTGCAAACTTTATTGTTGCCATTTAAAACTCCTTATGCTTCGGCTTGATTTTGAGCTGGAGGTCTTTGAGTCACACCAGCTAAATATTGATTATATAATAATTGATACCTTTCAATAAACCATTGATACTTAGCTGCATACTCTTTCATTTCAGAAGTATATGAAGCTAGCTCTGCTTGATAATTTACAACTTGTTTTTCATATTTATTAACATTCTCTCTAAAAGTAGTAAATTCAGCATCTATTTTTCTTTCATTGTTTGTTAATCTTCTTTCAAATTCTTTGTTAAATTCATCTAATTGTTTAGAATATTCTTTGTCTGCAATTTCTAAATCTTTATCAAATTTATTTATATTCTTATCTACTTTATCAAGTTCCTTTTCAATTAATTCCATATCTTCATTAGCTATTTGAGTATTTACACTTGTCAAATCATATGTTAAAGTAGGAGCTGAAAATACAGGAACTGAAGGTAATGTTATTTCCCCTGCTACTGTAGGAATTGTAATATCAAAAGGAGATAATGGAGCACTCGGTAACGATAAATTATCCTCCATGTCTGTATGTATTCCAGAGGCATATGCTAAACAAGCCATTGCTGCTCCATAATAAACTATTAAACCATTAAATGTTTCAGGGAAAGATGGTATAGTTATTGTATGATAATTAGAATTATCTACAGCTTCTTCTGAAGATACATAACTTACTCTTCCATAATCAGTTGAACTAGATGGAGTAGGCAATATATGAATCCTACCATCTAATATATAATACGCAGGATTATAATGGGATTGATAATATAAACTATTTACATCAGCTGCTCTACCTCTTAAACTAGCATCTATAGGAGTAGCAGGATTTAATGTTGTAGAAGCAGCAGCTTCATTTCTAACTACAGAAAGAACATATCCATTATCTATATTAATCCCCAACCCAGTAGTATCACTTTTTGAAACAGAAAGCATAGATAATATGTTTGGATTTTGAGAAGCTATTGCTTTTGCAGTAAAGTCTCTAATCCCATCTTTTATAAAGTTAGAAATATCTTCTTCATTTAAAGGTGTACTACTACTAGTTACAACTCTACCCTTGCCTATTAATTCTACTATTCTTTGTCCTAATGTCTGCATTAATTCCTTATCTTACCTAACAGAGTCTGCCTGCCGAAACAGGCAAACTCGATTAGTTTATTTGTTCACTCTAGTCGGTGTCTACATTGCCAGCATCGCTACCTGTAGCACATTTATGCTCAATATACCAAGCAGCAGGTAATCCACTACCTATATGTGTTCCACCGCAATGAATTATAAGGCTATTACCTATAACCGAAGAATCATTCAATTGAATCCCATCTGCATGATTATAAGTACCACCTACACCTCCATTGCGAGCATACTCTGTATACCTAATAGATTCAGCATCTGCATAAGTAGGTGAAGTACCTCCAGCAGAAGGTAATCCATAAGCCATTATTTTTATAGTTTCAGAACTAGGTATAGCTACATCTAAAATCATCTTACAATTCCAACCTATAATCTTAGTTGATAATTTAGGAAGATGTATTATGTAACTAGCACTAGTTCCATCTAAGAAAAATAACTTGCCAGAATCCCCTGGAGTTAATTGACGAGCGGAGTCTATATTCATAACATATTTACTTTTATATGTAGAATACGAACCTAATTTACTATTAGCCATTAGTCTCTCCTTTCATCGTTTAACTTGCGATAGCTGTTATAGAGGCAGCTTCAGCACCAAATCCTTCTGCAAACCAAAGACTTCCATTAGTTGTAATTGTAACAGAGTCTCCTAAGCTAGAAGCTGCTTCTATGATAAAACCATCAGCATCTACATCAGAAGTACTTGCATTGCCATCTCTTACATAGGTATGTATACACACGCTATTTGCATCACCTGTTGAACCACCACCTGCAGGTTGACCGTAGCCAACGACAGAAACATCTGCACTGCCATTTACGTGTACAATCATCTTGCAAGTCCAGCCTGGTTCGACAGAAGACAGTTCTGGGAGATTAACTGTAAAAGCACTTGTATTATCTACCATAAACAATTTACCAGAATCACCTACTTGTAATTGTCTATCAGAATCCAAGTTTTCTACAAAATTAAAACTCCAACCTGCATGTGAACCTAGTTTTGCGTTAGCCATTATCTACCTCCTTACGCTTTTTTGATAACTAAGCAGTAAGCAGTAGTTGAAGCTAAATCAATAGCTCCACCAGTATCGTTACCTAAAACTAAAGTAACAGTATCAGCAGCTGTAACAGCACCACCTAGGTCTAAATCCCCAACATCAACTCCAAGACTACATAATACGAAGTCACCAAGAGCTGCTCCTGGAACAGTTATTTCTAAAGCCTCTTCATTTCCATCAGCTATAGAACCTGCATTCCAAGTTTTAGAACCTGAAAGAGCTTTTGCGAATTGTTCTAGATTGTCACCATGTTTATTTTGTCCATATAATGGTACACCCATAATCTAAACCTCCTTATGTCCAGATAGCGTGAGATTCAGGCATTGACCATTCCATCCCAGCTTCTGTTAAGATTAAGTCAACTCTACGGTCAACACCAGAGTTTTCGAGGGTTTGAACACCCACGTAAACTGAAGTATCTCTGTTAACACCGTTGCCCACAAGTGGACGATACGCACAATGTTTCATATCTATACCTAACATCTTCACATGAGAAGTATCAAGGTGGACATTTCTAGCCACATTCATGTCACCATATGGAGTTGAGAAGGTTGTAATATCTACACCAAACACTTTCTTCTTACCAATCATTGCAATATCTGACCTAAAGTTAGAAGATACTTCTAGATTATTCTTGAAGTAACCACCCATCTTATGTAGCCAGTTCCACACTGAAGTATTACAGAAGTAAACATTCGCACTTTGTGAATTATATCTTGGGTCCATATACGCAGACATATCATCTAAGAAATCATCTGAAGTCTTAGTGTTAATATCTAATGAAAATGAATTACCATAATTTAAGATATAATCTACAGCACCTTGTGTAGTATTATATGTTTCGCTTTGAGAACCAAACAGAAGTGATGTTTCCATATCCCATTTATGTTCAATAAGCTTTTCTTTCCATATTCTAGCCCACTCATTACCTTCATACTTCAATTGAGTAGCTCTGGCTGTATTAGTCATTGCCATTGCAGTTTTCCAGATTTGAGTTTGACCATACTGAGTTGAATAAGGCTGGTCTTTCCATGTTTCAGGATAACCAGAACCCTCAGAATGAGCACTACCTACAACATAACATTTAAAAGGAGCTAATGTCTCCTCGCTTGCTGTTGTAGTTCCAGCACCTTGAGCTATTGATAAAGGTACACCCATATAAAATCTACCTGCATCAACACCTTTTACAACTGTTCCAGTAACATTTACATAATTACCATTATCAGCTACACTAGTTACTTTAATTATCTGATAATCAACTACAGATGAAGCATTTGCTGTTGCATTGTCAGCAGAAGCTACAGGAACTCTAATTAATTGGTCAGGTAGAAAGAAACTAGGTTTAGTGTTAGCGTCACCTTCTTCATATTCTGGAGTTTGTCCAAAACGATTCTGAAGGTTACCCTGATTTGAATAATCAGTTCCGAATTTACCATAGAAAGTATCACCTACTGCATCTTGTGCATTTAGGTTACCTGTTAAAGCAGTTGCGAAACCACTTCCCATTGCAACCATATAAGCATATCTTTTATGGTATGAGCCTCTTTTTTCAGTGAATTTGAAAGAAGGGTCATCTGTTGGTTTTTTTGCACATTTACTTACAAATCGAAAGAAGGGGTCCTGAGCAATTGATAGTTCTGAAACTCTGTCTCCAAAGTTATACCGTCTCCTTAGGTCACCAGTATCTACATTGGCTGTAGAAGTACCTGGACCATTCGCGAGGACATCAGTTGCCCCTAGTTCCGATAACTGTACATAGTCATTTAAAGCCATAAGACTATCCTTTCCCCCATATAGGGAGTTTGCGTCCAGCTAGATAGTCTATTTAAAGTTGTTTTATCTAGCTAAACATGTTATCGAGATTACCATCGACATCTAATAAGCTATCAAATAAAGAGTCACTTGGACTTGCTTTACCATCACCTGCATTATTAGAGCCGCTTTGACTAGTAGGTATTTCTCTGACATTCTTCATCTGTGAAAGCATATCTTCTTTGGTAGCATTTGCAACATTTTGATTTACATTTTGCTTATTCATTAAAGCATACATGTCATCAAAAGATAAAGGTTGAGAACTAAATCTATCTTTAGCAGCTATAACAAAGTCAGCAAATTGTTCTTCATTCATTCCACTTCTTTGCATGAAATCTTGAGCCAATTCTCTAGTTCTTTGTTTTCTAGCATACTTGATATTCTCTTGTTTTTCTCTTTCAAGAATCTCAGTTGCTCTTTTATTAACTACTTTATCTACCATTGTATTAAAGACTTTCCTAGAATCTGAATCAGGATTATTCACCAAATCTTCAGTATCGAATTGAAAATCTTCATCAAGCTTTAATTGCTCTTTGACATTTCCAGGAACTTCACCTCCGTTTTGAAAATAACCACGAACATGGTCTACTAGTCCACTATCTTTTTTCATCGCATCTAACACAGGAACGAAAGGTTTGAGTTCATTTAACTCGGCTCTCAATCTTTGTGCTTCACGACTGGAATCACTATACCGCTTCTTTAGCAGTTCTGCTTCAGAAGGTTCTTGTGACACCTCTTTTGGGCTTACTGTATCAGTATTATCGGGGCTCACGCCTTGTGAGGTTTCCTCAACTTTTGGTTCAGCTTCATCTGCAATTGCACCATTGACATCATTTTCAAGGGCGTCAAAGAAGTTATCAGAGGAGCCAAAAACTGCATTATCTACTGCTTCTGGGTTACCGCTTTTACTATCTTCCATTATTGCTTCCTTTTTTTGGTTAAAAATTTAAGAACAACTAGTGTTCTTTTCCAAATCATTATTTATTTGATTTTTTAATATTATCACGAACGTTCTTAACATCGTTCTCTAAAACATTTCTATAATATTTTTGTTTTGCTCTGCTTTCAAGCTCATCTTTCATTATATTAGCTTTAGAAGCTTGAGTTTGCTTATCTACTTCAACTCCACCTCTTAGTATCTTATTATTAATACCATATTGAACAAGCTGTCTTTCAAGGGTTTCAATAGTACCATTGGAATTTTTAACCTGTTCTTCAAGATTTGCAATTGTAGATTGCAATTGAGCATACAAACTTTTTCTTTTAACTATATTATCTTTATTTCTTATATCGGTTTCAGCTAGGACAGCTATATCATCTACAACTCCCAACTGCATTAATTGTTTCAATTCTTCTAAATATGCCCATCTATTAACAGGCAATGTAGAACCAGCTTGTATTCGAACATCAAATTTGGCTGAAGCATAATCCATATATTTATCTACCACTTCTCCATAATCATTATAAACTGGAACATTAATTTCAACTTGCTTTTCACCTTCAATACTTTCAGGTTGAACTATTCTAAATATTTTATGTGCAGTATATACAGTTTGGCTATACTGCTTTACAACTTCACCTACTTGTCTTAGTGCAGGTTCAATGCAGTTTTTTAACCAGTATTTAATTCTTCGTGTACCATATTCATCCATTGCTAACATACCACGATAAGGCATATCAGCTGATGCACTTGTATCACCTTGCATAGCAGAATATATACCTGCCAAGTATTCCATATCACCCTTACCTGTTTGCGTTAAACTAAAAAATGCATTATTTAACTGAAAGGGCATTACAGGTTGAGGAGCTTCAAAGCCACTTCGTTTAGGTAGTAATGCTCCTGGAGAGGATGAATACTGCTCCCAATAATCAGTATCTATACTTCCTTCTTCATACATCCAACGAAGACTGCTCCCCAAAGATGCATTGTGCACCATGAGCTGATGAGCTTTATTAAGCTCTCTTTGCTTTCCTATAAGAGGTGCAACCGCTGACATTGGAAACGGAGTCCCTGTCCATTTATAATGAAATGGTATTATAGGATACTCAGTTAATGGCAAATATTTTTCATATAATGTTTTATCTCCTACAATACAACATAATTTTATTTTATTCTCATGAAACTTTACTGCTTCAACTAATCTAGCTTCAAAAACTTTATCTTTCATAAGAATATTAAATTCTTTTTCAGTAACAACTTTATTATCAATTTTAGAATTTTCATCTTGCAATCTAGCAGTCACTTCTATTTCATATGCTTCTAATTGTTGAGCCATCATCTCTTGCTCTTTTTGCATTTCAAGTTGCATTCTTTCAGGAAGCATTTCTCCACCATCAACAGCTGCTTGCATCTGCAACGCTTTTTCTTTCATTGCAACTTCCATTTCAATTCTCATTTTAGCAACTTCTTGTTCAGCTTGTTGTTTTATTTGAGCTAGTATTTGCTTATCAGGTGGAACCTTTACAAATATATTTCTATAAGCTATCTTTTCTTTTTCATATAGTTCAAAAAACTCTACTATCTCATCTCTCTTATCTCCATACACATCATTACTTGTCATTTCTTTATAGTGAAAATCATGCTGAGTAACATCTGTTGATTTTTCAGATAAGTCATCCCAACTACTTGTATTCGAGGATGCTGCCATTATTTTTCGTTTACTATCTGGATACTGTTGAATGAGATGTGATTTAGGTAGGAGTTTGCGGATGAGAACAAAAGCAGCATCCCTGAATAATATATCTCTAGATTTATTATCTACAAAAACGTCAAAAGGTTCTGGTTGTTTAATAACAACTTCCCCCATACCTCTATCAGCATCGGGGTCTACAGTAACCATTAAATAGCCTAAAGATTTTGTTATAGCATCATTAATAGCATTAGACAATAATGTCTGGCCATGAGATTGATACCAAATATAATCAGCAACATCTGAAAATACTGCTGCTACATCTGAATCGCTTCCATCGCTACCTACTGCTTGCCATCTAGGGTCTTTAGCAGTCGCATAAAAGTTAAGCATTTCTACAACAGGAATAATCCTATTAATAGTGAAGGTGGGCATACCCTGTTCTTCTAAAGCTATCCTTTCAGATTCTGATAACTGGTTATCATTAGCGAAGTCAAATCCTTTTTGGTTTATATATTCCCATTGGATTCTCTTCTCAGTTCTTGAATTTTCGTATAATCTTTTTACCTTATCTGCAGTCTTATCAACTCTTTTTGCCATTAAAATTCCTTATGGTATTTAGCATCTTAATATAATAAACTTTACCAGTCTTCTTCTACATTTTTTTTCTGAAGCCATTTCTTTTTTAAGCCATTGTCTTCTAACATGCACATAATCTCTACAATAGCTTTATAACTTCTATTCATTTCACTTATCTTAATTTGAGTTTCTTTCTGTGCATTGATAAGTCCAATAACTATCTGCCTAAAGTCTTTATCGATTATATCTTCTAATCTTTCAAAAGATTCTCTAAGTTCTTTTTGCAGTTCATTTTGTATCCAATTATTCTGTTTCCAAATAAAAAAACCAAATGCAATACTCATTGCAACTGGAACCCCGAAGGTTTCAATCAATGCAAATACGTCCATCAATCGTTATCTACAGGCTTTGGAGATAAATCTTCTAATGTAATTATATCATCTGTCATGCTGTTACCCAACTTTTAGCCTTTGGTTTGCGTTTATAATACCCTTTATCTTTACTTTCTTTTATTCCTATAGGTGGTTGTGCATACTTACAAGCATATGCAAGTGCATCTATAGTATCATCATGACTCATACGAGGACCAAATGTTATTATCTCTCGTTGTAAATCATACATATCTTTTTTCAAATGTATTTGCCCTATAGCAAATCTTTGTGCAAGTATACCTTGTATCCTATCTCTTTTAGATAGTCTAGTGCCAGGTAGTTCTTCTTTAAAGCGTACATCAAAATTATTACGTCTACGCATCTCAGCTCTAAGAGCTTGGAATACTGGCTTACTCATCGCAGTATCTTCTATTGTAAATAGCTGTGGGTGATACCTAGACGCAAAATCAAATATATAATCTACGATTCCCTTTTTAGCTTCTCCTGGGATACCCAATACTGGTATACCTCTTTTCCTTAAATATTCTAGTATATAAATATTATTATTTAAATCAACAGCAACTGCAAGTAATACACTATAGTCAGCTTCTCTTCGTGCACTATCAGTCGCTGGGTCTACTCCAACATATATATTAACAGGCTGTGCATCTCCATCGTCAGGGATTAAATATCCTATACCTGAATCTGCATCGTATGTATAGTTTCCATTCCAGTATCTTATATGGTCACGAGTAAACATAGCATCATCTTTACTCTGTACTTCCATCATATATTCTTGAAAGAACTTTTGTGGCTGTCCTGAATCAGCATAGAACTTCTTTTTACGCTCCATCTCTTTAGCACCAAACCATGAATCCCACAACATAGTACCATCTTCTTCTATTGCTTTCTTAAGAACTACCTTCCAAGAGAAGTCTTTATTTTCTTTCTTAGATTGCTCATGATTAATGATAAGGTTATTAATGAAAGAATCAAAATGCACAGGAGTCCCATTAATGCGTAACCTACCAGTATGAGGCTCAAGTGCAGGAAACACCACAGCAGTGATAAGATTGGAGTTCTTGGCTCTAGCCTCTGGTGTAATCGTGTTATTTTCGTCTTCAAAGTCGTCCAGAATGATAAGGTCGTATCTTTTATGGAGTTTCGCACCTCCACGAATACCTGAGATATTCGATTTCGAAATAAGTTTACATCCATTTGTTAGCTCCACATCGGTTTCGGTCCACTTATTACCCTTTAAGTTGCCAAAGTAATATTGAATCCTTTCATTAAATTCTATGTGATATTTTATATAGTCCATGTTACCAGTAGCAAGTTTTGCAGTAGCTGATACCCATCCATAGAATAGAGGGTCTTGAGTAAAGCAGAAAGATTTAAGTATATCGCATTTAGTCATTACGGTCTTGCCATGACCCCTAGGAAGTATAATAGCCACCTGCTTATTTTCTTCATTAGAGATTACATCAGCTATTTCATAATGAAAGGGAGGAGTTTCACTTCTTAGAAAATCATCTTGTAAGAATAACTTACCAAATGCAATATTATCCTTACTAGCAAGTTTTAATGCTTCTTCTGCCTTAGATACATTATTAAAATTAACATTAGCCATAACCCAATAACTTCTTCAATCACTTATCGAGTTTCTTGGGCTCAACTGGTTCTAGCATTTCATCAGTAAACCCTTGGAATACAGCTCCAGTAACTTGTTGTACCTTAGTAGTAGTCTTTTCTTCTAGGTCTAATATATCAGATAGTTTAAATAAAGCCTTTAATCTAGTGTCTGCCTTCTCAGCAGTAGTCGCTTCATTCTTAATTCCACTTAGAACCATTCTATCATCTATGCCTAGTTCGTCTAATGTAGGTTTTAAGTCTTCTCTCATACGAGTTCTTATCCTCTCAGTTTGTAAAAGGTTTGCAGCCTTTACTCTAGCGTACCTTTTATTATTAGTAGGAAACGCTTTTACATACGCTTCCTCTGGTGAATCTTTATCTATAGCCATGAACTGAACAAACAATTCTTCATTAGCTGTTAATTCTTTTCTATTCCTTACTACCTCTTCAGGAGTCTCATGTCCTCCAAATGAATATATATTACTTCTACGGTCTGTATCCATTTTTGTTTTAGGTAAAACTAAAAAGGTACCAGTACATGTTCCTACATAGTACCTAGTACCCTTCTTTCTAAGCATCTTACCTTTACGGAGTATCTGGATAACACAATCATCATCTGCTCTTACCCAGTCTCCTATATTAGCTGTACGCCAATCTTCCTTAATAGTAATATGAGACGGAACTTCACCATCTTCTTCGTAGACGTTGTGTCTAAACTTGTTTACCGTATATTGCCTCATTAGTCTTCTTCTATATCATATAATTTCTGCAATGCTTCCATATCTTCGGAAGTAATTACTTCAGTATAATCCTTATCTAAATTAAATGGGTCTATGGGTGTAAAGTCAAAATTGTCATCAAACCCTTCAGCTATATATTCTATATCGTCTGTTTCTCGATTAAAACATATCTTAAGAGTATAAACAACATTACCTTTTTTATCTTTATCCATAACTTAAATATACAAAATGCGAACACTATTTCCAAATAGTGTGAGCGAAATTCGAAAAGGGCGTAAGTATCCCCTGGAGGAAAAAGCTATTTATTTTTAAATTTCCTATTAGCCAGTACACTAAGAGCTTACTTTCAGTAAGCCAAGCTTAATTAGTCTCCTACGGACCTTCTCATTCTCATCTTGACTTCATCGGGTTAACTCTATCGACCCATACTAATATTTATATTAAAACAATTTGTGAGGCTGTAGGTGAAAAACTCTTTATCCTATATGGAGAGTAAAACCAACGTCTGACCCTCGAAGCAGAACCATTGCAGGGGTACTCAAAGGGTGATAATATGTAAAATATTGCCTCATACAACTTTCCAATATAATGTGACTAGTATCACAAATACAAGAAGTTTCAAAAATTATTACAAAATGTTATACAACTATATTCATCCCCTAGGGTACGGCAAAATAGATTTTGCTTATATCATTTTAGTTGATATACGTTTCGTTTTTCAAATCAAATCAAGAAAGGAAAGAACAGTTAAAGAATGGATTAAGTTATACTTTATAGATTATATAGGTAGTGATGGGAAACAGAAGTATCAAGCTACTTCAAGACCAAAGAAAGCTCTTGAACCAGTACCAGGCGTTGTATTCAATATGAGCAAGTTTGACCCAACAGCCAAGCAAGGGACTGTTATAGATAGTGGCTTTGCAAATGATATTGATGAA
>CETC01005857.1_pt1 | contig 15161 bp, 22 predicted proteins | sample 326911 | NCBI WGS metagenome assembly CETC01 (sample SAMEA2622694, study PRJEB7988) | marine metagenome | isolation source: saline water (ENVO:00002010), including | reverse complement strand
GTTGCTGCTCTAACGGTTTTAATACCTTCTATTGCCACTAATTGGTTTCCTTCAAAAGCTGCCGCTGCATCACCTTTGATATTTAAAAATTTTTGCATAATAAAAAAAATTACAAAATTTTGTGAGACTATTCTCGATACAAAGATACTTAAATTTATTTTAAACTCTTTAAGTTCTTTTCAAGTAGCTTTAAAGCCTCTATGCCTTCATCACTTTGTAAAAACTCTGTAGTTATTTCTACATTATTTTCACCAAAAGGAACAGCTAACATTCTTTTTTTATTAGACTTAGTATTAAACATAACATCTTTGTTTTTCATAACAAGCAATCCTTCGTCAAAAAATGTTTGAACTTTTGCTTTTAATTTTAAAACAGGATCAGAAACTATATTTAAAAAGTTTTCCGGCTCTACACGTGCAAAAACTAAAACATCACGCTTCAACTCTGCAGTAGTCATTTTAGTAACATCGCCAAATAAAACTTTAGCAACCTCTACTAATTGGTCAACAGACAAACTCCTTGCTTCTACTAAAGCATCTACTTCTAGGTTTAAAACCTCTACATCTTTGGCCGCATCTTTTTCATTATCTATTTCTTCAAAATGCTTTCCGTTTAACGGATGAAGAGATAAAAACTTTTGTAATAACTGATTCCTTTTAGAAACATGTAGTAGTCCATCTTCAAAAATAATAGCCTCTAATATAACATTAGAATCTTGCTCATCTTCAAAAATACTTTTTTGGTTAGATGAATAACGCAAAGGTCTATTAATCCCTGTTTCTTCATCAAAATGTAATATGGGAAATCTTTTAGTGTGTCGAGTTGGTAGCATATATGATAAAGGAGCCTTGTCCTTTTTCAACCTATAACTCTTATCTTCGAATCGTTCTTTCTTTTTCATTGTATTTGATTTTATATAATTATAATTAAAAAAATAATAGGAGTGCCTTAAAGACACTCCCATTACCACTGTTGTTACGCATTAAAAATAACAAAGTTGTTTGCACCTAAAGTACATACACATCTTTCTGATAAAAAGTTTACTTGCATTTTATCAATATCAGATGTTGCTGCACCTCCTGCAGAACCTGTTATCCAAGTTTTGTAACGTCTGTCTTCAGCTTGTGAAGCACGATACCTTACATGTAAGAAAGGTCTCTTAGCATTTTTACCAAGAATTTGGTCATAAACAGTTGTAGAACCCGCAGGTACTAATAAACCATTTACTGTACCACTTCCTGCTACTGCTGATAAACCTCCTCGCATTGTAGGATCATTTAGATATTTCCAATCAGACTTGTAGAAGTCATACCCTCTTCGGAATCCTGTGAATCCTAGATTTAATGCCATCTCCTCATCATTATCGAAAAGACCATAAGAAGTACCACCTCCACCATAAGAGTTTTGTGCTGCTAGCATATCGTCAATATCAAAGCTAAACTCTCTATTAACAAATACTACATTTTCTTCAATAGAACCTTGCTTATCTAGCCTTGAAATAACTGTATCCCAATCTGCTAAACCTACAGGGTTACCACCTGCCCACACATTACCTCTATCATTTACAGTATAGAAAATACCTTCAGAACCTTTATTACCAACACCATCAGCATTAGTTGTAGCAATAGCTGCCACACCTGAACCTACTGCTGCAGGAACTGCTTCAATCATTGCTGTTTCAAGGTAATCATCAAAACGTAATCTTGTTTCGTGTTCTGACTTTAAATACCACAGGTATCCTGTACCTCCATCTTCAGTAGATATTTCTACCCATCCGATTTGTGCCATGTCTGAACCTGAAACTGTATACGTATCTTTTAAGATGATAGGCGAATTATTAAAGAATAAGTCATCAGCTTCTAGTGAACCTTGCATGCCTTGAGCTCCTTTAACAAACTCTGAACCATAAATAAAAATAGTAAATGTATCTGCTGCACCACCTGTAAAACCTCCTGCTTCATAAAATGTTACCACAATCGTGTCTGCTGCACCGGCATTTAATGTTACATCAGTAACTATACCTTTATTAGAAGCTGAACCATTATTGTTTTGAACAAAGACAGTTTGTCCTTTTCTAATAGCCACATCAGTATTTGCAGGAACATAACCCGCCTGTGCATTTACTTGAAATGTTGCATTTGGTTGTGCTGCTACCGCACCACCGGGTAAGCTTAAGTTTGTATATTTTGTGTGTAACCTTCCTTGTTCCGCCCAACTAATTTGGTCAGACATAGAAGGCATTTCTGCTCCTACCATTCTTAAAAATGAGGAGATTGTTCTATTACCATATCTTTCAAATTCCTTTTCATAAGTATCTGGTAAATACTGATTCAAGAAATCAAAATTGGTAATATAATTTGACTGTAGGGCTACTTGCTCCGCATTTGGAAACAACTGAAACCCTGGGGTTGCTTGTAATGCCATAATTATATATATTTTTTAAATTACTTATTTATTTTTTAAACTTCTTATTTTCAAGCTACGTCCTGAATCTTTAGATAAAGAACGAACTTGCATCCCCCCTTTGCCCGTAACCTCCGGAGTTTTGCGTGTAGTCATATTTATATTTTTAGTCTTACGCATAACATCCTCAGTTGCATGAGATTTGCCTTGCTCATAAAAGAACTCTGCAAATCTTTGAGGGTTCATAGCTACTGATAAAGCAGTGTGGTAACCTTTAGCATTATTAATAAGTCCATTTTCATCTAAAAATTTACTTAAAAACGCACTTGCATTTAGCTGTTGTTTTTTTACCTCCTCTGCATTACCCGGTGAATAAATAAGCTTTTCCTCTCCTATGTTGAACTCAAAACCTTTGAACTCCGAGTTGAAAACCTCGTTTGTTTTTTTCATAAAAAAATCTCTTTTTCTACTATTTTCTTCTTCAACCGTTTTCGCTTGTTGTACATACCGCTTATAAGCTTCCAAATTCTTAGAATCTTCATCAGACAAACTAGACCGTATTGACTCAATAGGCTGTTTATAAGTGTCTTTTAAAGAATTAAAGTATTTTTTCGCTTTAGCGATATCTTTTTTCTTGTTTAGTTGTCTCTTTTTTATTACTGACTTGTCATCTTCATCTTCATCATACTTATAATCCTCCAACATAAATGAAACATCCTCGTCATCTAGACCATCTTCCGTGGCCATAAAATACTGTTTCAACAAAACATCATCAGGCAGTTTATCAAAGTCTTGATTTAACTTAACATAATCATCAAAACCTCTGCCTGTTTTTTTTCTATATTCCATGTAGGCTGCCACATCTTCGGGCAACTCTTCTTGTTTTTCTTTTTGCTCGAACAACTCTTCAACTGAATTTATTTCTTTATCATATCTATTTTTAATATGAGAAATTATGTCATCTTCAGTCAGCTCCACTTGTGGTGAAACTACAGGATCATCCTCTTTAACCTCTACCTTGTTTTGAGAATCATTATCCTCAGCCGGAGCTTCGGGTTTAACATTCTCAACCGGAGTCTCTACTTCCTGTTGTTGTTTGGCTTCATGCTTATCAAGCAATTCTTTTTCTAGCTCTTGAGTAGACTTTTCTTCTGCCACTGAAAGGTCTCTCACTTTTATTTTTTCATTTTTTTCCATTTGATTTAATTTTATACAAAGTTAATATTTTTTTTAATACAAATTTAGACGTTACGCCTAGTTACTTTTGCTTTCTTGGTATTAGAAACAAACTGCTTACCCTTACTTCCTTCTCTTTTCTTTTTGCGAGCTGTTTCTGCTCGCTCTGCCTTTGTCATTGAGATAGCTTTTTTGTAAGGCAAACACCGGTCAGGATTTTTTTTATTTTTACTTGTGCCACATTTTCCCTTTATTGATCCATCAGTTCCAATTCGAACCCATTTTTCTTTTAGCCATTTTTTCAGTTCACCCATTATTTTTTCTTATTAATAGATCTAAGCATTTTGTCAATTTTAGCAGCCTGCCCCTTGTGCATTGCTGAAGCCTTTTTAAGCTCTTTAGATATTTGTTGTAATTTCTTTTTATCTATCATGGTTATTTTACTTTAGAGTTTTTTGCATAATTAGGATCTTTACAATACTTACTTGCACCCATCGCAGCATAAGCCGACCATTTGCCATAAGTTTTCATTGCCCATGCTTTTCCCGCAGGACAAATTTTATTTCCTTTTCTTTGGGTTCTTTTTTTAGCCATATTATCTAGGATCAAACTCTGCTAAATCAAAACCATCTAAACTATCTTCATTGGATTCAAAGTTTTTAGGGGGTAAATTGTTTTTACGTTGATTTATAAGTTGACTCTGTTGAGTGTTTTGTTGACTTATACGCTCCGCTTTAGATTTTTCTCTTTCTGTTTCTCTAGTTTGAAGACCCTTTTCTGAGATGTTTCTCAATCTAATATTGTAATTAAACTCTTCGGCCATTAACTGACTTTTTAACTGAGCCTCATTATTTTGTTTTTTAATCTCCATCTCAATTTCCATTTGCTTTAACTGCATTTTAGATTGAATCTCTGCGTTTTGTTTTTGAACAGCAAGTTGAGCTGCCATTTGCTGAGACTGTAATTGTTGTTGAGATTGCATTGCTTGTTTTTGCATTTGCATTTTTTCTTCCCTGTCTTGTTTCTGAGCTCTCTTAACTTTTAACAATTGGTTAGCCAACTTAATATTTCTAATTTCTCTAATGTCAATTGCATCTTCTAAATTAATGTCTTGTTTAGACAATGCCATTTGAATATTAGCTTCAAGTTGAGCTTTTTGTTCTTCATCAGGAGAAACCTCTATAAATATACCAAAGTCATATATATATAAATCGCTTATTTCATTAAGAATAGAAACATTATACTTTCCAATTTGGTTTACAAAGTTTTCTTTAAAGTCTGAATACTCTAATATGTCCGCCACTCTATAAGACAGTCCCTCAGCTAAAGTTCTATAAATATATAAAGAACCATCTAAGATATGTCTAGTGGCTGTATTAGAATTTAAAGCTGCTAATTTTTGAACTCCAACCAAGGCGTTAGGATCAGGCTTAGAACCATCTCGTGCCTCATTAAGACCTGTTACTGATCGCAACATATCTAAATAATGATTATAGTTAGCAATTAACATTTGTGTTTTACTCGCACCGGAGTTAGAAGTTAATTGAGTAATAGGAACTTTTCCTTGATTATAGTCTCCATCTTGTGTGTAACTTCTCCCAATTACACTTCCTGTTTGGAAATACAATCTTAAAGCATCTTCGGGGTTATAAGCATTACCTGTTCCTAGATCTACCTCATTCAATCCGTCAGCATCAATAAACACCCCGTCTGGCACAGTTCGTGCAATAACTTGTTGTAACTTTAAATGAGTTATTTGCAACAAGTCGGCAAAAGGAATCATTCTTCTAACTAAAGATTCTATAACACCTTTATACATTCTTGGAGCAACTGCCACATAGTTAGGAATAGCATGCTGAGTAGCCGACTTAGGTCGCACCATATTTTTGGCAAGTTCCCATTTTAAAACAATATTTGTTCCCATTACCATTACCCCATCATACCACACATCTATAGTTTTCTCTACTTTCTCAAAATTCCCCTCGTCCATCATTTCAACCGGTGGGTTAAATGTATCTTCCTTTTCAATCATCCTACTATTTCCATTGTCATATATCTTCTTTTTATATACAATTTTTTTAGTAGTCTTATAGTTGAAATACATTAGAGTGGCCGTATCTTTATAAAAGATATCATTTTCATAAAATTGTGCAGTATTAAAATAATCATACCAACTTTGACTATATTGACTTATTTTTTCTAAGTCTTCATTGGTAAGACTCTCATCAATTTTTACAAGTTCCGTTATTGGAACAGTTTTAATCTCACCCCAATAAAAACAGTCTTTAAAATGTGGGTCTTCCGTATAACTATATACCACATTGGCAGGATCAACATAACTCACCTTCACCCCTGATCCTTCTAAAAACTCATGTTTAGCAACTCCTAAACCCAACACTGTTAAATCATAATCAAATCGCTTTCTTAAGTCTGAATAATGATTAGACTCTAACAAAGTGTCAATAGCTTCTTCTTCGGCTATTTCAATAGCAGGTTTATAATTAAGTTGCATATACAACTTTAATTCTTCATCTGTGGAAGGCAACTCGTCAGGATCCATAGTAAACGGATTAACCCCTCCCTTTTCTTGAATAATTTCTAAAATAGGTTTAGCCACCATTTGGCCTTCAATCATTTCTTGATACTTATTTCTGTGAGATTGAGACAAAGCATCTTGAGCATAAGCTTTAACTTTAAAAAGCCTATCTGACATTCCGTTAACAACAATATCTACAAACTTGGGTAATATAGGAATAGGAGTCCAATCTAAGTTAATGTGAGATAAATCTCCATCAACAGCTATTTCGTTTTTATATTTTTGAACAGACTGCTCTCCTCTAGCATACAGTCTAAGTTTATGAAAATCTCTCCATTGAGAATAGTATCTACAACTATTTCCTTCTTTTCGAAACCACTCATATTGTATAGCCTGCCCTATTTGCAATCCATACTCGTATGTTTCTTTTTCTTTATCCGAAACAAATTGGCTTGGAAAAGCTGCAGACTGTATATTAATAGTTACTTCCTTCATTATATTAATTCGCTTATTGTGCCACGGTTATTATACCTTGCAAAGTTAACACTTATTTTTGATTGTTTTTGTTTTGGTATGTACAAATGCTTTTGAGTAGCCATTATAGCAAGACCGGAGCTAATAGTTGCATCATACTTAGTCCTATTATTAATGTCAAACTTAGCCCAATCTTCTAATGTTTTGGTAAAAGGCATTGCACCCATAATATCCGACTCTCTATAATTGCCTTCTAAATCTAGTCCGATGTATTTTTCAATATAAGATTCTACGGCTGCAGCATGAGCCTGCTTTACATCTTGAGAAGTATTAGGAATACCTCCTAATTCTTTTTCTGTTTTGGAAAGCTTCATTAAAGGTTTGTCAGGTCTATTTATAGAAAACCCACGATATCCTCTATTTTTAAAATGATATAATAAACGAGGTTTATTGTTCTCCACTAATATAGGCATTCCATAAAAGACACAAGCCATTAACACTTCTTCAAAAAATATCTCGGCTGTTTGAGGCCTCGCTATATACTCCAAAAAGAACTCATTACTTGGGATCTCCATATTAAATTTAGTTAAGCCATGCAATGCACCATTTGAACCCTTACCATCTACTGTTCCTGATATATCATACGAGTCACATCCAAACGCCCCTAAATGCTCATTGCCGGGATACTTTATCCCCCTTCTTTCTGCCACATTGTTTTGCAAGTTTTTAGGTAACGCAAAGCTAATCTTGAACCTTCCCCTATTGTTAGGAGTCCATATAACTCTACTGTCCTTTATTCCATTCTCCCAACTAAAACCTCCCTGAGTGGTGTGATGTTTTTGCATTAAAGAATCGTTATAATCTATTTGTTGATATATTTTAGTCAAATTAAACAAAGAAGATTTACTTTCATCTCTAAACGCATGAGACTCAGTTCTGGGAAATTGACGATAAAATTCATTTAAAGCATCAGCATCATTTTTTAAAGAATCCACTTCTGCCCTCCAATAGTCTACTGCTCCTTGAGATATATACTCTCCATCTACACCCAAAATCTTTTGACTAGGTGTTTCTAAAACAGGCATTCCATATTTATCAATAAAACCTTCCATGTTCCACTCCATAGGAATAAACAAAGAATACATTCCACTTTTAGTTTGACCATTAGCATTTCTTTGCTTCACATTAGAGTCTTCAAATAATTTTTTAAAATTACTACCACCTTTGCTTAAGGCATTAGATGTTGAACCCATTAGACACTTGCCTATAATTTTACTTCCCAATCTTAAACAAGTCTTAGTAACCCTCCAATTGTTTAATATGTTATTAGGCTTTATCCATTTTCCACTCTCATCATGAACTAAAAGCAACAACTTTTCTCCATCATAAGAATTGTCATCTGTATTTTTCCAATCAATAGTGGTGTCAAGTCCATACAACTCTTCACTCGCCACATCATACATGTTTTTTTTAGTAATCTTAGAGGCCGGTATTCTAAATGCCAACTCTGTTTTGGGCTTGTCCATTCCATCTTGTATAGGTTTAAAAAAGAAGGGAAGTCTGCTAGATATAGGAACAACCTTATCCGTAAACATTTTCTTGGCATCTGAACCCGTTTTGGAAAGTATTCCAACTCTAGAATCTTTTGCTAATGTTCCCACATTAACACATTCGGAAGAACCCATGTAAGAAAAACCGGAACGCCTTATTTTTAAATAAGTCATTCCAAAACTTCTTTTATCAGCTCTACATGCTTCCCAAAATAAAAAGAATATTCTATTGGCCTCTCTATAATCAGGATAGCCAACATCAATACTTGTCCATTGTAAATACATATAATGTGAACCGGTTATATAGGTAGGTTTCCCGTTATTCATAAACCAATGCCCATCCTCTCTTTTGTCAAATTCATTTTCAATATAATCTACCCATTGAGACTTGAACTCTTTAGACATACTATTCCATTGAAAAATAGATTGTATCTTACTTAAAGGTTTGGGTAAGTCTTCTCTTTGCCAAAATTGATTCTCCCTAGAGCCATCTCTAGCATAACATTTTTTTGGCTGTAACGGTAGTCCAATAATTAATCCTGATATATTTATTACCTCGCCAACTCGTCCGGTTTTAGAGATGTTTACAAAATTATACTTTTCATTATAACCATACGCCCACGTTCCACCTCTATTTTTATTAGAGAGAACTCGCTTAGGAATGTAGTCATGCAAAACTACATAAAGTTTATTTTGAACGTCTTTCTGCAAACCCTTGTTTTGTGTCTATTTTTTTATTGATGTTTAACGAATTTAAACTTTCTTCTTCACTATCAATCCTAGTGAGTATCTCAAAAGCATCAAAAATAGCAAGCTTTTTAGTAGCTGCCGCATTCTTTAATCTATCAGCCGCCAACTCATCTTCTGGATCAGGCTTAATTATTTCTTCTTTAGCCACTTTTATAAGTTGCTTTACAGCCCTTCTTCCTGCTTCAATAATCTGAATCTTGAGTTCCTTTGAATCCATCTCTTTTGCGATTATATTTTTTTTTATTTTTATGAATCTTTAGTTTAGTGTGTTTCCAAACATCTTTTACACTCACCTTTTTCCATTCAAATTCTTTAGTCATAACTGCAAAGTAACCTGATGGTCATAGACTCTGTATAACAACTTGTCATTAAATCTAAACTCATATTCACTATCAGGAGTAAAGGAAACCATATCTCCATCTATAATCCCTTTAGACTGCAGGTATTTATTGCTATATTGCATCACTCCACACAAAGGTTCATATTTAGTATCTTTAAAAATAATACTTTCCTGTCTCTCTATAGGCTCTATAAAGCAATACCTATCATAAGTGCACCATCTATTATCTTTTTTATATAAGAAAAATTGATCCATGTCTACTAAAAAGTAATCATCTTTTAAAAAGCTTTTGCCGCTTTTCTGCTTGCCATACATATCATAGTAATATTTAAAAACATTATGATGAACAAGAAGAGTGTCGCCTTTATCAATTTCTCCCTTATAAGACAAAGGTGTTTCTACCACAACAGCCTCTCTATTAGAAAATGAAAAATCTTCCTGAGACGTGCTAACTATAATGTCTTTCCCTCCAATATTTTTAGAGTTATTGTATCTCTTGTTATTAAGCGGAGTAACAATAAACTGTGTTATTGATCTCATTATATATTAATATTATACTCAATAGCAATAGGCATAGTCTCCGAAAACTCTTTCCATTTAAGAATCACATCTTCTTCTCTAATATATATTTTTATTGTTTGGGTATCCAAATCATGCTTTATAAGCTCAATAGTGTGATTACCCCCTAGCACTGTTTGTCCTAGGATGTAGTGCATAGCTCCCGACTTGTAATCTGGACCTATGGATATTTTTCTTATTTCCATTTTATTTTATTTTATTCTATGGGAAAGTGCTTAGGAGCACTCTTCTCCAACTATTAGCAGCCACACAAATATATAAATATGCCCCATTAGTTGCAAATTGCCCCGGTAAACCCGGTGAAGCCGTTGCCGGAGGAACAGTGTTGTAATTAAGGTATTCACGCAACACTGAAATGGGAAAGTTTTTAGTTTCATTGGTCGGAGTTCCTGTAGTCGAGTTTCCTGTCCCTAACACATAATCCGTATCCTCAATATTAGAAATATTAACTTTTGTGTATGTACTTATTTTAGCCATTTTAGTTTTCTTTTTTAATTGGGTTTTGGGTTACTTTCCCCGTTTCTAAACTTATACTCGCATCCTTACCATACTTTTCAATAAGGCCACGTTCATTTTCGTGCAACTTTTCTCTAATAACTTTTATTACACTTTTGTATTTTTCAGACTCAATTATAGTATCTGCAAGCTTTAATTTGGCAGCATTCAAGTCTGTTAACATTTTTTTGATTCCACTTAACTCTTCTTCAGTTAAATAGTCTCCTATTTGGTCTTTTGTCATTTGATTAAATTTTAAATTATTCTACAAATATACTAATATTTTCCTTTTTTATTTTTTGGAGACGATTTTGTTGATCCACCCTTGCCTGCCCAAAGGTATTTACACGCCCAATAACGTGCTGTAAGTTTAGATCTGGCAGACCCACATTTATGTCTAGCTCTAAAACTTTTTCTAGCTGCATCAGAATAATTATGGCCATAACCTTTTGCTCCAAAATGAATTAATTTCTTTTTACCGTTTTCACATGCTTTAACCATTTTTTTCTTACCCATCCTAGTGCTTGTTCTAACCACATTACACTTCATATTTTTTTTACTAACTCTCATCTTATTCTTTTTTACCGTGAGAGCCTCCGAAGAAAAAATCAACAACAGTATTAACCTTAGCTGACATAGCACCAAATATGGTTGAAATAAAACTTATTTCAAACTCACCTAGGTTTAAATCTCCTTTTACAAAATACCTAAACATTATAAAGCTTAACATAAAATATGCAATAGTAAAAACTATAGCTAGTATTTTTTGAATTGATGAATCATCTTGATACATAGTTCTAGCACTCTTTCTGTCTTCAACTTCTAATTCAAACATTTGCTTTTCATGTGACTGTAACAGCTCTTCTAACTTTTGTTTAGCTGCCAACCTTTCCTCATCTGTAGTTATAACCTCATCTAAAATAGTTGAAGCATTTCCTATTAAATTTTTAATTATTTTTTTTATCATAACGATATATCTTCAATTGGTTGTCTATATTTAGTTTTATTATCTTTATCTTTATAAGCGATCAACACCTGCCGTCTATTGTCTAGTATCTTATAGCTTACATGTATCCACGCAGGGAATAAAGGGTCTTTGTGTTTAGTAGAGTCTCCAAACTCTAATATCAATTGGTCAAAATCTATATCTAATTCTTTTAGCATTTGATATATCTTTATGTTGTCCATTCTTCCACCACTAAAATATTGACAGTCTACCGCTTCATATCTACAATGCTGTGAATTTGAACTTCCCCCAATCGCCATGTTCAACTCAGGGCTTCTGTACCCTGAAGTAATTCTTATAGGACCAAGTTTATCTCTAATAGGTTGTAAAATAGAATTAGCTAAAATAGTTAGCTTCTGAACTCCTGCCTCAGTAGGCGAATTAGATATCCCCAATCTAGTGGCCACATTAGATTTTGTCAATTCATTTATGGTAAAATTTTTAGAAATATAACTCATAATTACATAAATTTTTTAAGAACTAATTCTTCTGTTTTTTTACAGGCATCTTTAATAGACAGCTTAAAAGACAAGTCAGCCTCATACCTTTCCACCTCTTCTTTATTATAAAATATAATAACAGTAGGAACAGAAACAACTTTATACTTAGAAGTAAGATTAGGACATTCCTCCACCTTAACCATATAGGTAGACACTTCTTTAAATTTACTCAAATCCACACAGTTGTCTTTATTCCATTCTGCAAAAAACTCTATTACAACAATATCTTCATTTAACTTATCATTAAAATTAGATTCATCAATAAGAGTTTGAGAAAATAAAAAAGAAACACTGAGTAAAGTAAATAGTATAAATCTCATTAGTTTTGTATTACTTGATACAACCTCTCATCCATAATGTCAATCTTTTTTTCTATTGCATCTAGGCTTTCTTTATTAGAAATTACAGTTTGTCGTATCAATTCATTTTTCATATTTATTTCATTAGCACTTGGGTATCCATCAAACTTTTCCACCTTAACCTCTAAGGCTTCCACTTGACCTACTAAATTATAGTAAGTTCCCGCCACACTCATAATCATTAGAGCAAAGCCTATAATAAATTTTAAGTCTGTACTTATTTTGGTGTTTTCTCCTATTTGTGCCATTTTACTTGTCCATTTTGTATGTATATACCCTCTGGCTTTCTTATATGTTGACCTTGAAGATTATACATATTAATATTTTTTTGTGAATTATTAATTATTTCTTCCATAGAGCTATAACATGGCATTCCTGATTCACAATCTACATACTCTATTACTACCACTTCAAAATACTCTATTATAGTATCCGTAGTGAAAAACTCTATATACTCTGTGTTAACTATAGTGTCATACATAACAACAGTGTCTACTACAAAAAACTCCACATACTCTATTTCAGTTTCTGTAATAGTATCGTATACCACCACTTCAACTTCCTCAATTACATCTATAAACATAGTGTCTAAAACTTCTGCATATACAGTATCAACTTCATAAATGTATTCAGGAACAACCACTTCAACCTCCTCTATAATAGTGTCTACAACTATTTGTGTTATATATTCTGTTATATATTCTGTTTCTATTTCTAACACAGTGTCAACAACAATTTGGGTTATATACTCAGTTTGATATAAAGTGTCTATTTGTATAACCGTTTCATATATGTAAAAAGGAATCTCTAAAGTGTCTACCGTTTCAACATACTCAACTACATCTACATATTCTATGATAGTGTCATATTCAGTAATATACTCATATTCAACTACCGGCACATCTACATAAACAGTGTCACATTCTATTACATCTATAGCACAATCTAAAAGGGTAGTTGGTACAGCTTCTTGTTCATCACTAGCATCCACACAGTCTTCCCACCCATCATTAATCCAAGATGCTTGAACACATCCATTTGGTGCATACTGAGTCCAATTAGACTCATCGTCTCCACAATAGAAGCCTCCTGATTCTGCACAAGCTATACAGTTATTAACTTCTTGGCTATATGCTAATGAAGTTAACATTACAAATAATAATAATAATATCTTTTTCATAGGCGTAAATATTTTTGGTTGTTCATTATTGATAGTCCTTTAGGTGGAGTAGAGTGCCTTCTACCAAATATGTCAATGTATACTCCTTTATTTTCTTTTATGTCCTCGTCTATTGAAAGCATTTGTGACATCGGATTCCAATTTATAGATATTAAATACTCTTCACACGCACTGCCACCGAATCCGGTATAGCCTACACTTGTGTGACCTGGAGTAGATGCATCTTTGCAGCAGCAATCATAGGTGTCATGTAGTATTAACGGCACATCTTCACCTTCAGTCCACCAAGCTTCTATGAATCCTTCACTTGGCTGAAGGCAATTATCTATGTTACCATTATATATCCACTGTACTAGATAATCTTCTACGACACTCGTGCTATCAGTGGAGTCACACCATTTGTCGTCCATGTAGTACGAGTACATTCCCGGGTTCTGTGTGTTCCAAGGAAAAACCTCTTGCCCTGCTGAAATCAGGCTTATAAATAAAAAGAAAATAAGTTTTCTCATGCTTAAAAGAACAAATAGTTAAATCCAAACTTTACCTCATACACGGGCTTCATCCAATACCTTTGATGTGTTCCCTCAATAAACATCCCTAAATGATTAGTAATGCGTGAGCCGAACACTATTCCTGCATCCCATTCTGCCCAATCATAATCTTCTTGGTTATACTCAAATGAGTATTGGTCTACCCCATAATGCAAAGGTAAGAAATTATACCATACGTGAATCCACAGTTTAGGGGTCCATTTATAGTATGAAACACCTAAAACAGCACTAATCTCTCTCTGTAAACCTAATTTGTCTAACTCTTGTTCGTTAAAAGATGCGACTGCATCTCCAAAATAATGTTTGTAAAATTCATCACTAGATGTGGCTACCAATTCATCAGAGCTGAACCAATGCCAATCTCCATTCACAAATTGTCTACTGTAACCAAAGTCCCCCGCAAGTTCAACAAAAGTGCTTTCACCGGGTGTCCAAAAGTCCTCTATAGGAACAATCCCATAAGTTGGGTGCATACGCCCTGTCCATCCTATAGTAAAATCCCACGGGCCTTTAGTAAATCTAATTCTATTCTCTACAGAATAATATTCTAAGTCAACACGTTGATTGTCTTTATACTGAATCTTGCTGACATTTTGTTTTCCTAAATACCGTAACCAAAAATTTGCATTATTAAACTTCTCACCACGATTACGTATAAAAGAATAATTAAACAAATACTCCCAACCATTAGCATTGCCAATAGTGACGTTATCTGAAACAGTTCTTTCAGTACCGTAGTACCACGTCTTGACTTTATATTCATAATCAAATCTTGCTATTTTTCTAATCCCTATAGTCAAGTTGTAGTCATAAGGATTTATTTCTGTTACATCTTTATATCCCCGGTCTACAGCAATATAGTTTTCTCTTTCAACCATAGATGTCCCCATAGTCATAGAGGTATATACTGTAGAGTATTTAAAAAACTGCCCAAAAGAAAAGAAGGGCACTAATAATAATAATAATAGTGTTCTCATCGTCCTTGTCCTCGATATTTTTTTATATAATTTTCACTTCCCTTTTTATAGGAAGACTTGCTTTTTGAGTGCCTTTTGTGTTTCTTTTTTTTTGTAGGTGAAAACACCCAAGTTGCTTTTGCCATTAGTTATAGTATATTCTAAAGTAACATGCTTGTTCCATGTTGTTGTTGTTGTCCACATATTAATTATAACCTGCAAATAATGGAATAGAAGTAGCACCCCCATTAGTTAAGGTTGTTCCTGTGGCCAAGACTTTGCTTACTTGAATAGGAAACTGACCTA
>CETC01020692.1_pt1 | contig 15260 bp, 10 predicted proteins | sample 326911 | NCBI WGS metagenome assembly CETC01 (sample SAMEA2622694, study PRJEB7988) | marine metagenome | isolation source: saline water (ENVO:00002010), including | reverse complement strand
ACCTCCCGTGCCTGCACCTGCCCCTCCCCCTCCCGCACCTCAGATCATCCAACCTCCACAAGTGTTTCTCAACAAGCCTGAAGAGAAGAAGCAGAAGAGGGCTAAAAGGCCCAGTGCTATTAGGCGATCAAATCGAGGGGGTAGTCTTAGAAGTAAGATGATTATCCCTCTGAATACTGCCGCATCAGGCTCGGGAACTCTCAACGTATAACAACCTAAGGGCTTAAACCATGATTGAACAAGGATCAGTCGCGGCAATGTACGCGAAATGTGAGACCCAGCGGTCTTCCTATTTGGAACGAGGCCGGGACTCCTCTCGTCTTACTATTGCGACCCTTCTACCCGACGAGGGTAAACAAGGGTCTAAACGCTTCGCTACCCCGTATCAATCTGTTGGTGCTAGAGGCGTCAATAATCTGGCGTCTGCCCTTCTGCTGTCTCTCCTCCCACCGAATTCTCCTTTCTTCCGTCTAGTTATTGATGAACGGGAAAAGGCGAAGATGGCTGCGATCGACCCTAAGATACAAACAGAAGTAGAATCCTCCCTCTCTGATATCGAAAGGGCGGTCGCACGAGAAATAGAAGTAAACAACATCCGCGTGGGTACATTTGAGGCCATACGGCATCTTGTCGTAACGGGCAATGCCCTTTTATATATGCCTGACGAAGGTTCCATGCGGGTGATTCACTTGGATCGATATATCGTCAAACGTGATCCTATGGGGAACCCCCTTCATATCATTATGAAAGAAACGGTTGCTCCTGCGGTACTCCCCCCGGAGATCCGCCAATACGTTGAGGCTAATCTCGCTGAGTATGAGGAGACCTGTGATGTCTTCACTATGCAGACCACCCTTCCAGACGGAAAAGTCGAAGTGGTGCAAGAGGTTAAAGGAAGGATTATTGAGGAGACTAGACAGACGTTCCAGAAGGGTCGTTCTCCTTTCATTGCTCTCCGCATGATGCGGGTAGATGGAGAGGACTACGGTCGAGGATACGTCGAACAATACTACGGAGACCTCGCGTCTCTTGAGGGTCTTACTAAGGCTATCGTTGAGGGTGCTGCCGCATCCTCCAAGGTTCTTTTCCTCGTCAATCCCAATGGGACTACACGGGCGAAGACTCTCGCTGAGAGTCCAAACGGAGCGATCAGGGAAGGAAGTGCTGCTGATGTCAGTGTTCTGCAAACTAACAAGTCAAATGATTTCTCAGTTTCAATGTCAGCAATGCAGCAGATTAATGAGCGTCTTTCGTATGCGTTCCTACTCACCGAGTCAACTATTCGTAATGCGGATCGTGTCACAGCCGAAGAAGTAAGGCTCGTCACTCAGTCCATTGAACGACAGTTGGGTGGTATTTACAGCGTACTGAGTCAGGAGTTCCAACTTCCGCTCGTCAATCGAATTATGGATCGGATGGAGAAGAAAAAGAAACTCCCCAAGATCCCAAGGGACAAAATCACTCCCGCCATCGTCACCGGCATTGATGCTCTGGGGCGAGGAAACGATCTAAACCGTCTCGACGTCTACTTGTCTGGTATCGCTCAGGTACTGGGACCAGAGGCTTTGGGACAATACATTAATATCAGAGAATACATGGACCGCCGTGCGTCTGCATTAGGCATCGACACGGAAGGTCTTGTACGAACAGAAGAAGAAATTGCTGCTATGATGCAACAGTCTCAGCAACAGGCGATGGCCGAGCAGATGGGACCGAGTGCAGTAAATGCGATTTCTAAACAAATGGAGAATATGAATGGCTGAACGAGTCGAAATCCCAGTGAATGAAGATGGACCTCTCTCGGAACAGGATGTACAAAACCTTGAGCAGGAAGCAGCGTCGGAAGGGCAAGAAGAACAAACTCATGAGGAACGACCCGAGTGGCTTCCTGAAAAGTTCGAGACCGCCGAAGAGATGGCGAAAGCCTACGCGGAACTCCAATCAGAATTCACTAAGAAGCAGCAGGCTTCGGAATCAGGAAATCAGGAGACTGAATCGGCTGCTGGAAATGCTCAGGAGATGTCTGTAGAGTCTTTTGAAAACTTTACTAAAGAGTTTAATGAGACCGGCGACGTCTCAGAGGAATCCCGCCAGAATATCGTTGACACAATGGGTCTTCCCAGAGAGATGGTTGACGGATATATCGATGGACAGCGTGCCATCATGGATTCTCACTTCGATGCCATCTACGGAGAAGTAGGTGGAGAAGAGAAGTACGGAGAAATGATCTCATGGGCCGTTGAGAACCTTCCAGAAGGTGAACAGCAGGCTTTCAATGACGCCGTGATGAACGGAACTACTGATCAAATGAACTTCGCTGTGAAGAGTCTCGCGGCTCGATGGATGAGCAATGGTGGCGGTGCTGCTCCTGCTCCTCTGATTCAGGGAAGTACTAGTGCGGAAGGATCTTCGGGATCATTCAGGTCTGTCGCAGAACTGACGCGAGCGATGAAGGATCCAAGGTACACCAAGGACAAGGCGTATCGTCAAGATATCGAGACACGTCTCTCTAACTCAAACATTCTGTGAGGTAAACAATGAACAAGCCCGGATATAAGACTACTGAATTTTGGATGAGCATGATCGCCGTAGTTATTGGTGCAGTCATGGCATCTGGAGCATTTGGAATCGAAGGTACTGCGGCTCAGATCGTAGGTATCGTTGAGTCCGCCCTTGTGGCACTCGGATACACGGGAGCCAGACTGACGCTCAAGCGAGAATCAGGACAAGGGTAATGTGGTATGCGATACTTCAAGCACTCTCTTCGATCCTTACGCCTATCCTTCGAGAACTGGTGTCTCAAGGTGTGGCTGCTACTAAAGGGATTGATGTTCATGTCAATCATGACGCTCGCCGTCGTTGGACTGAGCGGGTGCAAAAGTTCACGAGTAGTATTCGTTCCTGAATCAGATGGAATTATTAGGCTTGGCCCCGACATTCGGGGTCATGTCTATTTCTGGAATGGTAATTCATGGGAATTATCTTCCAATAAGATTCTGCTGCCAGAGGGCTGGTATGCAGGAAGCGTTGAAGGTGAAGTCGAAGATCAATGAAATCTCGGCCCGCTGCGGTGGATAACTGAAACCTCAATTCTCCAAGACAAACCTCAACTTTGTTAACCTAGTTAAACAATTTTGAAGGAGTTAAACAATGGCTTATTATGGAGCAGATCCGTCACGTCTCGGTCAGGCTAACCTGACTGGTGATGCTGACGCACTTTTTCTGAAAGTCTTCGCTGGTGAAGTACTCACCACGTTTGAAGCAAATAATGTTATGATGCCTCTGCACCGTGTGCGGACCATCACTAGTGGTAAGACTGCATCTTTCCCGGTCACGGGCGTTGCAGCGGCTAAGTATCATACCCCCGGCGACAGCCTGTTCGGTGATGATAATGAAGATGGCAACCCCCTGTACCTCTCTCAGGTCAAGCACAATGAGCGTTTGATCGCAATCGACGGTGTTCTCACTGCCTCGGCATTCCTCGCGGAAATCGACGAAGCAAAGAATCACTATGAGGTGCGTTCGATTTATTCCACGGAAATCGGGCGACAGTTGGCTTACACCGCCGACAAGAACCTGATCCGTACTGTCATCGCGGGTGCGCGCTCAACTACTGACCGTTTCGGTGCTACCACTGCTGATGGCGTAAGCACTTATGGTGGTGCTGTCATCAACATGGGAACGACTGACGGCGGAGGCAACGAAGTCATCACCTCGACTAAGGTCGCTGATGGTGCTGCTGCTACTGGAGCCACTCTCGTCTCTGGTCTCTTCTTGGCCGCAGAACTGATGGATTCCAAGAACGTGCCGGATCAAGATCGCTTCTGCCTCCTGCCGCCTGCGGAATACTACAAGTTGGTCAACGAGAACAAGGATGCGATCAACCGAGATTACAACCCGGACGGAAACGGTTCCGTCGCTGCGGGTGAGATCCTGTCGGTCGCGGGTATCCGCATTCTCAAGAGCAACCACGTTCCTAGTACCAACGAAGCCGGTACGATTCACGACGATCCCGGCATCAACAACAACGTCTTTGATTCTTCCGGATCCGCTGGTTACTCAGCAGACTTCGGTGAGACCAAGGGCATCGTCTTCCAGATGGAAGGTGTAGGCACGGTCAAGTTGCTTGATCTCGCTATGGAGTCTGAGTACTACATGGAGCGTCTCGGTACGATGCTTATGGCTCGCTACGCGATGGGCCACGGCGTCCTGCGTGAAGAGGCTTGCATGGAACTGATCGTCACTGACTGATCATTTGTGCTATACTCATTAACGTGAGTCTCCTACGACACGGGGGCGTCCTCTCACTGAGCGGGCGTCCCCTTTTCTTATTTAACCTTTGGAGTGCTTATGATGGCCGCAAATAGAACTACAGAACTGGAAGCAGTCAATACGATGCTGTCTGCCGTCGGAGAACCCCCAATCAACTCTCTCGACGATCAGAAGAATGCTGACGCTGCTATTGCCAGAAACATTCTCTCAGAAGTGAGTAGAGAAGTACAGGCCCATGGTTGGCATTTCAACAGTCAGACGAAAGTCACTTTCTCCCCCTCAACAGATTCCAACATCCTCCTCCCAGAGAACGTTGCTCGAATTGATATTGAGAATTGGACTACGGGAAGTACTGGGTCCGTCAACACGATGGATATCACTCAGCGAGGAAACAAACTATTCAATAAGACAGATAACACCTACGTCTTCAGTGGAGACATTGTGGCGTCTGTCGTCTATCTTTTGGAGTGGACAGAACTCCCAGAGCCAGCCCGTCGATACATCACGGTTCGATCCGCAAGGATCTTCCAAGATCGCATGGTCGGCTCTCAGGCTCACCACGCATTCTCCCAAGAAGACGAAGTCCGGGCAAGGGCTTTGCTCAAGGAGTTTGAAGGCGACACCGCCGACCACTCTATCTTCAACAACTATGACACCTACAGGATCATCTCTCGACCAGATGCTATGAATGGTAGGAGTTATTAATGCCTTTGATTACAACAAGCGTACCCAACCTAACTGGTGGTGTTTCTCAGCAACCTACTGCTCAACGTCTCCCCAACCAATGTGAGGCTCAGGAAAATGCTCTTCCCCTTCTTGTGGGAGGACTTATTAAACGTCCCCCGTCAAACCATGTGTCGGAAATAAAGACTTATGGAACCGATGGGGACGACGGCGTTTCAATTAACTTGACTAATCCTTTCACTCACGTTGTTAACAGAGACGATACTGAGCAGTTTTTTGTAACTCTAGGTGGAAACGACGACGTCTACATTAACTACCTCGATGGATCTCCGAGGAAGGTCTTAGAAAACTTTGTTGCTAGTGGTTATTTGACTTCTTCCAATCCCGCTACAGCATTCAGAGCGGTGACGGTCGGTGATGTGACTTACATCGTTAATACCGAAAAAGAAGTAACAATGAGTGGGGCTGCCGGAAGTTCTATTAACACTCATGAAGCCCTTATCTGGATCAAAGCGACTCAGACAGCAGCAGAAGTAAAGATTAAAATTGATGACGCGGCTCCATATGCGTCGGGAACACCCGCCACCTCTGATCCTCCCCCTTCAACTACTGATATGGCGACTACTATAGCCGGTGCGTTGGGTTCCTCTGGAACTGCCGAGTCATCAGGAAGTGTAATTTATTTTACTAAAGCAGCAGACTTTCAAATCAGCGGTTCGGACACGATGGGTCAAAACGGACACGTAATTATTAAAGAGAAAGTCAATAACTTTGCTGATCTCCCTCCTGTCGCTAAACACGGAATGATTGTCCTAGTTGAAGGAGATCCTGAATCAGAAGTAGATGACTACTACGTTAAGTTTGAAGTCAACGAAGATTCTCCTACAGGAAATCCTATGGGAAACGGAGTCTGGGTTGAAACCGCAAAGCCCGGAATCATAGTTAACTACAATTATCAGAGGATGCCCCACCTCCTTGTAAGACAGACGAATGGAGAGTTTGTTATTACAAAGGCTGACGGAACAGCACCCGCCGGAGAAGATGGAAGCGTTGACTTCGAGTCTTTGAAATTCACTCCACGACAAGTGGGGTCTGACTTAACCAACCCATTACCTTCGTTTGTCGATAATAAGATTAGCGATGTCTCTTTCTTCAAGAACAGACTCGTCTTTCTAAGCGGAGAGAACATATCCCTGAGTGAAGCGGGAGAATACTCAAACTTCTTCAGAACTACTGTCACCCTTCTCCCTGATACCGCTCCTATTGATGTCGGGGCCGGAGGTACTGAAGTCAGTAAACTGGAAACCGCTATTCCATTCAGTGACCGACTCATGCTCTTCTCTAAGCAGACTCAGTTCGCTTTCAGAGGAGAAGGAATTCTCAGTCCTCTAACTGCATCTATTACTCAGGTGACGAACTTCGACATCCTCACGGACGTCAAGCCTGTCCCCGCTGGGAATACGATCTTCTTTGGATTCAACAGGGGATCATTCAGTGGAGTGCGGGAGTACTTCAAGACGAATGAAACCGATATCAATTTCGATGCAGTTGAAGTTACGTCTCAGGCTCCGAAGTATATTGCCGGGGACATTCGCAAGATGACTGTTTCGACTATGGAGTCGATGTTAGCAGTCCTTGCCCGAACTAAGACTAGTGGAGTCTATAACGCTACGAATGAAATCTTCGTCTATAAATATTTCAACGGAGATCGAGGTAGACTTCAGTCTGCTTGGTTTAAGTTCTCCCTGTCGAACTGTGAAATTCTGGATATCCATTTCATTGAACAGTCTCTGTATATTATTATTAAGAGAGGTTCAAAGACGTTTATTGAGCGAATGGATCTGCAAACAGGACTAATAGACGAGGGTGCTACCTACACTACGCATCTTGATCGACGAGTTAAGATCACTGGGGACGGTGCTGATCCCGCAGCCGCTGGAACAGTAATCAACCTTCCCTACTCCATCAATGGATCAGACGTCATGCAAGTCTGTGACTCAACAGGAGAAGTACGAACCATCGCTTCCCAGTCGGGGTCCACAGTCACTCTTACAGAAGAGTTTGCTGCTGATGAAGTGTTCTATGTCGGTATCGGGTACACGATGACGTATGAGATGTCCTCGCCTGTTCTCAAGCGACCTAAGGAAGGTGGAGGGTATGAGATGCTCGCCACCGGACGTCACCAGTTGAGGTACATGACAGTCGTATATGATGATACTGCTCACTTCCTTGTGAAGGTAAGCACGCCAACTGCTGGAGGAAACTATACGACTCCTATTGAATACCCGTTCAGCGGACGGTTCCTAAGTGCGGGTGGATATCTCGGTGCGGTTCCTTCGGAGACCGGAGACTTTAGATTCCCCGTATTTGCTGAGTCTGATTCTGTTAAGATCGAGATTGTCAATGACTCTCCTCTTCCTAGTAATATTCAGTCAGTAGAATTTGAAGCGTACTACACTTCCAGATCTCAGAGAATGCAATGACTTATATTCGTGTATCCACTGTAGAAGACATTATTCATGTATCTGAAAATCTCAGAGAAGATGACCGGAGAGAGATTGCGGCCTCCTCAAACAACCTCCCAATCGAATCACTTACTAGAGGGTATGTGCTGTCGAAGCCGTCTTGTTTCTCCGTCATGAATGACCTGTATCCTACTGAAGCGGAATACGAAGATATTAAGAAGGTCGCCTCTGAGATGAGGGAAGCGGACAAGAATGAATTGAAAGCATTAGGAATGGATGATCCTGAAGAGGCTCTCAAGGAGAGTTACTTTGGATCGAAACCTAAGTGCTATACCGCCATCGGATCGGGAGTCCCGGTCGCCATGTTTGGTGTCGTCCCATTTAAAGAGAATGAAAGATGGGGCAGCATCTGGCTTCTTGGAACCGACGGCGTGACTAAAGATATCCCTATTACGTTCCTTAAATGGACTAGGAAGTTTTTACCAACCCTTTTGGAGCCTTACGACATGGTATGCAACATCGTAGATGCACGCAATACGGTCCACATCAAGTGGATCAAGTGGTTAGGCTTCTCCTTTATGAGAGAATTGAAACACGGACCAGAAGGAAGAACATTTTATGAATTTGCGAGGTTGAATCATGTGTGAACCAATATCTATGACGATGGGAGCATTGGGAGTTGCCGGGGCGGTCACGAGCGGACTCGGAGCAAGAAGTGCTGCCAAATCCCAAGCCGAACACAACCGACGCCTCTCTATTCACAACAATAAAAGATACAATCAGGCTGTCGAGTACCAGCAAGAACTCGCTGACTGGCAGGCTGATAACTATTACAAGAACGCGGCGAGTATTGCGGACAATGCCCAACAGCAGTACAGCACTGTTCTCGATCAAATTGAACAAGTAAGACAGAAGACGATGGGTGAAGTCCGGCAGTCAGGACGGGCCGCTATTAAAGGTCAGTCCTATATTCGTGCAGCCGCGTCTGAAACCGGAACCACCGGAAACTCAGTCGCTCTGGCACAGCAGCAGTACGCTCTCGCGGACGCTAGGTTTACTAATATCTCATTCACTAATCTGTCCAACAGGGTCAGGCAGTCAGAACTCCAGATGCGGGCGATCCAGAGTAACGCTCAGAACATGCTGAATAGAGCGATGCCTGCTCCAATGACTCCAATCGATCCTGTCGCTCCTATGCAACAAGTAGAAACTCCTTCAATGCTTCCGTATATCATTCAAGGAGGAAGTTCCGTACTCGGAGCGTTTGCGTACCAGAATAATCTGGATGCAATGAAAGGACTCGGAACACCGGGAACTAAACAGCCCGTGACAACAGTCCAAGTAGAACACTGGACAGACGTCCTAAAAATAAATTAACTAATATCTTAAAGGTGAAATAAATGGCTAGACCACAGAACAACCCCGGAATGCCCTCGAACACCCGTTCAGTGTCAGCAAGTCCTGTTGACCTCACGGAGTTCACTGGGAATGCGGGGATGCCAGTATCTCCTACTCCCCTAGCCAAACCTCCTGCACAGCCGGATCTTCAGGCGTATAGGGACTCTCAAGCATTGGCTTCATCATTCTCTACTCTCTCCGCGACTCTAGGTCAGTATGGAATGTCAGTCGAGCGCGTGGGCCAGATGTACGAGGACTTTGGAGAAGAGACAGCGGGCCTTGTGGAGTTCCTGAAGAGCGAAGGGAAGACGTTTGCGAACGCCTTGAGTACTGATCAGATTGAAGCCTTGGAACACCCCAGAGCGATGGTAGGGGCTTCTCGTGGGACCGCTAAACTCCGAGCAAGAGAGATGGACTCGATGTTCTCAGAAGGACTCTCCGAATTGAAACTCGGTGATGGGGCGTTGGATCCAGATACTTACGCGAAAGCGTATGACTCGATGATTGCACCATATATTCAGAACTACAAAGGTCCGAGAAGCGACGTATTCTCTGCGGAGTTTCTGACGGAGGCGTCTCGACTGCGAAGCGGTCAGATGGTCAAAGCCCGTAAATGGATCAGTGATGAGTTGATTAAACAGGGCGAACAAGAAATCAACTATGAAGTGGATTCAATTCTCACTGCTGGGTCGGAAAGAGAAAGGGACTCGATCGTTGAGTCAGACCTTTATGATCCGAACGATTTGAATCCTGCCAAGGCTGCTCTCGGCAAACTGGGGTTCGCAAAGACGAAGCGGATCATTGGGGATACGGATGAAGAACACTATGAGAAGGTAGTATCAGAGGCTCAGTTGAGTCTTCAGAACTACATTGACGGACAAGAGGGTGAGATGTTCTCTCTCAGAAACGTCACGGAGATCGCTGGGAAGCGTCTCGTACAACTTGCAGCAGGAAATAGCAGGATGTCAGGGCTGGCTCAAGAACTCCTGAACACTCCTGTCGGGCCTAAGAATGGCCGAGTTGCTCTTAAAGATCACCCCGCTGTACGCGAAGCCTACTTGAACAACGAGGATAGGATCAGAGCCAATAGTGGTGATTACTCTAAACTGACTCCAGACAAACTTCATGACTACGCTAAGAACCATTCAATGGATTTTGCTATGTCCTCTGGGATGGTCTACTTTACTAATCCTGAATCGTCTACTCTGAGTACACCCCTCATTCAACATATTGAAAATTCTGTAGTTGAATACGTCGGCAGTCCTCAGTTCAAAGAGAACTTTGGGGATTATGTTCGCGTCCGTGGTCTTGATGAAGATGTACTCGTATTTAGATCAACTAACCCAGAGATAAATCCGAACGACCGTGAGATTAAGTTTGATCTAAAGAAGATTGAGTCTTCTAGTAGAAGGCATGCGTTTGAAAATACATTCGAGATACTTAAGAAACGCTACGAAGAGTCGATGTCGGATGCCCCAGAATCCGTAATAAACGCAAGGGCTATAGCCTCGTCTGCTAATCATTACAACTATATTCCTCAGAAATATATAAATCAGGTGAATGAAAGCATTGAGTCTCTCAGCGTGGTTGGGGATCAGTATTTTCAGTTACTTGCTACAGATCCGGACGCTGCACCTCCTCGAATGAAAGAGTTCATGGAGAGTTATGATCTATACCGAGAACTTTATGATCTAAATCCGAGGCTCGCTTCTTCAGTATTTAGGGGTCAAGGAAGCCTCAATAAAAATATCATGGAAGTTTACCGCTGGGGAGTAGAAGAATTAAACGGGGGAATGCAACCTGAAGACGCTTACTCAACCCTTCTTAAGAATATAACTAGGATCGGTCGAGAGGGACATCTAGAGGGCTTCGCAGAACACGCTGATGAGAGGATAAACAATCTTGTCATAAACAATAAAATCTCTCCGGGTGATGTTGAAGAGATGCGGAAAAATTACATCGCACTCCACATGTTTTATGGAGACAATCGACACAACGATAGTCTGTTTGAAGACGCAAAGAAGATGACACTCCTTCATTCTCATTTCATTGGTGGAGCCAAAATTAGAATAGACAGTCCAGAACTCGGACAGACACTCCCAATGTTGGAGAATATGTTCGGAAGTGAAGATCCTTCACGTGGGGCCGCAGGACGGTGGATACAAAACGGGATGCCGGGGATGGATGAAGTCTGGATGAAAACAAATGAGGAAGAACTTGAAAATCTAAAGAACGGAGATGACTTTATTTGGGTTCTGGATCCTCAATCAAACGGACAGAATTGGCTGCTTCAATCGACTGCCGAAGGCTATCCTCGAACCCTGCATGTTTTCACTTACAGAGAACTAGTAAAACTGACAGAAGGTTTCGATTTGCCTGAAACTACAGTCCGAGAACAAGATACTGCTTGGGAAGAATCAGCAGGATTTGATTTCCATACAGGAGGTCAAATGGACATGGGTGAAATGAACAGGCGTCTTCTTGAGCAGCAGGCTGAAAAAGGCTTGATTGCACATCCAAGAGGAATGGGAGTCACCGGACTCTCCTACCCAACCTCGCCAGAAATTGGAGATGAGCCTCGTGAATAATCAAAACAACACCCCTATTAATCCTCAAGATAATCCGTTGGCTCTTCCTTGGGCTGCGATGTTGAACACGGAGTCTCCTCAATATCGAACTAAGAGAGAGTTGGATCGAGTCTACGACAATCCAAATGAAAAACTGGATATGGGTTTCTTTGGAAAACTCGGCAGTGCTTTCGCTTATGAAACGGTGACTGGGGAAGCCATTAGAGATTACACGGGATCTGATTTTCCTGCTGACCCAAATTTTAAAGTCACGGATGATTTGATTGAGGAATACGCTTCTGATTTCCTTCCAGAGGTTCAAGAAAGAATTCGAGAGTCTGCTACTTCCTTCCCCGGATTTTTGCATGAAGTAGATGACGTAAGGATCGCGAACCGAAGGCGGGAGGCGATGTTCAGTGGAGGTGCTTGGGATCTGTTTACGGGACTCACAGCAACCATAATTGGGTCAGGATCTGAAGCAGTACTGGCTACTCTAGGAGCCGGAGCGGCTGGAACATTTGTCGGCGGACCTGTTGGAACAGTCGGAGCAGCAACAACAACAGCAGTTGGTAAATATAAACGCATAGCAAACATAATTAATTCAACTAGGAAAGGTCTTCAGGCTGGAAGTCGAGCAAGAGCGATCGCTCAGGCGGGTGCTATTACAGCGGGTGTCGATGTTCCTCTTGAACTTCTTCGATATCAACTCGATAAGTCTCTAACTAAAACTGACCTCCTTGTTGCTGTTGGAGCAAGTGCAGTCTTGGGAGGCGGACTCGCCGCTTGGAAGCCCGGACTTTATAGTAAACCTATTCGAGAGATGATTGATGACTCCGTCAAGGAGGAAGCAGCAGTAGCAGCCCGAAAGATCGGCCAAGATGATATTGCTGAAGAACTAAAACTTACTCCTAAGAAAGTCACTGTCGTCTCAGATGAAACTATTCTTGATGATGTTCTGAAAATGAGTACTACCGACCTTCGAGCAGAAGCAGCACGGAGAGGAATAGATACAAGAATTAAAGGTCGGTTCAGGAAGGGCGATGACATCCGGCAAGACATTGTCGATGCAAGGCGTGCTGATTCTCCTAATGAGGAGATCGCCGTTCGCCAAATGGAACGAAATCTCGAAGGATTGCAGACGCCTGCTCTTCGTAAGAAAGCGAGGGACATGGGCCTCACAGTGAAGAAGGCGGCCAAGGCTCAGACGATTAAAAAGATGATTATGGAAGCAACTCGTCAAGCAGTTAGGACGGGGCGTCTACAGACTATTAAGAAGGTACGTCTCGGATCTAAACTTATTGGGAGACAGGCGAGAACCGCAGCAGGAGGAGTTTCAAGAAAGATTGAATTTGACACTTCGGTTGAAAAGGGCTTGTACCGTCTTGGGGGATCTAAGAAAGATTTCGAGGGCAAGAAAGAACTCGTCGCTGCTTTGAAGGAACTTGGAATTGATAATCCAGAAGCACTCGGCAAGGAACTAAGGAACGCCGTGAAGGCCAAGGTCAAAGAGATGGGTGCTGTAGAAGGAAACGTCAGAGTCAAATCTGAGGAACTTCTCGGAAAATCTATTATCCCAAGGGAAGCCGACCGTCTTCGGATGGAAGTTGATGAGGATCTATTCCAACCTCCTGCCTCTAAAGTAAAGAAGACTAAGAAGGAAGAGACCGGAGAAGAACCTCATCCAATCTCAGACGAACCTGAAGTAATAATGGTTCAAGACGGTAAAGAAGTTTCTAGAGGACCGATCCCGGCTGTTGACGGAGAAGTCATTAACGTAGCAGCGAAAGACTTGGGGTCTGACGTACTTACTGAGGGAGCAGGAACGGCCCTAGCCAAACAGGTATCAAGGACTACAATCCCCGGCCTCCGGTGGGTGTCTGATCTACTCGCTAGTTCCTCTCAGATTCTTAAAGGAATGAACTCTCCTCTTATTAGGGATTTTGCTTCAGTATTCGCTGAAGATCCTCTCGCTGGAGGTAAGAATCTTGAGACTATTGTGATGACTAACAGAACGAGGGTCATGACTAAACTCATGCGTCCAGTAAGTGCGGCTCGGAAGAAGGCTATCGCAGCGGGCATGAATAAAGATGAATGGGATCAGACAGTCACTCGTAGACTTACTGCAACGGATATGATTGATAAGTCCGGAGGGTCTCTTGACGAACTCTCTTCTATCGAATTGTCTCGTCTAGGATTTAAAGGAAACGCTGAAATCGATGAGGCTGTTGGGGAAGCCGTTAAAGCACTCCAATCTTTTAATAAGAGCCTCGCCAAATACGCTTCCATTAATGGCCTGCTCCCTGACATCAAAGTCCTCGACCCCTCTACATATTTTAAGCGTATTTATAGGCACACTAAGTTTGCAGAGTTTGAAGAAGAGGAGATCATTGATTTCTTTACTGAGGCCATCCTAAAGAAGACTCCTGCGATGTCGAAAGGCAAGGCAGGACTCCTCGCGGAGCGTATTACTTCTTTCGGCAAAGATCCGACAGCACATCGATCGCTTCGAGATACTCAGAAATTCATCGAAGGAATACGAGAAGACTTGATCACTAGTAAGACTGGGAAGTCGAAGAAGGAACAACTAGGATTGAGTGATGATGACGTCGAAGACGTTATTGACATGATTACTCAAGAGGTTGCCGGTGAACCTCACGTTCAAGGATTCAGAAAGAAGAGAATTGATTTCGATGAAAATTATGTTGGCAAGATCGCCGGGAATGAAGTTCACATCGATGAGTTCTTAAATCGGAACATTCTCAAAACTACTTCTCAATACTCACATAATGTCCTCGGGGCTGTTGAGATGAAGAAGGGAATGGAGAGAGTATTCGGGAAGACTATCGGAGGCGATGCCGCTAAACAGAGGCTTGCTAAAGCCGCTGAAGAATCAGGAGATGACAAACAATTTGTAGAAGATGCTTTCGATCTCTTCTATAAGAGAATTCTTGGACAGCGTCTTTATGATATCAGCCCCAGACAGACGAAGTTTATCCTCGGAGTTCAGTCATTTGCGGCTGGGACGATGGGACAACTTCTAGGAATTGCTCAACTTCCTGAGATCGCCAGTGTCATGATGAGGGCCGGTATAACGAACGCTCTTGAAGCCTTCCCCGGACTGAAGACTCTCAGCGATACGATCCTCATGGGAGTGCGTGGGGAAGCAAGAGGAGCAGACGGACAACTTATGGACAAAGTCATGTCTCAACTTGAGACCTTCGTGGGGTGTGGCTCCGACAGGCTTATTGATGACCACCTCCTCCGACGTCTGGATGACATGGGAATTGACGATGATGTAATGGGTGGAGTATTAGGGAAATTCCTTGAGATTGGACGAAACGTCTCTCTTTTGAATCCTCTAGGAATCATGCCTATGGACACGTTCCTCCGAAGGTGGTCAACCAAATCTCACTTCCAGAACTTTGTCAATGAGGCGTACAAACTGAAGAACGGAAGTCCCGCCCTCGTCGATAACTGGTGGAGGAAGGGCAGAACCAGATTCAAACAGATCGGCCTGAGTGATTCAAATATCGATCGAGTCATGAAGGCTCTCGCTGATCCCGATGTAATTAAAGTCAAGCAGGGTGTATTCGGGAAATACAAAGTGATGGACATTGACTTTACTAAGGTGAAGGATCAAGGTGCTTACGACCTTCTCGCTCTCGCCATGAGACGGGCAGTGGACAGCACAGTTCAGCGTCAGTCGGTTGGAGAACTTCCTCTCTGGATGAGTAAACACCCTCTCGCAAAACTCTTCACTCAGTACAGGGTATTTATGATTGCCTCAAGAGGTAAGCAACTTGCTGCGGGCGTTGCCCGAGGTGATATATCTGAAGCAGTAAATCTTGTTGGGTCTATGGGCCTTGGGTATCTG
>CETC01004916.1_pt1 | contig 15268 bp, 7 predicted proteins | sample 326911 | NCBI WGS metagenome assembly CETC01 (sample SAMEA2622694, study PRJEB7988) | marine metagenome | isolation source: saline water (ENVO:00002010), including | reverse complement strand
ACTAAAGTCTGCTTAAAAATGTTGTATGGAGTCCTAAAGAATGGAATTTTAGAGTTTATAAAAGATGCAGTAGCATTCTGTGCAAAACTTACTAACCACTCTCGTTCTGTTTTGGGTAAAGGAGCATTACGTGCTTTTTCTATTGATCTTATGTACTTCTCAAGTCCATCCCTACCGATCTCCTCCTGGAATAATGCTACTTGTGCATACATTTGGGCAGTATCATCTATCTCTTTTGGGAGATTAATAAGAAGGTCCATGTAACGGTCTTGCAGTGCTTTACCAGTAAGACCTTCACCTGTAGCTTTACGCATTGCCAGTGCATGAATAGCACTCCTGTAGTTCATGGCTCGAAAAAACCTATCACCTGCCATCAAAGCACGACCAGGAACACCAAGCATTACACCTGCACCATTGATAACTTCCTTTAAAAAGTCAGGCATGTTCCCATCTTTAACACCAAATATCTGACCTATTGATTTGGAGCTAAATGCCTCTGGTACTGCTAACCCTTGTATGTCTAGGTCAGGGTACTCCATAAATCTCTCAGGATCTGCTGTGTTCTTAGCACTTAGATCGTGTGAACTAAACCCTGAGTCAAGATCTACAAATCCTTTCTTAGCTTGTCCAAGTGCTGATCTATCAAACATAGCTTTATCAAGCAAAAACATTTCTGTCAGTGCTTGAGTCACTCCGAAGGTGTGTGCTGTAGCTTCATTAAAAGTTACTCCACCATCTCCAGTTACTAGACCTGCTTTTTTTAATGCAGGATCTATAAACTTGTTTGCACCAGCCGATATAAACTTTTCAGCAGTAAGTAAGTTAGTCATTGCCAGCGAACCCATGAGATTCACAGTCTGCGTTGAAAAGTTAGCAAGGAAGTTATTCACACCAAGGTAATTAATTGCATCAAACACTCTTGTCATAGTGTCTTTATTACCGACACTCATAACTTCTTCAGCGTATTCCATATTAGCCATGTGACTAGCTAACTTGAGAAGATTACCTCTTCCTCTTTGCTCTGCTGATTGTCCTGTCTCGAACACCTGTGTCATAATGTCTGTGTGTCCTGCATCAGCAAGGATAGCATTCAGTAACTTGTCTTTTTCAGTTCCTGAAACAGCATCAATGTTCATAGCTGACATAGTTCTGGCTATATCACGTTTAATACCCTTTACTTCAGCAAGCGTGTTCATGAAGCGAACCATGCTTCTGTGGTAACGAACTAAACGCTCGTTAGATATTTCTCCACCAGTTTTTGATAACTCATCAATAGCACGTGCTTCGTTACGAACCTTAGTAGCCATGTCAATGACATAATCACGTGTCATTAAAACTATGTGAGGAAGTTCTTCTGTAGTAGCTTTTGTTCCTGCAATAAAGCGTTCCATTGAAACACCCATACGCTTCATCTGTGCTCTAGCACCATCAGCAGCTTCACGTACTTCCTCAAAAGGAATGACGTTATCGCCTTCTGTTACATAGCGTTCAGTCTTCCTGCCCCATTCATCAGTTTCTTCTATTTTTCTTGTTTTACCACTAGGACCATAGGACTTACTTGTAGGTAACTTTTCTTTTATTGCTTCAGCACCTTTTTGAACAATCTCAAGAACACTTTGCTCTGCATCAAGACGATCTATGTTAAAGTCTGCAAGGGTACGATCTAATGGTATGTTCTGTTCGTTCTTATAAATGTCTAAGTCTTCTATGTTGATCTGATCAGGTTGAAGGGGAGCAGGTCTTCTAAGTGGCTCACCTTTTTTACCTTGTGCTACTGCTACTTCATCTGGTGTTGTAACTTCTGCTACCTCTTCTTGATCAAGAACAGTTTCAGTAGGACTAGGTGTATCTTCTGTTGCTTCTTCTACTGTTTCTTCTTTGGTCTTTTTAATTGCAACAAGAGGATCATCACTTTGCTTTGTTTTAACTATCCTTTGTGGGTACAGTTTTTCTACCTTTTCAAGAAATGACATTGCGTTGTCAATCTCTTGTTCTGCACCTTTAGGATCTTTTACTTTTGAGAAGAAGTATCCTGCTTTGTAAAACGCTTTTCCAATTGGAACTAGCACTGGAATAAGTGCTCCTAGTCCCACTGCTGAAAGCACACCATCAAGTCCTGACTTCAACCTACTTTCAAACTCACCTTCATCTTTTGAGTCAGCAAGATACATGACAACTTGATTACCATCTACACCAAAAGTTTCGTTAAGAAACCTAGCAAATCTATCTTTACCTTGAAGTGTAGCTGCTTCACCTACTGCTGTATTAATAACACCTTTCATTGCAGGTGTATTAATAGTGGTTTTTAACTTAGGCAGTAACTTATTAAGTAACTTTACTGGTTTGACAATTTTATCACCTACAGCATAGCTTAGTCCTGCCTGTGTAAGACCTTTTGTTATCTCTCCACCAGTGGTAGTAGGTTGCCTTACTTTAGGCATTTCTAAATACCTTACACCATCACTACTTACATCAATTCCTGCCTTCTTTAAAAGGTTATAGGGAAACATGTTCCCTTGCATTTTAATATAACCTTTTGCAGCACTTTCTACGACATCAAGACCACCTTGAATAGTCTCATTCATCGCAGCAGTAGGACCATAGAAGAACTGGTCTACAGTATGTGTAGCTATCTGCTCAAATATACCTGGAGTTTCCTCATCTCTTGCTACTTGTTCAAAGGCTTCAATAAGTGCAATTTTACGTTTAGAAGGTTTGCCTTGAGAAGCAATTGCTCTTAATTTTTGAGCAAATTCAAAAGCAGAAACATCATAAAAATCACCTCCCTCTTGGAATATACCAGTTTTATTTTTATATGAATCTAGTGTGGTTTGTATTTTATCAGCTAGATCAGGTATTTTAGGTACAACAACTGGGGGAGCACCTAGTTCTCCTCTCAACTTTGCTTTAGCTTCTGGTGATCCTGGTTCTGCCATGTTTATTCTTCTAATAATTTCTTGAGTGCTGCTGCTTGCCGTGCCTCTTTAGATGCATCTTCAACTTCTAAATTTGCATTAGTGGGATCTTGATTTATATTTAATATATCATTAACTTTTTGTATTCTTGGCTGGTACTTATCTAGTATAAAATCGTGGATCTCTTTACACTTTAACTGTTGTGCATCAATGTCTTTTATCCACTCAGGATTTCTTCTGAAATAATCGTTAACAATGGTCTGGTAATCAGAACGCATATCTGCTACTAATTGTTTTCTATTTTCTTCAGCTTGAAAGAAATTACCTGCACCTCTAAACTCCAAAAAGAAACCACCTGGATTAGCTACTTTATCTGTAAGACTTCTTTCCCATGTTTTGATAGGACTAAATGGTGCTGTCTTAGCCATGAACCATTCACGTTCACCAGCATCTTTTTGTATCTTTTTAAGATCGTTGTCTAACTGGTTAAATGTAGTTTGACTAATATCACGTGAAGCATAAGCATTGGTAAGTTCAGTCCAAAACTGTGCAATAAACCCTGCTTGTTTTTCTTCTAGTGATTTACCAGTTGTATCGTTTTCTGCCAACTCAAAAGGAAAGTCACGAAGTTTGTTTTCAAGTTTAATGTGTGAGTTTATGTTTGTAGTAGATTCTTCTATACCGTTATCTTTATCTAACTTCTGTAATCTTCTGGCACGTATCTTAGATGAGTACTCAATTCGTTTGCTTAGTGGAAGTGTGTCTACACTTATAGGTTCTATTCTTCCATCATCACTGTAGTATTCTTGGATGACAGTTCGACCCATTAGAAGTCTTCTTGCTTCATCAAAATCAGGATTCTCACTTTCCAGTATTACATCAATCTTTCCTGCTAGTGCTCCTGCATCAGTATTCCTTCTTTCCTTAGACTGATCTGAGATTTTACGGTTAGCAATAGAACGGTCATTCTTTGTTTTCTCTGCCTTTTGATCTAGTAGGAAATTGTTAACTGCATCGTAAGCAGCATTGTTAGGAGACTGACTGAAGATTCTTTGAACTGCATCAGATGAAAACTCTTTTACTATTTTTGCTTTTTTTGCTTCATCAGTTCCAGCCTCAATAAAACGAGTCATTAAGTCATTAGCTTTGTCACCTGCTAATCTTGCTTTTTTTAACTTTTCAGATGTCTCTTCTTGTTCTTCAAGTTTATATTTTTTTCTCAGTTCGGCAGCATCTTTCTTTCGTTTTTCGTACATTTCAAGCTGGTGTGCTCTAATGTCCTTTTGCTTCTCTGCCCAGAACTTTCTTTTCTCAGCTTCATTGTACTCACGGTTCTCTTTTTTTAACTTTTTTTGATACGCACGTTCTTCTTCTTTTAATCCCTTTCTAAACGCACGTTCTTCTTCTCTTCGTATATCTTCTCTTGCAATCCGTTCTTTGAGTCTAGCATCACTGTCTTTAACTCTTTTGTTATATGTCTCCCAGTAGAACTTTTGATTTGCTGCTCGGTTATTTAGGTTGTTAAGATGAGCCTGTGCTTCCTTACCTACATCTGGATGGTTGACATACTTATCACTGTTAATAAACTTCTGTAGTTTATCTGCATCCTCTGTAATTCCAGACAGTTCTTTTCTTAAATTTATTAGTTCCTTATCACCACTTTTCTCTTGTAGTGCTGCTCTAGCATCAAACAAAGTACTGATTGCAGTTTTTCTATCTTTATACAGTATAGTGTTATTATTGTTTAGTGCTGTAATAGCTTTGTCTACAATTTCTAATGTGACATTCTTATCACCTTGCTGAACAGCACTGAGAACATTTTTAGCACCTGTAATAGCATCCAGACCGCTTTGTTCGTATATTTCTGTTTTGTCTGCTTTGTTATCTAGTGTGATAAGTTTACTGAGTCTATCTTTAAGTGTTTTTGTCTCATCAGTTGGAGAGTACTTTGCCAGTTCTTCTAGAATTCTTTTCTGTAACTGAGCACTATCTTTAGGAGTTCTGTTAGCGTTTTGTTCAAGAGCACGGACTTGATCTGTAAGTTCTTCAACAGTTTCTAAAACTTCATCATCATACTGTTCTTGTTCTTTTCTTTTCTCTTCATCTTCTAAATTTTTCTCTCGTTCTTCTACCTGTTCTCTTAATTTTGATAGTATCTTTTGAGCTTTTTCTACTTCAGTATATTTATAATAAGGAACAAATCCGTTTTGAAGTTCAGTAAGTTTATCAGTGTTAAGACTTTCAAATTTCTTCTGGTCAGTCTGGTACTCACCTAATTCAGATAATAGTTGTTGGAATTTTGGAGCATCTTCAGTACCTTTTAATGTAGTACTAAATTCATTACCAACAAATGCTTTTTCTTTTTCTGCAAAAAGTTTATCTAGTTTACCCCATCCAAACTGTGTGTCATTAGTAGTATTATCTTCGTAAAGATTCCGAGTCCCATCCCATTGTGTTCTAATTATTTTAAGTGCATGAAGATTTTCAGCACCACTTATTAGAGATATAAATTTCCTTGAGTTATCGGATGCTTTCTTTTGTCTTTCCTCTTTTTGTTTAAGTAAATAGTCTTTACTTTCATTAAACTCTTTAGTTTCTAATTTTATTTTTTCATCTCTTAATGTTTTGTAAAGGGCCGATACATCATCACCAACAGTTCTTACACCAGGACGGGGACTTTCTGTTAGGTAGCCATTATTACTTAAACTTACACCTTCATCATCAGTATCAAGAAAATCAAGACTACTAAACACAGGATCATCTGATCTCTTAGCAAACTTTAGTTGTTCTTTTATATCCCTAATGTACTCATTAATAACCTGTGCTTCTGTAAAATAAGCACCTTCGTCAGTGTTTATTTGTGCCTGAAATATCCGTCTTTTTAACTCTTTGTAGGTAGCAGGAGGGGTAGTACCTCTAACTATTGTCTGTACCTGTCTTTGTAGAATTGAACGGTTAATTGTTTCTGTCTGTTGAACAGAAAGATTTGCTACTTCTTCATATACCTTAGTAAAATCTAAACCCTTCTTATCAAGTACTTCTTGTGCTTCTCTAGTGACAGTATAAATAGGGTCTTCACCCTCTTTCTGTGTCATGTAAGAAAAGTCATTATCTATAAATGATGACCTTCTTAATTCAATGTAATTTGCAGCAAACTTTTCAAGAGTAGTGTTCTTTATTTTACCTGCTTTGACATTGAGATTGTAAGCATTGAAAATGCTCGTTGCCATTGTTTTGGCATGTGTATTGAGGTACTTGTTTCTGTTGTCCCTCTTAATCTCAAAGTCTTGAAGCATCCATCCCCTTTGTGCTTCAGGAGATAAAATGATCTTTCTTTGTTCTGGTCTAAGTAGATTGTTCCTTCTTCTCTCAGTTCTACCTAGTAACTCTTGTTCTGTAGTAAACTCTTTTTTTACTTGTTCATCTATTTTTCTTTGACGTTCTGCTTCCCTATCATCGTATTGAAACTTTGCTTTAAAAGCACCAGCAAAACTGTCACTAAACTGTAGCAACTGGTTTGCCATAGCTTCCATTTGATTAAGCCTAGCAGTATCACCTTGTTGCTGTGGTATGCTAGGACTAAACCTCATGTTATTTCCAGGCTGTAGTCTCCTAGTTGCGAATCGTTCTCTTTCAGCCATTAACCTACCGCCATGTTATAATTATCTAATTGATTGTAATAACTAGAAGTACCTATTCCTTTAGTTTTTTTCGTGCTTTTACTACTACTGCTACTGTTCCACTTAGTCCATTCCCATCTTTCTTTTGCTGAATCAGGCATTGAGTAATAAGTCTGTGCAGAACTTGCTACACTTCCTAATCCCTGTAACATAAACAATGCTTGATTAGGAGCACTTTGGTAAGATGTAGAATTAATGGCATTAATAGTATCCATTCTTCTTAGATTTAATCCTGTAGCTACATCCCTTAACTGGTAATTAAGATTAACCTTATCTATTCCTGCATTCTCCTTAATAGTATCTTGTACATTAAGCGACTCTCTTACCATTTGTCCTTTAAGTAATTCAGTAGACTGTCCTTCTGCTAGTTCTGCTACAGCCATTTTACCTTCTGCTCGTATCGCATCCAGTTCTGCCTGTTGTAAACTCTGAGATTCAATGTCTTCAACCTGTTGCATCTGTTTGTTTATATCAGCAACATTTTGAGCACCCATACCATATTCAAACAGTAGTTTCTCTTTAAGGAAACCATCCCTAATGTCTTTCTGTCTGTTTGCTTCTTCAGTAGCTTGCTTTTGCTGTTGGTAGGCAAGGTATGAACCTAACAAACCAATAGCCATTTGACCCCCTGCAACTGCTCCTGCTGCACTACACATGTCTTACTCTCATAAATAGGTAAAATGGAATTTTCTCGAAACCGTAGTCTTCGATTAGTTTTGGAAACTCGAACTTCAAATGCTTGAGCCACCTAATCGTGACTTCGTTACGTGCATCAACGTAGTTAAACAGCATCTGATAGCGTTCATTCATATCGTCTACCCATTGCCTAGTACACTTGTAAAAAGTCTTCTTATAGTCCTTTTTAAAGTCCTCTATAGCATTACTACACAGCATCCAAGGGACTGCTGAGTTTTCATTTACTTCTCGTATTCCTGCAATGGCTAAGACTTTACTCTCATAGAGAAAAGTAAAGTTCTCATCAGACATTTCCACTGAAGATTGAATTGATTGAAGTGGTGTGTGTCCTGAAGATGCGTAGACCTCATCTATGTCTACTTGTCTCATGTTTTCTGCTAACTCAGTACCATGCCATTCTTTATAGGGACGAGAATACTCCCGATAGCTCATACTCGTTGTGATCTAAGGTGTAAGAATCCTTCCCATTCAGCACTTTGGAAGGCACAAGGCAAGTACTCATCGTTGGTGAGTGATACCTTACAGTTAGATGCATTGGAAAAGATGGACCCCTTAAAAGTTCCTGAAAGTAGGGTGTATTTGTCAACGGAAGAAACATTGGTAATGAATCCATTGAAAATCTTTTGGTATTGTTTTCTAGGGGTAATAGTTTGGGTCTGGTTGCTACCAGCGTTGACAAGTAAATTGTAGGGTGCTAGGTCAACATTAAATACAAAATACCCACTATCGTTATACAGTAGGTTAAGGTTTCGCAGTTGTAGTTTTGCAGTCTGTATAGGTACTTCATTTTGCTTATAGGTAAACTTTGAAAACTCATACTTAAATGTAAACGGAATACCTGCATACACCACATTACTTGCATCAGCAGCTACGTATGCATTAACATCTGCTTCTGCTATCTTTCTAGCATTGTCAGTAACGTAAACTATGTTGCTAGGAAGATGAGGTGATGAACTACTGTAGTAAGGTATTTCTGCTATAGTGTCCTGTGATGCAGTAGCCTGTGATAACTTAACTCTTCTATCAAGTAGTACTGGAGTTTTATCTTCCATGACACCGACAGAAGTATCGGTGGAAAGGTTAAGTGTTTCCAGGTATACACCATCAGTTCTCTCAAATAATATGTACAGTTTTGATCCTAAGAACTCACAGTCCAATATGTCTGCATCAAACTTCCATACAGACCACGATGACATCAACTTCTCATTGCCTTGCCAGTAGTACTTGTACACATACATGTTCTTAGTTTCATCACTACTAAGACACACCAACATATCCTCGTTACTTGAGGATGCTAACTTAGTTACATCTCCTGGGATGTACTGAGGAACGTGTGCTGTTACTTCTGTCGCATCGTTAACCTCGTTGGTGAAGTCAATGAAGTACTCACGTATGCCTGAAAAACTACCACGCTTGAATGGAAAGAATACGTATTTACCAGCAGGGGTGGGTTTAGCTCTTGATGACGATTCAAATTGTGTAGAGACATCAATAGAAACAGAAGTAGGAGTAAGAGCATCACCAGCAGTTACCTTAAATTGTTGGAGTTCTGAGAAGAGTAGAAGTGCTTCGTTAAATGGTACTGCGTGTCGTAGGATTGACACTTGGTTATTGGACACTGCAACGTCAATAGGATTACTATCTATTGAAGTAAGTGCAGTAGTTGCAAAAAAGTTGTAGTAGTTACCTGCTTCACTAAAGATTACATTCTCATCACTAAGAAATCCTAACCTGTTTCTGTGAAAGAAAATGTCGTTGATTGTGTTACCTAGAAAAGTAGGAAAAGGGTTAGTAGTATTGTCACCAACCTTACGAGATCTCCAACCCTGTCTGGTGAACTCTGTAGATACTCCACCAACATTTTTAGAAATTGTAGCTTCTTGTATAGGCTCATAAATAAATGTAATACCAAGTGGATTTGTCCCTGATACAATGTTAGCATCATCAAATATCCTCACTAATCTGTGAGGCATTGTGGTCATGTCAAAGTGGATATTAAGTCCAGGTTTTACACTTTCTTTCCAGTTACTTCCATCCGCATTGAACTTAACGTAGTAGTCATCTTGTTGACGAGTATTATCCCCAATGATACGAATGACAAAATCATCAGGAGAGTTAGCAGCAGGAAGGTCTGTAAACTTTGTAGCTTCTGGAATACCATCGTTTTCAAAGTCTGGTGTGAATGAGAATATGTCTCTGTTACCGTGTGAATCTTCTACCTCTACCTGGAACTTTACTTTTGATTGAACGTGAATGACACTGCCACTGCGAGTAAACTTATAATCTTTGTTAGATATTTGGTGTATATTGTCTAGGCTTACTTTGTACCTAGAGTCAGTATTACCGTCTTCATCTTCAGCATCTGTAGGTAGCCTTCCACCGAAACCTAGTTTAGTGTTATCTGGTCCTCCAACATCATCAGAAGCATATTCAAATACTCCCCATGCATTAGTTCCACTTGCAGTCTCACCATTAGTAAGTATGTCTGCTATCTTACTTGTACCAATGTACTCTTGATTTTGTGCAGGAGTATTAGAAGGAGATTGGTAGGCTACTTTATAGACAGTGTTATTTGCTAACTGTGTTTTATTTATAATAGCAGGTGTACTAGCAGATTCATCTTGAGCACTGTTAAATGTTGTACTCTGTATTTTAAATTGTGTATCACTGTCTTTAGTCTGTATTGTAAAAGTACCGTTATATTTAGTTTCAGTACAGCCACTTATTGTAACTAAATCTCCTGCAAGTAAACCATGAGCACTTGCAGTTGCAAAAGTTGCAACAGGTGAAGTAACTGTATTGTCAGGAATTGTGATTGTATTTATATCAACATCACTGACAGCAGAACCTATCTCAGTATTCTTAATACTTACTACATACTTACTAGAATAATCACCTTGTTTAACGTAAATTAAACCCTCGTATAAATACCCTGATGCTGTATCAAGATCATCAGATCCAGAAGGTGAAGTTACATTAGAACTTCCTTCACCAGAAGTGTTAGCAGAACTGGTTGCTTCAGCTACTGTTTTTTGTCTGTTAATAATAAATGTATTATCTGCTACTGTAGTTGCAACAATGTTTTCTGAGTGGTTAGTAAGAGCGTCAAAGTATGAGAGATCAGATGAAGTGACATCAGTATATCTTAACTGTGTGGCAGGACTGTTTGACTCTGTAGTATCTGATTTAGTAAGAGCAAAAGTATAAACTGTAGCGTTAGTTTTAGTTACATTAGTATGTGTAGCATTAAAATCAGAATCAGTAGCTCCACTTATAGTAATACTATCACCAGTATTTAAACCATGATTTGATTCTGTAGTTACTGTCACTACATTAGAAGAAACAACTAAAGATGATATAGCTACTGATTTACTGCCTGTTTTAATAGGCATAGAGTTACCAGATCTGTCATAGATCTTCATAAACTCATTGTTACTACTATCGGCCCCTACAACTAACGTGTAGGACTCATCCTCATCTCTCTGTATAGTGTGTATAAAAGCACCACTAATACTCGCTACATCTAACTTCTTAACATGTTCAGTACCAGGACGTTTTTCCAGGCCATTGACCACAGAAGAAATACCATTCTCTTGTACTTCACACTGCGATGGTAATCTAATCTCAGGAGGTTGCTGTGAAACTCCATTAATAAGATTAGGAATCGTACTGGATACTAATGCCATAGTTTAACTTGGGAATTGTTGTATTGCTATACTATCATTTGTATGAGTAGCAGATTTAATGTTTCTATCTAAAGCACGGTAAGTATCATAGTTATCAAAGATGTTATAATCAGAAACTTCTGCTTCAGCTTCACGTAAAGAAAGGAACGCTTGCTGTTCATCCATTGCCAACATTTGTGACAAAGTATCATTACCAAGTATACGTTGTTGGAAGGTTCTAGCTGCTCGTAGTGTTATGTATCTACGTGCTACTTCTGGCAGTTCATCAAATGACAGTAAAACCACCATATTAACTTCTATATCTTTATCAAATGTGTAGGTATTACCAATGCGGTCATACAGTTTTCTACCTCTTTCTACTACATCAAGTTCGTAGTCTCTTAGAAGTGAAGTTTTATCTACTTTTATGACATTAACAGGTAGGTTTATTTCGTTAACTACATTACGATTTAATGTGTATCTTATTTCTGTGTTGAAATGCCAACCTGCTGACTGTACATCCCTGCTTACATTATCAAGGACCACTTCAGCTATTTCAGCTTCTTGAAGACCAGATCCCAGTGTGTTCACTGGACTCTCTCCAATGCTGGTCAGCATGACATTGACAGCATCTAGTTCAGTAGTAGGTGTGGTTACACTCATAGTTAGTTTTAATGTGTTGGGAAAGGAGGGACTCTGTAGCGAGAGGTGTGTGGGAGGTGGGTGGAGCTACAGAGTTACCCTCCCTTAAAAAAAGAAAAAAGGCAGAGCAAGCCCGAACACTTGATGCCTTAAACTGCTATTAAGACTTTGGTGCGTGTAACGCTACAGCCATAGCAGGTCTGAGTACGTTATGACCCATCGCATATTTGCTCACGATCAACGTACCTTGTCGTTGGATTTGATACTCAGATTCAACACTGAGATCCAACAGTTTAACGGTTGCAACTGCATCTTTATGCATAACAATCGCACGTACCTTTTCAGCTTCAGTACGTAGGTTAACATTATTAGAACCTGATGCATCAAGACCACCAGCAGCACCGATTTGACTGTCAGTTCCATCACCGCTGTAAGCAGCAGGGATGTCGTACTGAGCAGCACGGTTGGAATGGTCTGATCCTAAAGGTTGAGGACCAGTAGTTGTTCCAGTGCTCCACAGTGAATCAGTCCATGCTCCAGAAGCTCCAACTGCATAAGTTCCCAAATGTGGAGTTCTTACAACTGGAATTCCTGCGATAGTAGGAAGATCAAGATTATTGATAGACCCAGTTCCACCAATGTCACGATTCCAAGCAATTAAATTGGAAATAGCTTCACTGTTTTGCTGAGTCATGAACAACCTGTAGTACTGATCGGTTGCCATAATACAGACAAGATCTTCTAAAGGTGCTCCTGCCATTTCGAGGATGCGTTTAGCTTCAATCAAGCCTTCTACCATGAAGGCATTTTTCTTCGACTTAGCTAAATTATCTGCATACTCTACGTTTGCTGTGAAATCTTCGTCATCCCAAGATGCATAGTCTTGAACTAACTTAGATGCACGTTGCTTATTTGTAGTTAATGCTGCTTTTACAGCCATCCTTAGAATGTTCTGGTCTGCAACTTTACTTAGTCCATATCCAGCTTCTTGAGTATAGATGGATCTGACATCATAATGTTGCATCGCCTCATCAATATTGGGGATGAACTGAGCATTAATTAAGAGATCGTCTACTGACACGACACGCTCAGAATTCTTTGCGTTTGCGACAGGTGCAATCTCTGCTCCTGGGGTATGATAGGCAGCATCACGGTACTTACCTGTCATAATAAACTGTGCTGACTTCCCTTTCGAGATAGTCCTTGTACGAGTGTAATTCATCATGATATTCTTCGTCTGGAAGGCAGTCATGACCTCACCTGCGTACAATTTTAAAAATAGTTCTCTTGAACTACCTGTGGCATTCTTTTGACCAGATCTATGTCCTACATAATTAGTAGGATTAGCAGATACTGGATTAGTGCCTGTATATGTAGCCATATTTCCTTAGTTTAGCTATAGGGGTTTAATTGTGCCTGTATAACTATCCTAAGTTTCAATTAGAGTTGTCCTCCTCAAAGGGCTAAAATCTACTCCGTTAGTATTTGTTTTTATAGGTCACATAATATTAGATCGTGCAAGTTTTTGTGTAACTTGATCACGAAAAGCAGGGTCTTCTGCGTACTTTGGATCTGACATAGCACTCCTTAGTTCAGCGAGTGAATTAAATCTTCCAGTACTAGGTGTCCCTGTATCACCTTTTATGAGGTTAGGTTGAGAATTCTCTGCCATGTAACGTGCATTAAGATTCTTAATTGCAAACATGGAGTCAGAGGGGTTTGAACTGTCCATAGCACGGTTGAAAGCATCAACTTCATTGGAAGGCAAATTATTCGTTGCCCATTCTACCATGTTCTTGAAGTTTTCTTGACCGCCTACTTCGTTATATGCACTCTCAACAAATCGTTCTTGAAGTGCTTGTTGTCCTTCAATCCAGCTATCTACCATTTCTTTTGGAATACCAGATTTAGCAAGTTCATTGTATGAGTTTCTAGTAAGTCCACCTTCATTGTTATATTCCTGGTAGTACTTATCGAAACTAAGTCCTTTATCTTCAATGAAATTTCTAGCTTCATCCTGAGTGGCTTGCTGTTCTTGAACTTCTGACTGAGGTGCTTCCTGATTGGATTGCTCTGGTGCTTGAGACTGTCTTGAATGGAATTCCTTTTCAAGCTGACCATAAGCCTGTGCTAAATCCTCTGGACTGTTAAACTTTTCTGGAAGCCAATTAGGACGGTCAGGATCATTAGCTTGAACACTATTAGCATTCTCTGCTTTCTCTATCATCTCCTGAACATGCTCTTGACTCTCAGGTGGAGGTGCTTCATGCGTTTGTACTACGTCTACCATTATTGTCCTTCTGCTTGTTGCTGTTGCATCATTTGACCTTCTTTCATTGCTTTAACAACTTCAGGTGCTGCTCGTTCTCCAGCCTTCGCCAGAGTTTGTTGCAACATCATCTGTTGCTGTTGCTGTTGTTGTGCTTGCATCTCCTGCTGTTTCTGTTCTTCTGTCTTTAGAAGTCCTTCTGTGTCAATTCCTAAAGATGCACCTAATCTATCTATGTACTCAGGAATATTAATCTCCTGCTGTACCACTTCTGGACCCAAAGGTTGTAGATACTGTAAGAATCCTGCGAGTTCATTGAGATCCTGTCCTCTTCCCAATGCCTCAACACCAGTAACGATCATAGGTTTCAATGATTCGTCAGGGAACTTAGGCAGTTTCTTCTCCCTTTGCATCCTGCTCATGAGGATTGACACTAATGGTAGTTGAAACTCTTGACTTAGGATGGAGTAAACTCCTCCTAGTGCAGTTTCGAGTTCTTGATATGCCCTTCGTATTTCTTCTGCGGTGACACGTTCTGCATCTCTTCTTATCGCAGAGTTATTGAGGAACGCATAGGACAGTCTTTCTGTGAGAGTCCTAATTGTTTCCTGTGCTACACGAAAGTCATTGAACTTCTGTAATTGAAGTGTGCTGACATCATTAGCATCTCCCATCACGATTGCACCATTGGGACTGTCTGCTAATGATTTTAACCTTGTGGTCCCATTAGGACGAACAAGGAAAAGCACCTTGGCAGCAGCAGCACTGCCTTCTACGATGGACTGAGTAAGTGATTCAAGACTCTTTAAGTCTCCGATATACTCCTCCACGTATCCTCTTCCATAATCCTCAGAGTCAATGTGAGTGAATCTAAGTGGTATGAATGGACACTTACCTTTCTTAAATGTACCTCTGCTTCCTGGTACTTCTTCACCGCCTAGTTCTTGGTGGACAATCCACTTGTTACTGTCCCACTTGACACAGGTGTAAAGATCTACTGACTGCATTGGAACACTGTCATCTACGACAAGTGCTTTTGCTTTCTCAGGAAGTGAAAGAGGTGATACTGATTCCTTAGTAATGATCTCCAAGACGTTGCCCATCACATCTCGCTTACACACGTATCTATCTAGTTTAAAGATCCGTGGGTCATCCTTTTCAGGAATGTAAAGGAGGACGTTACCTGCGACAATCAGTTGTTTCAGTGCTTCAAACACTGGGACACGAATGGCACGTACCTCAATCTCTTGCATAACCATTCGTTCAATCTTAGATAGTGCTTCTTCTACTGCACCTTTCTGAGATTCGACCATTTGTTCCAGTTCTGCATCGTCAATGATTAGACGAAAGAACGGAGCATTGGGAGGTAAAAGGGAGAGAAGCAGTTTGCTTGCAAGGTTA
>CETC01036071.1_pt1 | contig 15281 bp, 17 predicted proteins | sample 326911 | NCBI WGS metagenome assembly CETC01 (sample SAMEA2622694, study PRJEB7988) | marine metagenome | isolation source: saline water (ENVO:00002010), including | reverse complement strand
CCTGGAGTTTCCCAGTTAGAAGCATTACCTCTAGAGAAGTCTACTCCTACAGGTGCATACATTTGAGCCCAAAGAGCTCCTGCTGTAATATCCGCTGCAGCTACTGTAGCTGTAGATACTGGGTTAACTAGTTGTAGTGTATATTTCCATGAAGTTCCTCCTGCAACTTGCTCAGGCTCTTTCATAATACGAGCTTGAGTACCTGCTTGAGATACTAATACATATGGAAATACAAAATGTTTATCAGGAAATTCCAACTCGAAAGTTGCTCCTCCTAAACCAACATTTGATGTTGTTGATGGCGTTGCTGCTACTGGTCTCGTTCTCAATCTATGTGTTGCCACACGATACTCATATTCTAACCTGTCAATAGACTTGTAGTTACCAACACCTTCTGTTAGAAAAGATAAAGGAAATCTTTTATCGTCTTTACCTGCTAAATGAGTAATAATCGGAGACAGTTCAGTAGGTTTTGCCAACAACGCATTAGATAAACTGTTCATATCAGTCATCTGTGAATCATTGTAAAACGTCTTTTGGACGCTTATATTCGTTCCGTTTACTGCCATTTTATTATAAATTTTATAGGGTACCTATCTCCCTGTTCAGGTATATTTTTTAAATACTAAGATCTAATTCATCAATATCAAAATTCTTTGCTCTTCTAGAAGATTTACGAGCACTTTTTACACTCTCCTCATTTCTAGATATTTTATCTCTTAAAGATTTTGAATTTCTTGTTTTAGCTTTTGTATTTATAATTTGGTCTAAATTGAATCCTTTAAACATTAAATAGTCTATAGCTAATCTAGTTTCTAAAGCTGCTTCAGAATGATCTAAATCTCTCTGAGTATAGCCTTCTTGATTTATAGGTTTAGAAAGGTAATTAAAAAATTTACTTTTTTCTCTTTCTGGAACCGTCAAACCAGAAAACTCTTTACCATTTTCAAGTGTATCTGCTACACCTTTCCAAAATTCTTCTTGTTGTTGGTATTGTTGAGCTCTCATTTGTTTTTGCTGTTCAACCATTTGCATTTGTCGTTGCTGTTGTACTTTACCTAAAGCTACTCTTGCAGCCTCTGCTTTATCATGAAGTTTACCTGAATCTGAATAATCACTAATCATCTCTTTAGTAAAATCTCTATCGTGTCCTTTTAAACTAAAATATTCTGCTAAAACAGCTTTTTGACTTCGAACATCATCAGACTCTATTTTAATTTTATTATAATCTAAATTAGGATCATAAGCTTGCATAAAATTTTGACTTTCTCCTCCATTTAAAACATACTCTAAATGTTGTCTTACTAATGGAAATTTATTCATAACTTCATCAATACGCTCATCTGCTAAAGTTTGAGCAATATCTTTAGTCATATTAATTAATCCTTCAGAAGTATCTTCATATTCATTATCTGTTTCATATCCAAATGCATTTAAAATTTCTGATACTACTGTCGAATCTTCTGATACTTCAGTCTCTTCATCTTTTTCAATTTCTTCTTTAACCTCTTCTTTTACAGGTTGAGGTTCTTGATTTTCAACTTCATTAACAACTTCTTCTTGTTGAACTTCTTCTTCTTGTTCAACATTTTTTGGTTCTTCTGTAGTAGGTATTTCTTCATCAATAGCTACTGTTTCAACTCCATCACCTCCAATTACATCATCGAAAGTAATATCATCTAATTGTATTTTTTCATTTTCTGGGTCCATATTTATTATTTTTTATTGGTTTTAAGTTACAAATTTACTAATTATATTAATATTTTTTATAGTTTTTTTATTTTTGAGTTTTATATTATTATATAACACTTTAACAATAATCACATCTATTTTTATTTAATTTTCTTACTCCTCCTTTTTTATATCTAGCTCCAAAACCAACACCAAAGTGTGGTTTACCTGTTTGAGGGTTATATCCTGCAGATCCACTAATATTTAAAGGGCCCATAAGTCCTATCTGTCCAAATGCTCCTATATTAGTTAATTGTTTATTTGTTAAATCATAATTACCTTCAACGCCATATGAAAATTGGGGTCTACTACTTCCTCCTTTATTACCAAAAAATCCTCCCCAACCCGGTCGTCCTGCAAAATGATCTCCTGAATGAGCTAGTCTACCAGTAAGATTGTGAGTACCTTTTCCTTTAGTTGATAATGCGGGTGTTTTATAATTATATCCTACATCTAAATGTACTGGATTCCAATTCTTATCATTAAGAAAACTCCAAAAACTACCTGGATCATTATACGGATTAAGTAAATGAGGTAAATTTGTTCTAAGATAACCCCCTATGTTAGCATGTACATCAGGATCTTGATATGTACCTATTCTATTATCTACAACTTGTTGAAGATTATGATCCCATCCTGGTCCAAGATTTTGTGGTTGTCCCATAAATCCTTTACTAAAATTAAGTCCTCCTTTAAGTCCTAATCTAAATGGACTACCTATTGCATTTCCACACCCTTGACCTGATGATGTATCACATTCAAAATTAAGAGAATAGTTCATTAAATTATTTTTTACAGGATCAGGAGCTACTATATTAGTTGTTAATGGATCAGTATTAGGTCCTCCCTTTTGATATTTTCTTCTTAACCCACCCTTTTTACTTATAGTTGCTTGTCCTCCAAAATCATCTGTTACTTGAAAAGGATCTAATTGGGTAGGATTAGATTGTTGAGCAACATTATTCATAAGTTCTACAATATCATCATCTGAAAAATAATTAAATAATCTTTGTCCAATCCCTTCTGTTCCTTTTGCTTTTTGTAAATCTTCTAATGTAAATGGAGTAAACTCATCTCCAGTTGATTGAAACAAACCATCTCTTTCTAATTCATATCTTAATTGTATTAGATCTGCTCTTGTCTCTTGTGGTTTAGCGTCATGATGACTATAACTAATCATATCATTATTTAACATTATATTTTTTGACGTAATATAATCTGATACATTTTCATCTAATGTCATTTGATTGTGATCAACATGTCCTAATTCATGAGCTAAAATGCTATCGTGAGTTAAGTTTGTACCAAATTTTTTTGGAATATAACTTAATTCTGTCTCTGCATCATCCATATAAAGAATATTTTCTTTTTTATTAAAATGAGAACCTACATCTGATGCAATAGTACTATTAAATACTATATTAGGATTAGACATAAAATTTTTAGAAAGTTGATCTGCATACATTGGTTGAGCACCAACCTGATATCCCAGTCCACCATAATCTGCATGCAAAGAATTTGGTTTACCTGCAATATTTTTAGTTTTATCTAGTAGGTGATTATAATGACCACTACTAAGATAATTACTATACCAATCTGTAACCCCAGAATAATCTGTTTCTGATACACCAGCAGTTTGATACATCCTAGGTCTTCTTTTATTTAATTTTTTCGTTTTCATTATCTAAGCCATTGTATTCTATAAGGATTCCATTCTACGTTATATGGTATTGGATTCCAATTTTCATCAAGATGCCCATAATTCCTACTAATATCTATTTGTGAATAAGGCTCTTTAGAATATCTTTTGATTAATCCACGTTCAGAACTGTTTGGTCCATAATGAGTATGATATTCAGGATCCCAATAGCTTTTATAATTTGATCGATCTGGCATTGCTCTTTCTTCTATTGTTCTATATAATCTAGATGGTACTTGTGTGATTTGGGACCACTTAGTTTTTACATTGGGATTAATATGTGCTAATTCTGCTATTAAATTATTCATATACAGTTGTTGTTTAAATCTATGTTTTATATCAGTTGGCCACGACATATTTTCTAAATTAGACCTATCACTTTCACTTAATACTCCAAATTTAGGTATATGAATATTTCCACCTGATAGAACTTTATTTTCTAAGATATTGAATGGTTTAGATAACATTGGATACATTAAATTCTTTAGATATCCCATTTTAGATAAAACATTTGGGACAGCATGAGGTCTAAAATGTCCCTCTTCATTTGTTGGTAAATTCTTATGATTTGAATAATTATGTATGTTCCCAACTCTAGATCCTTTTATCATGTTTAAAGCATCTTTCCAATGTAAAAATCCTTTTGACATATCGCTAAGTATATAAGGTGCATATTGTTGAAAATTACCATCGTTTGAATATATATCATATACTTGTTTTTCGTTATCACTTAATTTATCATATGATTCTTTTGATAATGCAGATATTTCTATTTCAGGGATTAAATTCTCATATTTAGATTTTTTTTCTCCACCGTCTTTATGTTTATATGTACCATATTTACTTACTGTTGAATAAGGTTGCTTAAGAGATTGTTTAAGTAATGCACGTTCACTACTATTTGGTCCGTAATGAGTATGGTACTCATGATCAAAATAGCTCTGGTAGTTTGAGTCATCTGGACTTTCTCCTTCTCTTATACTTCTTGATAATCTAGATAAAGGAGTTGTTAATTCAGACCATTTAGTTTTAGCTTCAGGATCAATATGTGCTAATTCCGCAAATAAAGTCCGCATATACTCAGGTACCTGCCTTTCGTATTCTTTGTCCCTCCTATTCCAAAACTCCTCTTCACTTATTGGGTAACGATCAGGATATTGATAATCCTCGTAGCTTTTTTTAAAACGTTGTGGAAGGTTAGGTATAGCAATATCTCCGGTTGGAAGGGTTTTTCTAAATACGTCATCCACAGTTCCTAATAATCCTGGTTTTAACGATTTTAATCCAGGATACTCCCAGAATGGGGTCAACTTATTAGCGAGCGATGATTGAGCATGAGCTCTAAAATGTCCGTGTTCATCCATTTTCCATTTGTCACCGCTAGCTAAAGGTTTATTATATATATTTCCAACTCCAGATTTATCTACCATATTTATAGCATCTTTCCAATGTATATGCCCTTCTGTCCTATCACTTAATTGAAACGGCATATATTGTTTAAAATCTTTAGAAGGAAGTGTATATGTATCATAAACTTGTTTTTGTGCATCACTTAATTTATTGTATGATTTATCTGACAGTGCAGATATCTCTACTTCAGGTATGGGGTTTCCACCATCTTCCATTTTTCTTAATCCACCTGTTTTTTTCTTTCTATTAAACAGTGGTATATTTAAACCAACTTGAAAACCAGGTTTTTTAGTAGCCAGATTATAATTATATTCTCCAGTTACTGGTCCAAGCCTCCCACTAATACCTACATGTTGTCCTGGTCTTAATGAATGTTTAGTTCCCGCTTCATAAAACCCACTTAAATTCCATGGTATTATAGGAGCTGAATAACACATTCCTCCAAAACATCCTGCTTTACCTGGTCTACCAACACCTAAACTAAGTCTTGCAGATGCGTCTAATCCTTTAGGAAGTTTAATATTAGGCCAATTAATACCACCACTTGATTCAGTTGCAGGGACTTCAGTAGGAGGATCAACATTACCTGTACTAGGATCAAATATTCTAGCTGCAGTTGTTGTTGAAGGATATGATGTTGTAGGAGCTTTAAATCCATGTCCTAATTCTCCTTGAAATGATCCCATCCATCTAGTATCATAATCCCTCATATTATTAATTTTCCACTGAGGAGTTCCAAACCTATAATCCATATTAGCTCCAGTAAATATATTTCTATCATCTCCCCAACCTCTTGTTCCACGAATAGCTCCAATATCTAAATTGGGGGTAGAAAATCTATAGGTAGGAGAAAGAGATGCATTAATACCAGTGTTTCCACCCAAAACTTGGGATTTAAGACCAAATCCAGATGATCCTCCATATTGATATTTTCTGAATCCACCTTTTTGATATCCTGAAGGAGATTCTATTATAGTTCCTTCATAAGGTCCAGTTGGTAAATCTTGTATTCCAGGAGGAACACCTTTATAACTTTCTACTAAATGACCTTGTTTATCTATCTTTTGAATATCTATTGGAGCTTTCATACCAACCGTATTAAAAGATGCTCCGGGTTGTACATCAGGGAAAGCCATAGATGCTTCAGTATTTCCTCTAGCATGTTCTTCTCTTAATCCTATTTCTTGTTCTTCTGGAGTATTAGCAACTTTCATTTCTTGTTCTTGTTGCTGTTTTTGCTCATATTCAGATATAAGATCTATACCTTGATCTGCAGCTTTAAACACATCAATTATACTGCCTGGAAAATTAGACAGTTTAATACGGTCTAATAAATCTCTTCTAGTCTGATTTGTTGGCATTCTTTGCTTTTGCTTGTTTATCTGCTATTTCTTTTTTTGCTCTAATATCTCTATTTGCTGTATCTCTTTTAATATATTCTGCTTCTCTTTTTGTACTATTACTTTCTATTTCACTGTCTCTTTTCATTATATCTGCCTCTCTAGAAAGCTGATTAGATTCTCTATCTATTTCTTCTTTTGCTTGATCTCCTCTAGATTTTTCAATTAACTCTTGTTCTCTTAATGCTAATTCTTTTTCTTTTATTTCAAAATCTCTAACCATTTTTTCTAACTGTAAAGACTCAACTCCGGTAGATGCCTGTTGTTTAGACTCAGCGTTTATTAAAGCTATTTCAATATCTTTTTGACGATCTTTTTCGTTTTCAATATTTTCTGCTTCCAATTCCATTTGTTTCATCTGAGTCTGATGTTGTAATGCTTGTTGTTGTGCTTGTTGCTGTGCCTGTTCTAATTCAGCTGCAGCTTTATCAGCTTTTTTAAGATTATCTTTAATTTGTGTAAAGCTATCTGAATCTAACATTTCTGCAATATCTCCCGGTTTAGCACCATTCTGCATCATAGCCTGAGTAAGTCCTCTAATGTTTTGTAACTTCTCAGCATCTTTACCTGCATCAGAAACAAATATACCATAATTAGTTTCCATGTGTTGCATAGTATCAATATTTAAAAAGTCAGTGGTACCGTCTGGCATTACATATGTAGACTTTTTACCTGTTAACCATGCTTCTTTAGAATAGTCTAATAAAGCTTGAAAATCTCTTTGTTCCATTCTTTCAAATTTTCTAAACAGATCTTCAGTAATATGTGAGGACTGTAATATAGCCTGTTGTGAAGATGCTTTACCTTCATAAGCTCCTATCTCTCCTTGTCTTTGTCTACTTACTCCTGAAATCTTTTCCCATTCCTGTAAAATACTTTCTAGTAAAACAACATATTGTTGAATAGTTTTAATAGACATATCCATTACAGATTGATGTTGAGGATTTAATTGAATACCTTCTTTATTATAATCTACCCAAGCAATACCTGTACCTTCTACATAATACATAAATTTATCCATGTCCCATTTTTTAGGGATCATATTAATATCAAATTGTGCAATAATATCTTTAGATCTAGCAATAGCAAGTTCTAATCTATATTTATAAATATTATAATTTAGTTGATAAGGTATCCCTAATTTAACTAATGAAATATTTTTAGCGTTTACATCTGAATATCTTCTACCATTAATAGGTAATTTACATCTAGAAGGGTTATCAAGAGAAAGTCTTTGATTTGCAATTGGATTTATATTAATATAAAAACGACCATCTATCCTTGTTCCCTCCCAAACTTCATTAATCCATTTCCATTCTATTTTAGCACCAGCTTCTTTTAATTCTGCAGGTAATCTAAATCCATCTGGAACTTCTTGTTCTTCTATAGTGCCTGTCATTGGATCCATATAAGCTAAAAATCCTATTCTTTTTCTAGATTTCCAATAAACATTTACAACTTCTACTAATCTATTTCTAAAAGAATTTGCATCTTTATTAGAAGAGTGCGCATATAAAAATGATACATCACTTTCAGAATGTCTAGGTTCTTCAAGTTCTAATACTTGTTGTTCTGATAAAGAATCATAATAATGATCTATTACAGTTGATGCGTGTACATATTTTCTAACTATAGCCCAATCTCCATCTTCAACAAATTCTAAATCAGGATCAAGATCATAATCTACATCAATAGGGTTAAGTATTTCATAAAAAGGTTCACCATTTCTTACTCCTCTATGAGTATAAACTTCTCCTGCTACTAAATAATGGAACCATGCTTTTTGTATCTTATCATAAACTTCTTGATCTTGAAAAATAAAATTTAAAGCTTTTTGTCCCAGTAAAGCTCTTTGATCAACATAACTACTTTCAAACATTTCTGCTATATGTTGAGGCATAGGATTTTCTTGTTGTTGTTGTTCTGGACTCATGCCCATATCCTGCCCCTGATTTTGAACTGCTTGCATAAAATGCAATTGTAAATTCATAAAAATTGCTTGAGATTTAGCTTGTTCTTTTATAGTTGTAGTATCTGCATTTTGTACTGTAACAGTATAATTGAGAGGCCTCTTAGATTTTTCCCCTAGAAGAAGATCAATTATGGGTTTGATAATGGGGTAGTTACGCATTTCAGAAGGAAAGTTTTTACGGGATTTACCGTAAGGTTTTAATACGTACTTGTAATCAGCCTCATCAATTATACCATTATAGTAATCATATAGTATTTTAAGTTCATCTTTTCTTTGTGAATAGCCTGAACCAGAATCAGAGAGATCTATGAATGCTTCAACGCATTGTTCTCCCCATTTTTTTGTTTTTTTGCTTATAGGCAGTTTTTGCCTAGGTATTTTATCATATCCCATAATCTGACAAATTTAACTAAATTTTTATTATTTTACTACATACTAAATTATTTGTAAATCTCTATTATAAATATATCATTCAAGATAATTACAAATATCATATAAACCGTATTTTAATGTTAGCTCTTCTCCCTGTTCTATTTTTCTTAATGTTTTTAATCTTCTATAATCATCATCTCCTTCATCTTCTATTAGTTCACAATTAGGTTCTTCTGAATGATTTATAAAACCTCCTAATGGTGTCCTTATATAATTATGTTGAAAATTTGGATCATAAACATGAGTAATACCTATAACCACCTCTCCCGGAATATCTTCTTTTGCGAGGATCCCTGCTCCATGAATATTTGATGGTCCTATTGTTAAGTACTCTGGAAGAGGGTTATAAGGTTCTTTATCTTTACATTTATCCATATTAATAATAATTTTGATCAAACCACTTATCTGTAGCTCTATCTTCTAATATATCTTTAACTTCTGCATTATATAATTCTCTAGTATGATACATTCCTATCATTAATGCCATTACACGGTCAAAGTTTCCTACGTGATTAAATTTAATTAGTTCCAATAATAATGCAGGATCATATATTTTATGCAAATTTAGTAATTGTTTTCCACTTTCGTCAGTATTTCTTACAGTATTTAACCAATCTCTTATATATATCTCACCTTGACGTTTTCTAGCATCGGTCATATGCATTCCATATTGACGTTTTACTGTCTTACTCCTAAGTTCTCTTTTATCTAACATTTCAAATTCTTCTTGAAGTTTATGTAACTTCCTATATCTTTTTGCGTAAGCTATAACCTCACCACGGTCATTCTCAAATCCTATCTTACATCCATAATAATCTGCTAATAAAAATAAATTTCTATTATAATCGTCTTGTGTTTTAGGTCTTCCTACATAAGAAGCTACTATAATATCATCTGGTTGAGAAAGATTATTAGGACGTTTAATTACATAAGCTGCTCCTAAAGAGGAACTGTCTGCAGATTGATTTTGGCCATAAGGGTCATGACAAATTACATACATATTTAAAGGAACTTGTTGTTCTTGATTTTTATAAGGAGCTTCATATATAACTACAGCTCCAGTTTTATCATCATCTTTTCTATGAGGGAATTTAATTATTTGTCTAAGATCTCCATCAGGAGTAAATTTAACTTCTCCTTTGGAATTATGATATAATTTACCAACTGTTCCAATAGATTGAAGACCTCTAGCTTTAACAATATTATATTGTTCTTGTAGTGATGCAATATCAAATAAATTAGCTGTTACTTGTAAGGTAGCTTCTTGAGGAGAAAAAGGGTGCTCTGCTATATATTGGTCTAACGATTTTGCATCAGCTGCACCTTTTTTCTTTTCCCTCATATCTTTTTCATATTCTATCGCATCATCTTCTATTGAATTTCCTTGATTATCTATAAATCCATCTAAGTTTTTTTGAATAGGAATAAAATATCCACATTTAGTTCCAAATGCACCTTCATCCCAAATATTATCATAATCCATACAATCATAAGCTGCAGGGTTATAGAATATCTCTTCCATTGCTTCAAAATCTGCGCCTTCTGTACCACCTGTACCAAATGCAATCATCATCCCTAAAGTTTTTGCTCCTTGTCTCATAGTAGGCATTGTTACCTCCCAAGCTTTTAATAATCCTGGAAATGAACCTGCTTCTTCAAAAAATACTAATTCTCCTGCTTTACCCCTAACTTTATCTGGAGCATCTTTTAAACTTACCCCCATTATTTGAGATTTCATCCCCATTTCAATCTCTAATCCATTTACTTTCTTTTTATATCCTGCCATTTTATGCATCTCCCTATCTCTTAATCTAGGTTGAGCCCATGCAGTATGATCATCTATAAATGATAAGAATTCCCAAGCTTTAGATAGAAGACCATCACCAATTAAATATTCTTTTTGCGCTGCAAATACGAAATTTTTAGAATTTTTTATAAAGAAATAATTACGAGCAAGCATAGATCCAGCTTTATATGAATATCCTTTACGTCTAGCTTTAAGAACAATCATATGTTTATTATCTGCTCTAGCTTTATCTATTTCTTGGAAATATTCCCAATCTCCATCATAAAATCTTGGAAAAGATCTTTCACGTCTAGATTGAGTTGTGCCATCCGGTAACTTTTCATCTATAGCCCTATCAATAGGACAATAGTTTAAATAAAAATAATGAAATCCAGTAACATGTAGTTCATCTACTTGATATCCATAAAGACATCTTTTTCTTTCCTCATCCCAAAAGTCGTAATATTCTTTTGTTCCAGGAAGTGCTCTTGTATAATACCCGTGCTCTAAGAATGTAAGTGCTGCTGGTCTTATTCTATTTATATCTTTAAATTTAGACATTTATCTTTAATTTTTAAAAGTTCTGCACATTTTTCATATTCTTCTGTTCCTGTAAAATACTCTATTACCATATCTATTACATCTGCTGTTCTTCCATCTTCTTCTATAGGATCAAAAGGCAAATAAAATCTGTCATCGCCATTCTTTTCAAAATTTTCGTAAATGTCATCTAAAGTTTTTCTTCTAGTAATAATCTCATAAGCATTTTCCATTGCTTCTTCATATATTTGATAATCCTCTAAAAAATCCATTACATACTATATTTATTTACTTCAACTCCACCTCTATTAGTGTTAGCTGCTTGTTCTTCTTTTTTGACTATATCTTCTAATCTTGTAAGGCCGTCTACAACTTGCCCCATTTTAGATAAATTAGCTATTAAATCTTTTGCGTGAAATATAGGTTTACCATGATCATCCATTAAATGTAAGTCTATATCTCTAAAATATTTTTCTAATTTTATTATAGATTCTCTAGCTGCTTTTAATAATCTTACTGCTGAGGTTTCTATTAATTTTTCATATTTATCACAAGCTCCTAATATTTTTTCAGAAGGAGTCCATTTCTTTTTTTCTCCAAATATACTATTTTTTACTTCAACTTGACGTTGATCCCACTCATAAACTGAAAACGGTGATCTATGATCTATCATAAAATATACAAATGAAAGTTCATCCGTATTTAATTTTTTAAACTCTGGTATAGATAATGCGTATGCACTAGGTACAGCTTTATCATCATCTATATGTATTAAATCATCTCTCAATGCCATAATAGTCTCCTCTTTTTATCCATTCTTTTTTTGCATGTTCTTCTAGTCTCAAATTATTATATAGTTTAACATCTACTACATACTCTGAAGAATATAATTCCTTTAATATAGTATATCTATGATTACCGTCCATTAATACATATCTATATATTTTATTTGTTTTTTCACACTGTCTTATTTTTTGACTTATTGTTAAAGGGTCTTTTAATCCATATTCTTTTATATCTTCTTTTAATTTATCCCAATCATATTTAGTATCATTTATTATTTTGGTAATATACCTATTAGAAGTATATATATCTTTTAAAGGTATTTTAATATAAGAGTAAGTCATATCTCTTTTGACATCTATTATTTTAACACTTAATCTATAACGTCTAAATAAATTTAAAAATTCTCTTTTTATTTTATTCCATTTTTGAGGGCGATACCCCAAAAATCTTCGTAATTTAAATAGAAGTTTTTTCATTATTATTTTTTAATCTATTTATATGTTTTACTCTTTCAGACTTCACAGAGAATTTACCAAAATATGGGAGACGTATAGTTTCAAAATTACCCTCTTTTATAATTTTAGCTGCATATCTAAATTGGTGATTAATTATTTCTTCTACTTTTTTCAAAGGTAAATCATATTTATTAGCTAAACTATATATAATCTCTTTTTTATTTTTAGACATCTTGCTTTTTCCATTTATCTTCAGGGCATGTTGAAGTTTTCCATTTAGCTTTATGTTCTAATTTACAACCACATGTTGTACATCTCATAACATCTCTTTTTAAAGATGGACATTCTAAACATGTTTCTAATCTTTCTTTATAGTCCTCTTCTGTTACATTGGGTGCTCCTTGAGCTATATATGTACCTAAATCTTTAGAAAAGTTTTTAATCATTTTAAATACTGAAGGATATATTCTACTCATCTATTTGTTCTACTTTTAAATTAACTAATTCACCATTTTTATCTTGGATTACAATTATTACATAAGGATCTGCTTCAAAAAAAGAAAATACTAATCCAAAATACATCATTTTTTATTTATCGTTATTTCTACAATATCTGTATCTGGGTCTAAAAAAGGATTTAATGTGTATATATTTCCTTTTTTTAACATTGTACCTTTATCTTTAAAACTTTTTACATAGTTATTTAAAGTATTGTAATCTTTAATCCCCACCATTCTAGCTACTTCTTTTTTATTTCTAACACTACATAAATTTATTTCTTCTGTAATATTATTAACATCTATAAAAGATGCTAATATTTTTAATTCTTTTTCTGTTAAATTAAAAATACCATTCCATAATTGAATATACTTATATGTACTGTCTATATTAACTTTTATTTTTTTCTTTTTCATTTTCTAATATTTCAATTAATTTTTTGTCTCCTACCATAGGTCTAGCTCCTTTTTGTATTTTATACTCTTCAGGTTTAAATATACACTTAACCTCTGTAATAATATTATTAGAGTTTCTTTTAACAATCCATCTTCTACCTCTTACGGTACCTTGTTTTTTTAATACTTTTACTAGTGTTGACATAATTTATATTATTTTATTTCCTGTTATTAAACATATATGTTTATCCTTAGTTGTAAATAATCTGCGTTTACATTCTTTATTATGAAAACCTAAGTAATGTAAAAATTTATATTTTCTTAATAAGTTTCTAAACATCTTTAAATATTATTTTTGCTCTACCATTCTCTATACTAATAGAAGCTGTTTTAGATTGCCTATTAAATTCTTCAATATATTCAGATATATTTTCTTTATCACATATATATGATAAAAATACCTGTAATTCCTTAGCAGCTAGTCTAGCAGAATCTCTAATTTCTTCTGCTTTAACCTTAGCATCTAATAAGCTTTGAAAGTCTTCTATTGATATAGTAACAGATCCGTTTACCATTTACCTAATAGTTGATGTTCAGAAATCATTATACAAGATTTTCCATCAAGTTCTACTAACATGGCTTCTGATCTAGGATCAACCATAGCGGTTTCACCTACTTTAACAAAACCACATTGTGGTCCTACAGCAAGTACCTCTAATATATTAGTGGAAATACTTTTTGCAGTACTCTCATCTAAAATAATTCCAGAATCTGTTGTTGATTTGCTTGGGTCTGGAAGGACAACCCACGATCCGTTTGGTTTAAATTTCATAGTCTATATATTTTTGTACAAATATATAAACTATTTTTTTATAAATCCAAATATTTTTTATATTTTTTTCAATAGGGTATAATTTCCCCCCTTGATTTTCTCTATTTCAAGTTGTGATTTCCCTCTAGCAGTGCTCCTTTATTTAAGGGACCCAAGGATAGTAATACTGATGTTAATTCACCGCACTTACCTGTGTGCAATCTATCCTAACTAGAGTTTATACGTTAACTCTTTTGCAATTACCGGAGAAAACTCTATCTCTATTTGAGACTACAATCCGATGTCTAATCCCGTTTTTGGTTACCAGGGGATGAATGATATTGCGATGCAAACATACAAAAAAATCCTAATAAAAAAAATAAAACATAAAAAATTTTTTTTGAGGGGGTTTGTGAACGTGTGAACCACTACCATCAAAGACCCCCACTTAGTTTCGATAATTTTATCACCCAACCTTAAAAATATAATAACATGGAAACAACTAACAGTTCAATGGTATCAGTAGAATCATTCATCGTCACTAAGAATCCTAACTACTTCATCGTAACCTTCGAGGATACTGAGGTAGAGGTGGGGGACGAACTACATGTAACTCAATTTAATACTAGACTTATTTTAAAATCTAATAAGGATAAGTATGAGAAACTCATGAAGAATGGAACTACCGTTAAAATGAATACAACTCCTAGAGATTAGGGGTTGTATTTCTTTTTGTTATGTCTTTGAAACACAAGTCTCGAGACATTCATAATACTTGTTGTGAGTTTGTGTGTGTGAGTGTGACAACCAAGTCACATTCACCACATTTTCCCACAATTTGACAATCAACTAGAATGTTAACATATAAATATATAACACAACCAATGAAATTAAACATTAAAACCTTTTGGATAACTACAATAGTTATGATAATTATAATCATAGCTATTAATATCTTTTTAAATCTATACTTATCAGGTGGATGTATAATATAAAACAAATAAATAACTAATTAAAACTTATCAATCATGAAAGAAACAGAATTAGATACTAAGATCTTAAACAAAAACTTAGAAATAACTAGAGTAACTAAACAACTTGATGATTTAACATCAGATTATGTTGAGTTAAAAGAAAAATTAAATCAAAAAGATAAAAGTTTACATTTCTTATTAACTGAAGTTCATGAAAGAATGTATGAAATGACAGAATATTTTGAAAGATTACAACCAATCAAACTTAATCCAATAAATACAGATGAATTAGATTATTATAATAAAATAACAACTGATTTAACTGATGAAAAAGAAATGATAGAAACTAAACTATTTAGATTAAAAGACATAGATGAAATGACTGATTTTGA
>CETC01158479.1_pt1 | contig 15284 bp, 4 predicted proteins | sample 326911 | NCBI WGS metagenome assembly CETC01 (sample SAMEA2622694, study PRJEB7988) | marine metagenome | isolation source: saline water (ENVO:00002010), including | reverse complement strand
TCCTATACCATCGTCTACAATCCAAATTGTATTTCCTGCTCCTGGATGATATCGATTTGATATTTTTAAAGATCCACTTCTTATTCTTTCACCATATAAACTGGATGAAATATCTAATAATATTCCAGATTCAAAGAATTTATTTCTATGTTGAGGTTGATTATTTGGGTTCGGATACATATAATCATCATAAACTTCATAATTACCAGCAAAACCACCCATAGAAGCACTATTGTGATATGCATTATCATAAAATAAATGATTTAAAGAATTATAATAACTCTGTGATACAGTATTGTTAGAAGAAGAATTATAATTAACAATAGTTAAAGAACTATCGTCTTCTTGTACCTTTACACTTTTATGTACGGTCGTTGTGTGAAGGGTTATATCTTCGGGTCTTAACCGTTTCATTTGTTACAGCCCCCCTCTTCACGACTTACGATGCAGTTTCCATTCTTGTTAATATATGAAGCTCTTTATTACTATGTTTTTGTTGAGCTGTATTTAACTTAGCTACTGCTAATAGATTGAAGTTAACATCATATAAACCAATACCCGTTACATAAACTGTAGGATTACCAATTGCCCAATCTTGTAAATCATAAAATTGAGATCCTGATACTATCATTGTTTGATTTGATGTTCCATTATACTCATTATGATTCAATCTACAATAGATAGTTTGTTGGTTTAATTCTTGTTCTGTTCTCATAATCATAGAACCACTTCGAAGTGCCATTACCATTTTCCAAGCGTTTTTATTTCCTGCACCAATATCAGCACCACCTGCAACATTTGATGTATCAGGTGTGAAACCCATACCAGGTTTTGATTGATCTAGTGTACCACTTGTTGAATTTAAACCAGGTAGACTTGCTGAAAGTTTTGAACCTGCCAATATTATTAATCCAGCTTCTGGATAAAAATTACCATAAGTAGTATATCCATTATCATTTGATGGATCAACTGCAGCTACTCCCGCAGAACCTGATGTAATTTTATACATTTCACCAAGTTGAGAAGAATAAACACTACCTGTCCAAGTTGTAAGTACTAAAGTTGAACCTGTTGCAATTTGTCCTAAAGTTACAGGACCTCTTGTACTACCACTCAATGAAAGTGTAAATTTATTAGAAAGTTTTCCAGTAACTTTGGCTGATTTAAAATTAATAGCCCAAATATAATCTTCACCGGCACCCATATCGGAACCTGAAATATCTGCAAATGTTATTTTATCTCTTGGATCATCATCAACTATATTTGCATGCTGCCAATAAACTGTTTCTGATTCCCTTATTGCACTATCACCTAATGCTAAATCTGATCCTGTTCCAGCGTAATGTCCAAAAGCAATATCGAAATAATCGACACCTTCTGCTCCAGCTGCATCTTTCATTGTATAATAAAATACTTTGTTACTAGCAGATATTGATGATGTAAACATACTAGTACCTGCTAAAGTACCACTACCATTGCTGAATACACCTTTTACTATAGTAGGAGTATCTTCATATATATCTGAAGGATCTATTTCCTTATAGTGGACATATCTTATATCCGTGTTTGGTCTATTAATTTGATTCTGTGCCATCTTTTTATTCTCCTAATTCTAAATTACTTTATTAATCCAAGTTCAAGTCTTGTGTGTTACCATCAGCAGTTATAGGTAAATTTACTCTGAATCCTGTATTCAAACCCTCGATTATGGCCAATGTAGATGCACCATATCCTTTAGCGTAAGTCATAGTTTCACCACCTTTAACTGAACCAACACTTACAGTAATATCAGCTCCCGCTGGACAATTTGTTGTTTCACTCCAAAAAGCAGTATCTCTTTGTGTTTTTACATTAACCGGATCATCGTTCTGTGGTTTAACTCCACCAGTACATGTTATCTGAAATTTTCTTCTATTTACATTTATAATTTTATATGGTTCACCACTATAGTTACCATATTGTACTCTAACAAGTTCATCCTCATTTGCTTCATTTCGTGTAAAGTGAACAAATGTAGGACTGATTGTAAAGTAGGGAGATCTTTCAGAGTCCGAATCATAGTTCAAAATTAATTTACTTGACACTTGATATAAGTGACTTGAGTTAGGCTCTAATATTGGTAGAGCTTCAATTTGTGCTCCGTAATAATCCGTACCATCCGGATGTGTTGGATTCCATAATCTATAATCCACCTCGTCATCACAAGGTGCAAAATAAGCAACATTAAATGAACCATCATTGTTCAATATTTGTTGCATTCCGTGTTTTGTTAGTTTGGCGAAGACTGTTGTTGTACTTCCCTTATCTTGATATCCCATTTGAATTTCTCCCTAAATTTAAAAATAACAAATCTTGTTAGAATTACTTGTTTTCATACTCACATATAAATATATGTTAACTTAAAAAAAATGTTTTTTTTTTATTTGTTTTTCAATTATATTCTTTAATTATCCTTGATTTCTCAATGGTTGACCATCCAAATCCCAAGCATAACATGATGAACTACCATAATTTGGATGATTATCCCTATGAACTTTGCCAGTAGGATCACTTGGACTATAAATTCCATCATTAAGTGTTCCATCATTCATCTGATTTACAAGTGAATGATCTGTACTAAATAATAAATGACCAGGCGGATAATGAATATTACCATTTGTATCTATTTCAATTTGTACAGTACTTCCCATCAATTTACCTGAATTAATTCCAGGAGTATAATCCCTTTCCCTATTCATAAATTGTTTTTTATCCGCTGCATCATAATACAAATCAGAACCTGTAGCACCCAATACAGGTATAAACTCTGGATTTCCATGCCAGTTTCCATCTCTATCAGAGTAAGCTCTTCTATGCCACCATATTGGTGCACCTACATATCTTTCAGTTTCACCTATCACTTTCGCGAGTGGATAAGAATTATATGCATATGATGATGTTGGTGAAGCCTGATATGATTTAAAGTGAAAACCAAATTTAGTTTTATCATATCTATATGGACTTGAACCATCTCGTCTAGCCTCTTCTAATGTAGGATTATAAATAAAATGAGTCGTATTACTATCGTTTGGATTTAAATATTGTCCTATAGGTGCATTCCAATCACGAAGTTTTCCATTTAAATCTCCTCTATCAAAGGAATTACCAAAAACTTCATCATGTAAATTAATAACACCAAATAATTTAGAAGAAGTAACTGCACTCTTACCAGCATAATGTCTTCCATCTCTATCCTGTACTTTAGGTGGATTCTGTCCTATTAAAAATACATTTTCCGACTCAAGATTATGTTTTTTTCTAAATGAATTATTAACAGGAGAATCTTTTTTAATATGTAATTCTCTATCATTACCACCATTAAAATTTTCTATAGAAAATTGACCTACAGTAAAACTTCCACTGGATGAGTTGGTTGTATTCCCAGCTGATCCAGGATTTCGTTGCCATACTCTTAACACTTTAGAAGAAGGAGTTTCGACATGAAAATCAGAGACAGGGTGCATACCACTATTTGTAGTTGAAATTGCAGTTTTGGTTTCAGTATAAATTTGATTGAAATTGGTCATACCTATAAGTTGTATCGTAATATGTTTACCATCTGATCCACCCAACTCACCTGTTGATTTAGCTCCAGTAGTATCCCAAACATATTGATGATGTTTTTCATAACCTGTAGTACGTAATGTAAATGTTCTTCCGTGATAAGAAGCTATCGTAGCTACCTGTGATGCAAATGTCAGATAGGCGTCAGCAAACGAATCAGGAGCATAATCAAGAGTCCAACCAAGTTCTTTACCATCACCAAATTGATCAAATAATAAACCTAATAAATCTTTATATTCATTTAAATCTAAAAATTGTGAATTATTTTCAGGAACTTTTTCTGCATTAATATTTAAAAGTTGTGCTATATCAATATTAGCTTCAATTTTTAAATATTCTAATAATTGAGTAATCAATGTATAAAAATCTAATTTATTTATCCATTGTGAATTATTTTCAGGAACTTTTTCACCACTAATATTCAATACTTTTGATTTATCAATTCTTGCAAGTAATGTAAATATTTTTAACATTGACGAGAGTATTTTATATAAATCTGATTTATTAATTCTAGCAGTATCAATTCCTATATTATAATTCCCAAGTGAAGCGGAAAGATTAGTTAATATTTTTTTATCAATAACACCAACAAGTTCTGAAAAGAATGTAGTCATAAACATTGAATATAAATTATATGATTTTGAAATATTCATATCATTTTGTTGTTGTATTAATTCCACGACTTCAAACATTATTCTTTGTAATTCTGATCTAGATAATAAATCTGTTGCCTTGAATATAGAATTTGATGTATATGATTGTACAGATTTACTAGTTATATTTAATAATTCTTCAAAAATTAAAGCTTCATCTTTTAAACCAAATTGAGCTACTTGTTCTAAACTAGATTGTAAAATATTCAATAAATCATTTTTAGATATAGCTGCTGTATAGAAATGATCTAATAATTCAGAAAAAAGTTTTCTAGCTTCAGTTAATTTTATACTTTCATCAGACAAACCTAAAACTTGAATATAATCAATAAGGCTTATAATTTGACCTTTTAATGTATAATCAGATTTATTTATAGATTGTGCTGAATATATTTCTTGAAGTAATACAGTTAATAATGAATTTTCAAAAGATGATATTGCATCCATTACATCTACCTTACCAACTTCTGGATTTATAATAAATAAAGTAGCTACAATTTCACTTAAAACATCTTTATCAATTGTATTAGAAATTAAATTAGTAATAAATGTATGATAAAATGTATAATTATCTTGTACACTAAATAACATTTGATTTAATAATGTATATGGTGTAGTAAATTCAGAAGATATTTTTATAGATGTATTCAATTTAACTAAATCATCTATACCAAATGCGTCTATCAATTGTTCTATTGAATTTATTTTGTATATATTTTTTGACAAAATATTAGAATGAATAACATCTGATATACTTGCATTCTCTTTTATCAAATATTTACTTACAGTTTGACTTTCATTCGGAATTATTAATTCTGTTTCATCCATTTCAAGATCTATGATCATTTTATTAATTTGTTTTAAATGTGTACCAAAACCTACACCAGTTGTAGCTCTACCTGATTGATTTCCCCAATTATGTTTATTTCTATATAACATATGATTTTTAATCAAGATACCAGGAGAAGTATCAACTTCTACAGGAGTCAATCTATCTATATATTCAAATAATTCTGATGGTATTAGTTTTTCATTTCTTCTAATCCAATCATTAATATTAACCATACCACTACTAATTTGATCAAAAACTTGATTTCTCAATGTTTGTAACCCTGGATAATAATTTAAAGCTTTGTCATCAGCTGATGTTACAACCAATGAATCTGCAACATCTTTATCGGATAATATATCAGATATTCTATTATCTATAAAATTAACAGGTGATAAAAATAAACTAATTTTAGAATTTTTAGATCTATTTATATCATTTAATTCAACCAAAGTATTCATCTTATCAGGTTTAACCCCATCGTGAATAAACTCATGTTGTTTACCTATAAGTACGCCTCTAGTATTTCTCTGATTAAAATTATCCAAACCTCTTGGATTTGTTCTAAATACAGTTAAATATTTTTTAGAAATATGAGGATTTGTAAATGTTGGATCTAAAATTTCATCAAAATTATCACCAGCTGGATTTGGATATTGATTTACTATCGCAGAACCTGATGAAATTTGATTATTACTATAATTATTAAAATTATAGCTCCATTTTGGTAATATCGTTCTATCAATATTAAGTCTATTAACACTATGTGGATTAAATGCTCGTGCCCAAAATGCATCATTACTCATAGATGCATAAGATGTTGGTGTATAATCATTTTCAGGAAGACATATATCATAAGCTCTAAAATTAGTCATAGATCCAGTAAAGTTAGGTCCAAATACAAGAGAAGATTCAGGCCAACTTGCATGAGAAGATGTAATCTGTTCCAAAACAGTTGGAGTTGCTGTCACTAAACGAGAGCCGGAATAAACCAATGTATCATCCTTTTCCGGATTAATACTATTATGAACTCTTGGACTCGGTTTATGTGCAACTTTAAAATGAAAACTCGTTGCTGATCTTTTCTCAAATATAACATTCCAAACTTTTAATTCATCAAGACTCGATGTTACTGCAAAAGCTTCTTGATCATTAAATGGATTAGAACCTAGAATAGTACCAACAGGATTACTATCTACATCATAACTCTGACTACAATAGAAAGTCATCATACCAGAAGAAGATTCAGGTGATTGTGCTACCCCAAGTTCCCACTCACCTTGACTTCCACTCCCATAAGCTAAAACTTGATCATTTGCTTTATATGTATAAAACATAAGTTCAAGAGATTGAAGATGACCAGTACCATCTCTATTCCATTTAGGTGTAAAAGAATGGTTATTTTCATTAAAATTTAAAAAATAAAAAGGTTCTATAGTTTCATTATAAGCTGAACTACCAGTAGAATTCCGAATACCAATATCTGAAGTTAAATCATAAACACCAGGTGATTGTTGAAATTGTGGTGTATCATTAGATCCCAATTCAGCTACTGTTATAATATTCGGTGGTATTCCAAATGAATTTATTAAACTTCTAATGGATTCTTCAGTACCTTTTGACTTATAGATATAAATTAAATTATTTAATATATTTTTCCAAATTTGTTTTGTAAATTCTCCATGAGAATCATCACCATAACTACCAATAACATTTTGTAATAAACCTCTAAATGCATTTGGATCAAAAAATTCCCAACCAAAATTCTCACCAACCATTCTAACCAAACTATCTGGTACGGAATCGAATTTATCATAAGATCTTTTATTTAAAAGTATAAAATTATCAATATAATTTTTAATCATATCAAATTGTTCACCTATAGCAGACAAATATTTTTCTAAAACTCTATCGGAATCAGAAACTCTAACATGATTAGGTAACGTATTATATAAAGAATGAATATTATCTTTATCGTATAAAGAAGCACTATATAATTGTTCTTCATACCAAACATCTACTGCAGTGGAGGAAGTTGCAAATACATTTGTGAATGGTATAACATCAGATATACTGGCACTATATCTACTACCACTGTCAAAACTATCACCCCTCCATAATTTAATATCAGTTAAAAACGATTGTGTAACAGGTGCACTATTTTCGGAAGATGTTATATTATATATCCTAAATAATTCACCACTAGGTAATATACTTCTACCACCATATGTTACTAAATTTTCATATTCAGTTGCTGAAACCAAATCATCCATAACATATGAACCAGTTACATCAGTTCCAGATAAAATTTCCCAAATATTTGATGGATTATTTACCGCTTCATCTTCAGTTAATGAATCACTTTGTGATGCAGAATCATCTTTGAATCTCCAATAAGACTGGGAAGCTGCCAATACAAAATGATGAAATGATTCGGACTGATCATTAACCCAAGATGATTGTGTATATTCACCACTCCAAGCATCTTTTGGTATTGCAGAAGATTGACTAGCATTTGAATTTTCCCAAGTAGGTAATTCTTGCCATTTTGCCCAAAAACTTAAATACCAACGACCATCATAATGACCCAATAAGGGATTTTCTGCAAAATAAGTATCATTAAAAATATCAGCTTTCCCATCTTGATCTGTAGTTCTAACAATAGAAATATTATCTATAGATCCAGAAAAACCACTAAATGCCTGTATTACTAATTTATTATTTGGAGATGTTTGTAATGAATCTAATTGTAATAAATCTTTCTGATGACCAGCTCCACTTATAGTAAAAGATTTTCTTTGTGGTGCACCAGCTGAAACACCAAAATCAAATCTAACCTCACCAGCTTTATAAAAATCAACAACATCAAATTCTATTTTGTATGTTTGATTTATTATAAATTGGTCTACAGTAGAACCATCCGATGAAGTAAATACATTTTGTGTAATTTTATTGTGAGTTGTATCTGATCCAGAATAAAATAATTTATTAGAATCAAAATGCCAACCACCACGATTAGAAGCCGTAGCATGACCATCAAATTCTGAACCCGTATCCCACATCGTATTCATTAATGCATCAGCTCCAGTAAAACTTCCACTCGTTACAAACTCATGATCATCCGCAGTGGATATTTTATATACAACATCCATACCATAGTAATCACCCATTACTTCCGCATTAGTAGTTAATTTATTTGTTGTACTTCCAGAATAACTTCCAGAAATTGGTGGGCTTTTTATATAATTTTTACCTGGATTAGGCCAGGAATTTGATGAAGAAAAATCATTATACATCCAATGTTCATATGGTGTAAAATTACTAACAATGTTTTCAATATTAGAAAATATATTTTTCCTTTTTTGTACATCAGCTGATGCAGTCAAAAATCCATATGTGTCTGTATTCATTGATGCACTTAAATCTATAGAATAACTTTCTATTAATTTAACTTTATTATAAAAATTCCTTAATTTATATTCAGCAGATCCAAAAAATGAATGATTTTCAAGTTTATCATAATCAATATTTAATGTTTCATGTTTACTTCCAGAAAATATTTTATATAAAATATTAGTCTTATCCATAGAAGACATTGATGAACTATTAATTAAATCATCATAACTCTGATTAAAATTTACTTCGTCACTTAAATTAGAATTTGTTTCAACACCCCAATCAGGTTCTAATGTTGCAACTTGAACATCTATAATTTGTTCATCAAAATATTTTACTTCTTCAAATTGTGTTGGATAAACTTCTTTTATTATATCAATCGATGTATAATTTTGAACAGTAGTTGGAAGAGATTTATGTAACTTTAATACAATAGATGTACTATCAGGATCAGAAATATTATCAAATTCATAATTAGTGACAACCATATTATCCATATCACCGGTGTCTAAAAATAAATTCATTGCATACCCATCTATATCATTATCACCAAATTGACTTATAAATGTAGATTCAAAAGATCCATATCCAAAATCTATAGGATCATTTGGTACTTCACCACCAGCCCCATCGTTTAATGAAGCATCCCATCCTGTTTGTCTACCAACTATCCTAACCTCTTTTCTACTAGGTGAAATTTCACCAATATAAAATTCCAAATTATTTCCAACAAACCCATCAGAATTTGAAAAACTTAAACTTGTATTCAATTTTATTGATCTTATAAAATCAAATCTTATAGTATAATCACCTTTATCAAAAATTTTAAGACTTAAATCAGTAGCTTTATCAAATACTTCGTTTGGTTTAACAAATATTCTACCACTTTCATCCCTATATATTGGTATCTGAACATCCTCATATTGTAATGGTACAGATGTACCTGCATCCATGTATGGTAAATATTCATCATCAAAATAAACTTGACCATTTGCAGTCCACTGTCTATCAGAATAAAATACATATAATAAATCTCCATAAGGAGTCATTACAGTCATTCTTATATAATCACCATTTCTTTCGTCAAATATATCATAACTATGACCAAGCTTGGTGAGATTAATTAATTTATCACTAAAATTTTGAATTATATTAGCCATAGATTAAAAAGCCTTTTTCGATTTTTTTGTTTTAGGTTCTTCCATTAAATTTTCTCTCAATATCTTTTCATTTACATCACTTTTACTAACCATAAAATCACCCAATAAAATTCCCTTAGCACCTTTAGGATCTTTATGAAACATCTGATGTTCTTTATTACCCATATTCATTTCTATAGTAACTTTCTTTTTGAGCGTAACATTAGATGTATCATTAATAAATAGTTTACCAACACAAGAATCTCTCGTATATCTTGGCATATTTTGTTGATCTGGTAGATTTTTTTCTTCATCTGGATAAGAATACCAATAATTCCAATCATTAAAGTTATGAAATTCCGTAGGATAAACTGGTAGACAACTAATTGAAAAGTAATTACAAAATTCATTACATTTAACTTCCGTTGTATATGACTCTTTTATATCAGAATAGTTAAATTTATCAGAAGTTAATTTACTATTTTTAACAAATTCTCTAGCAACTTCATATGTAACAGGACAAGTCCACATATCACCCAACATTAATAAATTATTCATATCATATGTTTCTGCACCTATACATTTTCCACAATTTTCTCCTTCACATTCAAAACCACCATATTCACCACCTCCACAAAATTCATCTCTACGACAGGAAGCTCCTGACATGTCAACCATTTCTATACCAACTTGTTTTACTGAACCTTGTGCACAAGTTCCTGGATCAGGTCCTTCCATATATCTAACTTGTGCTATATCAGCCTTACCCAAATGAGATCCTAATTCATCTTTATCACCTAAAGGTGAATTAGCCTGTGCTAATTCCATTCGATTTCTTTCTAATATGTCATCTTCTTCAAATAAATTTTCATCTGTCACTTTACTTAAACTTTTAACATATTGACTTCTTTTCGATAAACCACCTACAACAGGTACTGTATAAGGAAATGGTAATAATTTATAATCTTTACCCACAATATCCACAAAATCTTCAACATATGCATTATCTAAACCAATATATATTTTAGCCTTTATTAATTTCCACCTCAAAGCCTGTATATGATCTTTATAAGGTATTCCATCAATACTTCCAGGTTGACTATGATTTATGTAAGTATAAAGAACTGCAGTAATATATTTAATTCCAGGTTCATTATACTGATGTGTTAAAGTATTATAATTATAAGAACCATCTTCATTTGGATTATCCGCATCCCATAAATTTGTATAAACAAATGTATTTGATCTATTTCGTAATGCTGCTAATTCTTGCCAATTATTTGGAGAAACATTACTGTAATCTTCCCAAGATTCTATTGCTGTTGCATCATCTTCTGCGTTTGGAATTTTATCTGTTTCCCAATCAACTACATACATCATAAATTTAGTTCCACCAAATGATCTAACTTGATCATCTGTAATTTTACTATGATTAGCTAGATGTTCTTCATCTAAAGGATCATCACCAGCATAACCTAACCATTCGGGAGTAAAAGCCGGTTTGTTTTCAGCAAGTCTAATTCCAAAATTAATAGTAAGTGGTGCAGTAGTTAATGCATACTCTTCACCAGAAAGTGTTATAGCTTGCAAATCGGGATCAGTTAACTCTTGCTGTCCATCATTTCTAAAGTTTGATGTAATAAAAGTTACAGGTCTAAAATCCATTACATCAGATTTTGAAAATTGTCGTTTAACTTCAACACAAGTAGCTCCTAAATTAAAAGCAGAACAACTTTCATCACTATAACAAGTTTCACTAGTTAAAGTTTCGTCATTAATCATTGTACAATAACCACCAACATTAGTGTCTAAACCAACATAATCAATTCTCTGATATGGATTTAAAGTTAACATTTCATCTTCATCACCCTCAACAACCCATTTCCAACCAAGTTCTCCACTCGTAGGATTAGGATCATTATGAGTTGGTGTATAAGCTGGGATATCATTCCAAAGCCATTGTGGTGGTGTAACTTTAATCATTAATGCATGATTATCATATGCACAAGCAGATACATCTCTCCAACTAGGTTCATCTCCAACACCATAATCATCTTGATAAAAAGCTCCATTATCACCAGCTCTATAAGTACAAACATGACCATTCAATGATTCACCTACTTGCATATTCCAACATATATTTTCATATGCTCCACCATCATAATCATTTTCATAATAAGTACTCTGTACAAATAAATCAGTTAGTATATCCTTTGGTACAGAATATTTTCTATAAGATCTATTTCTATAATCTTGACCACCCCAGTCATCCGCATTACCTGTCATTCTCACAACAATAGTAAATGCAGATCCATCAGGGTTATCATACCATCTCGGTAAACTATAATCCATCAACCAAGTTTCACCTTCATGCCAACCTGCAGGATCACTAGAATAAGGAATTGCTGGGAAATCTGTCAGCCAACCTAGATTATCAGGGATACTTCCCAGATTATTACCTTTACCAACATGACCCTCATATTCTCTAGCTAAAATATAAGGTCCACTACAATGAGCCGCACTACTTATATTACCATCACCCAATGCATCTCGTATCGCATTACCATTACCTGCAGCAGCTATATCACTATCAAATGCATTATGTACCATATAAACACATTGTCCAGATCTTTTTGTAGAATAATTTACACCTCTATTTTTAACATTTGTACCTAATATTCTTAATTGGCTACTTCTCCACAACCAAGATACTCCACCATTATATGGATGATCTTCTATATAAACTTCATTACCAGTATGTTCCCTAACTAAAGAATACATCTGTGCACCGGATTTAACACCAACAAAATCATTTGCCCACCATGAATATTGGCCTTCCGCACCTGTATATGGATATGTTAATCTTATTTTTTTTCTATTAATCATTTAAAATTGTTGACCATCCTTGTTTAATTTTCCTATTGTAGCTTGACTACCTCTACTTGAATTTCCTTGTTCATCATATTTAACTTTATAATCACCAATCAATACACCTTTATTAGATGTACCACTTTTATCTTCTACAGCATTTTTACTCATATTCGTAAAATCAAGATCCATTAATAAATATTCATTTGTATAAGTATTATTTGTAATAGGTGCTTTATCATCTTTATCTTTCCAATATGTTATACTACCAAAAGGTATTTTTTGATTCCCACTAGAATCTGTTTGTAATCCCAATGATTCATCAAATCTTCTCATATAATTAAGTTTAGGTAATACAGGATAATAATATGGTGTAGAATTATTAGGTAAATCCGTATTATTACCACTCCATTGTTGTGATGAATCAGTATCTACAAAATTTATTTTTCCAGGAATAACAGAATCCATTGTTATACCTTCCCTTTCCCACAATTCATAAGGAGTTGGTTTTATATTTTGCCAAAATCTTGGTGATGCAGGATTTCCTGGATGAGTGTCTTGATTACCCTCTTCAACGATAGTTTCGGTACAAATTCCACCATCAGGTGCACATTGTAAATCTCCCTGAAAAGGATCACAAGGTTGATCATTATCAGAACAAATGAATAACGATGTTTCAATAGTTGGAGATTCAAATCCTAACATTTCCCACATCGACATTGGATGTTGAAAATATCTAACTTGCCCCATATCTGCATTACCAATATCATTACCCAATTCACCATAACCAGTAAACCATCCTCTATTGATTAAAACAGGTGGATCATTTGCGTCATAAATTATAGATCCATCAACATCAATGTTACTCCCACTAACAAAACCAGTAACCTGATTAGAATAATATACTTTGCCAGTTCCATATTCTTCGATGAATGAATCTGAGATGATAGGATAACTCCCATTAATCTTTCCATCATGAGCAAATGATCCAGTAAATTTACTAATTTCACTTCCAACTAAATTTTCATTTATTTTTGCTAATGCATATTCCGCATCTAATTGTTCTCTGTATGTTCCAGTTTGTAATTGATATGAAATTTTAGCAGCATTTGTAGTTCCAGAATATCCAAGTTTCCTAATTAATGTTTTTGCATATACACTATTTGGTGAAATTCCACCAATAACAGGATTAGTAAACCTTGATGGTATAAATGTATAATTTGATCCACCTAAAGCTTCAAATTCATCCTCGTGATAAGGATTTGGATGTAAATTAACTATAGTTCTAAATTTTTTATACCCAACAATACCCGAAACATTATCTTCAGTAACAGGATATCTCCCACTAGTTCCAGCTTTTAACATCCATCCAGTAACATTAAATATTCCAGCTTTTTGATAAGTGTGGTGAATATATGCACCTTTATGTAATTGTCTAGGTGCTGTTGTATATAAAGGATCACTACCATCACCAAAATCTAAAAACGCTAAAAACCATGTGGATGCATCTTTATCAAAATTAGCTGGTTCAGAATTGCCACCATAAAATGATCTATTATCATATAAATTACCAGATTCTCTTGGATAAAAATAAAATTGAACTTGTGTTGGTGTTGCTGATTCAAAGTATTTACCACTTTGTAAAAATTCATCATAATATTCATAAGCACTTGATTTAGTACTACCACTAACTAAAGTTTGTATAGATCTAACATCACAATCAGGACTAAAATCATAAAAGTTAGTGTTATATAATTCACCCTCTAATGAATCACATATTTCTTCATAATTTTCAACATATGAATCAATTGATGAATCAGCAGTACACCATTGTGTTGGTGCTTCTTGTCCGAAAACCCCTCCAATATTATCTTTTGCAACAGCATTCCAATCAAGATACCATGGATTATCTTCAGTAAAAGTATATGTTCCCAGAGATGGCCTCTGATCTAAATCAACATATTCTATCATATAAGATTTAGGTGAAGGTAAATTAATTAAAGATAATTCATTTTGAGGAACATTGATACCTTTCCATGGATTATAACTTTCTTTAACACTTTGTTCTATTGGAATTATATAATCAATATTAAATTCTTTTTCACTACAACCAACACTTGTTCCATCACCCAACCCATAAGGATCCCAAAATAAATCATATGCACATATTTTAACTTTATGTAATCCTTCTTGATTAAATCTAAATGTATGTCCTTGTTCTATAAAACGTTTAACAGTTCCTTCCCAAACAGAAACATAATTTTCAGACGAACAACCGGCATAACCCAATGATAAATCCGCGTCCGTATCAGTAACACAAGCATATGGATAACATTCTGGATAAGAACCTCCTCCTTCAGAATCTGGTTGAAATCCAAATTCTTCATCTGGAACTCCGTCAGTAAAATTATATGGACAATCCGGATGCCAATCATTATGTCCAAATATTGAAAACATATTTTGCCAAGGTCCTGTCCACCATTGTGACCATTGATCCGATCCAGGTTGTGGTGGTATATAATATTCTAATGGATGATATGTACCTGCAGGTGTGGGATTTCCATGATCTTGCCAAACTTTATAATCCAACAATGTACCATTTTCTGTATAACAATCTAATCCGTCAGCTGGATCACATCTATACATAAACAACTCATATTTCCATACAGTATCCCATTCAGACGAACCATTAGCTGAATTCATTGGTAAAAATCCACCATTATTTGGATTCTGCCATTCAACAGTTTGTCCTACAACTTCTTCAACCGGTGATATATAATCATATACCAATGTTTC
>CETC01010253.1_pt1 | contig 15284 bp, 8 predicted proteins | sample 326911 | NCBI WGS metagenome assembly CETC01 (sample SAMEA2622694, study PRJEB7988) | marine metagenome | isolation source: saline water (ENVO:00002010), including | reverse complement strand
TGTTATACTGGACATGATGGTCAAGGTTATAGATATGGTGCTGATGACCCTGTTATTAAGTTCTACTGTAACTCTAGATGTACATTACATAAAGGTGCTAAAGCTGAAAATATGATGGATTCTAGCAGTATGGAGAATGAACTTATCAACTTCTATGCACAAGATCTTAAACCTATTAACTTAGGTGAGCCATATGGGCAGAACTTCCCTGTATATCCAGGTGAAACTGTCATAATCCAGGCTCCACCAGCTAGTATGAAGACTATGTTGCTACAAAACTGGGCTAATTACTTCAAGAAACAAACATATTTTGTTGAAATGGAGATGTCACCAAGACAAATATGGTCTAGATTTGTACAAATTGAGATGGGATGGGATGAAAAACAATTATCTGAACACTATAAACAAATGAAAAATGGTATGGATAAACGTTTTGAATGGTTAACTGTTGATTATTCAGCGCCATATGCGCAAGAATTAGAACAAAGAATAACCAGCCTACCCATTAAACCAGAAATAGTAATTGTTGACCATTTGGGGCTATTTAAAAGCAAACAAAAGGATAACAATATGAAAGTTGAAGAAGCATCTCAGGCTATTATGGAGCTTGCAGTAAGACAAAACGTGATCGTCTTTGCTGTAAGTGAGGTAAGTAAGTCAGCTTTCAAAGAAGGTATGGATATATCTTCATCTAGAGGTTCATTTAGAATAGCTTATAATGCTAATAAAGTGATATCAATTAACCCATTTAAGAATAAAGAAACAGGTTTAGTGGAGTTATTAGACATTAAATGTGATAAAAATAGGGAAAAAGAGCACTTACAGGTAAGATTAGCTGTTAATAACGTTAGAATAGAGAAATCAGAATAGGAGAACTATGTACTATAATACTAATGATGAAACAGGGGGAACTCTGCATAGCAGTAGAGATACTGCGACAAAACAAGAGGATTTGATTCTAGCTATATTTGAAACATATCCTAATGAAGGTCTTACACCATTTGATATTGAAGATTTTGCACATGATCAAGAGGTTAGCTGGCCTATAACAAGTATTAGAAGAGCTATTACAGACTTAACTAATGCTGGTAAACTAACTAAAACTAATACTATGAAACTAGGTAGATACGGTAAAAACGTACATACTTGGAAATTAGCGTAAATAATTAGGGTGTAGTGTATGTCGAGGTCAAGATGTAGTAATAAGCAAATTAACATATTGGCAGGTGATACTAGGTTACATTGCACCCTATAAATTAAGGAGGCTATAATGGCTAAAAAGAAAGAAACTAAACAAGATCCAATAGAAATGGTCTTAGATTTAATAGATACTGTAAATGAAAGTATTAAAAATATCCATAGCAGAATAGATGAATGTGTTAAAAGGATAGATAGTATTTCTGAACTTAAATCTAATGCTGAAAGCAATATAAGTGATGAAATGAGGAAAATGGTTAATAGAATGGCCAAAAGGATGGGAATGGAATAATGGCTAAAAATAAAAAACCTACTATGATGGAGATGAGAAATGTTGTAACTAATCTCATACAACAATCAGAAAACTTAAAACAACATGTAACTATGATCGATAATATTCTAATGGGATATTTAAAGTTTAAGAAAGATGAAAATGACTTTAAAGAATGGTTACAGAACTCTAAGGAGAAACCTAAAGATGAGTGAAACAAACTATGTAATATACCATAGAAATAATAGAACTCTACAATTAACAAATCATTTTGATTTAGATGGCGATTTAGATCCTAATTATATTAGATTAAGAAACTTAGCTTTAACTGGTCAATTTGTTGATGGTAAATTTATTTCAAAATATCCCAAAAAGTTTAATTGGGTTATTGAATGTGCTAAAACTGAATTATCAACGTATTCTAAGTATGATAAAAGAAGATGTGGTATATGTAGTGGTATATTTAAAGATGTAATGAACGACGATTACACAATAACTGATTTTTATGCTAAAAACGTAGTAGAAATAGATGATGGAGAAGTTCACCCATTGTTTTATAAGATAATAAAGAAGTTTAATGGTGTTAAAATTAGTTAATTGTATTAAATGTAAATGTAAGTGCTTTCCTGTGTATGAGTTGAGTACGCTACGTAGTCAATTCGTATGCAAGGATTGCGCTTTATCAATAATGGAGAAGTATTATGATAGAAGACCTGATGAAATTAAAGAAACAGATTGATACTATGATAGAAACATATAAAGATTTACATCCTGATGAAGATGAAAATTACTTTCTAGGTAGAGGTGTTTGGGATAGTGAAGAAGTTAAAAAAGAAAGAGCTTTAAAAAAATTAAGGGAGGGAGAATATGAAATCGCGTTCCGCAAAAAACAAAGGGAGAAAACTGCAAAACCTAGTGAGGGATCGCCTTCGCTCTGTGTTTACGGAGACTCTTGAGACGAATGATATTGAATCCCAAGTTATGGGAATGAGTGGTGAGGATATAGTATTATCACCAGCAGCTAAAAAAGTTATACGTTATAGTTTTGAATGTAAGAACAAAGAAAGGCTTGATCTATGGAAGTCATTAGAGCAAGCTGAAAATAATTCACAGGATAGAGTCCCTGTCCTTGTGTTTAAGAGAAACAGAACAAAAGTCTATGTAGCTTTTGAGTTTGACCACTTTATAGAGATGATAGACGAAAAACAAAAGGAGATTTGATGAAATATATAGTAAAGAGAAGAAGGCCTGATAAAAATGTAAAACAATTATCTTATTTAAGTAAACAAATAGAATATTTACAAAGGCAAATAAACTCTTTAATCAAATCTAAGTATAAAAGATAAGTTTAGGGGGGTTGACCCCCTTTACTTAATTTCCGAATTTAGAAAGAGCTTCTATAGCTCTTCTTCTTTCCCAAACTCCCATGTTTTTCTTAACTTTCTTTCTTCTACTTTTCTTTTTCTTTCTTAGTCCAGTCATTTCATAGAAAGAATTAGCTAATTTTCTTTGTTCTTTAGAAGGAAATAGTCCTAGTTCTAACCTAAGCCAATCAATAAAACCTCCAGCTTCTGTCCACATATCACCACCATAAGATAATTGTCTTGCAAGCATAGAATTTATCCAATACCACTTTTCATAAGTTTCTTGATTTTTGCTTGTTCTTACAGCTTGTTCAGCAGCTTTATCAAATACTTGCATTTTTGTAGGATCTTCGTGTGATCCATAAAATTCTGCAATTTCATTAGCACCTACAGCTGTAAATATAGCATCCATAGCTTTCTTACCTATTTGATAGTTAGGTCCAGCAAAATAACCTAAACCCTGATCATAAGTAATGTCCATAAATCTTTCTTCTATATCTGATGAATCACCACTAAATAATTTTTGTCTATTCATTTCAAGCCATGTACCAGCAATTTCAAGGTCTTGCAATACATCATTAGAAAATAATTTAGCAAGATTTGTTCTTGCGGGTATTGATACACCTAGAATCATAGATTGTATCAAACCAAATCTCATCATTCTAATCATTTCTTCACTTCTAAAATCTCTAGCCGATACAGATATACCTGCATCCCTAATCCATTTATACATCATATTCATCATACTAAACTTATAATGAGAAAACTGACCTAATCCAGCTTTAGCAAACTTAACTATAGCTGCATCAGTATCTTTTGGATTTATAATTCTTGCTTTATTCCATTTAGCATATTCAAAATGCAAATCCATAGTAGCATTATAAGCTGTTTGTGCTGCTGTTGACTCTATATATTCATTAATTACTTTTCTAGTTTTATCTCCATGAATACTTCTTAAATCTTCAATAGTTACCTCATAACCATCACCCTTCTGTTTCTTTATTTCAGCAACTTTTTCATAACCTAATACTTTCCTTGCTAAATAATTATCAGGAGTTTGTTCTAAATTCATATGTGCTAAAGCAAACGCTGTTTTAAAAGTTCTTCCTCTATTCCAATCTTCAACTACCCTGTGTGCAAAACCTGTTTTTTTAGCAACAGCACTAGAAACATCAGCAACTTTACCTACTATACTTTTGTCTCCAATAATAGTTAATTCACCTTTAGCATTTACATAAAGACTACCATCAGTTGAATAAGCATCTTCTAAAGCACCTCTTGATTGTTCACTTAATTGCTCATTAGCATACTGCTTTGATTTTTTCCTACTAAATGGATTCATATCTTTTATACCATCAAGCGCTCCACCTATTATAGATTTACCATTATGCCATTGTAGACCATAATGCTCCAACCATTTATTTAGTTTAGTTTTATTTTGTTCAGCTAAAGCTGATTTGCTGTAAAAAGCTCTACCTTCAAAGTAGGCTTTTATACCAAATTCCTTTAACTCATAAAGTCTTTGCGAACCATTTCTAGCAGCAGACCTTAGATTTCCGCCCATCAATCTAAAATAAGTATAAGATGTCATAGCTCTCATCATATCTTGAGCAAATCTATCTTTAGTAGGGTCTTTAGTGTTTATTTCCTGATAAACATCCTTTAAAATTTCCATCATATCCATAGCAGAATCTTCTAATTGTTTATCTTTAGAGGCTCTTGCTGGCTTTAAATGGAAGTCATTTAAATCATTTAATGCTTTACTAAATGATGCTTTTAAATGAGTCTTATAGTTAAACATACCTACATCATTAGAATATTTTCTTAAAAAGAAATAAGGGTCTTTTGAATATACTTTATTTAAAGTAACAGATTTATTTTTTATTTCACCAATTATTCTATCCCAGCCATCTACTTCTGCTTTTAGTTCTTTATCTATACTCAGTTTACTAGATTCAACATGCTCTCTAAGCCTATTAATAGTTGGTAAAAGTTCTAATGTAAATTGAGTCATATATTGGGGTGAAAAAGCCATCTTTGCATCTTTTCCTATAGTACCTACCATAAGGCTTTCTTCTGGCTTAAAACCTAGTTTAAATAAAGTCTTTTCTGAAGTCCAAAATTTTTGATCAATCGTCTTATTGTTTTTATCTATAACACTTTGAAACTCTATTTGTTTTATATAACTTTTAATCTTATCTACATACTCATTAGCCCAAACTAAATTCTTACCTTTTGCCATAGTTTCTATTTTTTCTAGACCCCTAACCAAAGTAACAACACTTTCTGCACGTACAACTTGATTTAATTTTGCCATATTTTTTAATTTACTTTTTTGAGCACGATTAAGAGGGACTCTGACACCATTTGACTCAACAGTCATAGTCTCAGGATCAACTCCTTGAAACAATTGATTTATTAATTCAAAAGCTCTGCCTGAATTACTTTCAAATAGTTTAATAATTTGACCATCTATATCTTTCATATTTTTCTTTAATTTAGAAAGCTTTACAGGGTCTGAAGTAAGAACCATTTGTTGAAACACTGATTGCCAATTGTTTTGTAGTTCACTTAAATCTTTTGATTTAGAAGTTAACCCTAATTTTGTTGAAACTTTTTTAGCTACATTTGTTTCTAAAGAACCAGCAAGATCTTGAAAATCAACTAAAATTTCATTTATAGCTTTGTTTGTTTTAACATTATATCTTCTAAAAAATGAAGACTGATTTGTTAAATCACGCTCAAACTTAGATAACTCAGGAATATTTCTCATCATTTCTTTAGGTATGTGCCATCTTTTTGCAAAATCTGAACGAGGTTTACCTATTCTTTCTGCCCAAGCACTAACACCTATTTTAAATTTTCTAATTTCTCTATTTGTAATTGCAAATGTACCTGGATCAAAATCTGGTTGTTTTGTATATTTTTTCCACAACTCTACAAATGTTCCCTGATCATTAAAGCCTAACTTTTTTAAGTTAGTAAAGTTTATTCCTAAGCTAGGTATACTTTCACCTCTTTCAAAAGCTCTTGATACAACAGATAAATCATTATAAATTTTAGCTTTTTGTTCTTTTGTTAAATTTTTAGGACGCTCAAAGATCCTTCTTCCAGACATTTTCCTTTCAAAAGCTCTTACACTGCATAACAAATTACTCATATATCTCCTTAATCTTTATAACAATTCAACATTTGTTTAACCCATTCACTAGTAGATATTTTAGAACCTCCATGCTCACCCAAATTCTTTCTAGTTAATTTATCAAACTCAGTAAATCTTAACTTTGTTGCACCAAATCTTTTTAAAGTGCCATCAGATAATGTTAAATTTTCCATTCTACCAAATTGCTCATTAATAGAAATACCTGCTTTTTCCATTACTTTGCTAGCTCTATACAATCTAACAGGATCAATCTGACCTTTTCCTTGAGCGAAATCAAGCATTAATTTTGCAGCATTTCTAGTATTAGCATTTGTAGCCTCTAATTGTTCAAATATCCTAGGGCTTAATATAACATCTTTTATAATAGGATTGTTAGTTAAATCTATTGATGTTTGTCCTAAATCAGCAGTATACATTGCATCTTTAGTTAATTTATAATCAAGATTAGGATTTTTCTTCATAGCATATCCTATTCTTTTATTCATTTCAATATCACGCAACATTACTTCTGCAAAACCTTTGTCACCAACTCTATCGCCATTTAATATTTTTGTTAGTAAAGACATTGTTGCTTCAGAGTTTTTATTTTCAAAATAATAATATCCTTTTTCACCTCTATGTAATCCTATTGATGTATAGCTTATCATTTTTTGACTAACACCAGGTGTAAGTAGCCCATAGATTAAAGCTTTTCTGTATGTCTCAACTTCTGCAGCATCACCTATTTCAAACAAATGTTTATTCAAAATCCTTTCAACTTCTAAATAATAGTTATCTTTTTCTCTTTTAGTTTGCTTAGGCATTTTTTCTAGAGATGCAATTTCAGCATTTATTTTACGTATATCTTGACTAACAGATTCTTTAATAGAACTATAATGCATTTCACGATGATTACCATTCTTATCTATAATAATAGGTGGATTAGCAAAAGCATTGTGTAATATTTCCATACCTAATTGTTCTTGAGGATCAGTTATTTTAAAATACCTTCCATTTTCTATCTGTTTATCACCTTTATTTAAGTATTTTGTGTTTTTTTGACCAGCTAAAATAACTTCTTTTATATTACCACTAGCATCTATTATAACTCTGTGTGTATTAGAAGTGTTTGTCCATGTATCTGGTTTAAAACTACCTTTGATTTTATTTTCTTTTATATCTTTAGGTGCATATTTATAAGCTAAAGATTCTTCTACTATAGCAAGAATTTCTCTAGCCCTATTTAACTTACCTTGTATTTGATTAGCTTTTGCATTAGTAGTAGGGTCTCCTCTATAAAAGTTTTTCGAATCTTGAAGTTCTATTTCTAGTTGTTGAATTGTTTTCTTTAAACTAATAGCTTTTAAAGCATCAGCTTCAGATCTTACATATTCTGTTAAAGCTTTATCAATTATTTTACTTTTATATACTTTTCTATCTAAACCTGGATCAGCTTTAGAAAAATTATTCATAATATAATCGTTTATTAACTCATACTCCGATTGACTTCTACCTATATTACCAGCTTTCCTAAACTCATTAGAGCTATAATAAGTTTGATACAAACCTTTCATAGCAACATCATATGGAGCAGAACTTTCTGCAAAATACCTAGCAATATGATTAAAAGAAGAACTCATGTCAACATTTTTATCAACAGCATATTTAGAACCATAAGAACCATTAACAGCTAAGTTTAATATATTACTATAAGCATCATGATAAGCTTTTAAACTAGCTTTACTGGTTATTCCTGAAGGATCTTCCATTAAGCCTTGATTAAACTTTAAATACCTATTTATAGGATCTATGACAAGGTTTCTAATAGTACTTTGCACATTAGCAAATTTGGGATTATTCAAACCTCCTGAATAACTGCTAAAATCTACAGGCTTTATATCAGTTGGATTGTTTTTATTAACCCAAGTTAATTCAAATATACCATTTTCACCAAACCAGATTTCATTTTGATACCTTTTTATATTAGCAAACTCAGACTGTTCTTTGCTTGGAGGGTTTTTATACATGTCAATAAACAATTTAGCTGCTTCACTTATATTATTAACTGTTGAATGATATTTCCCTTTAGTGTTTAATCTAACTTGAAATATTTGGTTTCCAATATTTTGCTCTGCAACAACTCCATCATGTCGATATACATTTGCTAAATAAGTTGATGTTTGATGCATTTTAATAAATTGACCTCTAGCTAAACCAGCTTCATTCCTAATAATATCTTCAGAAATATTCGTACCTAAAAGGTCACTTAATTTATGAGAAATAAAACCTTCTTTACCATAAGGGTTGAATATGTCATTTATTTTATCCATACTTTGTGTAGTAACAAAACCAGCAACTTTATTTGTTTGAGTCCAATATCTACCTGGAGCTGCAGTATAATTAAATGATTTATCAAAATCGAAGTCTGCATCTTGAGGAGTAATGGCATCTAGGTAATTCATCCTACTTAAATTACCAGAATTTTTATCTGTATGCCAATCGCCAGTAGTTACATCTTTTGCTATTTTACTTATAACAACATCACCCATCATATTTCTTGGTTGTCTAACATTTAGAGTACCTAATGCATAAGAAATTCCTGTATCCTTTATTTTAATATTGTCAAGCATTTCAGCAACTTCAGATAGTTTATATTTATTACTTAAGAAATAATCACCGTTTGCATCTTTTAAATCAAACATCTCCTTATCTTTGCCTACAGCCTTATCATAAACAGCTTTATTTATTTTTTCACCACCTTTAACTTCTATAATAGACCTTAATTTTTGACCACCTGTATAAGCATCAATATCTATTATTCTACCCTTACTATCTATCATTCTACCTTCTACTTGAACAAACTTTTCTCCTCCAGCTAATTCAATTACAAACATATCAGCTTCTCTAATTACACCATCTTCAGCTTTATATCTTCTTCTTTGAATAATTACATTTTGAACTTCACTTGAAGATCCGTTTGATACATCACCATATCTTTTAAAAGGTTTTTGAGATGCGTAATAAGAAGGAGTAAATTCACCAAACAACCTAACAACATCTCTATCACCTACCCTAGACCTTACTGTAGGTTTTAGAGTTCCAAAATCAGCACTCATAACATCCAAAGAACCATCAGGTACAATACCACCAGAAATAGCCCCATTATTCATATTATAACTTATTAAGTCTCTTTCTAATTTTCTTAATAGGTGAGGTTCTAAAATTAAACCATTTCTTAATAAAACATTACTCATAACACTATTAATTTGAGAAGGGTCTCCAGTTTTTGCATTACTTCCTAATACTTTTTGAGCTATAGCTGTTCTTTCTATAACATCTCCATGAACTTTATGATACATATCTTTAAAGTTATCAAGTTTTAAATCTACACCAATCCATTCTCTTATACCTATATCATGACTCATATGAACACCAGCATTTTGACCAACCATAGGATCATGTTCTCTTGATACTGTCCTTATATTGAATGCTTCAAAAGGCACATCAACAAAACTTTCACCAGCATTTCTACCACCTTGTTGCATATCTTTACCATCAATAGTCTTAACTTTTCTCATTAAACTTATATGGTCAAGCCAACTCGCTCCTCCAGAAAAGGCTCCAGGGTCAGTTTCTTGTGGTTCTAAATACAATTCTCTTTGCTCTTTATTTACTCCTTCTTTTAGAGTATTTATTTTATTAGAACTTTTAAATACAAGAGCATCTACATCCCATTGTTTTAAAAGAGCCTCAACTCTGGGATCATATTTCATAGCTGTTTTTACATAATATTGCTGTATTCTACCATAATTTTTTTGTCCTGTTTCAACATTGGCCCAGCTAATAGTAGGTTTTATTCCACCTGATTTAAAACCTATAATATCCCCAGTAACTTCATGAACCCTAACCATGTCTGGATTTAAACCATAATGCATCATCATAGCTAATTGAGCTTCAAATGTATTATACATTTCTCCATCAACTATAGATTTTCCAACATTTTCAGCAGCTTCCATGTTAATTTTATATTCTTTTTCATATATTTCTAACTCTTTATTTGTAATTTGTTTTTTATTATATAAGTCTCTTTTTGCATCTAACTCTTTTTTGAAGTCATGTTTTGCTCTATCTGTAGCTGAAAAAATATTATCAACTTTTCTACCATTAACTATTATATCACCTTCATCATTTACAGATGCAATTTTCATACCTTTTTTCTTTTTAGGGTCAAACCAATCAGACATTTTACCTATAACATTACCGTTACGATCTAATATATCTCTGTTCCAAGCCTTTTGATGTAGTGGAGATTCAGATTTAGAATACATTATACCTGATTTGATTCTATTTTCAACAGTTGGAATTATACCAGATTTAGGTTCATTCATCTTATCATACTTAGCAACCTTTTTAATAACATCAGCATCTAAATTTACACCTTCACCAGATAATATTTGTTTGATATAACCTGGATGATTAAGTAAAGCTCTAGTTAGCTTTATAGCTTCCATCTGATCATTAGGTGTCATAAGGTCTTTATTAGCTAACCTTTTAACTAACTCGTAGGCTGCTCTATGTTCAGGTGTATTTTTATTTAAATCACCATCATACACAGCCTTTAACATCTTATAAAGTTGTCCACCTTGAGTAACTCCGCTCTCAGGTCTAAAGTTTAAAGCTATAGACTCAGCAAGACCTCCAGCTTTATCTACTCTTATAATTAAATTAGTGCTCTCATTTAAAGGAACAGCCATATATTTTCTGTCTTGTAAAGAACCAAGTTTTGTATTTTGATTTTGTATTAAGGTAGTATTGTTATTTCTATATGCCTCTGCTTTACCTTTTTCATGAACTATTTCCATATTACCTTTAGATAAAGCATTATTTAACATAGGTAAATCTTTACCTGTAATATCTCTTATAACCTTACCATCTGTACCTGTTCCACTTTTTTCTAATAAAAAGATATTTTGTTGGTTTGGATCTAAATATTCTAAAATACCTGTAAATCCCCTATTTTTTGCTAAACCCACAGTCTTGTCTACCATAATCATTTTGTTGCTTTTTAGCTCCATTTTTAAGCCTTTTACAACTGTTTTAGAGAAATGAGCCTGTGCTATTGAATGAGCATCTTCGAATATGACTGAATTACGAGGCCTTTCAGATGCAGGCATTTCTTTTACAGCTTTTTTCATAGCCAAAACTAATGGTTCTCTTACTAATTTGTTAAAATTATTAACACCTTCAGGAGTTGTAACATCTAAATCAACATATTTAGGCAAAGATTTTAAGCTATTTTCTAAAGTTTCAAACTCTCTTACCCATGCTCTATTTTGACTTTTCCACGCACTCATTTCAGCTGAATCATCTAAGTACATATCTTTTAAGACTTCTTGAACCCAACCTTTTATTTCTTTTGCTTCAATTCTATTACTTTTATCAAGTTCAAATAACTGCTCTAAACCTCTATTGCTAAATTTATATTTAGCTTTAAATTGGTTTGTGCTAAGTTTAATAGCTACATCTTGAACATCTTTTTCAGTTACATCTCTTGAAAACTTTTCTATTTCAGCAGCAATTTCATGCTTTAGAGAGCTTTCTGTAAATGCTCTTGATTGCCTGTTTTGTTCAACTTTTTTCTGAATTAAATTTAATGCTTGTGTATAAAGTTTTATACTTGCATCATTTACATCTTGCATTTCAAGAGCAACCATAGACGTTCTTATATCTTCAGAATATTTTTCTAAAGCTCTTAACATATAAGGATCTCTTTCCTCAACAGCATTTTTAACTAACCTTTTTAGGTCTCTAACTTGATCTCTAGACACAACTAATTCTTTAATTAAATTATCATTCTTAACTAAAACTTTCTTATCTGGATCTAGTGTTCCATGTTTAATTGATTCTATTAATGACTCTATTCTATCTTGTTCTCTTGCTAAAGATTTATGAACTAACCATTGAGAATCACCTAAGAAGGAATCCATTCTAATTTTACCTATAGTATGAGCTTTTCTTAATGAACCAACAAAATCACCTTTAGTTAATTCAACCATACCATCAGCTTCTGATTTAAACTCTAAAGGAAAATTAGATTTTTCTATTTTTTGAGTAAAGGTATCATAAAACTCTAAAAGTTCTTTTGCGTACTCTTTACTTATCTGTCTATTAGCTCTTAATGCAGTAATTTCTTTACTAATTATATCATATTGAGGTATCTCTATTTTACCTAACTCCCCTTTGTTAAACTTAGGGTCTAATATTAGTTCAGCTGCAGAAGCTTTATAATCTAATTTTAAATTAATATTATCTAAACCTAACTTATCTATAGCTCTTTCTACTGCATAAGTTTTAAAGTTTACTATATTTTGACTCTCAACAAATAAATCCCCTGTTAAACTTACACTAGCATCATATAGTTCTTTAGCTTCTCTTAAAGATAAAGTAGGTGCTTTTTTGTTTTTGGTTACAGCCTCTGGATTAGTAAGCCTTGCAACTTCATGTAAGTTTTTTAAATAAGATTGATACACACCAAAATTAGGGTCTGCTTCGGCCTTTTTGTCTATTTCTGGAGCTTTTTCATAAAGTATCCAGTCTCTCATTCTGGTATTAAAATCTTCAGCCATAACTGGATCGTAGTTATGCTCCTTACCATTTGTTATTAATTCATAACCATCAAACTGTTGCTTTAATCTTACAGCCCTATCATAAGCAAGTGCCCAAGTTTTATTACTCATAATATTTACATGTTCACCACCAATCTCTCCAAAATCACCATCTACTAAAGGATTTTTAGCCCATTCCTTACCATATGTTAACTCCATTAATTTTGCAGAATGATCTAGAAATGATTGATGTATTTTAGATGCCTGTTCAGGAGTGACGTCAATTTTACCACCCTTACCTTGAACAAGCCAATTATTTTTAACAGCCATATCTTGAACATCAATAAGAGATAACTTAATATCTTGACCAAGTTTAGGAAAAGAATTTGAATCTACTATAATTTTTGGTCCAGTAATTTTACCTGTTGCTTGATCCATTGGTTCATAATTTAACTCTAATATTCTATATACATCCTGAATATAATCTTGTTGTATTTTTTGAGGCCTTAAAGCAGCCTCTGCAACAGTTTTATCTTTCCATAAATTTAATGCTTGGGTATCACCTAATATTACTTTTTTGCCACCAAATTCAATATTTGAAACTCTACTAACAAAATCAAAAGCAGCTTCAGGTGTAAATAATAAATCTTGAGAATATTTTCCAGAATAGTTTTTATAAAGGTCCATAATTTCTTCTGCAACAAAACCTTTATTTAAAAATTCACGAGCTGAACTTTCTGTAATTTCTCCAGATTTAACTTTTTCTGCTATAGCTTTATTGTAAGCAACTCTCATAGGTACACCAGTTTGATTTTTGTGTGCACCAGAATTTTCTATACTACTTTTTATCTCATTAAATTCAAAAGTTGTATCAAACTCTTCATGGGTTAATCTTTGATTAAAAGTCTTTCTAGGACTACCCATATTCCAAGCAGCAGTAATTCCTTCTAATTGCTTAGCATCTTTTGCACTTATAGTTTTAACAGCAGCCATAGTCTTTTCAAATTGTCTAGCTTTAAAATTAACTAAGCCCATTAATGCATTGCCTGATTTATATTGTTTAATATTTCCTGATTCAAAGATTCTATTAAAAACCTTACTATTAACAGGAGCATGAAAACTGTGAGGTTTTCTAGTAAACCACATAGCAGTCCATACATTAGCAGCAATTTCAGGAGCAGTTTCACCTAGAGAACCTTTTAAGTTTTCCCAATTCCACCCCATTTCATTTCCTCTTTGTATAATACTAGGAGCATTCATAGCCATTACACCTGCAGCCATTCTAGGTAATGAATGAAATACATCTACACCAAATTCTTTTGCCCAACCTAAATAAGCATCCCTTGTAAAAGATGTTCTTATTTCCTTTAGAAATCCTTGCATTTCCTTTAAAGATGCACTTTCTTTTAACCACCATTCACTTCCACGATCATCCCATTTTTTAAATGCTTTTGATAATTTTTTATCAGAAATAGTATTCAAGGCATCTAAATGTTGTCTAATTTCCTTTTTGCTATAACTACTTGGTCTTTTCCAATATTTTTGTGTGTGTCCACTTAAAATTGTTCTTAATTGTTTTGAGTGACTTAAGCCTGTACCACCTCTTACAAACTTTGCTGGTCCAATAAAAGCAAAATGATATGCATCTGTCATAGCATGATGCCACATACTCTCCATTACATCCCATCTGTCTACACTATAATCACCTTCATATACATACTCACCATAATCGTCTCTTTTTACACCATAATATGATTGTTGCATTGAATGAGTTGCACCCTTTAAAATACCCATACCTACACCAATTAAAGCATCATAAGCTGCAGCAGATATAAGTGAATTAGTTTTATGACCTAATACTTTTGGAGCCATACCGCCAGTTAATTGTTTTAATCCAGGTATCATATCTGTTAGATGACTACTTACTAAATATAGTTGTTTTTGAGCGTCTATAGGGTGATTTCTAGTAGCTATATTATAAACCTCTTTTGATAATGGTTTTAATATATTTTCATCACTAATTTTTAAAATATCACCTAAGTTTTGTGATAGTTTACCAGTAACAATTTCTTCAAAAGCTTCTCTTTGAAAACCAGCTTCTAAATTAAACCTTAAAGAATTTTCAGCAAATATATCATAAGAATCATCAGCTATATTTCTAGCAACAGTATCATCTATTTTTGCCCCAGCTTTATCTAAACTTTCCTTTATAGTCTTTTCACCAAAAGCTTCACTAACTTCCTTGGCAGATTTTCTAACACCAAATTTAACACTATTACCATAACCTCCATGTCTTGCTAAAGGTGAAGTTTTTAATGCCTTACCTAAAACAGCACTTCCACCCTTTGTTACTCCTTTAGCAAACAGGCCACCGTAAAAGAAAGAAGGGATACTACCAATAGCTTGTCCTCCTATATATCCTGCTCTACCCCATCCAGTTAATTGGTCCCAGTCACCTTCAACACCACCAACGCTTTCTGCTATAGATGCTTCCCAAGTATCTACTTGATCTGGGTCATCAGCAAGAGCTTTACTAAACGTATCAGCAACACCAAAAGTTTCTAAAGACACAGCCTCAGCTCCACCCCATAAAAACTGACCTAAAAAGTCTAAAGCACCATACCCTGAAGTTTTTACAGCCGCTCTAATTTCTTCTTGATCTGCTCCTAGATCTACATCTAAACCATATTGTTGGTCGTATTGAC
>CETC01016824.1_pt1 | contig 15322 bp, 21 predicted proteins | sample 326911 | NCBI WGS metagenome assembly CETC01 (sample SAMEA2622694, study PRJEB7988) | marine metagenome | isolation source: saline water (ENVO:00002010), including | reverse complement strand
AGGGACAAGAAACAACCACGAAAGAGAAGTATTTAGATCTCTTTTTAGCAGTGATTGGAAGATATACTCAAATGATATATGGGAGGATTCAGGGGCGGATTTTGTGTGTGATTTCTCTAAGTTTCCCAGGGATTGGCAAAATAGATGGAACTTTATTTATACTAACTCAACTGACCATGCTATAGATGCAAATGATGCTTTTAATGAATGGCTACGAGTATCAGCACCTGGCGGAGTTCTTGCCCTAGGCTTTTGCCCGATAAACACCGCTGATAATCTTAATGAGTATGGATGCTCTTCTTTTGATTTTGGAGATTTAGACTTGTTTTTCTATGCGCCAAACGATAACTTCACATTGCTTACAAAGATAGCCGAAGGTGCTCAATATATCTACTACATTATTAGAAAAAAATAGATATCATTATAATGTAACATACATATTATTTGCTACCACTACAAGATCCAGGAGATATACTTGTATGAAACCAAAAGACATTAAGATGATATCTGAGCTTATAGATACTGCTATGGGCTCTCTTTCGATGGCTAAAAAAGTTACGCCTTCCCCTTTCTTAGGAAAAGTAATTCTTAGAAGAAAGACTTTAAAGCCTGAGCTTCTTTTTGAAGATCTAATTCTTCCCACGCATTTAACAATGGAAGAATTGTAAAAAATGTTATTATCTTTTATCTTACTATTATCACTCGGGGCACATGCAAATGACTCTAAAACAGAAGAAGAGCCTAAGGTTGTATACAAGGCAAGAACAGAGATAGATTTTGAAGGCGTAGAGTTACAGGGAGAACTAGTTAAGCCACAGGGTGCTCTACTTCTCGATAGAAAAAGAGCTAGCTTTAACTCAATGGTTTGGATTAGAGCAGACTTTGATGATGAAATGGACAAGACTGTAGAAGAGATAAAGTGATGGAAAGATACTCTTTAAAAAAAGTTATGCTAGAAGCAAGAAATGATGATGATCCAGTTGCATATCCTGGAGATTTAGGTGTTGGAACGGGTTACGGTGATGAGATAGATGATTTAGTAGGTGAGGATAGTTCTGGAGAAGTTAGTGCACTTGACGCTGAGATACAGTCTGCGCAGTCTGACGCAGAGTCTTATACAGGTGCAGATGCTGATTCTTCAAAAGCTTCTTCTGCTGCTGCAGCAAAAAGAGTAGCTAACCAAAAAACACTAAGTATGCTTATGCAGAAAAGAGCAAAAGCTGCTGGCATGTTTGCAGAAGGGCAAGATACTTATTTACATAACCTGGTTAATAAAAAAATGAAAATATCTAGAAGAAAACTACAGCAAATTATTAAAGAAGAACTAGGCTTGACAATATCTGAGTCTAAGGAAAAGAGAAAGAGAAAGAAGGGTGAGCCTAAGGATCAATACCTTTACGGTACAGACGTTGCAAACTCAGAAGATGAAGTTGCAAGACATGATGCCTGGGCAGGTGGTGATAATTTAAACAAGCCTGCGGAATGGCAAAAAGTACTTGACATGATTAATGAAGAGACTGCTAGCCTAGAAGAGGCAGAATTTTCTGAAGATGTATATGGCGAAATACCCCCTGGCATGCAGATGATGTATAGCAAACCTGAGGCACTTGATGCTGTAAGCGGTATTGCAGATCAGACTGACTGTCCTATTACAAGAGATGCCCTGATGCAAGTTATTCACTCTTTGAGAGATGCGGGCTCTGGGTGCGGTTAGAGCTTATTCACTTATTGCAATTAGGATTACTTAAAACATGCTTATCTCTAAATCAAAAATTATTTCTATAATAAAAGAAGAAATAGAAAAAAATAAAGTTATGGAATCTAATTCTATTTCTATTAAAATGCCGCCCAAGGGCTTCATGGGCAAGAGCAGCTCCAAGATGCCTCCGGAAGAAGTACTTGGAGCTGAAAATAATGTCGATGTAGATGTTCCTAAACTAGAAAGACCTAATCCGGCAGAGCTAGAAGCAGCAATTAAAAATCTCTATAATGTCACTAGAAAGAAAATTGGAAAAATCATTATTGATTGGGATAAAATTGATGAGATTATGGGTGATCCAGTTGGTCTTGGTGACATTAAAGGGGCTGGTCAAAGAGTACCGTCAAGAAGGCTGTGGTTTGAAGATGAAATGGGTAGCGGAATGGTAGGCATGGATTCAGATAACGAGAGATTTATTGAATTTATAAATGGTGTTAGACCTGTTTCAAACGCTAAATATCTTCTAGAATGGATGAGAGATTTTCATAAAAAGCTAGAAGAGGAAAATGATGTAGAAGTTGGTGAGCTTGTAAAGAACATCATAAAAAATATAGATGAAATCAGAAGAGCTATCGTTCAAAATCCTGTTGTAACAGGCATGACTCCTGTGTTTGGTAACAGTCAAGCGTTACGCTATTTTCCTGTAATGGAATCAGGTGACTTTGAGGGCGGTGGTAAAGTACCAGCTTATAAAAAAGACCTGCTAAGTAAAGGAGCAGTAAATCCCAAGGTGCCAACTTTTCAGTCGTATGGTGGCGGTGCAGATGGCAAGAGTCCAAAGCTTATTATGGCGACACGCGAGCTAGACTGGTGGGAGGATAACTACCCTAGCTTCAACTCTGCCGATTTTAAAGAGCGAAATGCTGTTGGAGATTTGAAGTAGATTTTTTATTGTGATATTTGATCAATTAAAGCATTTACTGAAGTAGAGTTCCAGCCTCTCATATATTCAGCTATTACCATTTCTCTATCTATAAAATAGAATGTTGGCCAAGCTTCAACACGCCAGCCAGACTCTCCAAGAGGATCTACCATGTTCATATCACCTGCCAGCACTGGTGTATTCATGTTGCCTATGCCAAAGTGAAGAGACCACTCTTCAAGATCTGCCTGGTCAGCAGGTTGACCCTGGAAATCTTGTGCAAGTATTGTCATGTAAACAAGATCTCTATCTTCATAAGCCGTGGCAACCTGATCTATCTCCGATGCTGCGACTTGACAATAGTAGCACCACATCGTACTAAAATCTATTATTATAGGTTTTCCAAAAAGATCATAAAGTGAGACTATGTTGCCATCCTGGTTTATTAATTCAAAATTACAAGGATTGTCACCTGGCTCATATCCGCACTCTGTCCACGTAATTGGAGAAGGTTCCTCTTCAATGAATCCAGAGCGTTTATCTTCTACCTCTAGGTTGGCCGGATTGCAGCTTGCAATCAAGACTGCGATAATAGTCATTATTTTTTTCATTTCTATCCCTATTTCTTATTTATACATATTCTCATCCTAGAGTGACATACTTATTTTCTGGAACCATAGGGCTGTTTGTGGATAAATTTTCTCCCGGTGAAATTGTAAAAGTTAGAGTGAAAGGATTAATTTATTCACCAGACGGTTTTGCAAACGGTAGCCCATCAGGGGAAGACGGACTTTTAGTTTTTGAAGAGATAGATCAATTCTCATTTCCTTCTTTTAGAGATTTTTTTGGAAAATCATCTCTTGTTAGAGATGGAGATCTTGTAACTATAATCAAATATGTAGGGAGGCCTCACCAGATATCTCGAGATACTAGCTGGTTTAAATATGACATATACGAAATACTAGTAGACGGTCAAATTAGACAAATTTTTTCTCAAAATATTTCAAGTGTAAAAGACAGCTTTTAATACTGAGTTAAATAGTTATTGCTTAGAAGCAGGCTAAAATAGAAATGAAAAAAATTTCGAGAAAGATATTAAGAGATGTTATAGTAGAGGAGGCTCTATATATTAGTCATCCAAATATTAGATATATCGCCAGTGAGTCTCATAAAATGAAACTTTCTGGATTTAATCAGAGTGAGATAAATAGCTTTATACACGAAGGCATCTTAAAAGAAAAAGAAGAGTACGAGACAAGCGCCTTTATAGAATATATTAAGAGAAGACTAGCAGATATTATTATTGCAGCTATCGTAGACAATGTCGATGGAATAATAAAAGGTGGATTCTTCTACTTTATTATATCAGAGACAGTTCCTGCTGTTATAATGAATACTTCTTTTAACCACTTAAAATCAATCTATTCGGGTGAGGGAGCTGAAGCTCTTGCCGATATTCTTGTTGATTCAATAGGTGATGTAATCACAGGACCAGGTTTACCAAGATTTGCCGACGCTATGGGTCTCAATATAAATGCCGAGATTACTAAGTTTCTTGCCACGAGCCTGGCAAATGTATTTACCCAGGGTGAAGATTCAGAAAGAATTAAGCAGTCAATTGCTAAGAGCATTAGATCAATAGACGTTAGTGATATTTTTCCTAGCTTTGATATTTTTGATATCAAAGATAAAGATATTATTTCTTCTATCCCGGGAATAGAAATGCCAGAAGATCCAGATGACGGCAGAGGAATAGATTAAATTGGATGATATTAAAAAACTTAGACTGCTAGTTAGAGTTATTTGCGAAGAGCTTGGAAAACAAAAAGTTAGAATGTTTAAAGGGCTAGGCGCAACTTCTCCGTATTATATTAGATCTGGAAAAAAATCTTTAGGTGAACCTAGTCGATACGGGATAAAAAAAGAAGAAGATTCTGGAGACAGAAAATCAAGAAAAGATGTAACTGTAAGTCGAGCATTTATAGATGAAGAAAATCTTGACATAGGAAATGAAGTTTAGATTTTTAATCTTTCTACGCTATACTTCTCTGATTCATTTCTGCTACTTTCTAAAATCAATGTGCTCATATTCTTTCTATATGCATTTCTTGCCTCCTGACCGGAAGATAGCACACCTTTTTTTAGTGGGCAGCTTTTCACAGATTCTAATTTTGTATTTTTCGTGTAGTCTATCTGCGAGATTGAAGTAGATAATATTGTTAGAATACCTAGAATGTAAATTGCCTTATTCAATTTTAAAATCCTTTTTTATTTTGCATTTAAATATACCCTGGTTTTAAAAATAATATGTATTTTCATCATATTTATTAGATGTTGCTGCAGCCCATACACGTGTATAAATGAATATTTCTAGAAAAGACATTATAGAGATTATAGAGGAAGAGCTTTTATCTGAAAAGCTTTCTGACCTTGATTTATTTGGGGTGTCAGACTATGCATCTTCTCGCGGATTTGATATGTTTAGAGACGACGAAGAGGAGATTGATTTTGAAAAGTATGACTTTAAAATACCTAAGGGCTTAACAATAGCATTTCCAGTCGTTGATCTAGGAGGTCAAGGTAAAAAAGCTCGATTATCAAGCAAGGCTGGCCCTAGAAGAAGACCAAAACCCGGTGCATCCAATAATCACGCAGGGAGAGACTACGCAATACCTGTGGGGACGCCAATAGTTTCATATGCAGACGGAGAGATAGTAGCTGCGGGAAATGACAAAAGGGGCGGAAAATTTATCTCTATAAAGCACCCAATGAGCTTGTCAAGCAAAGAAGGCTCAGGAAGTCTAGAGACACAATATCTCCACCTCAGTAAATTTATTAAATCTTCTGGAAAGGTCAAGGCTGGTGAGGTTATTGCACTTTCTGGAAATACAGGTATTTCAACTGGACCACATCTTCATTTTACTATCAAGATAGCTGGAAAGAAGATAGCTGATGACTCTGTGTATGCAAAAGCACTCTCTTCTGCCAGGGTTATAAATCCAGAAAAAAGTAATTTAGACTCAGAAGAAGAAATTGATTCAGAAGAAGGTATTACAGAATCTAAGAGAGTAATTACAAGAAAAGCTCTAAGAGAGATTATAGAGAGATCTTTTACCAGAGAGACTTAGAAGAAGGTATCCTTATTGATTCATATATCTTACGCCTGTTTGGGTGGCTTTTGGCATATAACTTAATTAGCTCACCGGCTTTTGCATTAGCCTGATCTTCGTGGAAACCACCCGCATCCTGTATTGGACCTCTAATTAAGCCTGACTCGTCTTGCATCATGTGCGTAAGCTCATGTGCAACTGATCTTAATATATCTACTAGTGCTCTGTTTTTACAGTACACTGCTATCTCTTTGTCTCTCATGTTGTAATGTGCGGTTGTCCTTATATTGAAATCTTCCCTCGAGTCAACTAGATATATTGATACATCATCTGATATTATGGGTAGATTTTTCATACAAAAATTTATAAAATCCCCTGCAATCTTTGTTTTGCCTGGACCTAAGTTAAGTTTTTTTGAAATGTAGAGCTTTTTCATATTTTTCTATTTATGTGTAAAACACCGTCGTAGATAAGTATAATTTCAATAGAAATCGTTTTAGATTTCTTTTAACGTAATAGAGATAATAAACCAACGAGAGGTGAAAGTTAGCTTGCTAATTAGTAACCATTTGTCTTATGAATAGCAATGTAATAATAGCTAAATTAAAAATGATAGATTCAGGAATACTACCTGCTATGACCGGAAGAGAGCTTTCAAAGATGCTAAGCAGCCTAGACGAAAAGGAAAGAAGAAAAGTAAGTAGAAAATTTAGAAAAATATGGAGAAAGCTGGCAAAAAAAGATAGCGGAATGAGAAAAACAATGGAGATTGGAAATAAAGATCCAAATAAAAATATTATGAGGGCGAGAGCAGCAACGATCTCTGTTTATTTTGTAAAAAACGTAGCTTTAAAAGCTAAATTAAATCAACACCAAGAGCCGTAGAAGCTCTTTCTAAAAAACCTCTTATATCACTATTGCCTACACCAAGGCTTATCATATTAAGTGGTACAACTGCCTTTTGGATCATTGCAATAACGTCACCGTCTGAATTTAATATCAGGCTACCAGAACTCCCAAAAGTAGCAGGTATTGAGAAAAAACACTCTCTAGTATTTTCATCGCATCCGGAAAATATACCTTCAAAATGCAATCCTACGCCGTCTGGACTAATACCAAGAGGTGAAGAAACTGTATAGACTTTTTCCCCTATTTTAGGCATGCTCAAAGATATATCTATATTTTTTGAGATAGGCATATTAGATCTCACTAGGCATAGATCTAGGCTTGGCTCTTGAAAAACTATGTTTCCCTCATACTCATTACCCGTGTAATCATAAACAAACATTGTTGAGCCTGAAGCATATATTCTATCTTCTTGCTGATAGAATTCTACTTTATCAAAAGACTGGCAAAAGTGATCTGCCGTAAGAATATAGGTTTCGTTCTTTATTGATCTTATAGCAAGGCCGGAACCCTGGCTTTCAGATACACTTTCAAATCCGTATATACTAATTTGTTCGATTGCTGTCGGTGGCGGTGTTGCTATGATGAGATGTGTAAAGTTATCTTTATGAAAAGGTAAGCTTATTTTTTTAAGCATCGCTATAGAGAAAATGCACATTATAAAAGTACATAAAGTAATAAACCACAAGGTCTTTATCTCTGGTAGCTTTATTTTATTTTCCACAAAATATAAGTATTCTGTTCAAAGAATCATTTGCATTTACAAAAACAACAAGGTTGAAACTATTAAGTTTTTATTTGGTTAAAGCGTTGCATATTTATTATTGTGAAAACCTCAAGAAACAGCATGAATAACCTTAGAACCTATATTAGAGAGGTTATAGTCGAATCTAAAAAAGAAAAAAAGAGTGCAGGAGTTGTCATAGTAAAAAAATTTGACAAAGAGTGGAGAGTTTTAATACTAAAAGATAAAAAAGGAAGATTTGATATTACTAAAGGTTTGCTAGAGGATGGAGAAACTTTTTTTCAAGGTGCTGTAAGAGAAGCATTAGAAGAGTCCGGTATATTTTTAGATGAAGATAACTTCATCTGGGGAAAAGATTCCTTCTCTTATGGTAAAGGTAAAGCTTTTGTAGCTGCTACAGAGCAAACACCTTTCATCCTGCCCAACCCGGAAACGGGAGAATTTGAACATGTTGATTGGGCTTGGTTAGATTTTAAAGATGCTAAGAATAATGTTATAGATTATCTTAGGCCTTCAATTGAGTGGGCTGAATCTATGATTTTCTCCGGTAAAGCAAGGAATTAAAGATGTCTATTTTTAAAGAACATAAGAGACACGCAGATAGATCTGCAACTGATAGAAGCAGACACAAGCAGAAAATTAAAGAGGCAATAAGAGATGGTATTCACAGTATAGTTTCAGATGAGTCTATCATAGGTCAAGACGGCAAGAAGAGGATAAAGATTCCCGTTCGCGGTATTAAAGAATATAGATTTGTCTACGGAGAAAATGAATCAAATAGAAAAGCAGGCTCAGCACCAGGAAAAGATGTGCAAAGAGGCCAGACAATAGGCAGGTCAGATAATAAGCAGTCTAAACCTGCTGAGGCAGGGAATGAGAAGGGAGTTGAGTATTACGAAGTTGAAATTACTCATGAAGAACTCAGCGCATACCTATTCGATGATTTAGACTTGCCTGACATAGAGAGAAAAAGAATAAAAAATATCATTGGTGAGAAATCTAAGAGATCCGGTTATAGAAAAAAAGGTATTAGACCAAGACTTTCAAAAAAGGAAACAGTAAAGAATAAAATAAGAAGACAGAAAAAAGCTGAAAAGAATGGATCTCATGATCCAGAAGAGAGATTTACGTTTCACGAAGACGATCTTAAATACAAGTATTTAAAAAAGACTCCCAAGGAAAGCAGCAATGCAGTGATATTTTTTATGATGGATACTTCTGGATCTATGACAACAAATAAAAAATTCCTGGCCAGGTCTTTTTTCTTCGTCTTGTTTCATTTTTTAAATTACAAGTACACCAACGTTGAGGTTATATTCATATCACACGATGCCGAGGCTAGAGAGGTAAATGAAGATGACTTTTTTAAGAGAGGGAGTGCTGGCGGGACAATAGTATCATCTGCTCTAGATGTTTGCATAGATGCGGTAAAAACTAGATTTCATCCAGACTCATGGAATATCTACACATTTCACTGCTCAGACGGGGATAACTGGCCCTCAGATAATGAAAAAGCATGTGATCTATCAGCTATAATTAGAGATTTTTCTCAGCTATATTGTTTTATAGAAATTACACCAGATGATGAAAAGTTTGCGTGGAATGCCGGTCAATCATCACTCTCTGAAGCATATGAGAAAATGGTAGACTCTAAGTTTAAGATGATCAGAATCTTTAATAAGACTGATGTCTGGCCGGCTTTTAAAAGGATTTTTGGAGGAAAGATAAATGAGTGACTGGACTTTTCAAGATCTTGAAAGATTCGATAGAGAAATTTGTGACCTTGCCAAGTCATTTGGCCTTGACTGGTATCCAATTACATATGAAGTCTGTGATTACTATGAGATGATTGGGCACATGTCATATCACGGAATGCCAAGTCATTATAAGCACTGGTCGTATGGAAAATCTTTTGAAAGAACACATCAGATGTACAATCTAGGGATGGAAGGTTTGCCTTATGAGCTTATTATTAATTCAAATCCGTCAATAGCATACCTGATGAGAGAGAATCCGCTTTACCTACAGGTGTTGATTATGTCACACTGTGTTGGTCATTCTGACTTCTTCAAACATAACAGGACTTTTAAAGGTACAAGGGCAGACACAATAGTCTCTAGCTTTAAATCAGCAAGAGATAGAGTTAAAAAATATATTGAAGATCCGAGTATAGGAATTGATAAAGTAGAGAGAGTCTTAGATTCTGCACATGCCATAAAGTTTCAGACAGAAAGGTACGGAAGAGATAGAGTCCCACATGAAAAAATAAAAAGCGCCTATATAGAAAAAATTAACAATGATGACAGGAAGATATTTGATCATATAGATGTTAGCAGAGTTCCCATTATACCAGATTATGATTTGCTTGGGTTTATGATCGAGCACGGAGATCACTTTGAAGATTGGGAGAGAGATATTTTAGATATTGTAAAAACAGAGTCTCAATATTTTATTCCACAAATTAGAACAAAGGTTTTAAATGAAGGATGGGCTTCATTTTGGCACTACAAGCTAATGCACGAACTAGACCTAGATCAAAGATTGCATATTCCATTTCTTAAGTCTCACAATCAGGTAATTAGACCTCATATTGGAAGAATCAACCCATATCACTTAGGATATCACATCTTTAAAAAGATAGAGCAAAATGAAGGATTAGATCACTGTTTTTTCATAAGAGAGATACATGACGATGTAGCTGCGATAAGGTGCCTAATTACTCAAGAAGATTGTGAAGATTTAAATCTTTTTTCATATTCTCAGCACAAAAAGGCTATCATGGTCGATGATGTTTCAGACGAAGAGGGTTGGAAAAAAGTAAAAGAAGATCTAATAAGGACGACTGGGATGTCTTCAATTCCACATGTATTTGTAGATGATGTAACTGACTCAGGTGAGCTTATATTGGTACATGAGCATGATGGTAGAGATCTAGATCTTTCTTATGCTGAGGTAGTTGTAAGTCACATTAGAAATCTTTGGCCAAAAGGAGTTAAACTTTTCACAGTTATTGAAGATGAGACTTGGGAAATATAGTTATTTATAGGCTAGGATTTATACTGTAAAATAAGGAATCCATTAGGAGAGTTGATGTCCCGTAGTAAGTTTTTAAAATTGATACAAAATCAGAGAGACAATAAGTCTAGAGAAAAATTTTCTGGAACTTTTATTGATTATCTTGACCTTGTAAAGAAAGATCCTGCTGTTGCAAAGCTTGCCCACAAGAGGCTTAAAAATGCAATTGAGAATCATGGAATATCTCATTTGGATGGATCAGATCCAAGATGTAGAAAGCTATTTGGCGGAGAAAAGATAAAAACTTTTGATTATTTTTCTCAAGAGTTTTTTGGCATGGAAAAAGTTATCTCAAAGGTTATGAGATACCTAAACTCTGCTGCTCAGAAGGGTGAAGAGAGCAGGCAGGTGCTACTTCTTCTAGGCCCTGTGGGTGCTGGTAAGTCTGCACTTACTGAGCATATTAAGAGAGCTCTAGAGACTGCTCCTCCAATTTTTCACCTAGAGGGTGACCCAATGAGAGGTGAGCCCTTACATCTTTTACCTAGATCTCTTAGACCTGAATTCGAAGATATTCTTGGTGTAAAAATAGAAGGTGATATTAACCCTATTGTCAGGTATAGACTTTTAAATGAGTTTAACGGAGAATATGAAAAGTATCCAGTTGTTGAATCTGGTTTTTCCCAAAGGGCAAGAAGGGGAATTGCATCTGTTCCGCCTATGGATCCTAACAGTCAAGACGTTTCTGTCTTAATTGGATCTGAAGATATTTCAAAATTAGATCTATATTCAGAAGACGATCCGAGAGTCCTCTCTTTAAACGGTGCTTTTAATGTAGGAAATAGGGGAATTGTTGAATTTGTAGAAATATTCAAAAATGAGATTGAGTTTCTTCATACAATCATCACAGCAACGCAAGAGAAAAGAGTGCCGACACCTGGAAAGAATGACATGGTTTATTTTGACGGAGTTATTCTCTCACACTGCAACGAAGCAGAGTGGAATAGATTTAAGTCAGAATCTACAAATGAGGCAATTCTTGACAGAATAGTAAAAATTAATGTACCTTATGTCTTAGAGCTAGATCAGGAAATAAAAATATATCAAAAAATGATTAGTAGATCTGACTTTAACGATGTTCACATAGCGCCGCACACTTTAAAAATAGCAAGCATGTTCTCTGTAATGAGTCGTCTCAAGCCTTCTCAAAAATGTGATCTATTAACGAAAATGAAAATCTATAACGGTGACGATGTTATAGAGAAGGGTCGGGTTAAAAAGATAGACATCAATGATCTAAGAGAGGAAACTAGGGAAGAAGGGATGACTGGTATATCTACAAGATTCATTATGAAAGCCTTGGACAATGCTCTTTCTGACTCAGAGAAAAATATGATAAGCCCGATATCTGTAATAGACGCACTAAGAAAGCAGGTAAAAGAGCAGATAATATCTGAAGAGGATAGGAGCTTCTATCTAGAGCTTATTGAAAAAATGATAAGAGATGAGTACTTATCCATCCTAGAAAATGAAATTGCAAAAGCATTTATTGCATCTTATGAAGAGCAAGCTCAGTCTTTGTTCGATTCTTATCTTGACAACTCAGAATCCTACACTACAAGGGCAAACGTAAAAGATAAGGTTACAAAAGAGGAAAGAGAGCCTGATGAAAACTTTATGAAAGCCATAGAAGAGACAATTGGCATAGTCGGATCTTCAAGAGATGGCTTTAGATCTGATGTCACAGCATACATGTTTGCAAAAATGAGGAGAGGCGAAAAAGTGGATTACAAATCTTATGGCCCCCTAAGAGATGCTATTGAGTCATATCTCATATCCTCAGTTAGAGACATAGCAAGAATAGTTACAAAAAGTAAGTCAAGAGATGATGACCAGAGAAAGAAGTACACAGACATGGTCAGAACTCTAATCGAGGAATATGATTACAATGAAGACTCTGCAGAAGAAGTACTGAGATATGCTTCAAACAATCTCTGGCGTGATTCATAAAACTTTCTAAACATTTCTAATCTAGAGTATTATACTTTTATCTATGATTACATTAGATGAAAGAGAATTTAGAAAAAAAATAATATCTGAAGTAAACACTCTTTTGAGTATTTCTAGTGCGACAAAGGGTGGGCTTGTAGAGAAAACTAGTCTTGTAACAAAAGATCCACTTCAGTCAATTCTATTTTTAAATACAAAAAGAAGTGTCTCTTCAAGTGTTGTTAGACCAATTATACTAGAGGCATGTGTAAATGCAGAGAAAACATCAGGAAAGTCAGGAAAACTCTGTTTAAATCTAACGCTTGAGCTTTTAAATACCCTGCTTAGATCACACTCAGTAAAAGCTAATGAAAAAGATTTTCTAGTAGAGGTAAAAAATGAACTGACGGGATATTTTAACGAATGTAGGTACAAAGGGTTTCAACCAACACTTCAAAGTCTAAAAAGAATAATATCACAATCTCCTATATCTGAAAATTCAAAGGATATCATTAGAGTTTGCTTTGATTTAGCCGGAAAATCAAGAAAAGTTTTAGTAGATAAACATTTAAAAAGCGAGACATCTATCATTCTAGAGAATGGTTATAATTTTTCCCTTGAGGTAGATCCTATTTTCTTAGGGAAAAAGAATTATTGGAAAGAGAAGAATGTTAAATGTTGTATTGTTGATGGGACTGTGCTTGAAGTTTCAGAGATACATCACTTACTTGAAGAGGCTTCGGAGAACAAAGAGCCCTATATATTGTTTGCACGAGAGTTCTCGCCTGAAGTTTTAAAAACTGTATCTTATAATTTTATCAGGGGAACGATAAATGTTGTGTTAGTTAGCGTTCCTTTGAAAGAGTCCTTGCTTAATACACTTGTGGACATTGCTACAGTTTGCGGAACTGACGTGGTTTCTAGTATAAAGGGTGACCTTATATCGTCTGCTGTAAGAAATAAACTTGTCGAAGTTGATAAAGTCTCCTGCTTAAAAGGAATTATTTCAATTGAGAATAGTCAAACTACATCTCTAGTTAAAAATCACGTTCTAGATATTCAATCAAGAATTAGCGATATAGATGTTAAAGTAGAGGAAGGTGTAAATATGACAGAGGCTTATGAAAAAAAGAAGCAAATGCTCTCTGATAGGATTTCTACGCTTATATCTTCCTCAGTTTCAGTTCGCATTGGTACTTCCGATATTGCTTCTAATAGAAGCATAGTGGAAGAGATAGATTCAACTTTAAGGCAGATAGTGTCTCACAATGATCACGGATATTTTAAAAAGAAAGACCTGCTAGATATTTCTAATTCATACTCCGAAAAGATTGGAAAATCTATATCCAGGGCTATAATTGAGACTTATGAAACTGAGTCTATTATTCCTGCAGCTGCATTATACGCTTCTATTGTATACTCACTTAGTGCTATTCAGTCTCTATGCTCAATAGGTTGTGTTTTGTTTTACAGTGATATATAGATGATAGATAATATATATTAATGTTTTAAAAAGCGGAGATTGAAACATGTCAAGAGATAGAACAGCTATTTACCAAAGCGCAACACTTTTTGCAGATTTTATAGGCGACACTGTCTGTAATAATCTAACAGAAGCATTTCATCAGAATAAGTTGGAATGCTCTGAAGCAGAGCTTAATAAGATTTTAAATTATGTTAGGGTTTCTATTACTCAAGGTGCCACACAGGGTATGAGAGGTATTGAGGCTACTGTTGAAAGCATAGTAAGCTAGTTAGTTAAACAGTATTACTATGCAAGGTATTAAACATCTCATACAGTGTCACTGTACACTTCCACAGTTTAGAAATAGAGAAGAGCCATTATTTCATAAATTCACAGTATTTTCTAAGATAGACGAAAATGGTGATATAGTGGTAAAATTTTCTGTTTGTGAAAATTGTGGTGTTGTTCACAAGGTATATGATATCTGTAAAAGTGAGCTTTTGATGGGTGTTGAAGATAATGGGTCTGTAATCTCTATAAAAGATATTAGACCATCTTTACCAAATAAATTAGTACAAATACTAGATGAACATAATTGCGATTTAGCAACTTGGGAAAATGTTAATTTCATAGTAGAAGAGAAGAGATGGGGAAGTATGATTATATTAAAAAAGGAATCGATGGGTGACTCTGTACAGATAAAATCAATTACCATTAATAGCATGAAAGACTTCAAGATAGAATCTCACATTAGACAAGATGAAATAGCCGGAGAGTACACAATATTATGAAAAAATATGGTAGAACGAAAGAAGAAATTGATGCCTCTAAGACTATACAGTGCAGAGAGATAGTAAAAGAGATACTAGATTTTGGAGTTGATGATTATCAAAAACTTAAGATAATAGAGCTTCTTGGTCTAGAGCTTGAATCTAGAGATCAATTAAAATCAATAACAAGCGTAGCAAAAAGATATTTAAATACAAAAGAAGAACAAAATAAAAAAATATTATCTATAGACTAAGGAGAAAAAATGTCTAATTCAAATCTTTTAAATTCATGGACAGAGCTTAAAGTTCTACTAGAAAGTCTTGAACTTGATATTCATAAGAATGCAAATGGAAATAAATCAGCTGGTGTTAGGGCCAGGAAAGGGCTGAGGCTCTTAAAGTCAAAAGCTTCTGATCTAGTAAAAGAATCTTTGCAATCTGATAAGAAATAAGGGCCTGCACTGGTTTCGACGAGGTAGGATCAAAGGGAGAGTGCAAGTAGGTTAGATACGACCTTAACAGTTCAAATAAATTAGTTGCAAATAACAACTTACACTTCGAACAGCGCTTAGCCGCTTAATCGGGTGGTTGCCTAAGACCATCTATCCAATTTAGGCTTTAGCAGTTAGCCCTGCCGAGAAATAAAAGACTGAATGTCCTCACTCGGTCACAGCAGAGGCAAAAAAGGCAGTGACTATCCT
>CETC01069223.1_pt1 | contig 15339 bp, 16 predicted proteins | sample 326911 | NCBI WGS metagenome assembly CETC01 (sample SAMEA2622694, study PRJEB7988) | marine metagenome | isolation source: saline water (ENVO:00002010), including | reverse complement strand
AAGTTATGGGCGATCAATGGAAGGAATGGCTTCGTTAAACCATTTAGCTACATCAAATCCTGGACAGTGAGGTTTCTTAGGTTCAACGTCACAGTGACCAATAATTTTACATTCAGGATATAATTTTAATAACATCTGCACTGTATCTCTTAATGATTCAAATTGTCTAGGGTCAAAGTTTTCTCTGCCAACCATACATATACCGACTGACGTACCGTTAACTTGTACAGCATGAGCTCCAGATAACTTAATATCTCTACCAGCTTCAACTAGACCATTACGTCTAATAACAAAGTGGTATCCTATATCACTCCATCCTCTTTCTTCAACATGCCATTTCTTAATAGTAGCCATATCGACATCTCTGTCGTCAGGTGTATCCGCACAATGAATTACTATTGTATCTGTTTTTTCTCTTGGTATCATATTACTCCTACTTTAATATTAATTTTTTAATATGTACATTGCCTAAACTATCCGTTTCTAACTCTGCTTCAGATTTTAAGCATGAATATCTAACGTTACCACCACCTTTTAGTTGGCGCTCTGCTATACGTTTTCCTTTTAAACATGCAGCCATAGATTCTTGGATTCTATGCTCCTTAATCTCATTGTTTACAATCATTAATAATGCTACTACTGTTTCAATCATTGGTAAGTCTTTCCATTTTGTCTAACCTTATCTTTTAATTCTTCTATATCATTTAAAGCTTTTTCTAGTTGCTTTTGAGTAAATTCTATATTAACTTTATTAGTCATATTCTGCTCCTGAGTCGCTTGCAGTTTTTCTACAGTTTTATATAACTCTTCTAATAAGAGAAACTGTTCTTGGTCGGTAGTAGTTTGCTCAGACTTTTTAAGTAAATCTGCATTCATTAATTCTCTTGATGTCTCTAGAGAAGTAAGTCTTGCAGTTATCTCCGTGTAAGCAAATACTCCCATTACGACACCTACGATTATCCCAATCATGTTCTTGATCGGCATAGCCACAGATGTATTTTCGTTTAGCTTCATCTACCCTGCCCTCGGTATTTTTTGAAACTAGCCTTCTTTTTCTTATTCATAGTACTGGTTATCGGCCTCCTACCGATGCTTGTTCCTTTATAAGTCTTTGTATAGGCGACTACTAAGCCGTACTTAGGAGCCTTACCCATATACTACATAGCTATAAGAATTATAGAATAAATTATAAATAATCCAAACTTAACTTTTGGATTCATTCTATCCCATAAGTCTATAACTTTATCCTTTAAATCAGGTAATGTCATATTATTTCCTTTTCCCTATTATATCAGCACCTTTTAACCCATAAATTGCTGAAACTACACCAATAAATAATGCCTGATACCAAAAAGGCATATTATTAAATTGATCAAAAAACTTATCTACCTTAGCCATAATCTCCGGGTCATCACTAAAGATAGACCATATTAAGAGCATAACCGGCGCCGACACAAGAATCAACACAAATTCGTCTTTCCATCCCTGTTGATTATTCTGTATAACTGCCTTCTTATACTCTAACTCACCGTTAGCCATACGTTCTGCATGTTTCATCTCGGCAACGGATTCAAGTTCCTTAGTTCTTCTTCTGTTAGAAGCTATACTCATGCCAGTCTTTATTATGCCTGGTACAAGTTTAGCTGCAATATTTAGCCACATAGTATTCTCCTTACTGCCACCAGTTTATTATACCACGAATTGCTAGGATTGTATAACAAATTTCCATCAATGTCCTGGCGATGTCCCCGTCCCTTGCGCCGGCATAAACCCATATCGCACAGGATATTGCAGAAAGAAGCCAGCCCCAATGTTGTATACTAGGATTTGCTGTAGATAACAAATAAACAGCCAGTACTGCTAAGATAAATCCGATCCATCTGATCATAGTCCGGCCCTTCCATGTGTTATTTACCCCAGTATAAAATGCTTTAACAAAAGAACTAGTTCCGCGAAAACTAATATCCCCACTGTCCATATTATTTTATTGATATTTGATATTGATTTTTGTATATGCGAAAGATGATTTGTTTTAATTACTTCTATGTCGTGGTTAATGAGCTTAATATCTCCTTTAACCTCAGTGACTTCTATTTTTAAATCTTGTATTTCCTTCATACGGGCATTTTAAACAGATTTATAACTAGTGTAAACAATTTATTTTATTTAAACGGATAACCTAATATCCAAATAACTAAACTATATCTTACTCCTTTTAAAACGGGCTTTACTCTATGCCATACATGGGATGGAAAAACGACTAAAGACCCGATATTATTTAATTTATCGACTGTGACAATTTGTGACCCTGTAAGTGCATTTCTATAATCCATTTGAAATTCTCCTCCTTCAAAATCTTTAGGAGAGTTTAATAATAGAGTACAACTTAATTTTCTAATCTTTCCATTATAGTTCTCATTTGGTGACATGTATGGATTTTTATAAGCGTCACAGTGCCAATCATAAAACTGATTTTCTTTATATATTGTAAATTGACACGACTGAAAATAGTCATATTGAAAATTCCAACCTGCTTCTTTATTAGCAGTTCTAATATATGGTGCTAATTCGTCATAAATAAATTTATCTTCAAGCCAAGCAACATTAGAATCTCTTATTGATTTTATTGTGACGTCTTTATTTTCATCTTTATCTTCAACAGTTCCAAGGTCAGTAATCTGAGATTCTCCTAGTGTAATAACTTTATCACAAAATTCTTTAGATATAGAATTTTGAAAGATATAATAATAATTATTGAGATTCAAAAACTACTGTTCTCCGTACTCTTCCCATCTTAGATTCTCTTCACTCCACATCCAAGTTAAACCATTACCTGGTGCTTCTTCAGGTCTTGGAACCGGAGGATCGTAGACACAGGTCTCTTCATTAAATGTCCAACTACTATACTGTTGCGGTTGAACAAATGCATCTCGTTCTTCGTCCCATTTCCATCCAATTAATGGATAATTTTTTCTAAATGCTTTTGATTGATCTTCACTTAGTTGGGTATGATTATTAGTATAATGTTTTCCTTCTCTTGTATTATAAGAGCATTGTTTCCAAAAAGGATAACCAGTAATTTTAAATTGAAAATCTATACCTACTTGTTCTGAATGATTACCCCATGAATCAAGACAGTCTTTATCATTAACTACATTAACTTGTAGTACATAATTATTTAAACCTATTTTAGCGAAATGTGCCATTATTGATATTTATACCTCACTATTACAATTCCTGCGCCACCAGATCCACCGGGACCTCCTGGGTGACCACCTGCTCCGCCACCGGATCCAGTCTCACCACCTGCGCTACCGCCAGAGGTTCCACCAGCTCCACCGCCAGAGTTTCTTGCAGAGCCGCCGCCACTTCCGTCTGGACCATTTTGTGATGCGCCTCCACCGCCGCCACCTTGGCCGCCATTACCACCAGTTCCACTAACACCTCCGCCGCCTCCCCCTGCTGCGTAGTAGTTAGAATCCGGACCTACATCCCATTGAGCACCAGCGCCACCATGTGGAGTACTATTTCCTGGAGTACCAGAGCCACCTTTTCCTCCGCCACCGCCTCCCATAACGGTACCTGAGTGATATCCTGTTCCACCTGGATTACCTTGACCCGTAGTTCCAGGTCCTCCAGAAGAAGATGATGGTCCATGACCACCGCCGCCTCCAGATCCTCCAGATCCACCGGAAGTTGTATAACCACCAGCGCCATAACCTCCGCCATTACTTGTTACAGAGAAGCCAGAAGAACTGCTACCAGATCCTCCGTTTCCAGAAGAACCACCAGCGCCACCTCCGATTACAATAGAGTATCCTTGAGCAGTCACAGTTACGGATTGACTATTAGTTGATTGCATTCCACCTGCTCCGCCTCCGCCACCAACGTGACCTCCGCCTCCGCCGCCTCCGCCAACAATTAAATAATCTATTTTGTTGCCGTACGTACTGTCAGAACCTACACTAGAAACAGTGAATGTACCATTACTAGTAAAGACATGGTATTTATAATCTCCGCTTGTTGAAGTTGAATCACCACCGCTTGCTGACATATATGCGGGTGCTGTAAGTGCTATTGAAAAAGCTCTTGTTGCAACGTTATTACCGTCAGAAACTTGTATTGTAAAATTTGCAGTACTATCAGCTGCTGGAGAAGATATCGATCCACTTATAACACCATTTGTTGCTAAACTTAATCCACTTGGCAAACTTGTGCCTCCTGCCATTGTGAATGTTAATGTTTGCCCCTCATCGTCAGTTGCGGCAATAGTTGATGTTGTTAAATCACTAGCATTTAATCCTGTAGCCTGACCTAATGTACCTAATGAACCTGCTGCTGTAGTAAATGCTGGAGTTTCATCTATAGTAAAAGCATCTTCAAGAGTATCTGCTAATCCTGAACCATTAGTAACTTTAACATCAAAGGCTTCTTGACTAGCATCTAAACCTGTTGGTACTGTAAAAACAATTGTAGTTGCATTTTGTGAAACTACTGTAGCACTTGTTTCTGTTCCTGCTTGATCAATACATTTTACAGATGCTGATGCAAAATCAGAACCTGTTATAGTAATATTTGTGCCTCCTGCAATTGCAGTTGAAGTAGGTGCTGTAGGACTAACAGATGCAACAGAAGGAGCCGCTGTTAATGAGTTCCATGAAGCCCCATTCCAATATTCAGCAATATTAGTTGTTGAATTAAAAACAAAATTTCCCTTTTCTTGATACGAAGCTCTATTGGTGTTCGTAACATAAGGAAGTTTTATTTGTTTTTTACCTGATCTTCTAATAGCCATTATGCATCATCCAATTCTTCATAAGAAATTATTATTTCTAAATCACTTGCTGCAGACGCTAATCCTGCAATTTTATCGCCTTCTTCTAAATAAATAGGCGCGTCTTTTCCTAAAACTATAAGTGAATCACCAGCTGCTACATTTGCTACTTTACACAAATGTTTACTAGCAGTCGCACTTGAGTCATAAAAAGTTACAGTAGCTGTAGCTGCATTTGTGCCGTCTACATTTGCAACAATAATCGAATTTACTTTTAAAAGTTTCTCTGAAGCACATGTTAGTAAATCAGCAGATCCAGTTCCTAGTGCTGCTCCTGTTGTTTTACCATTAATGCTTGTTACGTTAACTAAATTTGGTGCCGCCATAATATCTCCTTCCTAACCTCCAAAAACTATTGCCATTGCAATAGCCTTTCCTGTTGAAGCTCCTGTACTAGCAACAGTAATTGTTTCATTAGAACCATCATTGGTTTCTGTTAAAGTAATTAAATTACCAGCAGTAAGCTTATTTATTAATACATCAGCAGATGTGTCATTTCCACTAATTTTTACTTGAGTATCCTGTGCTGCCACAGAATTCCATGAAGACCCATCATAGTATTTTAAGGCATTAGCAGTAGTATTAAATGCTAGGTCGCCTGCGTCTAATGATGATGAAGGGTCTGATGACGCAACTCTATATCTATCTGCAAAAGAATTAATACCAGTAATATTATTAGCTACCGTATCTAAGTTTGATATATTTGTTGAAGTTGCCATTAAATTTAAGTCGGATACAAAATCAGAAGTTGCTAATTGGTTTAAATCAGAAACTATATCTGAGGTAGCAAGTGTATTAATATCTGAAACAATATCGCTAGTAGCAAGTGTATTTAAGTCTGAAACAATATCACTTGTAGCAAGTGTATTTAAGTCACTTACGATATCTGATGTTGCAAGTAAATTAATATCAGCTACTATGTCTGATGTTGCTAACGTATTTAAGTCACTTACGATATCAGCAGTTGCTAAAGTATTCATATCTGCAATTACGTCAGCATTTGCAAGTAAAGCCATATCAGCGATAACATCAGCAGTTGCTAATAATCCCATATCAGTTACTACATCAGAGGTTCCTAATAATCCCATTGCAGTAACGTTGGCACTTGTTCCTAAGTGTCCCATCGCAGTAACGTTAGCCGAAGTACCAAGATGACCCATTGCAGTAACGTTAGCCGAAGTACCTAAGTGTCCCATAGCCGTTACATTTGCTGAAGTTCCTAAATGACCCATTGCAGTAACGTTAGCCGAAGTTGCAAGTAAATCCATATCAGTTACAATAGCCGCCGTACCTAAAGTGTTTAAGTCAGCAACTACGTCAGTCGTTCCTAAGATCGCTAAATCCGCAACAACATCAGCAGTACCTAATAATCCAATCTCTGTAGCTTTTCCAGCCACGGCACCTATGTCAGTTGCGTCAGCTGCCACGGCAGTAACATCAGAAGCAATAGCACTAACGGCAGTAATATCACTCGCAATTCCCGCGACGGTCGCTACATTTGTAGTTGACTGAGTTTCAAAACCATTTCCTGCTGAGTTTACTTTAATTAAAGTATTTGCTGTAAGTTCAGGTATATCAGGTTCTGATCTTGTAGCTGTTGATTGTTTAAATTTTAAAGATCTTTTTAATTGCTCTTCATGCTGTTGTAATTTTAACATAATTTTATCTAATGCATCTTCATGAGCACTAGCAGGAAAAGCATCACCGTCGATATAATCAACAGTTTGAGCTAAGTCCATAACTCTTGTTAAAAATAATTTATGAGTAGCAGGTAAGTTATTATTTAAAGTTACAGTCCACGCTTCTGAAACTGAGTCATAAGCAATAGTATAATCATAAGTTCCACCGCCGCCTGAAGTCTGTAGGGTCTCTACACCAGTAGCAATTACAACAGTATATACCTTTAAGTCTGTCGCTGTAAATAATTTATAAGGCCAACTGTAAGCAGTTGTTGATCCGTTCCCTGTATAACTTATATAACTGTTTTGTGCCGATACAGTCATTAATTAACCTCCTCAAACATACGTTGTATAATTTTTGGTAGATTTGCACTACCACCTCTAGGTATAACACGACTTGGTGGAATATAAAACCTTTGATTGAAGTCTCTATCCATCCGCCTCTCTAATCTTCTGAGATACCCAGGATTTTGCCATTCTTGTATATTATACAATATTAAATAGTCTAGTGCCATTCGTAAATAGAAAAGATTAATAAATGGTGTATTACCTTGAATTAAGTTCGCCATCTTAGGAAACGGATTATTTCCTTCTCTTATTGTTTGAAATATATCTACGATATTATCTAATTGGCCTATAGTTGGACCTGCCAAAGTACCTAATGCTGATCTACCATATCTATTAAAGTGTCCAAATAAAAAGTCCCCGTATAATCCTAGTCCTCCGCCCTGAGCCATAGCAGCAGATATTATCTTAATATTATGAGCTAAATTATCATCTTCAAATTTTCTAGGTGATTTACCTCTGACAATATCTTTCATATATAGTGACATATATCCTAGCAGAGATGTAGCTACTACAAAGTGAGCTAATCCCATAACAGAACCTTTTCCTTTAAATAGACCTTCTTTCATTGTCTCAGCTCCATATCCATATATCTCTCTACCTAGAGATTTATGCATTACAGTTATCGGAAATGATTTAAACTGAGTTAATAATCTCATACTTATACCTAGAGGTGTACCGTCTTGTGTTCCCATATTCATAACAGCTCTTTCCATAGCTGATGGCATTGGTACTGCAAAGTCAGCTCTATCTACATAATAAGCTCCTAAAGAAGATACCAGTCTATCTTTTTCTTTTGCTATTTTACTAGCACTATGTTTTTTAATTAATGGTTGCTTTTTCTTTAAATATGATTCAATGACATCGTCAGGTAAAGCTTCTAATGCATCAGTTACAATAAATCTATTCCCGTCCTCTCCTTTATGAACAGCTTTTCTTACTATTTCATTCCACTCTAATTCATCAATTCCATATATCTTCATAATTCTTTGAGTTTCAGGTTGTAAGTTTTTAAATTCTAGATCAGCTTGATCTCCTAAATGTTTTGCCATCATATAAGTAGCACCAACTCTGTGAGAATCAGTCCAAGGAGATAGTAAGTTTAATTTAAAATAAGACTGTTGTGCTTTTGCAAACATACCAGGAGTTAAGTCTTGAGCACTAAATCTAGATAAAGTATTACCTATGATTCCATCCATACCAACACCTAGCATTTGAGCAACTGCTCTTCTGTCTCCTTTCTTTGCACCTCTTCCTTTAAATATATTTTCAAAAGCAATAGCATATCCTTTAAATCTACCAACACCTTGATATTTTAATTCAGCCACCTGATTAGGAATATCAGTAATAGAAGCTAAAGTAGCATTACCTAGTTTTGACATATTATTTATATTTCTTATTGTAGAAGACCAATGAGCTGCAGTAGCATTACCAGGGATTCTCGTAGAACCATCTACCTCTTTAAACAACCACCATAATAAATTATTCTCATTAGTATTATATTTATTCCATTCTTTTATTGCATCAAGATCACCTGCTTTCTTTGCCTTAGCAAGCTCTTCTTTAATAATTTGTTGTATTAAAGCTTTAGGATTTGGTCCCATCATTTCTAGCATAGCTCTATTTCTACCTGCATTTTCTAATGATAAGACAATAGTTTCTCTTAGATTCTTAGAGCCAAATACTTTATTATATTCCATAAAGTTAGCAGAATCTTTAAAGTGTATAAGTCTATGCTTTTCACTTAATTTTTTACCTAAGTTACCTGGTCCTGAAAATCCTTTAATAATATCATCTGCAAAATCTGCTCCATTATGTTTTAAATGTACTCCAGTAACTAAACCATCCCATACACTTTTCCAGAATACTTCAACATTATCAGCGTCAACATTTGCTAACGTTCTATCCATGTCTACATTTTTCTGTATTTGTCTATACCAATTATCAAAGCCAGCTCTTCTAATAGTAACTGGGTTATGAGTTTGTTTCATTAAATAGTCAGGTAGTTTTCTTATCCAAGCACCATGTCTATTCTGAGCATTAATAGCAGTATCATTTAATTCAAATACTATTCTAGCAATCTTCTCTGCTGTAGGATTTCCTGATGCTCCTGATTGACCACCTGGTTTCATTTCATATAGCTCTCTAGCTATTGCATCATCAATTTTTCCTGATACAAATTCTTCAAATACCTCAGCTTCTTCCATGTGCTTAATCATAGAAGTTATATATTTAGATGAGTGGTATTTACCAACTGCATCTACTGATCTTCTACCACCTTTGTAATATTTAATAGTACCACCAAGGAATGATCTTAATCCTAGTGCTCTATCTTTAAAATTACTCATGTGACTAAATATTCTTTCTTTAGCTTGCATTTTAAATAAAGCGTCTCGTTCTCTTATAGCTTTTTGTACTTCTTCTTTTGTAGCGTTATCAGCTAGCCATTCTTTTATTTTCTGTTCAAAATCTGCTTCTTTAGCCGCAGTTTTCTTTTTAGTAATAGTCTTACCAACTTCTTCTAAAAAATCTACTTTTTCAGATTCAGTTAAATCTTTACTAGCTTTTCCTAAAGCTTCGTTAAAGATTCCTATACAATCTCTATAATTTGCCATTACGATTTACCTATCATACAATTTAATGTACCCTTCATTGCGTCCCACATAGACTTCTTTTTACCAAAAGCTTGCTCATTCTTTTCTCTAAATGCTTTCATTTCATTATTTAATTTATCACTATTATATGCTTTTAATTCAATATCTAAATCTGCTATTTCTTTTGTTAGCATATTTAAGTCTTGTTGATTGACATCACTTTCAATCTTTTGTATCTTTTCTCTTGCGTTTAAAGCTACCTGTTTAGGAGATAAGTTTTCTCCAGCAGTTAAAGTACTAGACTTATTATTTCTATAATCTGTAGCATGAGCTAGTACATCTTGCTCAGGTAATATATCTTCTAAACCTTCTCTAAGAACCGTTGCTTGTATTCTGTATTTACCATTAGGCATTACAATTGCTCTATTAATTTTAAGTTTAGTACCAGGTCCTAATATAAACTCTGCCTCTGTACCAGCAAGACCTGTAATCTTTTTAGAATGACCAGCAGCAAATCCTAAGTGACTTCCCTTTGGAACATGAAGCTCTAATAATACATCATCCATGAATCCTTTTGCAACTCTGTACATTAATGAGCCATTTAAAAATCCCTCAGTTTCGATAACTCTACCTTTCATCATATTTAATTCTTGAGGTGATTGAGGACCATACTTCATATTTTCTAATCCTATAAAGCTTGTCTTCATCTTACCAGAGAAGAATGTAAAATTATCATTAGTCTTAATTTTATTTAATGCACTAACTAAATGATTAAATTCAGTTACGTAGTGAGGGTAATTTTTTTCAAAGTTTTTTAAATCAGTTATATCTTCTGCTTTAGCATTTACATCGTTTGCTTTTCTAAGTTTTCTGTTATACTCATGAAACTTAGTACTAGACCCTACCCATGAAGCTAAAGCGGCTTTTTCTCCGTCATTTAATAATTTATTATATCCAGCTATTTGTTTATTTATATAAGCATTTGCTTCATCAAAAGAATAAAATTGTTTCCACTTAGGATTAGGATTATCGTTATTAGCTCTTTGAGCAATTTTAGATGGATCAATAATATTTCCATCTAATAGAGATTGTCTGAACTCAGAAGGAACTTCATTCATATCTAATAGCTCTTTAAACTTATTAGTAAATGTTACTCCTTTTCCTTTAACAAATTGCTGTAAAATAGCATTTCTTCTTTCTAGAAGATAAGTAGTAAATTTAGCTAATTCAAATTCTATATTAGCCCCTTTTTCTCCATAAGGCCTCATACCTTGAATAATACCTTCTAGCTCTGTAGCATTAATTTGATATATCTTATAAAGAGCTTTTTCAAAGTTTGCAAAAGTTAAATCTTTTAAAGCATTTGCTATATCAGGATTTTTCTTAGAAAGAAAAGAAATTAATTCTTTAAACTGTGGTCCCCATTCTGAATCAATCTCTCCCATAGCTCTGTACTTACCAGAACCACCCATATCAATAAAGTGAATATTACCTTGAGCATCAACAATTTGATTCTTAGGTGCTGCCCAATCTTTATTACCTAACCAAGCATGAACTAAAAATGATTCTTTAAACTCATCATAAGCTTTTGGATTCTTTTGTTTAATCTCTTTTAATAGCTCCATTGTTAATGGTTGTCCTTCTTTCCATTTAGAAGCAACACCTACAAATTTACCATTACTTAATACTGGTCTTACTAAAGGAGCTCTATCTCCTAATATACGTCTTATAATATTAGACGCCATAATCTCGTATAATGACTGCTCTGTCTTAGCAGGAGTTTTTATATACCATTTTTCTCCTGTAGTTTTATGAACAACAGTATTTCCTTCGTTAGACCCAAGTGTACCACTTGTTACATCAAAGTCTTCTTTATGAACAGGAGCTCCTGCTAATTCTTCAACTTTAATTTCACCTAAAGATTGTTTCCCCATAGTATCCATACCCTCGTCTCGCATAGGTTTATATTCTATTTGAGGTGGAGTATAGTCTGTAACTTTATTAAATTCTCTTTGGAAGTCTGCAGCATCTAAGTCATTTGCTAACCTACCATCAGGTATACTTTTCTTTTTAGAAAGATTTTTAACAGTAGAAAATAAAGCAGTAACATCTACATCTTTATCAGCTTTTAATTGAGCATGTGCTAGATCTAATGCTCTTTTGTGTCTTTCAGGAGAAACTCCAGTTAACCAATCAGCAGTCTTACCACCAACTACATGAAGACCTCCGCCTAAAGCACCTCCTAAAGTTACATTTATTAGTGCATGGTGAAATTCATAGTCGGCTTTTTCATTCTGCTTTTGCGCATATATAGGTAACTCTGATATGGCTGTATAAAAAAGTCCAGATTTAGTTCCACCATATAGCCTTGACATAGTGCTACCAATCTTCGCAGCTCTAGATAGTAGACCTGCTTTAGATATAAAAGGTTCAGGAAAAAATAGCATAGCTAAGTTTGCAGGGTCGCCTAACATTGCTGAACCGCCTAACCAAAGTATACCTTTTCCTTTTTGAAAAAATCCAGATGCCTGGTTATGCAAAAACTGAAATTTTAATTCACTTATTTTTCTTTCGTGTAGTATCTGAGCTTCTGCTGTTGTAATATTTCTGTCAAATGTTAATGTACCGTCTAGCCCATATTTATCATTAGCTTCTTGAGGAGTTAACATATCTCCTGTTCTAGCTTCTTTTTGACCTGTTTCTACATTAAAGTACTCAGTGCCAGGTAAAGCGTCTCCTTCATGCAATTTTTTTGCTTCCTTTTGTTCAAAGTATCTAGCTGCTGTAGACTCACTGTCATCAAATCCATCTAAGTCTTCGTATGATAACCATCTAAACGTTTTACCTTCGTCCCATGAAGCCTTACTATAATAATCGCTAGTTAACCTCATGTAATTAGCGCCGGTGTATCTTAGATAATCATTGTCATCTGGTTCTTTTAAAGGTAATACTGCCATTAATTTATAAATACTTTTTTATCGTAAGGTCGCCAAGCTGGGTGTTTTTGAATATTCTTATTTTTCTTAGCTTCTATCTCGTCTTTTAGCTTAGGTATAATAACTTCAAACTCTGCCCAAGTTATCTCTATTTGCTGTTCTGCACTTCCTTCTGTATCATAATCGTCTAGAGGTACTTTCTCATATACAGGATAATTTCCAGCGTCAAAATGCCACACAAGTTCTAGACCAGTTCCGTCAGCTTTATTTCTCCATCTGGTATTTACAGCTAAATTTTCTTTTTGCATTTTAGATAAAAAAGATTCTCCGCCTGATGTATTATTAAATACCTTATCTCTCATTTCATTACCACTTAATAAAACAACAAGATCAGCATTTTTAATATCTGCTATATATTTTTCAGCAACCATCTCTATTGATTCCCCGTCATAACTTGTCTCTTGTTTAGGTACTACAAATTCCTTCATAACAAAATATTTACTATCTATATATGTATTCATAACTGCTTTTACCGTATCAGAAACATTTCCTGTTGGATTAGCTTTCATTCTTAAAAGTACTGCTTTTTCTAAAAGGCTTCTCCAGCCATCAACCATTTCTACATTTCTTTTATTACCTCCGACTAACGCCTCATACATCGGTTCAAATGCAGCAAATATATCTTTTCTAATATCGCCGACCACTGTATCCATGCCTTTTGTATCAAGTGTTGATTTAGCTACAGTAAATATCTCATTAAATTCTGGCTCATTGTAGTACATAAAGGAAGCTGCAACTTGATTGTCAAGGTCTGCTTTTTTAATTAAATTAGCCATCACCATATCAAAATGATCTCCATACTTAGTTCTCATTCCTGATACAATCAATCCAATTGACTCAGCATTAGCACCATCAGCCATAAAAGTTCTAACAAGTGTCTCTCTATGGTTTTGCCCTAATATATCAATATCTTTAACACCATAATTTTTTTGAAATATCATAAATTCTTCTATTGCAGCTTGAACAGTAGTAGGGTCCTCGGAACCTAATTTTTCAAATAATTGCTTGTTATGCTTTTGAATAAATCCTATAGGATTTTCTTCCATTTGTTTTTCCATATTAGCTTCTACTTTTTGAACATGATCTGAAATAGCAATATTTCTTTCAGAGTCTCTTGGTAAATTTTTTACATATTCTCGTATATCAGTCTTACTCATATTACCACTTGTTATATGAGTAGCTGCTGCCCAAGATTGTTTAACTGTTTCTAAATCTTCAGTATATTTATAAAAAAGTGCCGGTCCATTTTTCTTGCCATAAGTAGCTATGAAGTCTTCTTCTTTTATGTCATGCTTAGGCGTCCCAGTCTCTATAGCAACAGCCACAGAGTCCTTAACCTTTGTATCAAATTTCGCTATTTCTAACTTACTAACTCCTTTTTCCCATTGCTCAAATTTAGTTTTATAACCAAGATATTCAGCAGCATCTAACTGTTTTTTAAAGTTACCTTTTTCAAACATTCTGTTTACTAATTTAATTTTATTTGCATCACCTTCCTCAAGGATAGCATCCAATGATGTTTTAGCAATATAAGCAAGTCCGTCTTCTAGTTCTTGTTTTATCTTTGTAGATGACCAAATATTATTATATCCTTCTATACCTTTAGTTTCTGGGTTATCTCCTAGTTTTTTTAGAAGTTCAGTATAGCTATCTTGTATTACTCCCCAAGCTGCAGGATTCTCTGCCATTCTTAAAATTTTACCATCTTTAATATCGTTAAGTGATTCAGTCTGATGCAATAAACTTCTTGCGGCTTCATATTCAGCACCACTTTTAAATACCTCTAGCTTGAATCTATTCATAGTCTTTTTCCAAGCTTGAGTAGCATACTGATTAGGCGAGTCTTTTAAATACTTATCTGATAACTCTTGAAACTTATCTAGATATTTAGTTATAGAACCTTTACCGTCTACTGAATCATCGTCTATGTGAAATTGTTTTTCCCATTCATTAAACTCTCTATATAACTTTTCATTACTCTCTCCTACCCATAACTCACCTGCTTTCTTTTGTCTATCAACTTCTATATTTTTGAGGTTAGTAGCCATATTTTGTATACCTCGGCCAAATGACTGAGTTCCTGTATCAGAAGCTACACCTATTTGACCTCCAGAAAAACCTTGTGCCCCTTGGTCTGACATTCCGACCTTTTTCAAATCATCGTATGTTGGAATCTTCACCATTATGCTTTAAATACTCCTACGTCTGTTCCATATTTATAAGTTGAACTGGCGCCACTTAATAGTGTACCTGCAGCTTTCATCTTACCAGCTTTCATAGCCATTTTCCCTGTATATGAAGCTGTATCTGCGTCTATTTGATAGCCACGCGCTTTCATATCAGCATTATACTGAATCATTAATAAATCCATTTCTTGAGCAATTGCCATTTCTTCAAATAAGTCAATAGCAGTTCCCTCTGTTGAATCAACACCAGCTTTAGAAAGTGCTACAGTGGTAGACCCTCTCAGTTTTCTAGCTCTTCTTTTTAATTGTTCTTTATCATATTCAGCTTTCTCTGCAACAGCAATCTTATTTTGCATAGCAACTTTTGCATTATAGTCATTAAGCATTTTTGTTTGCTTACCTTGTTGATAAGCACCATAAGCTTGAACGGCAGTACCAACTCCCATCATGACTGTTGCGACCATTGCTTTACTCATAGAATTTTACCATTTTTATATAGTCCTCTTTGTTAGGACCAAACTGTTTAAGTTCCGCTTCTTCTTTAAATCCAAGAAACTTAGCGAATTTAACAGCTCGATCAAAATCTTTTATAACGTGACAATGGACCCTATGAAACTTAAATTGATCCGCTATCAGTTTTAAATAATATCTTATATCTTTTATACAACGAATTTTATTCTTTTTAAACTCTGGAGATAAAAACAT